>Ga0114129_10000195_pt1 | contig 67681 bp, 65 predicted proteins | sample RhiMetdeltSRZDD1_FD_80071 | JGI IMG/M metagenome (GOLD analysis project Ga0114129, IMG submission 80071) | Populus rhizosphere microbial communities from Tennessee, USA - Rhizosphere MetaG P. deltoides SRZDD1 (version 2) (version 2) | ecosystem: Host-associated > Plants > Roots > Rhizosphere >...
CGTCCGGGTCCCGCGCTCCCTCACCGGCGACGATCTTCAGCGCCGTGGGAAAGCTGGCGACGAAGGAGAAGTGCCCGGCACCCATGACGACAACGCATTCCGCCTGAGGCAGCGTCCTCGCCAGGCGGTCGGCGTGATACCGCACGCGCGTCAGGTCGTCCTTCTCTGCGCCATACACAAGCACGGGAACGTTGACCTTCGCCAGCGCATCGTCGGTGAAACGCGCTGCGTTCGGCGCCATGACCACGATCGACCGTACCCGCGGATCGCGGAGCTCGGGGAGGTCGCCGACCTCGCGGTCGGCTTCACGAGCGGCAGCACCACCGGAGCCGCAGAACTTGGCATCGTCAGGACGCTCGCGGCAATGCGCGGTGACCGCGCTGGTGTTGGGTTTCGCGCCGGCGACTGCCAGCGCGGTGTAGCCACCATTCGAATGGCCCACCACCCCGATGCGTTCGCGCTCAATGTGAGGTGCGAGCATTCCATCTTCCACAACCGCATCGATGACGCGAGACACTTGCTTCGGTCGGCCGACCCACACGCCGATCCCCGATACGTCGTTGCCCTTTCCTCGTGGGTGCGTCGGCGCCGCGACGACGTAGCCTTGCGAGGCGAGCGCAATCGCGAGATCTCGGTGGAGCAGCGCCATGCCGCCGGCCCCATGCGAGATGACAATCGCCCCGAAGGCCCCTGCGGCCACCGGCGCGTTCTGGGCAACCGACATCTCATATGCGATCCGCCGACAGACGATCGCCGGCAACCGACATAGCGAGAGCGCGCCGGTCACGAAGAGGGGAGCGGGCGCCGCGGGGGTGGGATACCAAAGAGCGACAGGGAATGACTCGCCGGTCAGCGCGTCTTGCACATCGACTGTGCGATAACCGACGTTCCAGGGCGGCGCGGCTGTCGCCGCTGGAGCGATGCAGAGCAGCAGGATCAAGGGCAGGAGGCGCATACGCCGGACCATACACCGCGCTTGACCCGCTTGTCGGAGACACCTACACTGCGCGCCTACGCTCGGTTGCCACTCGCCCCCCTGGCCCTTGTTGGTGAGGCCGACATGACGGATTGCGATCGGCACCGATGGACGCGCGCTGCCACAACGCTTGGGCTCCCCTTCCAGGAGCTGAAGGGATGATCGATCGGCGCAGCTTCCTCCGCCGGGCGAGCGCGGCTGGCGCAATCGCCGCCCTCGGCCTTCGTGCGAGCCGGGCGTCGGCGGAGTCACCGCCGGAGACGACGAGGATCCGACTCGCCCAGACGGCGAGCATGTGCTGGGCGCCACAATATGTCGCCAACGAGTTGCTGAAGGCCGAGGGTTTCGCCGACGTCAGCTATATCGTCATGCCCGTGGGGGTGCCGGTGTCCAAGGTCCTCGCGAGTCGCGAGATCGACATCAGCATGAACTTCGTCGGCCCCAACCTCCTTCGCATCGACCAGGGTGATCCGGCCGTCTTCCTTGCCGGCGTGCACGTCGGATGCTTCGAAGTCTTCGGGAACGCGCGACTGAAGAGGATTGCCGATCTGAAAGGCAAGACCGTGGCGGTGACCGCGATTGGCTCGACCGAGTACGTTTTCTTCGCCGCCATCGCGTCGTATGTTGGACTCGATCCCCGCAAGGACATTACGTGGGCCGTGAACAGCGCCGACGAGGCAGCACGCTTTTTCGCTGACGGCAAGGCCGACGCGTATATCGGTTTTCCCCCGCGGCCGCAGGAGTTACGGGCGCGCAACATCGGACACGTCATCCTCAACAGCGCGACCGACCGACCGTGGTCGCAGTATTTCTGTTGTCTGCTCACGAGCAGTCAGGACTTCGTTGCCAAAAATCCCATCGCGACGAAACGCGCGGTCCGCGCGATTTTGAAGGCGTCGGACTTGTGCGGGGCCGAACCCGAGCGCGTGGCGCGCCTGCTCGTCGAGCGTAAATTCACGCCACGCGTCGACTACATGACCCAAGTCTTACGCGACCTGCCATACGGCAAGTGGCGAGAATTCGACCCTGAGGACACGCTTCGCTTCTATGCGCTGCGGCTTCACGAGGCGGGCCTCCTCAGGTCGAATCCGCAGAAACTCATCGCTCAGAGAACCGACTGGCGCTTTCTCAATGAGCTGAAGAAAGAGCTGAAAGGCTGAGCGCGATGATCATGGAGACCCGACGCCAGTTCGTGATGGCGCTCGCAGCGGCCGGAGCGTCCGGCGCGCTCGGTGTGAAGCCGCGCTCGGCGGCTGCCGACGCGCCGCCCGAGACCACGAAGATCAGGCTCATACGCATCCCCGGCATCTGCGTCGCACCCCAATATGTTGCGGAGGACCTTCTGCGGACCGAAGGTTTCGGCGGCGTGTCCTATATCGAAACGCCGACCGGCGTCGAAGCATCGCGTGCGGTGGCCTCGGGCGACGCCGACTTCACGATCATCTTCTCCGCACCCGTGCTGCTTACGATCGATGCGGGCGCCCCCGTGGTGCTGCTCGGTGGTGTCCACGTCGGGTGCTTCGAGCTTTTCGCCACGGAGCGCATCCGCAGCATCCGAGATCTCAAGGGAAAGACGGTTGCCGTCCAATCGCTTCAGTCCAGCCAGCACATTTTTCTTTCCAGCATGGCCGCGTACGTCGGCCTCGACCCCGGGAAAGACATCAACTGGGCCACTCATTCTTCGGAAAAGTCGATCCAGCTGCTCGCGGAGCGTCGCATCGACGCATTCCTCGCCTTCCCACCCGAACCGCAGGAATTGCGGGCGCGAAAGATCGGGCACGTCGTCGTGAACAGCGGCGCGGATCGGCCCTGGTCACAGTATTTCTGTTGCATGGTTGCCGGCAATCGTGAGTTTGTCCGCAAGAATCCCGGCGCGACCAAGCGCGTGTTGCGCGCGCTGTTGAAGGCCAGTGAAGTCTGCGCGCTCGAGCCCGAACGGGCGGCGCGAGCGGTCATCGAGAAGGGCTACGCCACGAAGTACGAGTACGCGCTGCAAACGATGCGCGACGTGACCTACGGAAAGTGGCGGCAGTACGACCCCGAGGACACCGTGCGGTTCTATGCCCTGCGTCTGCACGAGGCCGGCATGATCAGGTCGAACCCGCAGAAGATCATCGGGCAGGCGACCGACTGGCGATTCCTCAAAGAGCTGAGGCAGGAGCTGAAGAACTGAGCCACCGACTGAACACTTTCGTGCTCGCGCTGATGTCGCTCGCGGGCGTTGTGGTCTGCGCGGCGGCGGACGAGGCTCTGCCCCGAATCGGGCAGGCCCCGGCATTCACGCTGACCACCCAGGATCGGGCACGCGTCTCGCTCGACGACCTGCGCGGCAAGGTGGTGGCCGTGACATTCATCTACGCGAGCTGTGCGGACACGTGTCCCATTCTCACGGCCAAGATGGCGGCGCTGCAGGCGCGGCTGGGCGCCGACTTCGGCCAGCGGGTGATGTTCGCTTCGATCACGGTCGATCCTGAGCGCGATACCCCCGATGCGCTGAAGAATTATGCCCATGGGCACGGTGCCGATCTTCGAGGCTGGCTCTTCCTCACGGGTGCGCCCGGAGAGATCCAGGAGGTCGCGAAGCGCTACGGCGTCTTCTATAAGAAGTCGGCACGGGGGGACGTCGACCATACGTTTCTGACATCGTTGATCGATGGCCGCGGGATTTTGCGCGTACAGTACCTCGGCGTGCGCTTCGATCCCGACGAGATGCTTCGCGATCTCCAGTCACTCGTGCGCGAAGGGGGGCGGCCGGCGTGAGGAGTCGGCGCTGAAGGCCCGGCTGATCAGTCTGGTCGCGCGCGTGCCCGCCACGGTGCACGCCAAGCTGCTGGCGGCGTTCCTGATCATCGTGCTGCTTCTCATCACCGTGGGTGCCGTCGGACTCCAGGTGCTCAGCGGCGTGAACCGCCGCGCGGATGACCTCGTGAAGCTTCAACGGAAGATCGCCGCGTATCGGCAGCTCCAACATGACACCACGAGTCAGCTCTATAGCGTTTCCTCCGCCCTCGTGGTGCCCGAAGAGCACACGCTCGACGCGACCCTGCGACAGCTGAACCAGTCCGGCTACGACTTGGACCGGTTGCAATTCGTCGCCAAGGATGAGGTCGATCTGCTCGGGCAGGTGCGAGACGACTACGAGAAATTCATCGCGGTGGTCACACACGTCGTGGAGCTGATCCGCGGTGGAAAGGTGAAGGAAGGGCGGGAGCTGCAGCTCACGCAGGCCGGACCGCTTGCCGATCGCCTCGAGCGCATCACCAACCAGCTCGTGAACCGAGCCGAGGCCGATATGGTCGCGAGCATCGAGGCGGGAGAAGATGCCTACCGGACGTCGCGGTGGGTCGTCATCGGCTTCGCTGTCGCGAGTATCGGGCTCGCACTTACACTCGGTTACGTGATCTCATGGTCGCTCATCGATCCCGTGCAGCGCATGGACGCGCGCCTGCGCGAGATCGCCGCAGGCGACTTTTCGCGACATGTCGCCGTCCCGAATCGTGACGAGCTCGGAGCACTGGCCGCGAACCTGAACCGTATGAACGACGAGCTGGGACGGGTGTACCGCGAGCTCGCAGCCGCCAGTCGACACAAATCCGAATTCCTCGCGAACGTCAGCCACGAGCTCCGGACTCCGATGAACGCGATTCTCGGATTCAACGAGCTGATCCTCGACGGCATCTATGGGGACGTGCCGCCGGACGTGAAAGTGCCGCTCACGGATATCCAGAACAGCGGAAAGCACCTCTTGCGCCTCATCAATAATGTCCTGGACCTGTCGAAGATCGAGGCGGGGCGGATGGAGCTGACGCCGGCGGAGTACTTGGTCCAGGACACCGTCGAGAGAGTCAGGGCGTCCTTGGGCTCGCTGGCGGCACAAAAGGGCATCGATTTTGTCACGGCGGTCCCGCCGGATCTCCCCACGGCGCTGGCCGACGCCGGGCGCATCACCCAGTGCCTGATGAACCTGGCGGGCAATGCGTTGAAGTTCACGCGGGAGGGGCGCGTCGAGATCGCCGTCGAGCTCCGTGGCGACCTCCTCTATTATCGGGTCACCGACACGGGCATCGGGATCGCCGACGACCAGCTGGAGACCATATTCGGCCAGTTTCATCAAGGCGACGCCACCATCACCCGGGAGTTCGGTGGTACGGGACTCGGGCTGAGCATCACGAAGAAAATTGTCGAGATGCACGGCGGCCGTATTTGGGTTGAAAGCGAGCTCGGTAAGGGGTCGAGCTTTTGCTTCACGATCCCACTTCGATTGGAGGCTCCGAAGGGGGTATGAACGCGAGGACGATTCTCTATGTCGAAGACAACGAGCTGAATCGGAAGATCGTCCGAGACATGCTCCGTCGCACGTCCTACCGATTGCTCGAGGCGACCGATGGAGAGACGGGCATTGCGATCGCCCGTGCGGAATGCCCCGATCTCATCCTGATGGATATCCAGCTTCCGAAGGTCTCTGGGCTCGAAGCGATGCGGGTCTTACGTCAGGCGAGCGAAACGGCTCACACCCCGATCATCGCGATCACATCGTTTGCACTCAGTGGCGATGACCAGAAAGCCAAAGACGCTGGGGCCTCGGCATATCTGGCGAAGCCCTACAGTCCCCGTGAGCTGCTCGACATGATTCGGGAGCTGGTCCCGGAGGCTTAGGTCCGATGATCCATCGACGACAGCTCATCGCCGGGCTCGGCGCGACGGTGACGTCGGCCGCGATCGGCTTGAGCGCATCGCCAGGCGCTGCCGAGCCGCCGCCCGAGACGACCACGGTCCGGATCCAGCGACCGGTGACGACGCTCCCCGGCATGTGCGTCGCGCCGCAGCTCGTCGCCGACGAGCTGCTGAAGCTCGAGGGCTTCACCGATGTGCGATACATCGCGACGGGCACCCCACAGCGCGCAGCCGGGCTTGCCGGCGGAGACATCGACTTTTCGATGGGTTTTGTCGGCAACTGGATCAAGGAGATCGACGCCGGCCATCCGATCGTCATGCTGGCCGGCATGCACATCGGTTGTTACGAGCTTTTCGCATCCGAGCGGATCCGTACGATTCGCGATCTCAAGGGCAAAACGATCGGCGTGACCGAGCTGGGCTCGGGACGTCACCTCTTCCTCGTCAGCCTTCTATCCTACGTGGGCCTGAATCCGAACAAGGACGTCACGCTGGTCACGAAGCCGCAGGCCGAGTCGGTGAAGCTCTTCGCCGACGGGAAGCTCGACGCGTACCAGGCATTCTCCGAGGAGGTGCCGCATCTTCGAGCCCGCAAGATCGGCCACGTCATCATGAGCAGCACGAACGAGCGCCCATGGTCGCAGTACTTCTGCTGCATGCTCTCCGGCAATCGCGACTTCGTCCGCGCGCATCCGACCGCAACGAAACGCGCAGTGCGGGCCATCTTGAAGGCGTCGACCGTGTGTGCTCTCGAGCCCGACCGCGCGGCGCGCTCGCTCGTCGACCGGGGCTTTACGACTGCGCCCTACGAGGACGTCTACAGCACGCTCAAAAGCCTGCCGTATACGAAGTGGCGGGAGTACGACCCCACGGACACGGTCCGGTTTTACACGCTGCGTCTTCGCGAGGTCGGAATGGTGAAAGCCACTCCGCAGAAGATTCTCGATCAAGGCGCCGACTGGAAGATCCTCAATAGCTTGAGAAGCGAGCTGAAGGGATAGTCCTGGAGGCCCACATGAGAGGAGTCACGACCCGGGTCTTGCTGTTGGCGGTGGTGCTGTCTGCGGGCTGCGCCCGGGCGATGACGCCGACGACGTTCGCGAAACCGTTCGACGTGGTCGACACCGGGATTCCCGATCTCCAGAACGCACTGGCCGAAGGCCGGGTGACGTCGCGCCAGCTCGTGGTCGAATACCTGACGCGGATCGCCCTCTACGAAGACCAGGTGAAGGCGATCATCATCGTGAACCCCAAAGTCCTGGAAGAAGCCGACGCTCGTGACCGTGAGCGCGCGGCCGGCAGGATCCGGGGGCCGCTGCATGGCATCCCGATCGCGCTCAAGGACAACATCCACACGACGGACATGCCGACAACCGGTGGCGCGATCGCGTTCGACGGGTACCGACCTCCGTACGAGGCCACCATCACGCGGCTTCTGCGCGAGGCGGGCGCGATCATCATCGCCAAGACCGTGATGACGGAGCTCGCGAACTGGGTGGCCGGCGCCCCGACACCCATGCCGGCGAATTACAGTGGCGTCGCCGCCTTCGGTTTCAATCCATACGATCCGCGGCGCGATCCGCGCGAGGCGACGAACGATGGCCGGCCCGCTCTCGCGACGGGCGGGTCCAGCTCAGGGATCGGAACGACGGCCAGCTTCTGGGCGGCGAACGTGGGTACGGAAACGTCTGGGTCCATCATCAATCCCGCGAATCAGACCGGGCTTGCCGCCATCAAGCCCACGGTCGGCCGCATCAGTCGCTACGGTGTCATTCCGATCGTCGCGGACCAGGACACGGCCGGCCCGATGGCGCGAACCGTCACCGATGCTGCAATTCTTCTCGGCGTCTTGGAGGACGCCGTGCCTGACCCGCTCGATCCGGCCACGCGACGATGTGCGCCACCGAGCAACCGCAATTACACCGCGCACCTCAAACGTGACGGGCTCAAGGGGGCGCGGATTGGAATTCCGCGTGCGTTCTTTTACGACAAGGTCATTCCGCCTGGCGAGACTGCGCCGCGCGGCGGACTCAACAGCGGTCAGGCAGCAGCGATGGCCGACGCGATCGAGATCCTTCGGCGCGAAGGCGCGATCATCGTCGACCCCGTGATCCTTCCGAGCGTGGCCGATCCGGATCCGGCGAACAACTACCTGCAATTCCCGATCTGTGCGGGGGCGCCGCAAGCCAAAGGATCGGACGATCAGTGCACCGTCGTCCTGAAGTACGGCATGAAACGAGATTTCAACGCGTGGCTGCGGACGCTGGGCCCCGGCGCGCCAGTGAAGACGCTGACCGAGCTGCGGGAGTTCAATCTCCAACGCCCGGCGCGGGGGACACTCAAATACGGGCAGTCTCGGCTCGACATCTCCGACGAAATCGACCTGGAGGCGGATCGCGCGCGGTACGAAGCCGACCGTGCAAAGGACATCGAGCTCGGCGGTGCCAGAGGCATCGACGCCGTCCTGAAAGAGCATCAACTCGACGCGCTGCTGTTCCCCGGCGCGACGGGCGCCGATATCGCCGCGCGCCCCGGCTACCCGACCGTCATCGTTCCGTTTGGGTTAGTGGCGCACGTCCAGGACCCGCCATTCCCGGATGCGTTCCAGGCGCGACCGAGCCCGTTCGGTGTGAGCTTCACGGGGACGGCGTGCAGCGAGCCGCGCCTCATCGAGCTGGGCTACGGCTTCGAGCAGGCCAGCAAACGCCGTGTTCCGCCGGCGGCTACTCCCTAGTGTGTTTCCTTTAAACCGCCCGCTGGCAGAGCACGTTGAGGATCGCCGGCCGGCCCTCGCGCACAGCCGCGAGGCCGCGCTTGAGCGCTGAGGGCAGCTCGCCGGGATTCTCGACGCGCTCGCCGTAGCCGTCGACGGTCCGCGCCATCTCTTCGAAGCGAGGCGACGGTCGCAGCTCGCTGAGCGGAAAGCTGCCGCGCGTCTTGGCGGCGCCGGTGGGATGGACCGCGAGCGTTCCCGACTTCACCGCTTCCCATTGCTGGTTGTTGAAGACGACGGTGAGGATCGGCACGCCATGTGCGCGCTGCACGAAGAGGCACGAGAGCGGCTCGCCGAAGAAGTACGCGCCGTCCCCGACGGTGGCGATGACTGTAGCGTCGGGTCGCCCCAGCTTCACACCGAGCGCGGCGCCGAGACCGAAGCCGAGCCCGCTCGAGTGCGGTGACGCGACGTAGCTTCCCGGCCGCATAAGGGCCGCGAAGCGCCGGTCCAGCGGATACTCGTTCACCACCACCGTGCTGTCGTCGACGATCTCGCCGATGCACCTGGACGCCCACGCAAATCCGATGGTGGAGGTGCTCGCCTGCCGGGCGATTGTCTGCTCCCACTCGGCGTGGCGCCGGCGATGCTCGGCGGCGACGCGCTCGCGCCGGCGAGCGACGGCGTCACGGTCGGCATGACGGCGCACCGCTTCCGCGAGCAACGGCAAGGCCACTCCGGGCGTCGCCACGATCGGAACGTCGCACGGATAGCTTCGCATCGGATAACGCGAGAAGAACGGATCGACACCGAGATGGATGATCCGCGCGTTCGGCGACGGCTTCTGCAAGTGCGGATACCACGGCACGTCCGATTCGACGACGAGAATGGCGTCGGCATCCGCCAGCGAGGGGTTCGTGGTGCCGGACTGGTTGTAGCCGAGGTGGAGCTCATGACGATGCGACGCATTCAGGTAGATCGGATCGGCCTCGACGATTGCGATCCCGCCCGCCTCCGCCAGGTCGACCAGCCCGGCCACCGCACGTGGATCGATGCCGGCGGCCGAAACCAGGATGAGTGGCGACTCGGCGCGCGCGAGGAACCGCGCCGCCTCGTCGATCCGCGCCGGATCGGGAAAGCGCTCGCTGCGCGACTGGCGTCGCGCCGGCGACGTGATCGTCATCTGCGCGGGGCGCGCCGCCAGAACCTCGCGCGGCAACGTGAGGTACACCGGCCCGCGAGGCTCAGCGTGCATCAGTTCCAACGCGCGATCGACGACGGCCTCGACTTGCACCGGCGTTCGCAGCTCGTAGTCCCACTTGACGTACTCGCGCAGCATCGCCGCCTGGTCGAAGCTCTCCTGCGCCCAGTGGATGTGCAGGTCGCGCGCGCCCGGCACGCCTTCCTCGGTGATCGGCGTCCGCCCGGCCGACATCAAGATTGGCACGTTCGCACGCGAGGCCGTGATGATCGCGGTCGCCGCATTGCCGGTGCCGACGTTGACGTGGACCATCACCGCCGCCGGCCGTCCGCTCGCCACGTAATAGCCGTGCGCCATCGAGACGGCCACGAACTCGTGCGGGATCACCAGCGGACGCGGGGCCCGGCCGGGCTCGGCGGCAAAACGTGCGAAGGCGTCCACCAGCGACGCGAAATCGGTGCCGGCGTTGCCGAGAAAGACATCGATGCCGCGGTCCTTCAGCAGCTCGAGGTACGCTTCGGCGGTCGTCTCAGGCTTCAGCGTGCGTGTGCTCATGGCGCGGAGTATCGCACGCGCGCCTCAGCCGCCGCAGGAGGACCCTGATGCGGTAAGGTGATCGGCGTGACCGGCTCACCGCGCGTCGCGTCGTCGCCGTGGGCGATCGTCGTGGCGGCGTTTGTCACGTTCGCAGTCTCCGCGGGGTTGATGCATTCCTATCCCGTCTTCTTCGTCGCGTTCCTCGCGCAGTTTGGCTGGACGAGGGCGGAGACGTCGGTCGCGTACTCGGTCTCGCAGCTCCTGACCGGCGCGGTGTCGCCGGCGATCGGCGTGATGGTCGACCGCCTCGGGCCCCGACGTCTCGTCCTGCTCGGCGGAGTATTGCTCACTGTGGGTCTCGCCCTCAGCGCCGAAGTGTCGGCGCTCTGGCATCTGGTCGCGCTCTACGGCGTGGTCATGACGGTCGGCGCGAACTGCCTCGGTCTCGTTGTGCTGACGCCGCTCGTCACGACGCGATTCATCGAGAAGCGTGGATTGGTACTGTCGATCGTCCAGTCGGCGAATGGCTTCGGGCGCGCCGCGTCGGCGCCGGTCGTCCAGTTCCTGATTTCGACCATCGGATGGCGGCACGCGTACTTTGCGCTCGCCGGATTCATGGCCGTGTTGGTATTTCCGCTCGGGAGATTCTTCCGCACGCACACGCCGCTGCGGCCCGAGAGGCCGACGACGCGCTTCGAGCCGCTCGGCGTCGAGCCCTCACGTGACTGGACCGTCGCCGAGGCGATGGCGACGCCACACTTCTGGCTGCTGCTGCTCGTCTACCTCCTCACGGGGCTGGGCAGCTTCTTCGTGTCCCTCCATCAGCTCGCATTCGCCGCCGACAAGGGCTTCGACACGCTGCACGCGGCGAGCATTCTCGGAATGGGCAGCTTCCTCTCGGTGATCGGCACGATCTTCACCGGCACGATCTCCGACTACGTCGGTCGCGAAGTCTCGGCGATCATCGCATACGGCATCTCGATCGTCGGCGTCATTGCGGCGCTGTTCATCACGAGCGCCGATCAGGCCTGGCTCCTGTGGATCCACGCGTGCTTCTTCGGACTGACGTGGGGAGCACGCGGACCGATGATCACGGCGAAGACGGCGGACCTCTTTCAGGGCCGTCATCTCGGCGCGATTCTCGGCGTGATCTCGATCGGCACCGGCGTGGGCGCCGCGGTCGGCGCGTGGGCGAGCGGGCTGATCTTCGACGTGTTCGGAAGCTACCGAATCGCCTTCATCCTCTCGATCGCATCGTACCTCGCGGGCTGCATCGCGTTCTGGTTCTTGCGACGCCCGCCGGCCCCCCGGACATGACGAGATGCGACTCGATCAATCCTGGAAGCCGACCAGACGCCACACGTCGCCCTGGCGCCGCGCGACTTCCGGCTCGCGCTGCCAGGACAGCACCGTCACCCACCCCACGAGCGGCAGGCGGCCCGTGACCTCGCCCGTGGTATAGAACCACACGTCGCCATCGACGATCTCGACGTGGTCGAGTTGCACGCGTGCGCGAAGCTGGTCGTACAACGAGTACAGCGTGAGCAGGTGCTGGCGCACATCGGGCTTGGTGAGGCCGCCGCTGCGGTAGGTGTCCGCGACGTACGCCAGCACGCCTGCGGCGTCTCTGGCAACGAAGCGCAGCCGCGCTTGCTCCACCAGCGCGCCGAGCTCCTCGGCCGTTCCAGGCGGCGCCGGAGTGGCGACGCGCGGCGCACTGCCGGTGCCCGAGGCTCCCGTCCAGAGCAGGAGGACGAGCAGCGCACCGTGCAGGATCCTCATGCCGGGCCCGGCGAAGCGCACGATCACAGTCTACGCGGGCTCTGGTAGCATCGATTGGTGCAGCGTCTCCTTCATCCGTTCGTGCTCGTGGTGAGCGCGATCCTCTTGACCGGCTACGCGTACATCGCGCTGCGATTGGCGTCGACGGCACCAATGCGCATCGCGCTGGCGGCGCCGTTCGTCATGGTGTGGATCCTCCCCGCCGTCTACTGGTTTGGCAATCGGGACCGCCGAGGCCGGCGGCACGAATGGGTGCAGACGCTGAGCTTTCTGTGCATGGGATGGCTCAGCTTTCTGTTCGTGCTGACGATGGCGCGGGACATTCTGCTGCTCGCAACCGCCGCGTTGCCGCCGCTGTCCGCTGTGCACACGCTCCTCGATGAGGCCGGCGCCGTGTGGGTGCCGGTGGGTGCGCTGGCTGCCGTCGGCGTCGGCGCGCTCGCCGCGCTCGGTGGTCCCTACGTCCGTCGTGTCGACATTCCCGTGGAGGGGCTGCCACCGGATCTCGACGGACTGCGGATCGTGCAGATCAGCGATCTGCATGTGGGGCCGACGATGCGGCTCGCATATGTCCAGCGCGTCGTCGACATGACCAAGCAGCTCGCGCCGGATTTCATCGCCCTGACCGGCGACATCGTCGACGGGTCGGTGCCGCGGCTGGCGTCTCACGTCGCGCCGCTCGAGGCGCTGGCATCCGGAGACCGGGCGTTCTTTGTGCTCGGTAATCACGACTACTATTCGGGGGCGGGGCCCTGGACGGCTCACTTCGAGCGGATGGGATTTCGGGTGCTCCGCAACGCCTATGTCAGCATCGAGCGCGGCGCGGCGCGGCTCGTCATTGGAGGTGTGATCGATTTCGCCGCGCGAATGTCCGATCCCGATGCGCGGCCGCGTCCGGACCTCGCGACCGACGGCGACGCGCGGCCGGCCTTCCGGCTGCTCCTGGCGCACAACCCGAAGATCGCGCCACTCGCCGAGCAGGCTGGTTTCGACCTGCAATTGTCGGGACACACGCACGGCGGCCAGTTCTTCCCGTGGACGTTCGTCGTTCGTCGCGTTCACAGACCGCACGCCGTTGGGCTTTCACGCCGCGGGCGCTTGTGGGTCTACGTCAGTGCCGGGACGGGGACGTGGGGTCCACCTGTGCGGCTCGGCACGAAGCCGGAGCTGACGCTTCTGCGAATCGTCGCCGCCTAGAGAAGGCGCACCAGCCGGCGCCGCCGCTCTGCCGACCGCGGTATGCCGCTTCGATCACCGTCGAAGTGTTCTCGGCTCATTCTGGTGTTACATAGCGGACATGATCACAGGCCCCATCATCGCGGAGATCGCGGCGCTGGTCGGAGACCCGGCGAGGGCCACGATGGTGTGGGCACTTCTCGATGGCCGTGCCCTGGCCGCCAGCGAGCTTGCCGTTGCGGCGCGAATCACACCGCAAACGGCCAGCACCCACCTCGCGAAGCTGACAGGGGCCGGGTTGCTCTCGGTGGTTCGTCGTGGACGGCATCGCCAATTCCGGCTTGCCTCGCCGACAGTGGTCGACATGATCGACGGGATCGTTGCCGTCGCTCTGGAGAAAACGCCGCGATACCGCCCGCTATCCCGTCAAGCACGCGCGCTTGGTGCGGCCCGAATCTGCTACGACCACCTTGCGGGCCGTCTGAGCGTTGATCTGACCGACGCGTTCGTGGACCGCAAATACGTCGTGCTCGATCACGAGGCGGCTGAAATCACGACGGCGGGCGCCCGTTTCTTCACCCGGTTCGGGATCGAGCTTCCGACACGGCGTTCGACTCGCCGTCACTTCTGCCGGCTCTGTCTCGATTGGACCGAGCGGCGCCCCCACATCGCGGGTGCGATAGGGGCCGCGATCACGAAGCGCTGTTTCGATCTCGGCTGGATGGAACGGACGAAAGACAGCCAGGCCGTCGTGGTCACGCCGTTGGGGCGGCGGGGATTCCAGAGGACGTTCGGCATCAGACCAGTGGTTGTCTAGAGGAGGTGGCCATGCTCGAGGGGAAAACGCGGATCGCGCCGGTCGACGTCGAGACGCTCCCGCACGACCTGCGCGAAACGCTCGAGGAACAGCGCAAGCGCCTGGGCGCGCCGATCTATCCCTACCTGTTCTACGCGCGGAACCCGGCGTACTTCCGCGCCGCGCACATGATGTGGACCGCGCTGCAACAAGAGACGAAGCGCGTGCCCGTGACGCTGAGGGCGCTACTCAACCGTCGCGTCGCGTGGTGGAACGGCTGCGAGTTCTGACAGGATGCGAATGCTGCCGTCGGCAGCCGAAACGGCATCTCGACGGAAAAGATTAAGGCGCTCAACGACTACGCGAAGAGCGCGCTCTTCAGCGACGCGGAGAAGGTGGCGCTCGAATACGCCGATGCGATCACGGACACGCGGCGCGACGTCGACGACGATCTGTTCGCGCGCATGCAACGCCACTACGACGACGACACCATCGCCGAGTTGACGATGATCATCGCGTGGGAGAATTCATCCTCGCGCTTCAACCGGGCGTTCCGCATCCCATCGCAAGGGTTCTGGAAGCCGTGATTCGTCAGCTGTTCATGCGTCGATCGGTGTCTTCGTGTTCGAAATCGCTATGTCCGCCGCTTCATCCGGCTCTCGCGTGTACAGATAGAACACCGCGGCACCCGCAGAGCCGAACGCGAAGGCCAGGTAGAGCAAGGCATGCGGCCCGAGCCAGAACCAGACGAGCGCACCGATCACCGACGCCCAACAAATGGCAATCCCACGGATGCCCCAATAAAGACCGACACCTTGCGCGCGGATCGGCGCTGGCAGTAAGGAGACGATCAGCGCCTTCCGGGCGGGCTCGCCGATTTCGCGGAGGCCCCAGACGATGAACGCGAGGATCAGTCCATTTCCGTCTGGTGCGAGCGCAAGCGACAGGGGGAAGAGAGCGAAGAAGATGAACGTCAGCCCGATGAACGGCTGAAGACCGACCACGGCGGTCATCCGTCCGATCGGCAAGTACGTCAGCAAGGCGACCGTGTTCTGCAGAGCAAATAGCAGCCCGACGGCCACGGGATCGATCCCGCGGATGACCAAGAGGTAGAGCACGACGAATTCACGCACCAGCCAATCGCACCAGCGCGTGAAGATCTCAGCGAGGAGCAACCGGCGCAGCCTTGGATGAAAGGCTCGGACGACGGTGAGGGAATCCGGACCTCGTGGAGGCGTTGGATAGCGTGGCATCCAGAGGACCTGCATCAGAAGCGATCCGAGCCCGAGCAAGAGCGACGCTCCGACGAGCCACCGCATGCCGACCACATAGCCGACGTCGGCGCTGCCATGGTGTCGTGCAGCCGTCGCCAAGACGAACCCCGCAACAGCAGGACCGATGATCCGCGGGAGTCGTTTTTGAATGGACTGCAGGGCGAAGGCCATACCCTGATTTGAGGTCGTCACCGTGGTGGCGACCGTCGTGAACGTGACCGGGACTGACAGCGGCTCCCAGCCGACAATGAGCAGGGCTGCAATGACCGCGACGGCCGGTGTGCTCGACGCCAAGAACAACATATAGCCGCCGACGGTAAGCGCTCCGAACAGGATCAGCGAGCCTCGATCACCCAGACGCGCCGTCAGTTGGCCGCCGCCGACGTAGCAGGCGGCCTCGAAGAGATTGCGAAGACACGCGTAGATGCCGACGGCGAGCAACGCCGTCAAGCCGACGCCACCCATTGAGTGGGCAGTGCTCCCGTTCAGCTTCGCGTCGAGATACGCCGGAAGAAACGGGCTCCAGAGCTGTTCACCCAGACCGAAGAACAGGACCGAAACCAGGACGATTCCCACCGTGCGATTGAGAGCCAGCATCGAGACCTTCCCCGGGGCCCCGGAGTCGGCCGCAAGTGTAGCGCTTGACGCCATTGGTATCAATGGTTACGAAGCAGCATCGATACTTGTATCAATCGTTGCAAAGCAGGAGGCGTGCCATGAAGACGCTCAGCGTGCTGGCCGCGTTCGTTGTTTTGCTGTTCGTCGTCTCTTCGGGGTTGACGCAGACGTCGGACGACAAAGCTAAGGAACATGCCGACCTCGAGAAGGCGCTGAAGGACGCCAAAATTCCGCTAGAACGCGGACTCACGGCGAGCGCGAAGGAAGGCATGCCGATTTCGGCGAAATACGAGGTGGAGGACGGCAAGCTGCAGCTGTCCGTGTACACGATGAAGAGCAATAATTTTTCCGAAGTCATCGTCGATCACAAGACGGGCACAATCGCGAAAGCGGAGCCCATTACCCAGGGCGACGACCTCACACACGCCAAGGAGCAAAGTCAGGCCATGGCGAAAGCGAAGCGCTCGCTCGGCACGGCCGCGTCCGAGGCGGCGAAGCAAAACAAGGGGTATCGCGTCGTCAGTATCTTCCCGACGATGAAGGATGGCCACCCAGTCGCCGACGTGACGCTCGTCAAGGGAAACGAGTGGAAGACGGTGTCGGAGAAGCTGGATTGAGGATGCTGACATTTATGTCAGGTGCGGGGGCGGGGTGGGGGTCGATATAGTGCGCCGCAACGGAGGTGGACGTGAAGCGAAGATCACTGCTCTGGCTCCTCTTCGCCGTTGCGATCATAGCGGCCGGCGGTCTTCGTGTCTCGAGCGGGCGCGCTGCCGGCACCGCCGACTCCGCGAGTGATAGTTTGCGCCTGCGCAAGGTCGCGGAGTTCGAGTTGCCCGGCCCGCCGGGCAAGCGCTTCGACTATCTGACGATCGACGAGGACGACAACTATCTGCTTTCTGCTCATCTCGCCGCTGGCCTCTTGCACGTCATCGATCTCAAGACGAACGCGGTCGTCAAGACCGTCCGTGACGTACCGGGCGTTGAAGGCGTCGCGTACATCAGCGAAGGCAAGAAGGTCTATACGGCGAACTGGGGAGAGAACAAGATCGGCGTCGTCGATCTGGTGCGCGGAAACGTGATCAAGCGGCTTGCCACGGAGGCGAAGCCCGACGGCATCGCCTATGCGGCGCCGTTCCACAAGGCCTACGTATCGAACGAGCGCGCCAAAGCGGAGAGCGTCATCGACGTCACGAGCGACACCATCGTCAAGGTGCTGCGGTTCGACAGTGAGACCGGAGTCCCGCAGTACGATCCCGTGGCGCGCAAGGTCTACGTCAACCTTCAGGATCGCGACACATTGGCCGTGATCGATCCAGCCACGGACACCGTCATCGAGCAATACCGAGTCGACGGCTGCCGCGGCAACCACGGCATGGCGATCGATGCGGAGCGTCGGCGAGCCTTTCTCTCATGCGAAGGCAACGACACGCTGACCGTCTTCGATCTCGAGACACACCGGGCGATCGCGCACCTGCCGATGGCGAAAGGTGCCGACGTCGTGATGTACGATCCCGGACTCGGTCGAATCTACGTCGCGTGCGGGAGCGGCAACATCTCCGTGTTCCAGATGGACGATCCGACGCACTTCAGGAAGCTCAAGGATGTCCCGGTCGAGCCGAGGATCCACAGCCTCGCGGTCGATCCGAAGACGCATCGAGTGTATGCGCCCGCGGAGCAGGAGAAGGGGCGCCCCGCATCGAAGATGTTCGTCTTGGAGGCTGTGACCGATTAAGTGCGTTGCCGCGCTGTTCGCCATTCTGCTTGTGCCGGCCGCCGCCTGGGCGTATCGCCCATTCGTCTCAACTGACGCGGCGGTCGCCGAGCCAAGAGAGGTCGAGGTCGAGCTCGGCTACTTCAACCTCGACCGGAATCGTCGCGAGAACACGATCTCGACCCCGCACACGGTTCTCAACTATGGGATCGCAAAGAACGTGGAGCTTGTCGGCGAATTCAACCTCCAGGAGAGCCCCAACGTCGAGCTCACCGATCCCGGCCTTTTCGTAAAAGCGGTGCTCAGAGATGGAACACTCCAAGACAAACCAGGTCCGAGCGTCGCGGTGGAGGTTGGTCCGCTACTGCCCTCGACGCTTCCTCGCGAACACAGCGTCGGGTTCGAGGCGATCGGGATCGTCAGTGGCAAGTTGGAGCCCGTCACGCTGCACGTCAATGGCGGCGGTGGTCTCGACCGGACCGGGGAATTCTTCGGGGTGTGGGGCGTCATCGGCGAGCTGCCGGTTCATCCGAAGCTTCGAATCGTCGCCGAGGTCAATGGCCAGAGCACGCAGGGCGCCCCGCCGAACAACTCGGCGCTGCTCGGCCTCATCTGGCAGCCAACCGCCAAGAATCTATTTCTCGATGCCGGCGTTCGCCACGGCATCAGCCGGGCGGCCCCTGAGTGGCAGTTCACGCTGGGCCTGACGTACGGCTTTCCCGTCTCGATGTTTTCACGACAGTAGCGAACGGAAGGGCTCATGAACCGTTGGCTCGCGCGCGTTGTCATTGTCGGTGTCCTCGTTCTTCTCGTCGGGTGCGCGCCTGCGGGGGGAGTATGGCTCGTGGGTCCCGCCATCAACGGGCGTGCAGGCGGACTGTGAACGAAGCGGTGGCGTGTGGCGAGCGGCTCTAAATTTCTGTGAGCATCCGCGAGCGGCGGCGCCTGACGGCGACGTCAGGCAGAGCAGGCCTCTCGACTACTTGCAGCCGCCCGAGATCCAGTTCCAGCTTCGACCGATGCTCTGGCAGTCGCTCACCCTCGTGTCGCCGGGATATGACGTCATGTGCGACTCGCGACTTGCACACCCGGAGACGAATCCCACGACGACCAAGGCGAAGGCAAGAGTTCTCATGGATTCTTCCTAGTCGACGTTGCCGGCGAGACAGCGGCCGTCGGCGGTGTAAATCCCGCCCGCCGTCTCGCAGAGCTGTTGTCCGTTATACGGCTCGAGCTTCCAGCTCGAGCACCCGCCGAGGCCGAGGGCACACGCAAGGATCACCAGGAAACGCTGTCTCATTGAACGACTCCAATCGCCGCTAGGATGGCTCCGCTCAATGTCTTGGCAAGGGCCGTTTGGCCCCAGCGCGCTAGCGCACGAGCCGCGTCGCAGGAGTCACGGGACTCACTTCGACCACGACGTCATCCCCGAATGCCTCGCGCATCTTGCTCTCGATGAAGGCTCGGTCACCGTCGTAGTTACCTTGGAAGGCGTCGAAGGCCGTGCGGATCAGCCGAAACTGCTCACGAAATGTCGGCCGCCGTGCGGAAGTGATCGCGAGTCCCGGATCCTGAAATGTCGAGTCGCCGAGTCGAAATTCGATTGCACGGTGAAGAGAGCCAAGATCGTTTGCAACGGCGATCGCGATGGCATGCGAGGTCTTATGGGCATCGTGAACGTACACGTTGTAGAGTCTCGTGCTCATCGTAGACATTGCTCGCCTCCTGCTCGTGAGTGAGTCCCCGAGCGTACGCTGTGCCTCTGCATTGTCGCCGCCGACGAGATTGCAGCGCGCGCATTATCGGTGAAGGATGGTGGCATGGCGGAAAAGATGGTGCTCAGTGAGGACGAAGCGCTGGAGCTCGTGGCGTTTCTCGTCACGGCGGCGCGGACACAGGTCGATGAGGCGGCCGAGTATGGCCCGCTCCGGCTGCTGACCGCGGCGGGTCGGCTGGCGGAACTCATCGCCGAGCGCGTGTCACCCGAGACGCGAGCGTTTTTGATGGGGCCGCTCAAGCAGATTCCCGACCTCGCCGTCCGCACGACCGATCCGGCCAGCTATGTCGCTGCGCTGGACGCAGTGTGCCGCGCCGTCGGCGAGCATCTGGTCGCCCACTTCGGTCTCGACAGGACGTCATCGTGAATTCCGTGCTCGAGGCCATCCGAACGCGGCGCATCGCGCGCGCGTTGACCGGCGAGCCGATCACACGCTCCGAGCTCGAGGAGGTGCTGAAGGCGGCGCGTTGGGCACCGAGCGCCGGTAACCGCCGACTCCATCGCTTCATCGCCATCCAGGATCCACTGACCCTGAAACTTCTGCGCATGGTGACTCCCGGGATGTTCCAGCGTCCGGTGGCCATCGTGGTGATCTGCGTCGACCGCGCAAAGGCGGAGTCCTTCGGTATGCGCCTGACCGCGAAGGGACTTTTCATCGACGTCGGGACCGCAGCGCAGACCATGCTGCTGGCGGCCCACTCCCTTGGGCTCGGAGCCGGGGTCGTCACCTCGTTCAGTCAGGCCGCGGTGAGCGCGATCTTGAACGCACCCGAGGGCCTCAGCCCTGAGATGTTCGTGTGCCTCGGCCACGCGGCGCCGACACAACCAGCGGGCATGCCGACGAGAGGCCGGGTGACGTGGCAGAGCTTGACCCAGTGGGAGCGTTTCACACCGTAGGCCCCTTTCGTACGAAAAATCTTGGGTATTGTGCACCGCTAGCGGTAGCGTGCGTGGGCACAGGGAATTGTCTATGGGCTTTGGAATCCGAGTCATCATCGTTACCGCCGCTCTGGGCTGTAGTGCGGGTTGCGTCGCGACGGAGAATTGGACTCAAGAGCTGGTCGGCAAGCAGAAGGCGGAAATGGACACTCGCGTCCTCAAGGTCGAAACCGGCGTGCGCGAGCACGGCGAGCGGCTCGACAAGGTCGAGAGTCGCGTCACGGATCTCGAGCACCAGGATGTTCGGAAAGCTTCCATCACAGAACGAACGCCGGGCGCTGCCATTCGCGGCACTTCGGAGCGCACGTTGGTCGGTGTCGTGCATGTGCCCTTCGGCTTCGACCGCGCGGACCTGGTTCTGAGTGCCGAGACTGCACTCGCGACGATCGCGACCGAACTGCGCGATAACCCGCACATGACGGTCGATCTCGAGGGAACGACCGACCCCGTGGGCCCGCGCGAGTACAATCTCAAGCTGAGCCGGCGGCGCGTGGAAGCCGTCAAGCGCAAGCTATTGGAGCAAGGTATCGAGCCCACCCGGATCATCACCTCGACGGCGCGCGGCCCGCTTCTCGACAAGTCTGTCCCGAACGACTTCAAGCGCCGGGTCATGATCAAGCTCATGAACTGACCGATCGAGGACCCGTGACCCAGGTCTACATCCTTGGTGCTGGAACCCCGACGCCGACGCCCGACCGGTGGGGCTCCGCCTTCGCCGTCAACATCGGCGGCGAATATCTGATGTTCGACTGCGGGCCCGCCGCGACGCACAAGCTCGTCAAGGTCGGCATCTTTCCGACCCGCGTGGACTATCTCTTCTTCACCCACCATCACTTCGACCACGACGTGGATTACCCGTGCTTTCTCCTGTGTCGGTGGGATCAGAGTATCGGCAAGGAGAACCAGCTCAGGGTGTATGGCCCCACGCTCACCGAGACGATCACCGACCGCATCCTTGGCGAGGGGGGCGCGTTCGTCCACGACTGGAAAGCGCGGGTCAACAGTCCACTGAGCCAGCGCGTGCACGTCAACCGTGGCGGCACTCTGCCACGAAAACCGCCGTCGGTGCTGGCCAAGGACATCGGTCCGGGCCTGGTGCACGAGGAGCGAGAGTGGCGCGTGACGGCCGCGCCGGCCGAGCACGTCCAGCCGTTCCTCGATTCTCTGGCCTATCGATTGGAAGGCCCCGAAGGCAGTGTCGTGTTCACCGGCGACACTCAGCCTTGCGCGAGCGTGGTGAACCTCGCGCGCAACGCCGACATGATGCTCTGCATGTGTTGGGACGATCAGGAGCGAATGGACGCGATGGGCGAGACCGGCGGCCAGTGCGGCACGTTAGGCGCAGCCCGGATGGCAGAGGAGGCCGGCGTGAAACGCCTGGTCCTCGTCCACATCGGTCCCCACCTGGCGCGTCACGGCCCGATGGAGAAAGGCATCGGTGACGTCAGGAAAACCTACAGCGGCGAGGTCGTCTTCGCGGACGAGTTGATGTCGCTGAGGCTCTGAGCCCAGCGGTCGATGTCCGCTCGCGTATAGCGGAAGGCGCGAAAGACCCAGTTGTTCAGTCCGGGCGCGCCGGGCTCGGAGAAGAAGTGCGGGCTCACATACTCCCACACGACCTCGCCCTCACGCGTCACCTCGAAGATGCGTCCGTGGCACCCCTCGCAGATGAGCGTATTGTCGTTCGCCAGCCGCTGCGCGCCCGAAATGTAGGGACTGAAAAATTCGAAGAGCGACTGATCGGTGTACTGCCAGACGATCGCACCCGTGCGGGGATCCACCTCGATCACCCGCGAGAACGTGACCGGGTGATCCGGGCGGTGCGTGCCATTGTCGAATATAAGGATGTTGCCAGTGGGCAGCGGCCGCGGATCATGCTGTTGCGCTAGCGGGGGGCTGCCGAGCGCCCAGATGATCTTCCCCGTCGCTCGTTCGATCATCACGACGGTTGAGATATTTCGGAAACTGACGACGAGGTTCCCGTCTGACGTTTCCGCGACCGTGTTGCCGTGAGTCCACTCGGCGCGACGGTCTTGTGCAGTGATCGGATGCGCCCCGGGATCGAGATGCTCCCAGCTTCGCCACTCCCAGACGACCTCCCCGCCGGTGGTCATTTCCACCAGGTAGTCGCCGTACATCGTGCCGTCGGCTTCGGTGCCCGAGAGACCGCCGCGGACGCGGCTGGCAATCTCGGCTGGCAGGGGCCGTAGGCACAGCAGGATGACGTTGCCATTGCGGAGCCGGCGCGCGTCGTGGTGGTGATCTGGATGACGCAGCTCCCAGACGATTCGTCCGCGCCAATCCACTTCGAGGATGGCGCCGCCTTTGAAGCGTCGCCACGCCTCGAACCGATCGAGGTCCTCCATGACCTTGCCGCTATAGAAGAGGTGGCCATTGTCGAGCAAATAACCGTAGAGCCCCGGCCGGTACGGCATGTGCCACGTGTGCGCAACCTTGCCTTCCATGTCGATGAGATAGACCGTCCCATCCCCGTACATCGGCGCGAAGAGCGTGTAGCCCGGCTGGGCCAACGCCGGCTGGTGTCCAATGAGCCCGGTCCGAGTGCGCCTGATCTTTTGTTGGTCCACAGTGAGGGAAGATCCTAATCGCCCATTCGTCTCTGAGCAATCCCGGTGGCACCGCCATTGCTGATGGTCGCATCACGGCATGATTATCCGGCGCCTCGAATTGACATGGTGCGCCTGCAAGACGTTGGGAAGTCAGGCGTCGGCACCCTGGCGGCTGCTGCCGCTTATCGCTCTGGGTTTAGCGAATTACGGCGTCTACGAGCTCGCTTTTACCTCGACTGACGTGTGAAGCTGCCAAGTCACTGGATTCGAATCGGTCGATGGCGCATCCACGCGCGAATCGCGCTCGACCAGGTGCCGCGCGGCAGGCTCCCCGTCGTCCTCGTTCACGGCATCGGTGTATCGAGCAGCTATCTGATACCAACCGCGGAGCAGCTCGCGCGCTGGTATCCAGTGCTTGCACCTGATCTGCCGGGATTCGGCGAGAGCGACAAGCCTGAGGAGTCGCTGAGCCTCCACGACCTCGCCGACATCCTGTGGGCGTTCGTCAAGCAAATGGATTTCGAGCGTGCCGCGTTCATCGGCAACTCGTTCGGTTGTCAGATCATCACGGACCTCATTGTGCGTCACGCCGAGATGGTCGAACGCGCCGTCTTCCTTGCACCAACGATCGACCCCGCCGCGCGGACGTGGAAGCAGCAGATCGGGCGGCTTTTCCTCGACGCCGTTCGCGAGCCGCTGTCGTTGTTCCCGCTCGTCGTCCACGATTACAGCCGCTGCGGATTTCGACGTCTTCGCGCCACATTCGAAGAAGCGCTAGGCGACGTGGTCGAGTCCAAACTGCCGAACGTCGCCACACCCACGCTCGTCGTGCACGGGTCGCGAGATCCAATCGTTCCACGGCGGTGGGCGCGAGAGGCCGCCGATTTGCTGCCGTGTGGATGGCTGTCTCAGATTCCGGGCGCCGCTCATGCGGCGAACTACAGTCACCCTCGAGAGGTTGCCTCGATCGTCAGAGAGTTCCTCGAGACACCGTGGGCTGCGACGCCGCATCGGAGCACGAGCGCGGCCTGAAGCGGCCAAGGGCCGGCGCGTATAGTACGCACACGGTGGACAACGAACCGCCGCGGGTGAAATGGGGCGCAGGCCTCCACGTCGTCGACGGGCAGTCCGTCAACGCTTCGGCGTACGAGCAATATTGCGGTCGTTGGTCGCGGTTGTTCGTCCCGGCGGTATTGGCGGCGGTCGACGTGATTGCGGGTGACCGAGTCCTTGACGTGGCGACCGGCCCCGGCGAGGCGGCGGCGCTCGCTCTGTCACGGGTTGGATCCGCTGGACTCGTGGTCGGCGTGGACATCGCACCCGCGATGCTCGATACGGCCCGTGCGCGGTTTGCCGGGCAACGGTTTCGAGCCGCTGCTATGGATGGTCAGGCGTTGGCTTTTCCCGATGGCAGTTTTGATGGCGTCATCTGTCAGCTCGGCTTGATGTTCTTTCCGGATCCGGCGCGAGGTCTGGCCGAGTTCCGTCGAGTCCTGCGCCGCGGTCGACGCGCCGCGGTTTGCGTGATCTCCGCCCCGGAACGCGCGCCGATGTGGGGCATTCTTGCCGACGCGCTCAGCCGCTATCTTCCTGATCATCGCGACGATCTTCATCTCTCCTTCGTTCTGGCCGACTCGGGCCGCCTCGAGCGCATGCTCCATGCCGCAGGCTTTCGCGACGTCGGCCTGACGCATGAGAAGCGCGACGCAATCTTCGAGTCTTTCGAGGACTACTGGAAACCTATCGAAGCTGGTGTGGGTTCGCTTCCACAGGCATATCGAACGCTTCCAGAAGCGATTCGTCACGCAGTTCGGCATGAGGTGAAGACAGCCTTGGCCCGCTTCGACACAGATGGACGGCTCGCCATGAGCGTCGAGATGCTGATCGCGGCCGGTCGCGCGTAGGGCCCGCGACGCGGTAGTCTCCGGCCTTTTTCGGGCCGAGTGTTTTGATTGCTGCTGCCGCGAGGCCGCCCGCAGAAGCAACACTCCCTGCAATGAGCAGTGCGGTCGATACGCACGCTGGGCACATGGTCGTCTCCTCCGTTTATCGCGCTTTGCGCTCGTACTCGTCGTGGCGGCGCCACCAAATGCCGTTCTCGTTGCGCCCCTTGGGGGCGCGGTCGAGCCACTGGTACATGCCCCAGAGGCCGTCCACTCCGCGCGCATAGGCAGAATAGGTGTGGTAGATGCCGCCGTCCTCGAGCACGAATGCGCTCACGCCCGGCCGTTCGCGCAAGTACGTGGCCGCGTCAGTTCCGCTCATGGCCGCAAAGGTGACGACCCCTTCGCTGCCAGCTGGCTGCTGCCACGGGCCCTCGCGCCGGTAGTTGTATTCGATGCCCTCGCGCTGTTGCGTCTCGGTGAACCCCACGGCGAAGTCGAAGTTGAAGTCACCGGCAAAGGAGGACGCCCAGGGGAACGTCCAGCCCATCCGCCGCTTGTAGGCCTGCAGCTTCGCCAGCGGCGCCCGCGACACCGCCCAGAGCATCACGTCGTGGTTGGCCAGGTGCACGGCGAACCCATTGAAGCCGTCCGCGATCGCCGAGCAGGACGGGCAGCCCGCGGCGTAGTCGGGCCCGAACATGAAATGGTAGACGAGGAGCTGCGAGCGTCCTCGGAAGAGGTCGGCCAGGGAGGCGCTGCCCTCGTCGGTCTCGAATCGGTAGTCCTTATCGACCCGGACCCATGGTAGCTCCTGCCGCCGCTGCGCCAGATCGTCGCTGTGCCGCGTGAGCTCTTTCTCGGCCTCGAGCAGTTGGAGCCGCGCTGCGAGCCACTCCTTACGCGTTACCGTCTTGTGCGTCGTCATGGTGTCTGTCTCCTTCCTCGGGTAAGACTCGGTGCTCATCGCTTACGAGCTAGACTTACCCCCGGACATCGACACCATGGGAGTTACAAGTGTGACGGGATTCCGATGGACTCGTTGATCACGGCCGCGGCGCGGGCGCTGGCGGCCGGTGATCCGCTCGGGGCGTTGAAGCGAGTCGCCCTGCGCGACGACGCGCCTGCTCTCGCGCTTCGAGGCATTGCGATGGCTCAGCTCGGTGATCTCGTTCGAGCAAAGGCTCTGCTGCGACGTGCGGCGCGTGCCTTCGGTCCGAAAGAGGCCGTCGCTCGCGCAAGATGCATTGTCGCCGAGGCGGAGATCGCTCTCGTCTCTCGCGACCTGGGTTGGCCTGCGAAGGCGCTCGATGCAGCACGGGCGACTCTCGAACAGCACGGCGATCGCGCCAACGCCGCGTATGCGCGGTACCTCGAGGTCCGCGGCCTTCTGCTGATCGGTCGCGTCGACGAGGCCGAGCGTACGCTTGCCAAGCTCGACCCGTCGCCGCTGCCTCCTGCGTCGAGGACCGTCCACGAGCTTGTGGTCGCAGGGGTCGCGATGCGGCGTCTGCGGACGAAGGCGGCGCGCGCTGCGCTCGCGCGAGCCGAGCGCGCGGCGACCGACGCACGCATTCCTGCGCTGACGGCGGAGGTCGAAGGCGCGATCCTCGTCCTCGATACCCCGGCGGCACGCCTGGTCGCGGACGGCGCGGAGCGACTTATCCTGCTCGAAGAGGTCGAAGCGTTGCTCGCGTCGAACGCATTCGTCGTGGATGCGTGCCGTCATGTCGTGCGCCGGGCGGGCACGGTCGTCTCGCTCGCGACGCGTCCGGTGTTGTTCGCGCTCGCACGCGCGTTGGGCGAAGCGTGGCCGGGAGACGTGCCGAGGGACGCACTGGTCGCGCGGGTATTCCAATTGAAGCTCGCCGATGAATCGCACCGGGCGCGATTGCGCGTCGAGATCGGACGGCTTCGTTCGGTGCTTCGGGCACTGGCGGACGTGCGCGCGACGAAGCAAGGGTTTGCGTTGGCGCCTCGCCGCGCCCGCGACGTCGTCGTGTTGGCCCCGCCCGTCGAAGACGACCATGCGCGGGTGCTCGCTTTTCTCGCCGACGGCGAATCATGGGCGAGCTCGGCCCTGGCGCTTGCGCTCGCGACGAGTCAACGCACCGTACAGCGCGCGCTCGACTCGCTTGCCGCAGCAGGTAAGGTGCAGTCGTTTGGTCGTGGGCGAGCCCGACGCTGGATGAGCTCGCCCATGCCCGGATTCACGACGACGTTGTTACTCCCTGTTGCGGTGGCGACTGATTAGGATGGCGCTATGACTCGATCAGCGGCCGAGATCGTCCGTGAGTATGGGCCTTTCCCAAGTGTCGAACGCGTGCATGGGGTTACGTTTGACGGCCAGCACGTCTGGTTTGCTGCTGGAGACAAGCTGCATGCCTTCGATCCCGCGAGCGGGAAGATCGTGCGCTCGCTCGCGGTGGCCGGGCATGCAGGAACGGCCTTCGACGGTCAGCATCTGTTTCAGCTCGCCGAGGACCGCATTCAGAAGATCGATGCGAAGACCGGCCGTGTGCTCGCCACGATCCCGGCGCCGGGCCGCGGCGGTGACTCGGGGCTCACGTGGGCCGAAGGGACGCTCTGGGTGGGACACTATCGCGACCGGAAGATCTATCAAATCGATCCGGAGACCGGGGCGATTCTTCGCACGATCGAATCCAACCGCTTCGTCACCGGGGTCACCTGGGTCGACGGAGAGCTGTGGCACGGCACCTGGGAAGGCGATGAGAGCGATGTGCGGCGAATCGATCCTCGAACGGGAAAGGTTCTGGAGAGGCTCGAGATGCCGCCGGGAGTCGGGGTTTCGGGGCTCGAGTCCAATGGCGGCGATCTGTTCTTCTGCGGAGGCGGACCCGCCGGCAAGGTGAGGGCCGTTCGCCGGCCCAAACGACGCTCATGATGTAGGTCCGGGCGAGAAAGTCGGGGCGCCCAGGCGCGTGTTAGAGTTGCCGCGAGCCGGACGATGGCCTTCCAATCCCTTGCGGACCTGAATCGACTGCACGAAATCATCCGCGTCTTCACCATCGCCGGCTTCGGGGACATTTTCAAACAAATGGGCCTGGAGGCCGCGGCCGAACGCACCGGCAAGTTCATGGGTTGGAAGTATGCAGACGAGATGGCACACCTGGAACGGCCCCAGCGTGTACGCCGCGTGTTCGAAATCCTCGGGCCGACCTTCGTCAAGCTCGGCCAAATTCTTGCGACCCGCCCGGACCTGTTCGGGCCCGAGTGGATCAGTGAGTTCGAACGACTCCAATCGCAAGCCCCGCCGTTGGGTTTCGAAGAGCTTCGTCCTCAGCTGGAAGAAGATCTCGGGGCACCGCTCGAAGAAATCTTCCAGGAAGTCGACGCCACACCGCTGGCCGCCGCGTCTGTCGCGCAGGTTCATCGAGCGACCCTGAAGGACGGCACCAACGTGGTGCTCAAGATTCAACGCCCCGGGATCCGCTCGAAAATCGAATCCGACATGCGCCTGCTGGCTCATCTGGCGTCGCTGGCCGAGAAGAGCGTGCCGCAGCTGGCCGCCTATCGTCCCCAAAAGGTCGTCCAGCAATTCGTGAAGTCGCTTCAGAACGAGCTGAACTTCATGACCGAAGGACACAACGCCGAGCAGGTCGCGTCCAACTTTGAAGGCAATGAGCAGATCGTCATTCCGAAGATCTATTGGGAATGGACGCGGCAGCGCGTCAATGTCCAGGAATTCATCGATGGAATCCCCGGCGTGAGCCTGCACGCGATCGATGCCGCCGGAATGGATCGCAAGCGCATCGCCCAAACCGGGGCTAGTGCGGTGCTCAAGATGATCATGATGGATGGGCTGTTCCATGCCGATCCGCACCCGGGGAATTTCTTCATCCTGCCGGGTGAGCGCATCGCCTTCATCGACTTCGGCATGATCGGACGTGTTTCCGAGCTGAGACGGCAGCAGATCACGAAGCTGCTGGAGGCGTTGCTACAGAACGACGCCAACGCTCTCTGCGAGATTCTTTTGGAATGGTCCGAGAGGCAAGGTGATGACCCTGGGGAGCTCCTGGGAGCCGTCGAGGAATTCCTGAGCAAGTATTCCGGCAAACCGATGGGCCTCATGGATTTGTCGGCCATGGTCGGTGATCTGTTGAGCCTGGTGCGAGACAACAAGCTGACGATGCCGCCGGATCAAGCCATGCTGCTCAAAGTCTTCGTCTCGCTGGACGGGGCCTTCAAGAAGCTCGATCCTGGCTTCGACGTCATGGTGGCGATGCAGCCCACGTTGCAGGAGGCCGTCGTCAACCAGTTGTCGCCGCTCGCGCTCGGAAAACGCGGCCTGAAGGTGTTCACGCAATACCTGGAGCTGTTCGCCGACCTGCCCAAAGAAATTCGTCGCGGAATTTATACGGCGAAGACCGGCAATCTGAAGATCCGTGTCGAGCTCAGCGAGCTCGATGGGCTGCAACGCATGGTCATGCGCGCCGGGCGTCTGCTGGCCGCGGCGGGCGTCACGTCAGCCTTGCTGATCGCCACGTCGATTTTTGTGTCTTCGAGGAACAAGCCGAAGGACTGAACGAAGCCTAGAATACGCCCCGAAGGCCGACGGTGCCGGCGGCGCGCGCGCCGAATCCGAGCGCATTGTTCGTATTGCCGTTCGCGTAGAACCGAGTGCCTTCGCCGCCGCCCCACGCGAACAAAAACTCCGCGACCGATCTGCCGCCGAGTCGTAACGTGATGCCGAAACCGATGCTGTGTTTCAGGTTGTCGAAACCCAGGTCGCCGACGTTGAGACCGACTTTTGCCCATTGCGTGAAGATGGAGATGCCGATCGGATCGATCAGCCGCCTTTCATAGGTGAGGCCATACGCGACCGTGCTGGGCGCCCGGAAGCGGTAGTTCCTATAGCTGCTCAGCCAGTTTTCGTTGTGGATGTCGCCGCCGCCGACGGTGGGCTGCAGATAGAACGGCACCGAGTTGTGGGCCCGCGGGTCACTGATGACGAGGTTCGCCTCAGCGGTGAAACGGCTCGAGCCGAGGAGACTTCGCACGTACGGGAATGTTCCCAGCGCGAACGGCTGGTCCTCGATACCGTAGTGCACCGCCATCGACGCCTCGAATCGATCGAACGAGAACGGCCCACCGTCGACCGCCTCGTAGGCCTCGTAACCCACGCGGCCCTCGCCCGACAGACCATACAGCACGTCCGGAGAGCGGTAGGTCGCAATCAGTCCGGGAACGACATACGTCGTGCGGGCCCGGATGCCTGGCGCTGTTGATTCGGAGAAGCGGCTGACGAAGCCGCGGGACGGATCCGACGCCGCGTGGAGTGCGGTGAACTGTGCTGACAACGTCAGGCCGTAGGCCACCGGGAAGTCCACGAGGATCGGCGCCTCGGTTTCGGTCAGCGCGAACAACGAGCGGTCGCTGCGTGAGGTGTCATTCCCAAGGCCGTAGAACGGCATGTCGGGAAGATCGAAGTGCTTGAGCGCGATGGTGATCTGCGGCATCCGGACCGAGCCCACGTCGTACGCGCGATACCAGTCGAACTGCATGTGGGACACCACGCCGGCCGCCCAGAATCCGTTCACCGACACGCGTCCCTCCGCACTGGTCGTGAACCGGATGTGCGGCGACTCGGTGCGGTGCCACTCGTCGTTGAGCGCGAGGCCAAACGCGGCTCCGCTTTCGGGCACGATGTTCCCGAGGGTCGGGTGCAGACCTGGGCCGGTGAAGACATCGACGATCACATCCTGGACCGTCCCCAATTGCCGTTGCCACATCCCGCGGAAGCCGCCGTCCCGGTAGTCTTCTCTCACGCGACAGAAGGCGAAGAGCAGATCCCGGTACTCCGTCCGGAGATCGCGCATCACCGCATTGCTGCTCTCCGGCACGGACGGTTTCGAACACACGGACAGACCGAGGGATTCGGGTGAGACCTCGTCGGTCATCTGTGCGTGGGCCGCGTGCGGCACGGTGACGGCGCTCAACGTGCAGACGGCGACCGCCGCCGTCAGCCGACGAATCGCGCGCAGCCTACGAATCTCGGTCCTCCAGCTTGGGATGGAGCGCCGCCAGCGCCGTGCGCATGAAGTGCGCGACCTCGCGCTGTGTCGTGATGCCGGCCGGGTCCACCGCGCGCGCGAGCGTCGGATTGCGGGACCTCAGAAGCTGGTGCACCTCGCGGACGTGCTCGATCTGAAGCGACGACGGCCGTCGTGTCGGTCCAACGATGCGGCCGCCGAACGTGTCGGACTCGGACAGCGAGGCGGGAATCACGTCTTCGCCCCCCCACGCGCGTCGACGACCGAAGTCCGGGCGCTCCATGCGCGGCGACATGTCGATCAGGAGCTGCTGCAGCGTCGACGCGCGCTGCTCGCGGCGGTGTGGCGCGTGTGTGTCCGGTGGTCCGATGAACTGTTGGGTGGCGGTGGCGGGAATCGACGCGTGCTCGAAGAGCACGTGCGAGACGCCCGGCGTCACGTAGGGCGACACGACGATCGCGCCGACGCGGACGCCGAGCCGGTCGAACTTGAAGCCAACCGACGAGCGAAAGGTGTCGCCGTACGGCAGCGTCGGGGGCGACACGTGGTCGAAGATCCCTCCGTGCTCGTCCCAGACGATCAGCAACAACGTCGAGCGCCATACCTCGTCGCTAGAGCGGATAGCCTCGTACACGTTCCGGATGAACCGGTCGCCGGCCAGCACGAAGCTGTCGGGATGATGGTCGGCGGCCAGTGTGCCGTCGTCCTGATCCACGTACGGCGGCTCGATGAACGCGTAGTCCGGCAGCGTGTTGTTCCGGCAGTCGTTTTCGAAGTCGCGATAGAGCCCGAAATAGTACGACGGGAGGAACGTCATCCCGATCGTCCCGCTCTGCTGGTTGTAGTAGTAGATCTTCGCCGTTCGACCGCGATCGACCAGTCGACCGTAGATGCCACGTTCGACGCGCCCGTTGAGCAACATGAGCCATACGGGGCCGTTGTCGACGCGTCCGAACGAGGTGCCGAAGTGCGCGAACGCGCGATTCGGATTCGTCGGGCCCGGCAGCGAAGCGAACCAGTTGTCGCAGACGAGGTAATTCTTGGCGAGCGCGCGGATGGTCGGTAGTCGTTCCGGGCGGAAGCATTTCATGATGTTGGCCGGGTTGCCGCCAGCGCGCGCATAGGTCACGGCGAAACCCCGCATGCCCGGCTGCGGCGGCCGCGTCACCGGCTGCCCCGGATTCGCGTAGATCTGCTGCTGCGCGCTCCAGAAATCGTGCGGCGGATCGACCCTCAACTGCCCCTGGTACGCCGCGTCGTCCGTCAACGGGTGCACGTTGCCCTTGTCGTCGACGCTGCTCCACTCACCGACGCGGACGCCGCGGAGGTCGGGAATCTCGTTCATCAAGAGCCCGAGCATGTGGTCGAAGGAGCGATTCTCCATCATCAGCACGACGATGTGCTTGATGCATGGATGCCCGCAGCCGTCGTCTGCCCGCGCCGTGCGCGGCCGGCCGAAGGCCCCGACCGTCGCCGCGACGGCCCCGCGACCGACCATCGACAGCCACTGCCGTCGGCCCGTCGTCTTTGCCATCCTCCGATATAATCACTTCGTTTCGGCCTGAGTCACTTTTCTTTTCGCAGTACGCCACCGATCCGTCTATGAGTAATTTGAGCGCGCTCCTCGAGCACTGGCGCTATCCTGCGATCTTCATCGCGGTGATCCTCGGGAACGTCGGTCTGCCTATTCCCGAGGAGACCATCCTCGCGCTTGGCGGATTCCTGGCGCAGCGGGGTGAGCTGCACCTGCCGACCGTCATCGCCGTCGGCATGCTCGCCGCGATCGTCGGCGACAACATCGGGTACTGGCTAGGCCGTCGGTACGGCCGAAAGGCGCTCGAGCGTTATGGCGGGCACATCTGGATCAGCGCCGACCGACTCGAAAGAGTCTCGGGGTTCATCGCCCGATACGGCGGCTGTGCGGTGTTTGCCGCCCGGTTCGTGCCCGGTGCACGCTGCCTGTCCGGGCCGATGGCGGGCGCCATGGGCATGGCGCCGCGCACATTCATCATCGCCAACACGCTCGGCGCGCTGGTCTATGTGCCCTACGCGGTTGGCCTTGGGTACGCGGTGAGTTACGGCGCCGGGCAGATGATCGAGCGAATCGTGGGACGGGCCGAGCCGATCATCCTCGTGATCATCGCGCTGATGACGCTCGCGTTCATTGTGAGTCGTCTACGCCACCGCACCAATCACGCCTAGGCGCGGCGGAATTTGAAGTTGAACCGGCGGATCTCGAACTGCTGGTTGGGATTGGGCGTGAATTCGACGTATTTCTGCAAGCCGTAGTCCTCGTAAGGCTGGATGATCGGCAGCCACGGAAAGTTTTCGAAGAAGATCTTCGTCATCTCACGATACGCGGACCCGCGAAACTTCTCGTCCACCGAGAAGCGGGCCGCGTTGCCCAGCTCGTCGAATCTCGCGTCGCGCCAGTAGTCGTACGCGCCTCCGGGCCCGAGCAAGCGCCACATCATCCCATCGGGATCGCCGAGTGTCGAGGTCGGATCCCCCCACCACAGACCTCTGAAGCTCCTTTCGCGGTTCTTCTGAGCTCGCACGGAGAACTCGATCACCTCGATCCTGACGTTGACGCCCACGTCTTTCCACATGGCCGCGATGGCCTCGGACATGGCCTTGTCCTGCGCAACGTACGCGACCGTGGTTTCGATCAAGATTTCCTCACCCTTGTATCCGGCCTTCTTCAGCCGTTCTCGGGCCTCCTTGGGGTTGTAGGCAAGGGGCGGCAGCGTCGGATCGAAGTGGTTGTCGCCCTTGGCGATGGGCTGGCTCGGCACGATGCCGCGGCCCTTCCAGAGCTCCTTGACGATCAGCTCGCGGTCGATCGCGAGCGAGAGTGCTTGCTTCACGAGCGGGTTGTCGAGCGGCGGCCGCTTGCTGTTCACGCCCAAGCAGTAGAGACCGGCGTAGAGCGTCCCTTCCACCCGCGTCGAGGGATTGGCCTTGACGCGGTCCTCGTGGTCGGGTGGCAGCTGGGTGATGACATCGACCTCGCCCTTGAGCAGGGCCGCGACGCGTGGCGCCGTCTCGGGGATAGAGCGGACGATCCAGTGGTCCACGTCGATCTTGCCGCCCCAGTAACCCGCGTAGGCGTCGAAGACCGCCCTGTCGTCCTTCACCCACGAGTTGAGACTCACGGGGCCGGTGCCGATGGGCTTGGCGTTGAAGGCGTCGTTGCCGACCGTCTCGAGATACTTCTTCGGCACGATCTGGCCGCCATAGAAGGCCAACCGCGCGGGCAGCAACGGATCGGGCTTCTTGGTGTGGATCACGAGCGTGAGCGGGTCTGGCGCCTCGATGCGCTCGATCGTCGTGAAGACCGTCGAGACCATCGTCTTCGCTGCGGGGTCGTAGGTACGCTCGAGGCTGAACTTCGCGTCGGCCGACGTGAACGGGTCGCCGTTGTGGAACTTGACGCCGGGTCGGAGTTTGAACCTCCAGGTCGTCTGCCCTTCGAGCTTCCACTCGGTCGCCAGCCCCGGGTACAGCTTGCCGTCAGGGTGCCGGCTCGTCAGGTTGTCGAAGAGATTGAACGAGACGCGGATGTCCTGCGACGACGTGCTGAAATGGGGATCGAATTTCGAGATGTCGCCGCCCTGGGCGGTGACAAGCTCCTTCTTTTGAGTCGTCTGCGCCTGCACCGCGCTCGGAAGGATCTGCGGCAGCCCACCGGCCACTCCGAGTGCTGCCGCGCCCTTGAGCAAATCACGGCGAGTGACGTTCATAGTGCTCCTCCCTCTAAGCCCGGCAGCCTCGCAGGTCAAGCGCAAAGTAGGGGCGCGTTTCGGCTGGATTCCTCGACGCGTCCTGGCCTAGCATCGAGGAGAGAGCGCCGGCCGCGCGCTCCGCTCCGGGACTGGCCGGAGACACCTACCTGAACGGAGCTTCGATGATTCGTGTGCTGGTTGCCTTCGGCCTGTTTCTCACGGCACTCGCGGTCCCTGTCCATGCGCAAATCGGTATCGATATCGGGATTCATTTGCCGGGCCCGCCGGCTCTGTTCGTCGTTCAGGGCAGCCCCGTGTACTACGCGCCGCGCGCGCCGGGGAATGTCTTCTTCTACGCACACCAGTACTGGGTTTTCACCAATGGCTGGTACGTAGGCCCGACGTGGAATGGTCCGTGGGCGGTCGTTCAGCCGGCGTACGTTCCGCGACCGATCCTACAGGTGCCCGTGGCCTATTACCCCGTGCCCCCGAAGCAGTGGCGCGGGTGGCGTCGTGAGACTCCACCCCGGTGGGAGGCCCACGCGGGACGTGAGTGGCACGAGGAAGCCCACGAACGTGATTGGCGTGAGCACGAAGAGCGTTGGGGGAAGGGCTGTCCGCCCGGACACGCCAAGCAAGGACGCTGCTAAGCTCCCGCTGTCCGTATCCTGTCAGGACATATAGGACCAAGGGCGTATTGCCGACTCCGGAGTCTGCGCAATACCCTGTTGTGGCTATTGCCCAGACACCTCAACATCTGCCTAGAGTGTTATCAACCAGCCGCCCCGTCCATCTTTTGCCGCCCGGTTCAGCGTGAGCGCCGTCGAGGGCGAGGTTCACTCGCCGGTCCTAACGGCAGTCGCACAGAATGTTGTCGCGCTCATGCGGGCCGCTGTCGCCGCCGTATGGATTGCCGACGAACACGCCCGCTTGCTCAAACTGGGAGCGATCGGTGGAAGCTCCGCGGACAACATCCCGATCCCTGTCGTGGCGTTTGGTCAGGGCGGAATCGGTTGGGTGGCCGCCACGCGGGCGACGCTCGCGGTTGACGATGTGTTCGCGGATACGCGTTTTCTCGGCCGACACTGGTGGCGGAGCCATGGGCTTTCGAGCTTCCTTGGCCTTCCTGTCGTGCTCGAGGGGCGGCTGCTTGGTGTGCTCGCATTGCACAGCGCCGGGCCGTTGCAGCTGACCCCCGGGCAGCGCGATCAATTAGTCGCGCTGACGAATCAGGCGGGGACGGCCCTCCTCGAGATTCAGTTCGAAGCGGCTGAAATGGCGCGATCCGCGGACGCTGCAGCTCTTCGCCCTGCGTCCGCAGTGCCACCTGGTTTCGAAAAGCTTCTCGTCCGCCTGTCCAACACTTTGGTTCATCTGCCCAGCGACCAGGTCGAGACCGCGTTCGAGACCTCGCTGCGAGAGCTCGGGCAGTTCCTCGAGCTCGACCGCGTCACGCTCTATCGCTTCTCGCGCGACGCCCAGGAGTTCACCGTCGCCTACTACTGGAGCGGTCCGGGGGTGGGGCCGGTGCCGCGCGTCACCGTGAGAGAAGATTTTCCCTGGATCGTGTCGCAGCTGCTCCGCGAACAACCCATCGCGTTCTCCCGCTCGGACGAACTGCCTGCCGAAGCGGCGCGCGATGCCGAGACGTTCCGCCGGCGGGGAGTCATCTCCAACCTCGCCGTCCCGATGATCGCTGGCGCGCGCGTCCTCGGGTGTCTCGCCCTCGTGACCCTCAGCGTCGAGCGAGCCTGGCCGGACGACCTCGTGCAGCGTGTGCGCCTCGTCGCGGAGGTCTTTGCGAATGCGCTGGCGCAAAAGGAAGCGGATGACTCTCTGCGCGAGAGCGAGCTGGCGAAGTCGGCCATCCTCGCCTCGCTCAGCAGTCACGTCGCCGTGCTCGATCGGGAGGGCCGGATCGTCACCGCGAATGACGGCTGGATGCGCTTCGCCCGCGAGAACGGCTGGCTTCCGGAAGCGGACACAGGCGCCAGCTATCTCGATGTCTTGCGGCGCGTCGCGAGCGAGAATTCGCGACATGCCCGCGAGGTGCTTGCCGGGATCGAGGCGGTGCTGGTTCAGTCGAGAGGGAACTTTGCGCTCGAGTACCCGACTCGCATGTCCGACGGCGAGCGTTGGTTCACCATTTCGGTCGTACCGCTGCGCGTGCCCCGAGGCGGTGCGGTCGTCTCGCATACGGACATCACCGAGCGGAAGTTGGCGGAGCTGGAGGTGCAGCGTAGCCGCCATGAGCTCGCGCACTTCACGCGGGTCTCGACGATCGGGGCACTGGCCGCGTCACTCGCTCACGAGCTGAACCAGCCGCTGACAGGAATTCTGGCTAATGCGCAAGCTGCCCTCCGCTTGCTGACGGCGACATCGTGCGATCTCGTCGAGATTCGCAGCATCCTTTCCGACATCGTCGATGACGACAAGCGCGCAAGGGAGGTGATCCGGCGCCTGCGCGGCCTGCTCCGGAAGGATGAAGTCCAGTTCGGTCTCCTCGAGCTCAAGGCGTTGATCCGGGACGTGACCAAGCTTCTGGGCAGCGATGCGATCATTCGCAACATCGCGGTCAAGCTCGAGCTGGAGGCGGATCCGGTGTTCGTGAACGGGGACGGCGTTCAGCTGCAGCAGGTCGTGCTGAACCTGCTCCTCAACGCGATGGACGCGATGGCCGAAAACGCCGGGGACCGGCGGACGATCATCGTCCGGACAGAGAACATCGAGCTCGAAACCGTTCACGTATCTGTGCAAGATGCCGGGTCGGGGCTGCGCCACGGCACAGAACAGCTCGTGTTCGAGCCCTTCTACACCACGAAGCCTTCGGGAATCGGAATGGGACTCGCGATCTCAAAATCAATCATCGAGGCGCACGGTGGAGTGATCTGGGCTACGGACAATGCGTCGGCGGGAGCGACCTTTCACTTCTCGCTGCCGGTCGCGGGCAAGGAACCTAAGCCAAAGCCTTCTTGAGAGCCTTCATCACGGTCGCCACGTAGCGCTGGATCTCCTTGTTCAGGTCCCCTGGCGTGTTCGTCTGGATCGTGCCGCTCCACACCAGCTGATTCGTTCGGACGTCGTACAGACTCGTCTCCGAGATGTAGACATCGTATTGATAGATCTGCGGCGGGTCGTAATAGCCCAGCCAGCGGTCGGAGTACCAGGGATATGGACCTAAGGGGGCGGGCGGGGGCGAGTAGTAACCCGAGGTGGCCTCGATTTTACGCTCGACGCGAACCAGCCGCGTCATGAGCACGCCATCGGCGTTTGCCTGGCGAGTGGCTTGTTGCAGCCGGCTCTCGTCGACCTGTCCTTCCTCGGGGATGACGACGTAGCTCGGGATGGCGTGCACGCCCTCAGCCTTGAGCCGGGCGACGAACGCGTCCTCGAAGGCCCGGCGCACACTCGCTTCTCGGCTGACGCCGATCACTAGGATTCGGTTGAAGTGCGCTGGAACGTACTGTGGGTTCTCCCAGCGGCTCACGACCTTCGTCGAGCTGCAGCCGGCGGCGACGAGGACGAACGCGAGGGCGATGAGGATGCGTGGCGACGAGCGCGACATGGCGTGCCCTCCCGCCACCCAGTGTCCATCCGAGCGGTGTCTTCGATCGTCCGGAAAGCGTGCCCGATCGGCTGAGATGGGGCCGTGTGGTACCGTTTGCGGTGGAGTTGGCTATGGCAACCGGTGTCATTCGCCGCGTCTTGTTCTACGACACGCGCGGCCGACAGGGACTCGAGGTCAGACCGGAACGAGCGCGACGAAAATAGCTCACGGCGTGCGAGCGCTCTGCGCGTGCTGCCGGACCTACGACAACAGGTCAGAAGTGACGCGTGAGCGCACCGAGCGGAAGTTGATCTCGGAGCGCGCCGACAACGGCGCCCCCGAACATGAGCCGGAAGGCGCCGATGCGAAACGCCATCGCGCCGACGATGGTCGCGATCAGAATCGCGAGCGCCAGTGGATCCGGCACTGCGGCGGGCGCGAGTCGGATCAGCGAGACGGCCAAGACGCCGATCACCGCCGGTCCCATGCCTTTCATCACGGCTTTGACCCACATCATCTGTCGCACACGGTCCAGGATGGGAAGAATCGCCAGCATGATGATGAACGAGGGAAGGAAGGCCGCCGTCGCCGCGACTGCGGCGCCGGCCACGCCGGCGAGCTTGTATCCGACATACGCAGCGATCATGAGCACCGGGCCGGGCGTGAGCTGGCCAAGGGCGAGTCCGTCGATGAACTCACGCGGCGTCAGCCACCCGAACTGGCTGACCACCTGATCCTGGATGAAGGCAACCATCGTGAGACCGCCGCCGATCGTGAAGGCACCGACTTTCAGGAAATAGATGCCGAGATCGATGAGGCTCGTTGGATTCGGTGTCCATGCGGCGCCCGTTGAATTCCCGGCCGACGTCGTCGCCCACCATACGGATGACAGTCCGGTGATGAGGACGACCCCCGCGACGGTGCGCACACGCGCAGACGCGTATCCGCGATAGAACAACAGCAGGCCGGCGCAACCGGCGAGCACCAAGATGGCAACGATTCCGAGACGGGTCATCGCCAACGCGGCCGCCGCCGCGAACCCGATGATCGCCTCCTGCGCGGTCGCGGCCGCCGTCTTGCCGAGGCGGTAGAGGGCGATCGCAAACAGACCGATGACGACCGGCCCGAGGCCATAGAGGGCGCTCCGCGCCAAGGGCGTCACACCGAACGCGGCGTAGCCGATCGTCAGCGCAAGCATGATGACGAACGCCGGAAGCACGAAACAGAGACCGCCGAGCATTCCGGCCCACCAGCCGCCGCGCGCGTAGGCGAGGAAGATTCCGAGCTGCGTCGCCGTCGCGCCCGGCACCATGTTGGCGACGGCAAGGCCTTCGAGGAACCGCGGTTTCGAGACCCATCCTCGCCGCTCCTGCAGCTCGGCCTGCATGAAGCCCATGATCGCGGGCCCACCATACGACGTGGCGCCGACCTTGAGCATGGTGAGCGCGATGTCCTTCGACTCGTTCTCGCTCATACGCAGACTCCTTGCCGAGCGAGTCTAGGACAAGCGGACGTTCGACTTCCTGACGTTTCTGTCAGGAAGGCGGGAGGACGATCCGAAACCGGGTGCCGTGGCCCTCTTCGGTCTCGAGCTCGATGCGTCCGCCATTGGCGTCGACCGCCCACCGGGCGATAGCGAGGCCGAGCCCAACGCCGCCCGTGTCTCGTGACCGCGCGTCGTCGATGCGATAGAAACGTTCGAAGATCCGCTCACGGTGTATGGCCGCAATGCCCGGTCCGGTATCCTGCACCTCGATCACGGCATCGCCGGCAGGGCTGCGTGTCGCCGCCACGCGGATCATGCCCTTGGTAGGCGTGTACTTGATGGCGTTGTAGACGAGATTCGTGACGCCATGTCGGAGGATGCTCGCGTCGCACACCGCCGTGACAGGTTGCGCGACATCGACGGTCCATGCCTGATCCTTCTCATCGGCGAGGACCCGCAGACTGTCCGAGACAGTTGCGACGAGATCCGAAATGTCGACGACCGTCCGTGTCATTGGAATGCGCCCGGCCTCTGCGCGCGTGAGTAGCAGGAGATTCTCGACGAGCCGCGTGAGCCGATCGACTTCCTCGAGCATGCTGGCGACGACCTCACGATACTCGTGAACGGTCAGGGATCTCTGGAGCGCCACCTCGCCCATGCTTCGGATCCCGGTGAGCGGCGTCCGCAGCTCGTGCGACGCGTCCGCCGTGAAGCGGCGCAGTTGTTCGAATGCGGTGTCGAGCCGCGACAATGTCTCGTTGAACACGCCGGCGAGGCGTCCGAATTCGTCTCGCGGATCGTCGACAGGCAGCCGAGCGCTCAGTGACTCGGCGGTGATCCGCCTCGCCGTCTCGGCCATCGCACGAACCGGCGCCAGCATGCGGCCCGCGAGCAGGTATCCGCCTGCCATAGCCAACGCCAGCGCGCACGGGATGCCCATAGCGAAGACGATGGCAAGCGTCCACAGCGTCTGACGAACGGCCGTCTCGTCGCGCGCCACGCTGATGCGATGGGTGGCATCAGCGCTCGTTCTCGTTCGATACGGCTTCGACACCGGCGGGGGCCAGCTCGAAGTACGGTAGATCACCGTCTGGCCTTCGGCCACCTCGAACAGGGCCATGCCCATTCGATGGTCGAGCTCGCCCAGGTCTCCAGTTTCTTCGCGATACACCTTTTCGATCGTCGCGAGATCCTGTCCGATCTGCTCGTCGAGCGCACGATACAGACGCGTGCGCACGAACAGCAGCGTGCCCGCCGAGAAAAGACAGATGACGAGGGCCAGCACCCCCGCGTGCCATAGCGTGAGCCGCGCTCGGACACTCGGCCCGGGGATCGTCATCCGCGATCCCTGCGCAGGATGAATCCCACGCCGCGGACAGTGTGAAGGAGCTTACGCTCGAACGGATCGTCGATCTTGCGCCGGAGGCGGGCAATGGTGACGTCGATGACGTTGTCGAACGGCGTCGCGCGCGCCGCGATCCGCCAGACGTCGCGGGTCAGCATCTCGCGCGACACGACATGGCCTCGATGCCGTAATAGATACTCGAGAACCTCGAACTCCTTGACCGTGAGCTCGAGCGGCTGCCCAGCGCGAACGACCGTGCGCGTCACGAGGTCCATCTCCAGATCGTCCTGGTGAAGCTTGAGGATCTGATCCGGCCGTCCGCGGCGCAACAGCGCGCGAATCCGAGCGAGCAGCTCCGGGACGGCGAACGGCTTCACGAGGTAGTCGTCGGCGCCGCTGTCGAGCCCGCGCACGCGATCGTCGATCGTGTCCTTCGCGGTGAGGATCAGCACCGGCGTCTGCAGCCCGCGCATGCGCAGTGTGGTCAACACCTCGAGTCCATCGCGCTGCGGCAGCATGAGATCGAGCACCACGCAATCGAAGGATTCGTGATTGACCAGAAAAAAGCCTTCCTCGCCGGTGGCCGCCACACGCACGTCGTAGTGCTCGGCCTCGAGTCCTTCGCGCAGCGCTTTGGCCACCTTCTTTTCGTCTTCGACGACGAGGACGCGCATCGTACGCCGCACTATATCGGCCCTTCCATCCCGCCGCACCTGACACAAATGTCAGAAACTCTTCAGTGGTGGCGCATGACGACCGTGCCGATCATCCACCACAAGGAGGTCGACATGGGAAAGATGCTTACGATCGCGGCCGTCGTTCTCGTCATCGCGACCACCAACCCGTCGAACAGTCCCGCGCAGTCCGACCCGGGCGAGGGACGCGAGACGCTGACGCGTGCATTGCGGGCGGCATGGCTGCCCCTCGAGAGCGGACTTGCGGCGAGCGCACGCGAGGGCACCCCGTTGTCCGCCAAGTACGAGATCGACGACGGCGCTTTCCAGCTCTCCGTGTACACGTGGAAGGTCGACGCGTACGCCGGTGACTCATTCAGCGAGGTCATCGTCGACTACAACACCGGCGGGGTCGCGAAAGTCGACGCCATCACCGACGGCGGCGACCTCGCAGCAGCCCAGAGCCAGAAGGCGGCGATAGCGCGCGCCAAGCGCTCACTGGCGGATGCCACCGCGGCCGCGGTGAACGCGAACGCCGGCTGGCGTGCGGTCAGCGCGATGTCGAAGGTGGATGGGAGCGGACCGGTGGCCGAGGTTACGCTTGTGCGGGGCGACGACTGGAAGGTCGTGACCGAGCGCCTGGACTAACAGGAGAGGAGGTATTCATCCATGAAGTGGACAGTGGGAATGCTCCTGTTGATGTGGATCGCAACGTGCGCAATCGCCGCAGGGGAGACGGCCACGATGAAATACGACCTCGGCGCCGAAAATCCGAACTGGAAGTTCGTGGCGGGCCAATGGGTTCGTCGTCCGTCCGGGGGACGTCAAGTGCTTGCCCAGACCGTCGAAACGCAGCCGTGGGCCGTCGCCGTCCTCGAGGACAAGAAATTCGCCGATCTCGACGTCTCTGTCCGCTTCCGGCCCGTATCGGGCAGGGAGGACGCCAGCGGCGGCATCATCTTTCGCGCGAAGGATGGCCAGAACTATCTTCTCGTGCGAGCCAATGCGCTGGAGAACAATTTCCGCCTCTACACGATCGTCAACGGCAAGCGGAGCACCATCGCGTCGGCCAGAGTGAACGAGCCGAAGCTCGGCGCCTGGCATACGATTCGTGTCGTCGCGACAGGACCGAAGGTCGAAGCCTACCTCAACGGTGCTCGACTGCTGGATCACCAGGATAAAACGTTCACGCAGGGATGGATCGGGCTGTGGACGAAGGCCGACTCCGTCACCGAGTTCGCCGACCTTGAAATCACGGGAACCATCGCGCCCTGATTTCGCCATTCGTCGATGCACCGCCGCCGTAGCCCGTCCGCCGCGCGGCGGACGGGCTACGGCCACCTCCCGCACGGTACATCCGCGGCGGACTCGCCGCGTGGTATCGAGTGGGCGGCGCCCGGGCCGTCCGCGGACTGCCAAGCGCCTAGCGGGCCGGCTGGACCACAGCCTGACGGATGTCGTGCAGATGGTCCTCCATGCGCGTCAGCCGTGCGGCGAGCTGCGTGATCTCGATTTCTGCCTTGCGGTTGACGGCGAAGTCGAGCTCGCTGCGGAGCCGGTCCTTCGCGTCCTGGCGGTTCTGGCTCATCATGATGACCGGGGCCTGGACGGCGGCCAGCATCGAGAGGAACAGGTTCAGCAAAATGAAGGGGTACGGATCCCACGCGCGGGCGGCGAGCGCGACGTTGATCCCGGCATAGGCGACCAGCACCACCGCGAACGAGGTGATGAACGCCCATGAGCCTCCGAATTGGGCGACCCTGTCGGCAATCGCGTCGCCGAACGGAAGCTGTTCGTCGATGACCTCGTTGGGATTCCGCGCCGCGCGCATGCGCACGAGGTCCTGCGCGGCGCGGAACTGACGGCCGATCATGGTGAGCATGTCGAGGCCGGCCATCGGCTTGCGTTGCAAGAGCTGAGCGATGTCGGTGCGGTCGATCTCGACGGCGGCCGTGTCTTCCAGCGCGATCGCCGTCGTCTGGTGCGGGGAGGCCGACAACATCGACGCCAGCCCGAAGATTTCTCCCATCCCGGGCCGATCGATGACGACCTCCTGGTTGTCTTCGTCCAGCATGACGACGTCGACCTTACCCCGCACGATGACGTACGCGCGCTCGCCGGGATCGCCGATTTTGTAGATGCGCTCTCGAGCGCCGAATCGCCTGAGCTCGACGTGCTCCGCAAGGACGGCACGCTCGTCCGCGTCGAGCAGCGAGAAGATCGGAATATCGGCGAAGACCGTCGCATCGCAGGCCATGATCGCCCTCCCCGACGGCCATCATAGAACGGGCGGCGGCCCCCGCCGAAACAACGCGCGCTAGCGAGGAGCCTCGACGAGCTTCCGCAGCGAGGTAACGGTCTCGGCGAGGCTGGCGCTCTCGGCGCTGCCGGTGACGAACCCGGGCATCATGGTGCGCACGGCAATGGCATAGGTGACGAGGCTGGCGTCGCGGGCGTCCGTTGGATCGACCTGCCAATAGCCCGAGTTCTCTCGAAAGAGGCCGTGCGGGCGCCCTTCGGCGAGATGCCATTCCACCCGTCGCCGCCCCGGATCCGGATACTTCTCCATATAGAAGCCGAACGAGATTGGACCGACGGCGACGCGGTAATGAACGATCACGTGGCGCTCGTTCGCCTCGACCACGTCGGCCGAGGTGACCCGCGGGTAGTAGCGCGGGTGACCGCGATAGTCCACGATGACGCGCCACACCTGCTCAGGTGAGGCTCGTAAGATCGCGACGGCCGTGCCGCCGCGGGCCGCCGGGCTCGCTCCGGGCGGCAGCGCATCGGTCACGACCACGTCGCCCGCCGCCAGGCGGCCGCTCAGATCCTCCGGGGCGCCGGCGACCGGCGCTATTCCGGCCAAGGCGACGAGCCACCCAGCCAGGACGACGAGCCCGGCCCTCGAAGTGACTGTATTCATCACGATCAGCACTGCATGACGACGCGTGCGGGTACTTTCCGCAGCGTGACGCTGTTCGCGGAGAAATCCGCGGTCGGGGTGCCATCCACTTCGACGGCCACCAGCGGTCGCGGAAGCGGTGGCTGGATCTCGAGGCCTCCAGGGGGGTGGCGCAGCCCCGGTGAGAGATCGAGCTCGATGGCGCGTTCGCCGCGTCTGCGCAGCGTGTAACGAAGTCGCCCCCACCAGGTCGGCAGATTCTCGATGCCCACTTCACCGGTGTCGAGCCACGCGTCGGAGATGCCGGCCGCGAGCACCAGTGCGTCATCGGCCGGGCGCTCGTACGCAAACATGCCGAGCACTGCGAGAACGAACTCCGCGCCGATCCAGGCGTGCGGTACGTCACCGAGATGCCCGGGGCTGCGTGGGTCACGCCACGAGATTTCGGGCCACTGGTTCCACGCCCGCGGTCGGCGGTCACCGAGGAAGAAGGCGAGCAGCTCGTGCGCGTCGGCGCGACGGCCGAGCCTCACCAGCGCATTGATGATCCGAAGCTCATACGCGGAGTAGTTGTTCCAGTCGACCTCGCCGTCGCGCCGCCGTCGTAAACCGCGCAGGTATTCGTCGAAGGTCCACGTGAGGGTCTTCGACGGGAGGCGTTGCGGCGCGTCAGTCGTGGCGACCGCGGTGGCCGTCGCGGTCGGATCGAAGTCCGCCCATTCCACCGAGCCGGGGACGTACGGGAGCGCGCGCGTGGCGATGGTCGTCTCGATCGACTCGTAGAGGCAATCGTGAAGGGCATCGCGTGACGCTTCGATCCGCTCGGCGTCGTCCGCATCACCGAGCGCGCGGGCCAGTTGCACCGCGTCGCCGAGCCCGCGGAGCGCCCAGAAATCGTCCCAGTACGAGTGCACCGGTTGCGCGAGATAACCCTCGTGGCTGACGGACTCCGGCAGGATCCCGAAGCGTGCGCGCTTGTCGGGCTCGCGGAACTCCGGCTTGACGCGTTGGGCACGTAACGCCTCCAAGTAGGAGACGGCGCCTCGCGCGGCAGGCCACAGCCGTGCCGTGAAGTCCCGATCGCCGGTGAAGCGGAAATACTCTGCGAGCGTGAAGATGAACTGCCCGTGGCTGTCGTGCTCTGGCAGCCAGTCGGCGCCCTGGCGGTCCACCACACAGGGCACGTTACCGTCGGCGGCCTGATAGCGCGCGTACCAATCGAGAAAGTCGCGCACCTCGTCGTTGCAGCCCATTCGCAGCAGCGCCGCCGACATCGTCGCGCCATCGCGAATCCACGACCGCGTGTAGCGACGCGGGCCGGGCTGGATTGCGGGGCCGTCGCGGTTGACGAGGATGTGCGCGGTGGCCGTCCGCACGGCGTCCACGCACGCGACGGCGCTCTCGGGCAGGCGCAGAGTGACGGCGCCGAGCTTGTTCTCCCAGCGCCGTGTGACTTCGGCCAGCGTGGTGGCGTCTGCGGCACGGATCTCCGCGCCCGCCACAGGACCGAGCGCCGGACGGTCGGCGAACGGTACGGTGACGTGTACGTCCTCAGCGGCGCCGGGCGCGACCTCGAGATCCCACGCGAGCGCGCCCGACGCATAGCCGAATCCGTCTTCGACGTGGGTGCGTCGCGGCAGCTCACCGCGAACCAGATGACGCAGGACGCCGCCCTGCTCGAACGCCGCGGCGCCGAAACCCGACGGGGGCGTGAGCGGCACGACGCGCAACCCGGTGTCGACGACCACTGCGCCGTCGCGCCAGGTGAGTGAGCGAACGCGCGAGGGTCCGCCGAGCCCCTCGAACGACTGCCATGGCGGCGTGACCTGGAACGGCCGCAGCGCGACGAAGAGACGCAGGCGTTTCGGCGCCGCGCCGTGGTTCACGACGCGATAGGTCACACGCGCGGCGGGACCGGCGCGATCTCTGACCGCGAAAGCCGTTGTCGTCAGACTGAGATCGCGATGGCGCCACGTCGACGACGGGATCGGCAAGTAGCCGCGCGCGAGCGTGATCGCCGGCTCGACATCCGCCCACGTGACCAGCAGGCCGTCCGTGTACAGGAAGGGCTCGAGGGAGAGCGATCCACGCTCGGGCTCCAGCATGCCCTCCTCGTTCAGGATCGCGGCGCTCGAGCCGCCTGCGATGCCGACCGGTGTCCAGTACGACTGCTCGCGGTGTAGCCAGCGCGGAAAGTGGCCGCGGGGCTCGGCGGCAGCGACGGCGTGAAAGAAGTCGGCGAGCGACCGGGAGAAGTCGAAGGAACGTACGTCGAGCGTGCGGATGCCGAACGCCTCCGCGCCGGCAGCGGCCTCGAGCAAGTGGAGCCGCAGATGGCGTGAGCGACCACCGCCAGACAGGTAGACGTAACTTCGGTCGCCTTCGGCCTGACGCGCGGACCAGAGCGTCGTCCATGTGACGCCGTCGACGGAGGCCTGGACATCGAACGCTCGTGCCTCCGCGCCGGGCTCCCAGTCGATCACCAGTCCGCCGTACTCGTGCTCGCGCCCGAAATCGAGCGCGATCCACTGTCCCGTCGCGCTCGATGCACTCCGCCAGCTCGTTGCTGGCGACGCGTCGACCGCGAGCTCGGGCTCGTGACCTGGCGCGGCGCTCGAGGCCTGCACGCGCGGCGCACCGGTCAGCGACAGATCCTCGAGCCGCAGCTCGGCGATCCAGACCGAGCCGCGCCCGCCGGGTCCGGCGGCGATCGCGATCTCGATCGCTCCGAGCTCACGCAGCGGGCCGCCACCCAGTGGCCCCCACGCGAACGAGACCTCCGAGCTGCGGATTCGAAGGAGCTGCCACGCGTCCGGGAACTCGAACGCGTCGCGGTTCCACCACCAGACATTGCGACCGGTCGGATCGGCCAGCTTGATTTCGAGCCGATTCGCGGGTGCCGCGCCGCGGATCTGCAGCTCGATCGTCCACGATTCCGGCATCCGCTGGGCGACCGGCTTGCGTGCGACCACGAAGCCGCCTCCCCCCTTGAAGTCGTAGTTCAGGCGCAATGCGGCGCCGATCGGGCCGGTGTCGTGGGCGAGCAGCAGCTGCGCCTGACCGGACGCGACGGCGCTCCACCCGGAGATGTCGCGAAAGTCATCGAGGATCTGGGCGGACATGGCGGAATCAGCCGAGCTCCACGACGAGCTCGTTGCGGCCGTCGCGCAGCGCCTTGCGGAACGCCTCCATCATGACCACGGCGCCGCCTTCGCGGTATCGGTTCGATTCGCGCGTGAACGGCAGTGGAGTGCCATTGCACACCAGCGACTTCGGCCCGTGCCCATGCTGTCCCACACGGTAGCGCAGCTGAACGTTGCGACCACCGATGTCCACGCTCGCGCTGAGGCCGTCCAGCGCGCGCGGCATCACCGGATCGATGGCGATCGACGAGCGGCGCAGGCGCAGGCCGAGCAGGCACTCGCGGATGAGTCGCACCGCGATCCCCGCGCCGCTCGAGTACACGCGCCAGCCGCCTTCTACGCCGATCGTCCCGCTGCGCACGGCTTCGTAACGGGTCGACGCATCGTAACGGTCGGCGAACTCCGCGTCCGAGCTCGACGTGTAGCAGTTGGCCTGGCGCGGCCGCGCGTTCGGCACCGCGGCGCACAGCCCTATCGGGTTGGCCTGGCGGAGCGCCTGGAAGAAGGCGTCGGCGTCTCCCAGATGCGCCATCGCCTCCGCACAGCGCAAATGGGCATGCGTGTAGAGCAGGCCGATCTCCCGACCGAAGAACGTGCTCGTCTCCGCGCGCTGAAAGCGCTGCTGCAGGCCGCCGTGGTACGGCAGCGGTCGATCGAAGAGCCGGGCGCCGTCGGCGGCGAGCAGACGGCGTCGAATCTCCGTGGCGTGCCGCTCGGCCTGCTCGCGTGTGAAAAGGTTGGCGAGAATCCCATGGCTCATCGGCAGCAGGCTCGCGTGGATGCCGGTGTCGCGGTCGTCCGGGTGCAGCCACGGATCGATGCCGCCGTCGTCGCGGAAGTGAGCGAGTCCCATCACGACACCGTTCGAGACGAGCAGTCGCTGGAAATCGTCGTGGATCCCCGCGAGAGCCGCGCCGACCGGCGCGGCGAGCGCGTCGCGGCCCACCGCGCGTAGCGCCGTTTCCAGGGTCGCGAGCGTCTGATAGTGCAGCGTGACGGTCCACGAGCTGCAGAGCCGCGCGGCCAGCGCGTGGTCCACCGGCTGGAGCGAGTCGTTCCAGTCACCATTGCCGTAGGCGGCGAGCCGCGTACCCGGAATTACTCGCCGCGCGATCAAGGCGAGGGCGCGGTCGACGTGCGTGGCGATGGTGCCGCGCTCCGCCTTGGTGTCGCCGTCGGGATGGAAGAACGGCAGCTCTTCGTCGAGCACCGCGGCATCGTCCGAGACGACCAGGTACTGCGCGAGCGCAAGCAGCGGCCAGAAGACGATGTCGCCGTGCGAATCGCCTGCGCGGATGCTGCGCTCGCGCTCGAAGAACATGAACCACTGCGGCCAATCGCCGTCCGAGTTTTGATTTCGGAATACGCGCAGCAGAAGGTCGCGGATCGGCTCGACGCGGCCGAGTGCTTGCAGCAGCTCGACCGGGCCCTGACACACGTCGCGCACACCCCACCCTCCGCCCGAGTACTGCTCGAGTCCGCGCGGCGCCAGATGATGAATCCACGCGTCGTGGACGAACCACGGCAGGATCGCGTGCAGGTTGGCGACGTCGGGCGAGGCCGGCGCCTCCATGACGAGCGAGCCGTTGACCCCGCGCCAGAAGCGCTGCGCGGTTGCGGCGTCGGCCGCGTGCTGATCCCCTGGCGCGCCGGGAGCCGTCGCCGGCTCGGGCATCACGAGCTGGCCGCTGATCCGCAGCCCAACCGATGTGCTCGGCGCAGTGATCAGAATGACGAACGGTTGTCCGCGCGAGCGGCCGTCGGTAAACAGCAGCTCGTCTCCACCGACCTGTTCGAGCACGGTTCCCTCGGCCGTGTCGATGCGGAATGCGCCGTTGGGAAAGCGCCGGCCGACGTCGGTATCGGCCAACGTCGCGATGCGCACGCCACGCGCGTCGCGCGTCCAGCGCGCGGGCATAGCGTCCGAGCCGTCGTCGCCGTTCAGCGCGACGTGGTTCGACACCAGGAAACGGCGCGCGGGCCCGGCGACCACACGCGCAGAGAGCCACACCTCGTGACGGTCCACCGCCGCCCAGCTGTTGATCTCGAGCAAACCGCCGGCGTGCTTGTAGAGCCAGCGCGCGCCGCTCGGCGTCATCGCGAACGCGGAAGGGAGCCCGAGCAAGTGCCAGCCGCCGTCGATCTCGACGAACACGCGCTGCCCGTGCGAGCGAAAGAGCCCGAGATAGGAGTGAGTCGTCGACAGAAAGCGATTGATGCTCACGTGACCCTGGGTCAGCATCGAATGGAACACGCCGCCCATCCATTGCGTCGTCGTCAGTGAGGCCTCATCGGGCTCGAGGCGGTCGCCCGTGCGGAGGATCTGGCCGTGCGGCCGGAGGCTTGCGCGTTCCTTTGCGGGCAAGACGACGTGGGTGTCAGCTCCGGCGAAGAAAGAGAGCAAACGATCGCGCTCGCGCTCGACTGCGTGTCGCTCTCCGCCGCAGAACGCATTCAGCTCGCCATCGTTGAGCTCGGAAACCTCCACGAACGGGCGTGCACTGAACAGCGTCGGCGCCGGAACGGTGCCGATGGGGACCGAGGGCGGGGCCGGAGCCGTTGCCTCTGGGAGCGCTAGCGCGCGATCCACGAATGCGACGTCGCTCGTCGCGCTTGCGCCCGCATGGTCGGGCTCGAGCCAGCCGAAAAAGCCGAGCACTCCGCGCGCGCCCGGCTCGAGCTGCCGCGGAGCGTTCTGGATCACCGCGAGCGAGTGCTCGTGTTGGCGGCGCACGCCGGGCAGGCTTTCGGCTTCGAGACCCACGGGAGCGCCGCCTGCGCGTGTCGCGAGCCCGTGGAACTGGACCGCATCGGTGCAAAAGCTCGACGCAGTTGCGAGCGAGCCGATCAGCGCCCACGGATGACGCCCGCCGACGGAGAGATTCTGGCGCGCGGCGAGCATGACGCCATGCGTGGGATGCGTGAGCGGTGTGTGATCGACGTACTGGCTGACGTAGTACTCGTTGAGGCGGACGGCGCCGTAGTCGGTCAGGGCGATGTCTTGCGCGTAGAGCAGGTCGATGGTCTCGACCCGACGACCGCCATTCTCGATGGCCACGTGCCAGAACCACGCCGGCGCCGAGGCCGCCAGCCGGAGCGATACGTGAAAACGGAGCCCCTCCCATTCGCCGGCGACGTCGAGGCCGTGCTCGTCGACCCGCACACGGCCTGGACTGTGCGGACCGAGCAGCGGGGTCCACTGGATGCGCGCGCCACGCCGGCGCAGAAAGAGATTGGCAGGCCCGCCCTCGATCTCGTTGCCGAGAAACGCGTTCACGATCACGTCGTGGTGGTCGATGCGGCGGATCGAGCCGTTGGCGTTGACCTGGAAGACCAGTCCCGAGGGCGCTGCGATCCGGATCGGTTGATGTTCGTTCATGCCGCGGGCTCCTGCTCCAGGGGCCATTGTGCGCCACTTCGTCCAGCGCGTCGTTGTAAGCGCTACCGCGGAATACGCCGGCGACCCGCCCCGTCGACCTCAAGGATGCGCCCGCTGGGTATCGTACGCGCGGTCATACGGCACACCGTTACTGGCGTCTTGGGCTATGTGCTTCGGGCGGAGTCCCTGGGTCGCTGCAGTCAGTGCGGTGGGCGATTCGTTGCCGACGACCCACGCCGCTGGTGCGTCAGCGGACACAGGATCCATCGAAGCTGCGTGAAGTACGCGATGGAACGCGAAATCTGTCCGATCTGCGGGATCTACGTTTCGGCGTCCCCCGTACCCGATCGCCGATAGGGTAAGATGCGCGACGACCGATGCGGCTGTATGTCGCCGCTCCACTGTTCACGGAGGCCGAGCGGGCCTTCAATCTCGTCCTCGCGCGTGCGCTCGAGGCCGCGGGTCACGACGTATACCTGCCGCAGCGCGACACGCCTGAGACCGAGGCGGCGGACCGTGTCAGCAGTATCTTCTTTGCGAACCTCGCGGCACTGAGGAGCGCGGATGCGGTGGTGGCCGTCTGTGACGGCTCTCAAGTCGACGACGGCACCGCGTGGGAAATCGGGTACGCCTACGGCCGGAATATCCGCGTCTTCGGGCTACGAACCGACGTGCGGATCGTGCAGCAAGCCGACGAGCCGATCAATCTGATGATTCTGGAGTCGTTGGGCCCGCTGTCGTCGACGATCGAAGAGCTCGTTCGCACGATGCGAGGAAACCTCGCCGGCGAATCATGAAAGCTCGTGCAGCAAGTCACGCGCTGCCCGCACATCGGTCGTCTCGACGTTTTCGGTGAACCATCGAGCGGCTTCGTCGAGCACTCGGCGAGCGTCCTCACGGCGACCTCGCTGCCGCCACAGACGAGCAAGGCTTGCCGCAGCCCGAAGCTCGAGAGACCGCGCCTGCTGACGGCGGGCGACGTCGATCGCTCGGACGAAGCACGATTCCACGCGCGCACAATCCGCCTCCGCATTGGCGAGGAGCGCCTCACCGTGGATGCGGTGGAGCTCGGCTTCGTAAAAACGCTCGCCATAGCGCTCGATCCGTCTGAGCGCATCGTCGATCGACGCACGCGCCGCCATGACCTCGCCTCGGGCGATTTCCGCCTCGGCGATGAAGGCGAGGAACGCCGGAGTCATGATCCCGGCTCCGGTGGCTTGCCATCCGGCGAGTCCGCCGCGCATCTCGTGGAGTCCCGCGTCGAGGCTCCCTGATGCGGCCAGTGTCGAACCCCGCACGACGGCGCACAGCGCGCCCCACTGAGGGAACCCGTACTCGGTCGACACCGCGAGTCCCGCTTCCGCCACTTCACGCGCCAGCTCCATGTTTCCCAGCCACCGGAAGGCGAGCGCGACCCAGGCGTGCGCGTTCGCCTGACTGTGCGGATGCGCGAGATGTTTGACGAAGTCGAGGGCCTGTCGTCCGGACTCGACGGCCTGCTGAGGATATCCGAGCGCCCACAGCGCCGCAGTCCTGAACGACAGTGCGCATGCTCGCGCATCATGGCCGCCGAACGTGAAGGCAAGTGAGTGGTGGCGCTCGATGTCATAGAGGGCCAGGCCTTCGTCGATGTCCTCGATGGCCGCCGACAGGTCGCCCCGGTAGACGTGCGTCGGCCAAAGGGCGTGGCGCGCCTGAAGCACGAGAGCCGGATCCGCCGACGGCCGCGCGCGATCGAGAAGTTCCTCTCCGATCTCGAGCGTCTTCTTCACGTCGCCCTGCAAGATGAGGACACCCCACTGTCCCCAGAGCGCCGCGAAGACTTCGGGCGTGTCACCAAGGCGGTCGCACAGCTCACGCGCCCGCGCGTAGCACCGCTCGACCTCGGGCGCTGCAAACCCGCGGCTTCCAAACAGCACCGGCCCCAATCCCATCAGCAAAGCCAGCTCTTCGCGGTCTCGGTCCGGCGTATCGGGCAGGCCCGGGATGAGGGCGAGGCCGCGCTCGAAGTGAGCGGTGGCTTCGCTGTGGGCCGAGCGGCGCACGGCGTGTTCGCCGGCGCGTCGCCAATACGGCAGCGCCTCCTCGGCGAGATTCGCCTCGGTGTAGTGGTGCGCGACCAGCTCAGGGCTCAGCTCGATGATGTTGGGAAATCGCTCGGCGAGCACGGTGACGATGCGGCGGTGATACTGCTGACGCGTCGTCTTCAACAGCGACCGATACGCTGCCTCCTGGATGAGCGCGTGCTTGAAGATGTAGTTCGCACCCGGCGGCAGGCCTCGTTGATAAAGGAGTTCTGCGTCGACGAGCCGCGCCAGCTCGCGCTGAAGCGATGTCGCGTCGAGTGGGGAAATCGCCTGCAGGAGCTCATAAGAGAATTCGCGGCCGATCGTCGCGGCGAGCTGAGCGACGGGCTTGGCGTCGGCGAGCCGATCGAGTCGAGCCGTCAGCGAGTCCTGCAGCGTGGCCGGAATGGCAAGAGACTGGAGCGGGGCTGCGAGCTCATATCGATCGCCGGAATCCCTCAGCAGACCGGACTCGAGCACCATCTTCGTGATCTCTTCGACGTAGAGCGGCACACCGTCGGCGCCCGTCAAGACGTGCTGCAGCACCTGCGGCGGCAGAGGCTTGTGGCCGGCGACACTGAGGATCATCTGTTCGGTCGGGTGTCGGGGCAGGCGGGTCAGCGTGATCTGCGTCGTGTGTGACCGCGCCGGCCAGGGCGGCCGGAAGTCCGGTCGCGCGGTGAGAAGCACACAGATCGGCATCGTCGCGGCCTGGTCGATGAGCACCGACAGAAGCTCCAGCGACGAGGCGTCGATCCAGTGAAGATCTTCGATCAAAAGGAGCAGCGGGTGGCGTGCGGCGAATGATCGGAAGACGTCCAGCACGACCTCGATCGTTCGCTGTCGCTGGCGCTGTGGTGACCACGACTGCACGACCGATTCGCCGGAGACCGGGAGCGACAGCAACACGCTGAGCAGCGCCAGCGCCTCATCCCGCGGCAGGCCACATGCGGCGAGCGTACGCTCCAGACGGTGACCGAGCATCTCGGGGGTGTCCTCACGCTCGTAGCCCAACGCTCCCTGAACGAGCTCGGCGACGACGTGCATCGGACTGTGCTGGCGATACGGCGAGCAGCGCCCGTCGAGCCGCGTGTACGGCGCGTCGTCGAGTCGCGCACACACCGTCTGCGTGATCCGACTCTTGCCGATGCCCGCTTCGCCGCTCACCAGCACGACCTGGCCGAGCCCCTCCGCGGCGGCGCCCCACCGCTCCAGGATCAGCGCGATCTCGCGCTCTCGACCGACGAGCGGCGTCGTCCCTGCAGCGGGAAGAAATTCTCCGCGCCCCGTCGGGGTGCGCTCTCCCACGACCTGATGTACTGACTGCGGACTGGCGACGCCCCGCAGCGTGTGAGTGCCGAGGTCACGACAGCTGAAGCGCCGCTGCACGAGACGATGGGTCGCCGCGCTCACGACGACGGTCCCGGGCTCGGCCATCGCCTCGAGCCGCGCGGCGACATTCGGTGTCTCACCGAGCGCCAACTGCTCGCGTCGGCTCCCGCTGCCGACCTCGCCGACCACGACGAGTCCGGTGTGAATGCCGACACGTACGGCGAGCGCGACGCCGCTCGAGGATTGTCGCGTGTTGAGGGCTGCGACGGCGTCGATGATCGACAGACCGGCGCTCACGGCGCGGTGGGCATCGTCCTCGTGCGCCGACGGATAACCGAAGTACACGAGGAGGCCGTCGCCCAGGTACTGCGCGATGTGGCCCTCCAAGCGGGCGATCACGTCTGCGCTGACGGTCTGGTACGCGCGCACATGCTCCCGGAGCTCCTCGGGGTCGAGGCGGCCAGCGAGCGCAGTGGAGCCGACGAGATCGCAAAACATGACGGTGAGCTGGCGCCGCTCGGCGTCCCGCGGAGCATCGCTGCGTTGTGCGCGTTCCGGCGTGGCCGTGGCCGCACGCACTCGCTGACCACACCCGCCACAGAACTCGTCGCCGGGGTCGTTGACGAACCCACACGCGCCGCACGCGAGTGAGAGCGCAGCACCACACTTGGAGCAGAAGCGGCGTTCCTCGCGGTTCTCGGTTCCGCAGCCCTGACATGTCATCCGGAGGGGCCGCTCCTCGCCATCCTTGCAACCACGATCGGCGAGTCTACTCCATCAGGGGTTGTCGTCACTGCAGTCCGGGGGCCCATTGACCGTCTGTACGGCCGAGCGTAGCGTATGCCCGCGCGCGGAATCGATCTCCGGCATCTCACTCAGACGGTGGAGATCACCATGACCAATTCAGCTCGCTCTGCCGCCCACCCCAACGACCGTCGCCAATTCCTGAAGGGCGCCATCGCCGGCGCTACCGGACTCAGCGCGATGCTCGCCGCCCGGCGAGCGCCTGCACAGCCGAAAGGCGGCGTTCTGCGAATCTTACAGTGGAGCCACTTCGTGCCGGCGTACGACGTGTGGTTCGACAAATTCGTGAAGGACTGGGGCGCCAAGAGCGGCGTCCAGGTCAGGGTCGACCGCATTCCCCATCTCGAGCTCCCGTCTCGCATCGCGGCGGAGTTCGCCGCCGGATCCGGGCACGACCTCATCTACTTCGTGGGGACGATCCTGACGGGTCTGTATTACAAAAACCTCGTCGACCTGAGCGACGTCGTGGACAAGATCGGCGGGAAATGGGGCGGCTGGCTTCCGTCCGCCGAGCCGATCGCGCGCGTCGAGGGCCGCTGGTACGCGCTGCCCGATTTCTACATCGTCGCGCCGATGCTCTGGCGCAAAGACCTCTTCGACCAGAGCGGTCTCAAGCCGCCGGACAGCTGGGAGCTCGCGCGCGTGGCGGGCCGGACGTTGAAGGCCAAGGGACACCCGTGCGGGATCGCGTTCTCGCAGTGCAACGACGCGAACCTCTTCCTGCGAACGATTATGTTCAGCCACGGTGCCAAGGAGTTCGATCCGTCCGGACAACAAGTGCTCATCGACTCGAAGGAGATGCGCGAAGGGCTGCGGTTCGTGAAGGCGCTGTTCGACGAGGCGATGACGCCGGAGGTGTTCTCGTGGGATGACGCCTCCGACAACCGCTACCTCGCGTCCGGCGTGGCTTGCTGGGTCCACGATGCGATATCCGCCTATCGGACCACCGAGGACACCAACCCGCCGGTGTTTCAGAATACGCATGTCGGGATGGCCCCGCAGGGCTCGCCCGGCCTCCGGGTCTCGATCGCGAACCCGAACGCATACGCGGTCTGGAAGTTCTCCAAGAACGTGGCGGCCGCCAAAGAGTTCCTCGAGCACCTCGCCGACAACTGGAAGGACGGTATGACTGGCAGTCGCGGCTACAACATGCCTTTCTTCCGCGATGCGTACCGGAAGCCGATGCCGATCATCGGCTCGGATCCCAAGCTCCAGATCCTTCAGGATTTCCCGGACATCGTCCGCTTTGCAGGGTATCCGGGGCCGTTCACGACGCCGGTGCAGGAGATCGTCGCCACCTTCGTGTTCCCGGACATGTGCACGCGCGTCGCGCGCGGGCAGAGTCCAGACGAGGCGATCGGGTGGGCGGTCGGCGAGTATCGCCGCATATTAGCGAGGCATCGGCGCAGCTGAGCGTGTCGCCTGACCGTTAGCGTGTTGGTCGGGCGGCCGCTTCGCTCGAGATCTCGCGGAGCCCGCGGACCTTGACGGTCTCAGGCGCAAAGCGCCCGCCGACGGCTACGCCGCCCGGCAAGGGACCGTAGAGCTCGATGCCGATCGACGAGATCGCGCGCGGTCTGTCCTCAGTTGCCTCAGCGAATTTCACCGACACGATCGCGAGAATCGGTCCCGTATCGTCCGGCAGATCCGGCAGCGGCTGACGCTCGAACGTCCTGTCCGGAAACACTCGCTTCATCGCTCGCTGATGGACGTCGCTGTGATACCAGTCGACGAGCGCTTGCTTGCCCTCGAACCACGCGAAGATGACTTGCCGCCCGCTCGATGTCTGTCCGGTTTCGACACCAAGACACCCCGGCGCAGCCTTGAGCGCATTGATGACGCTGGGAAAGGCTGCGGATGGGGCCTGCGCCGCGGCGGTGTTCGCCCAAGCACACAACCCTGCGAGCGCCAAAGACACGACGACCTTCATCGCGAGACCTCCTCTGATCTACCCCTCGAGGATCCAGCCGTACTGTGTGAGGCTCGGCATCGCGCCCTCATCGAGATACGCCGCCTTGAGCTTCGACACGAAATCCGTCGGCACCGCGTTGCGATGCGCATTCGGATCGATGCCATAGACACGTGCCGCATTCAGCCCGAGGATCTGTGCCTTGACGTCCGGCGTGAGCGGGCGATAGCCGAATCGCTGCATCAGCGGCTCCGGCATCGTGAAGCGACGGAAGGCCTCGATCTGCCATTGCGGCGAGCCCCACCAGATCGAGTCCGTTCCCCACAGCACGTGGTCGGCTCCGAGGGTCTGGATCAGCATGCCGAGGACGTGCCCGCACAGCATCGGAGCCGTGATCACCATCTGTCCGAACGTCGAGCCGAGCTCGGCATAGATGTTCGTCAGCAAGGGATTGCGCCGGCGGATGTCGCACAGATCCGTCACCCAGTCGACGCGCGCCGGCGGCTCGAATCGCTCCGGCGGCACGGCGATCCATCCGGCGAGACCGAGGAACGCGGCGTGATACACGATGAAGTTGAGGTCGGGAAAGTCCTTCGCGGCGCGCTCGATATCACGCGGATGCCAGAAGTCGTGCACGCCGCCCTGGAGCGGCAGCCCCTTGTGGAGGCAGATGTTCTTGATGCCGAGCCGCCGCGATGCCTCGAGCATCGGGTAGGCAACCTTGTCGTCGTCCACGCGCCAGGGCTTCGGCGGATCGCCGAATGCGAGGCCGGTGTAGCCCTTCCACGCGCCGATCTTCAGCTGCTCGGCTTGCCGCTTCATCTCGTCGAGATCGCTCGGTCCCTTGTTCGGCGTGATCAGGCCGTGAGCGACGAGCCGCTGCGACGCGGCCAGCTGATTGATGACGTCGCGCGTGCTCGCCATGTCGTCGGGCGGCAGGATGTTCGTCGCATCGGTGGACGACGGAATTCCGCTGAGGACGGCGACCGTCGTATCGCTATCGAGAAAGATTTCCTTGATGTAGTTTGCCAGGTACAGCTCGTCCATCGTGCCGCGATCCTGGGCGAGGGCCGGGTTCCACTGGCGTCCAAGGGCCCGAAGCCTGAGAAGCGGGGGAAACTGTCGCGGTGACGCGACGTGGTGCGTCTGGATGTCGAAAACGAACTGCCCCGCCGGCTTGCGCTCATCGGCTGCCGCCGATTCGAGCGCCTCGACGGGGTCGACGTCGAACACGCGCCCGAAGACCGCGTTGAATGCGAGAAACGCTGCCGCCATGCCCGCGCTCGATTCCAGAAACGTCCGGCGACTCATGCCGAGCCGGCGCGCGTTGCGTGTCGCCGTCGCACCCAGCAGCGCCGCGATCCGTGCCTGCTCTTTCGTTTGCGGAAGTGGCAGATACTCTTCGTTGGAGACAACCCGCGTCGGGATCGGCGAGAAGCCCTCGGTCGCGGTGTCCCATGTCACCTTCCTCAACCAGTGTCGCGTGCTCATGGACTCCTCCGTGGCGCCATGATCGCGCACCGCGGCGCTCGCGCACGGGCAATCTGACGAAGAACACGAACGAGCGGACGAGAGGTCGCTTCTAGCGGACGAACGGCGCTGCTCTCTGTCACTCGACACCTCCGTCGAAAGCGCTATCATGCCGCTGGTACGTCCCTCTGAACGAAAGGTAGGTTCCAGCCAGTTCGTCAGTTACTTCTTGCGTTCGTCATCGCCAGTGTCATCCAGAGCACCTGCGCGCCCGGGCCCGTCCACGCCGGCGAGGTCGCGCAGCCGACTCATAAGACCGTTCTCGGATCGCTTTTTGGGATCAACGAGACCCCGAGCGACGCTGAAGAGTCGGATGAGGAAGGGCGCATCGATCCCGATCGTCCACATCTCCCCGAGGCCAGCACAACGGTTGGAAAGGGCCGCATCGTCCTGGAGTCCGGATATACGTTCACGGACAAAGGGTCGTCGCTGCGATCGCATTCGTATCCCGAAGCGCTGCTGCGAATCGGCATGTTTGCGGAGTGGTTCGAGTTTCGGATCGGTCAGAACTTCCTGACCGCCGACCAAACGGTCGGCGGGCTCCGGACCACCGTGAATGGCGCTCAAGACCTGTACCTCGGCGCCAAGCTCGCGTTGATCGAGCAGTGGCAGTATGTGCCGGAGGTCGCGCTGATTCCGCAGATGACCGTGCCGACGGGCAGCAGGAGCCTCACGGCGGGTAGAGTGCTGCCGGGAATCAACATCGACTGCAGCTGGAAGGTGATCCCGAGTCTGTTCAGCATCGAGGTCGTCATCGCGACGAATCAGGTCCGCGATGACATCCACCAATCGCATCTCGAAGTCACCACGGGACTAACGGGTGTCGTGCAGCTGACGCACAAGCTCGAAGCGTTCGTCGAGTGGGACGCGTTCTACTCCGCATCGGCGCCAGCAGCGGCGAGCTCCCCACGCGATTACGCCGTTGGCGGCCTCGTCTATTTCATTACGAACAACGTGGCGGTGGACGTCCGCGCAGGCGTCGGGCTGACGAAGCAGGCGAATGACTTCCTCGCCGGTACCGGCTTCGCCGTTCGATATTGACGCCGCCGAAGTCGAAGGTTCCTCCAGACGCCGGGACTGCAAACATTTTCCCAACGTCGGCGGCTCTTCGCCTCTTCGCGCTGTTTGCCCGAACGATGCCCGGCGAATGGCCCGAAGCGTGTCGTCACGCTCGCCGAGATCGCCGAATTCCGACGGAAGCGCGCTCGGCACTTCTCTTGCCAGCCGCGATAACTCCCAGGGTGAACGGCCGCCGGGGTTGGTCGCGATTCCGGGAGGTATCCCGTCATGACAATGACGTTTCGCCGGACAGCGCTCGCGATCTCGATCACCACAGGTCTCGTCGCCGTCGGTGTGCTGGGCGGCGTCGTGATCGACCGGATGCGCTTCGACCGTCACCGCATGACGGTCTTGAAGCCGTACGAGGACGCGCTGATGCGCCGCAATCAGACGCTGATGAAGCTGGAGCTCGCGACCAATGGACGGCATCCCGCGTTCGACGCGCAGTGGCGGCAGGCGCTCCAGGACATCGACGACGCTTGGCAGACGGCGAACCCCGGACGGGCCGTGGCTGCCTGGCACGACGCGTATCGCGCGGCGGTCAGGACCGGACGCTGGGACGCGATGATCGACGTCGGTGATGCCGCCCTTCGTGTCGGCCCGGTTTCGGAATTCCGTGACGCGCCAGATGCCATGGCGCGACGCAGCTATCTGATCGCGTTGTTTCGGGCGCGCGCTCAGGCGTCGCTCGATGGTGTGCTGCGAGCGTGCGAGGGATTTGCGCTGCTCGGCGATCTCCCGGTCGTGAAGCAGTGCATCGGGATCGGCCATGAGCTCGCCAAGACCGATCCCGCCGCCGATAGACGCGTCGTCGCATTCGCCAACCAATTCGAGTCGCATCCGGCCGTGGCCGTCGAGTACGCGACGGCCACGCCGGGACTCTAGGAGCCTGCCGAAAAGCGGGTCGCGAGGGTTCCGTCGAGGCAGATACACTCTACCGGCTCATTGCCGTGGCCTCGAAGGATCACGACACGATCGGGACATTGCACAATTGCGGATCGAGCTGAAGGCGCAAGGCACCGCGGTGATCGGCGTCTATGCCGGGTTCATCGACACCGACATGGCGGCACAGGTCACCGGTGAAAAGACCTCGCCCGTCCAGGTTGCCGAGCGGGCGCTCGATGGCATCCGGCGTGGCGACAAACACGTTCACGCCGACAAGACGGCGGAACGTTTATGGGCGCAACTGAGGAACGATCCCGAACAGCTGGAGGCCTGGGCCCAGCAGCTCTGGGACCAGGGACGCGCGTGGATGGCGTCGTCCGGCTAGAGGAGTGATTCGGCACGTATCATATATATCGTCATGGGGTGGGACTCCCGCATCGAGCCCTGGCTGGACCGTTATCCGGCCCTGCGAGCCATCGGCCACACTCCGCTCGTGCCCGTCGATCTCTTCCGAAACGAGCTGCCGGATGTCGAGGTGCTGGCCAAGATGGAGTGCCTCAACCCCGGCGGCTCGCTCAAGGATCGTCCTGTGCTGCGGATGCTGTTGGGCGCGCTCGCCGACGGCCGGCTTCAGCGCGGCAAAACGATTCTGGATAGCTCGTCGGGGAATGCGGGGATCGCCTACGCGATGATCGGCCGGATGATCGGTTGGCCAGTCGAGATCGTGATCCCGGACAACGCAAGCGCCGAGCGCAAGAAGCGCCTGCGTGCCCATGGCGCCGACCTCGTGCTGACGGACGCCCTGTTGGGCTACGACGAGGCGCTGCGCGAAGTGAATCGCCGCGCGCGCGCCCATCCCGACCGCTACTTCTTCTGCGACCAGTACAGCAATAACGACAATTGGCGCGCCCACTATGAGACGACGGCGGAAGAAATTCTGAACCAGACCGACGGTCGACTCACGCACGTCGTGGCCGGGGTGGGGACGGGCGGAACGATCACCGGCCTCGGCCGACGGCTGAAAGAGCACGACCCACGCATCCGCGTTGTCTGCATCCTCCCCGAAGCGTTCCCCGGCGTTGAGGGACTCAAGCCGCTCGGCCGCGCCGAAGACATCGTGCCGGCGATCCTCGACGAGAAAGTCATCGATGAGCGCGTCGCCGTGAGCGTGGACACGACATACGCGATGTGCCAGCGTCTGGCCCGCGCTGGGTTTTTCGTCGGGCAGTCGTCGGGAGCATATCTGGCTGGCGTCGAACACATCGCGCGCCGCGAGCGCCGGGGACGCGTCGTGACGCTCTTCAACGACCTCGGCGAGCGCTACTTCTCGACCAGACTCTGGGACTGAACCGGCAACGGCCTCGCGTCGCCTCGCGCGCCGCCGCCGCCGGACGGGTCTATCAGATAGGTTTCCTCCGAACGACTTCGCCGCAGTTCCCTCCGTCGGTGTTGCTCCGGGCAGATCAAGTCATCGAGTAATCGGGCTCCACCGCCGGAGCCGATCGGGCATGGTGCCCGAGGTGGGGCGAACGGCGACAGCCGAACCGTCGGAAACCGCAGGATTTCGAGCATCGGGTGCAGCGCAGACTTGGCACGCGTCGTGTAACAAGACGCGCAATGCTATTCAAAGGAGGCAGGCGATGAGAACGGCGATCCTGTGCGCCGCATTCATGACCGTAGTGCTGGCCGCTCTGCCGGCCCGCGCGGCTACCGATTCGATCGAATGCAACCCGGCCGTATGCCCGTCCCCCGTGCTTGGGCCCGGTCACCATCTCGACGTAGAGACCCGATAGCGCGCGACAACACCTACAGAGCACTCAAAAACGCGACCAGGTCGGATTCCTCCTCCGAAGTAAGGACGAGCCCGAAGCGGTTTTCGTAGAACCTCACGGCGTCCAACAGCGTCTGCGCCGAACCGTTGTGGAAGTACGGGGCGCGGGCGAACAAACCCCGCAGGATCGGTCCTTGATCTCATGGCGGTGTCTCCTCTATGAAGCGGGCAATTCCTCTAAATGGAGGAGTCGCTCTGCTACTCTTCGACGGAGCCGATCCGCACGAGGGGAGACGACCATGCAGCTCGAGTTCCTGAATTTTCCCGCAGCGCCACCGCCGCCGCCCACCGCGGCGTACAGCCACGCGGTCCGTAGTGGCGAGTGGCTGTTCGTCACCGGGCAGCTGGGCGTCGATCCGAAGACGGGCAAGCTCGTGCCCGGCGGCACGGTGGCACAATGCCGTCAAGTCATGCAGAATCTCGCCATCGTGCTCAGCGGCGCGGGCACGAGCCTCGAGCACGCGGTGATGGCGCGCATCTATCTGACTGACTTCCGCGATTACGAAGCGGTCAACGCCGAATACGCGCGGCACTTTCCTGCGGGACGTCTGCCGGCCAGGACGACGGTCGGCGTCACCGCTCTCGCACTCGGCGGCGCCGTGGAAATCGATCTGATCGTCCGGGGGGCCTGAACTTGCCGGCGAAGCTGACTGCCGCGGAGCTGTGGGTCGACGGCTGGGCCGAGGGCGTCGACGAGTACTTCGAGCGCGGATGGAGCGATGGCCTTCCCGTGGTTCCGGCGACCGAGGAAGCCGTGTGTCGCTTCCTCGAAGCCGCCGGCCATGAGCCCTCCGACGTCATCATCACCGAGCCCGTGCGCCGCCGCACGATCACGGCCGAGAAGGTCGCCATCAACGCGGTGCTTGCCGGCTGTCGGCCCGAGTACATGCACGTCGTCCTCACCGCGCTCCGCGCGATGGGCGATCCCGCATTCACGCTGCATGGCGCGATTACGAGCACAGGGGGATCCGCGACCTTGGTCGTAGTGAATGGCCCGATCAGACAGCGCCTCGGCTTCAACAGCGGCACGAACGTCTTCGGGCCGGGAGCGCGAGCGAACGCAACCGTGGGCAGGGCGATTCGACTGATTACTCTGAACTGCCTCGGCGCCCAACCCGGCGTGCTCGACAAATCGACGCAGGGGCATCCCGGGAAGTACAGCTACTGCATCGCCGAGAACGAGGACGAGAATCCGTGGCAGCCGCTTCACGTCGAGCGCGGGTTCCCTCCTGAGACGTCCACGGTGACGGTATTTGCCGCCGAGGCGCCGCATAACGTCCTCACGCACTACGGCGAGACGGCTGACGCGATTCTGCTGACGCTCGCCGATACCATGGCGAGCCTCGGCAGCTTCAGCGGCGGTCAATCGTTCGTCGTGCTCGCTCCCGAGCACGTCAAGATCCTGGCTCGCGACGGCTGGACGAAGCCGCGGATCAAGGCCGAGCTCTATGCGCGCGCTCGACGCACGCGCGCCGATCTCAAGCGTGCCGGCAAGCTCGCGGGCGCCGTCGAGCCGGGAGACGACAGCGCCTGGGTACACCGCGGCAACGACCCTGAAGATATTCACATCGTCGTCGCGGGCGGGGGCGCCGGCGGGCACTCGGCATTCATTCCCTCCTGGAGCCGTTATCGAAATTCGCTGGCCGTCACACGGGAGATTCCGTCATGAGGATCAAGATTCTCGACCCCACCATCGCCGCAGAGCGCGCCGACAGCGTCGTCGCGAAACGTGTCGCCGACCTCGACGGCAAGATTCTCGGACTGCTCAGCAACAGCAAAGTCAACGGCGACCATCTCCTCGATCTCGTGCATCAACGATTGGTGGCGCGCTATCGGATCGAGGGCGTCGTGAGGATGACCAAGACGAGCGCGAGCCGGGTCGCCGACGGCGCGATGCTCGACGCGCTGGCGCGCGACTGCGACGTCGTCGTCACCGCGATCGGCGACTGAGGGTCCTGCAGCACGTGCAGTTTGCACGATGGGATCGAGTTGGAGCGGCGGGGAGTCCCGACGGCCGTCATCTGCACTGAGGAATTCGTCGCGAGCGTGAAGGCCCAGGCGGAGATCTGCGGCAATCCGCGCTATCCGTTTGTGGTAGTTCGCCATCCTATCGGCAGCCTCACGCGCACCGAGCTGGACGAGCGCGCGCTGAACGCCGTGCCGGAGGTGATCGCCATCCTCACCGGAGCATCGTGAGACGAGTCAGCGGTCTCGCCAGACCTCCTGGAGCCGCCCCCAGCCATAAATAGAGTGATGGGGCGTCAGGTTCTTCACGTGCGGCCACACGGTGAAGTAATCGAGTCGCCAGGCGAGCACCGGCCGAATCGCGGCTTCTTCGATTCGCTTTTGAATGTCCGCGACGAGCGCCAGGCGCTTCTTGGCGTTCAGCTCCTGGGATTGCTCGTCGATGAGCCGCGCAATCTGCTCGTCGCAATACCCTGAGTGATTCCTCGGCGAGCGACAGGCGAAGTACTCATAGAAATTCGCGTCCGGATCGTCGGGCTCGACGCCATTGCGATCCGTGCCGATCTGAAACTCGCCGCGACTCTGCAGCGGGTGCCACTGAGACGATTCGACCTGTTTCAGGGACACCTCGATGCCCGCGCGGCGTAGCTCGCTCACGACGAACGAGCCGAGGTCGGCGAATGCCGGGAGTCCACGCGTGAGCATCTCGAGCTTCAGCGGTTGCCCCGGGCGGAACCCCGCTTCGGCCAGAAGCGCTCGCGCCTTTGCAGTCTCGTCGTCGGCCAGACCGTAACCTGGCATCGCGCGCATGTCGGCCTCGACGAGCCCCCAGGTGCCATAAGGGGCGGGAGCCATCGACGTGCCGATGACGGCGCCACCCTGATAGACGGCCCTGATCAACGCGCGCCGGTCGACGGCGCGGCTCACGGCCTGCCGAACCTTGACGTTGTCGAAAGGCGGCCGCCGGGTGTTGACGATGAGATGGTCCACCACGCTCGTGCCAACGGGAGTGATCACCAGCCGGGGCTCGGCTTTCTTGAGCTGGTCGGCGATCGGCTTGGGGGTTTCGCCGGGAAACGCGACGTCCACGCGACCCGCCTGAAGGGCCGCCGTCGCCGTGCCGCGCTCGGCAATGATGACGTAGCGCAGACCATCGAGATACGGCCGACCCTTCACGACGTAGTCGGCGTTCTTCACGTACTCCACGAACTCGCCCTTGCGCCACTCCTTGACCTTGAACGGTCCGGTGCCTACACACCCGGTGCGATAGCTCGCCGCCGGCACATGCGCGGCGTAGATCGGCGTGAAGCCGGAGGCGAGCAGCAACAGGAACGACGGCTGCGCACGCTTCAGTCGGAACACGACCGTCTGCGCATTGACGACGTCGACCCGCTCGACATTCGCGTACCAGTCACGGCGCGGATTGAAGCGCAGCTTGCTCCGAGCGTCCGGGGCTTCGTGAAGCAGGTCGAACGTGTGCTTCACGTCCTGAGCGCTGAACGGTCTCCCGTCGTGCCACTTCACGTCGTTGCGGAGCGTAAACATGAGGGCGCGATGGTTGTCCTGCCAGGACCAACGCTCAGCCAGCTCGCCGATGATCGTGTCGGCGCTATGCGTCGGCTTCGTCGGATCGAACAACACCAGGTTGCTGAAGCATGGCATGGCGGGCCACATCGTCGAGATCGTCGTGGTTTCGTGGATCGCGAAGCCCTGAGGCAAGTCTTCGCGGAGCCGGAGGGTGAGCCAGCCGCCGGATTTCGGCGTCTGGCCCTGCAGGGGGGACGCCGCGAACACCGCCAGGGTGATCAGGCCTAAGCCAAAGACGTATCGCGCTCTTCTCATCGGCTCCCCCGGCCGGGAACCATACAAGGGGCACGCTGCGCTGCGCAACCGTGCGCGCGATTGCTGCCGTCACGAGCGCCGCGGCGGCAAAGTCTGGAACGAATCACCGGCCGCGACGTTGGCATCAGTGATCCGACTTCCCTCGGGAGGTGTCACGATGCTGAAACGGGTGGCGTTGTGGTTCGGTGTCTTGGGCGCGGTCAGTGTGTGCGTTGGGGCGATGCTGAGCGGCGTGGCGGCCGAGGACAAGCGCAAGCCCGTCGTCATCGACGGGGTGAGCTACGCCGACCATGGAATCAAAGATGTCCGGAAGATGTCGAGGCTCGAGCTCGAAGCCGACGACTATTACTTCTCGCCGACGTTCCTCCGCGGCAACCCCGGGCAAACCTTGACGCTGGTGATGGAGAGCGAAGGCCGGCAGCTGCACAACATCACGATCGCCTCTGCCGGGATCGACAAAGACATCCCGCCGAAGGGCAAGCTGCAGTTCGACGTGACGTTTCCGGCGTCGGGCGTTCTGATTTTTTCCTGTAAATACCATCGAACGCTCGGAATGAACGGCCAGCTTCGCGTTGGTGACGGTGCGCCGGTCGGCGCGCATTAGGCGCCGCTTTCGCGCCGATCTGGCCGATGGTCGTGGGACACGGCGCTGCAGAGCGACGCCGTCATGCGAACCCGCACGCTCTGCACGATCCTGCGGGTTTTCTGCACCGCGGAAGGCGCGGGCCGAGGCGCCTCACTCGCGCGGTGGTTGCTCAGCGCCATAACGATCTGATCCACAAGACGATGGCGCCCGGGAGTCGTCGACGGGCGGGCGCCGCCACGCGTGGCCCTGGTCTTGCTCTTTTTCGAGGACGATGTCGGCGAGCTTGCACTCCAAGGTTTCCATCGTCATCCCATGCTTCAACCAGGGCCACTTCCTCGGCGACGCGATCAGCTCCGCCATGGCGCAGGACGGCGTCATCTCCGAGGTGATCGTCGTCGACGACGGGTCCACCGACGACACCGGTCGTGTGGCGGCGACGTTTCCGGACGTGCGCTACATCCACCAGGAAAACGCCGGCCTCTCGGCGGCCCGCAACACCGGGCTGCGCGTCGCCACGGCAGATTACGTGGTGTTCCTGGACTCGGACGACCGCCTGCTCCGCGGCGCGCTGACCGCTGGTGTTGTGGCGCTGACACTGAATCCCGAGGCCGCCTTCGCCTACGGCCGACACGTCAACATCGATCGATGGGGAGCCGCCTTGCCGCCGAGTCCGACCATGGCGCTCGGCCCTGATCCGTACGCGACCCTGTTGCGCGGCAACTGCATCGTGAACCCGGCGGCGGCGATCTATCGACGGTGGATCTTCGACCGGCTGGGCGCGTTCGACACCCAGCTCACGGCGGCGGAGGACTATGATCTCTATCTCCGCATCGCACGCGAATTCCGGATCGTCGCCCACGCGGCGATCGTCGTCGAATACCGTCGCCACACGGCCGCGATGTCGGCGGATCCTGCGCGGATGCTGCGCAACACGCTGCGCGTCGCGCGCGCGCAGCGACCATGGGCGTTGTCCACGGAGGCGAGGCGCGTCGCCTGGCGCGACGGCATCCTGAGCTGGGAGGATTAC
>Ga0114129_10000196_pt1 | contig 67316 bp, 51 predicted proteins | sample RhiMetdeltSRZDD1_FD_80071 | JGI IMG/M metagenome (GOLD analysis project Ga0114129, IMG submission 80071) | Populus rhizosphere microbial communities from Tennessee, USA - Rhizosphere MetaG P. deltoides SRZDD1 (version 2) (version 2) | ecosystem: Host-associated > Plants > Roots > Rhizosphere >...
CCTCCCCCATAGCAGGGCCCAGTAACGGCGTGTGATTTCCCGCCGAGCCAAGGCCTCCGAGAGGGCCCGATGGACGGCCGGGTCCTTGGCGACCAGGAGGAGGCCGCTCGTGCCGAGGTCCAGACGATGCACGATACCCGGGCGCAGGGGGGCTCCAATGGGACTCAGCGGAATGTTCCGGGAGAGGAGCGCGTTGACCAGGGTGCCTCCGGGACGCCCTGCTCCCGGATGCACGGCCAGACCGGCCGGTTTCATGACCACAAGCAGTCCTTCGTCCTCATGAACGATATCGAAGGGAAGGTTCTCGGGAGTCAGGGCGGCAGGGGGAGGCGGAAAGTCCACCTCCAGCATTTCGCCGATCCGGAGCGCATGTCCGGCTTTGACCGCGTGGCCCTCGACCCGAACCAGGCCCTGATCGACCAACCGCTTCACTTGCGATCGGGTGAAATCCCCCAGCCGGCCATCGGAGGTCAGTCGACCTTCGAGAAATCGGTCCAGTCGAACTCCGGCTTCAGCCCTCGTCACCCGGTGATGCCAATCGGGCAACCGGTTCCTCCAGGATGGGACTTTCTTCCCGAGTGTTTCGACTCGTTGCCACGAGACCGAGCGCCAACCACACCACGCCGATCGTAACCGCGGAATCGGCCACGTTGAACACGGGCCAGTAGGTCTCGGGCGGGATGCCGATCTGAACGAAATCCACCACTTCACCGAGTCGGATGCGATCGAAGAGATTCCCCACCGCACCGCCCAAGATGAGCCCCAAGGGAAGCACGCTCACGCTGCGTCGCTTGTTCCAGGCCACCGCCGTGACCACGAACACGGCGGCAATCGAAACGGCAATGAGCACGCCGCGGCTTCCCGGAAACAAACCGAATGCCGCTCCGGGGTTGTGAATGTACGTGAGCCGCACCCAATCTCCGAACACTTGCTTCACCTGATGGGGGTGGAGCGTGGCCACGATCAGGCGTTTGGTGACGATGTCGAGGATCAACGTCACCATCGCGGTGAGAAAGAACACGAGGCGGGTACGGTGGACGCTTCCCCCATCTCCCGGCCATTCCGGTCGAGGTTCGGCGGGACGGGGAACCGGGTGGGTTTCTTCGGGCGGGTTCAGCGGGGAGTCCTCTCTTCGAGGACCTGGCACTCCAGACATAGACGTGCTTGAGGCAAGGCGACTAGGCGTTCCCGGCCGATTTTCTTCACGCATTTCTGACAAGTCCCGTACTCCCCCCGGTATAGTCGGCGGAGCGCCTCCACCGTGTCCATGAGCAACCGGCCCTCGGTGCTCATGCGCAAGTGGTTCATCTCCCGCTCGAATGTATCCGATCCCTGATCCGCCATGTGAAACGAATAGCCGGACAAGTCCCCCGACGAATCCTTGATATTCTCCACGAAGGATCGATCGAGATGATTGATTTCCTTGAGGAGCCGCTCGCGGTCCTCGAGGAGCTTCTTTTCTGCCGTTTTCAAATCTTTCTTGTTCATGATTTCTCCAGCCAAACCGAAACTGCTTCCCCATCCACGTCCCAAAGTGTGGCCCGATCGTCCAAGGGCACGATGTCCATGTCGACGGCCAAGGTCTCGTTACGAATGAATGCTTCGTACTCCCGAAGCGCCTCTTGCCATTGGGCACCGCCGCCCACCCGGAGCCGCACGCGATCGGTGACCTCCAAGCCTTGCTCCTTCCGCGCGTTTTGCAGCCGGTGCACCAGCTCCCGAATCTTACCCTCCCGCAAGAGCGCAGGGTCCACCTGCGTGGCCAGGACCACGGTCAAATTGCCTTCCTCGAGCACGAGCACCCCCGGCGGAGCAAAGGTCTCCACGTCCACCTCGGCCGTTCCGATCTCGGTCGGGGTTCCGCCCAGGTCCACCCGCCATTGGCCTTGCCTCATCCCCTCTCGCACCGCGTCCGGGGAAAGTCCCCGAATCGCTTCCGCCACCTGGTTGACCGTCCCCCCGAACCGAGGGCCCAAGGCCTTGAAGTTCGGCTTGAGACGAGCGGCCAGAACCGCCTCGCGGGTGCTGAATTGTACTTGCTTCACGTTGATCTCATCCCGAATGACTTCGAGGATGTCCTCGGGCAGGGGGGTTCGGTCGAGAACCCAAAGCGCGGAAAGAGGAAGCCGGATCTTGAGTCCCGCCTTCTGGCGCGCCGCTCGCGCGAGCTCCGTGATCGCAACCGCCCGCGCCATATCGGATTCGAGCGCCGGGTCACGACGCGCATCGCCCGGAGCGGGATAGCGGGCCAGGTGTACGCTGTCCGGCGATTCGGGGACGAACCCGGTCACGAACGAACGGTGCAGCGTTTCGGCAAAAAACGGCGCGATGGGAGCCAAGAGACGGGCGAGTACCGCAAGCACTTCATGAAGGGTGGCATAGGCGGCTTCCTTGTCCGGCCCCGGTTCCCCCTTCCAGAACCTCCGGCGGCTTCGCCGCACGTACCAGTTGGACAGATCGTCGAGCACGAAACTCTGAAGCGCGCGCGCGGCTCGCGTGATCTGATAGTTCTGTAATTCCTCATGCATGCCGTTGGCGAGGGTGTCGAGGCGGGAGAGGATCCATTGGTCGAGAATGGGACGCGCTTCGAATCGAGGCGCGTGCCCGGGGGGCGTCCATCCGTCCACGTTCGCATAGGTGGCGAAGAATGCGGCCACGTTCCGCAGCGTTCCGAAGAAACGCCGGGACACCTCGGTCACTCCTTCCCGTGAGAAGCGCGTGGTCACCCAAGGCGGTGAGGCGGTCATGAGATACCACCGGAGCGCATCGGCTCCTTCGCGGTCGAGGATCTCCCAGGGATCGACCGTGTTGCCGAGGCGCTTGGACATCTTGCGCCCTTCTGCGTCGAGGATGAGCTCGTTGGCCACCACGGCCCGAAACGGGCTTTTTCCGGTGACCAGCGTTCCAATGGCCAAAAGCGAATAGAACCATCCGCGGCTCTGATCGATGCCTTCGCAAATGAAGTCGGCCGGGTAACGCTTGTCGAAAACATCCTCGTTTTCGAACGGGTAATGCCACTGGGCGAACGGCATCGCACCGGAGTCGAACCACACATCCGCGACCGAATCCACGCGGCGCATGTCCCCCCCGCACCCACGGCAACGCAACACGATCTCGTCCACGAACGGGCGATGGAGATCCTCGGGCACCGTGCCTCCCAGATCCCTGATCTCCTGGCGGCTTCCGATCATGATTTCCGTGTCGCACCCCTCGCACGACCAGAGCGGCAACGGAGTTCCCCAGTAGCGGTCGCGGGAGATGGCCCAGTCAACATTGGACTCCAGCCAGTTGCCGAAACGATTCTTGCCGACCTGTTCGGGAAACCAACGCACTCGCGTATTTTCATCCAGCATCTGTTCTTTGATCGCAGTGGTGCGCAAGTACCAGGAGTCACGCGCGTAATAAAGGAGCGCGGTATCGCAGCGCCAGCAGAACGGATAGCTGTGTTCGTAGTTCTCTTGTTTGTAGAGGAGCCCGGCCGATTTGAGATAGGCAATGATCTCGGGATCCACCTCGCGCACGCGACGGCCCGCGAATGTCGGGACCTCGTTGGTGAAGTGCCCCGTCTCGTCGACGGTGTGATGCTTGGGAAGATCGAGAGCCTGGCCCAGCTCGTAATCGTCGGCGCCGTACATGACCGCGGTGTGCACCACGCCCGTGCCGTCTTCGACGGTCACGAAATCGGCGGCGGCCACGTAATACGCATCTTTCCCGGTAAGGGCACCCAGATCGAGGCCGTCGAAGAGCGGACGGTAACGGCGGCCGACGAGCCGGCTCCCCGGGAACGTGTCCACGATTTCGAAGGGTCCCCGGAGCATGCTCGTCCGTTCCTTGGCCAGAATGTACGTCCCCTGCTCCTGGCGCACTTTTACATAAGAAATGTCGGGGCCGACCGCCAACGCCACGTTTCCAGGAAGCGTCCAGGGCGTCGTCGTCCAGGCGAGGATGAACGTGCCGGGCTCATCCACGAGGGGGAATTTGATGGTGACCGCGGGGTCCGTCACCGTCTTGTACCCCTGAGACACCTCGTGATCGGAGAGCGTAGTTTGGCAGCGCGGACAATACGGGACCACCTTGAAGCCCGCGTACACGAGCCCGCGATTCCACCATTGCTTGAGCAGCCACCACACCGTCTCGATGTAATCGTTCTCGAGCGTGACGTACGGATGCTTCAAATCCAGCCAGAATCCGGTCCGCTCGGTGATTCGCTCCCACTCCTCCTTGTACTTGAACACGCTGGTGCGGCAACGCGCGTTGAATGCCGCCACGCCGTAATCTTCGATTTGCTTCTTGCCCTCGATGCCGAGCTCGCGCTCGACCTCGATCTCCACCGGCAGACCGTGGGTGTCCCAGCCGCCCTTGCGCTCCACGCGAAAGCCTTCCATGGTCCAGAAGCGGCACACGAGGTCCTTGACCGTGCGTGAGAGCACGTGGTGCACACCCGGGCGGCCGTTCGTGGTGGGCGGTCCCTCGTAGAACACGAACGGCTTGGTCTCGGGCCGCTCGCTCACCGAGCGCTCGAAGATGCGGGCGGTCCGCCAGAATTCGAGGATGCGTTCTTCCTCGGCGGCCGCGCCCTCCCCGGCGTCGAGGACGGGAAGGTTCTTGCCCCGTTCCATCTACAACTTCTCCATCACCCGAATAATGAGGCGACGCAGGGACGGTTCGGCCCGTCCCGCCACGGCGAGAATGCGCGCGATGTCGGCCGGCTCGAGGGCATCGGGAAAGCAGAGATCGGTGACCACGGTGAGGGCGAGCACCCGCATGCCCCCGTGCACGGCGACGAGAGTTTCCGGCACCACGCTCATCCCCACGACATCCGCGCCGATGGTGCGCAGGAACCGGTATTCCGCGCGCGTTTCCAGGTTGGGACCGGCCACGGCCACGAATACGCCGGGCCGGGTGCGAATCCGCTCCTCGAGCGCGATCGTCTCCGTGAGATCCACGAGGGCGCGCGCGTAAGGCTCGCTCATGTCGGGAAACCGCGGGCCGAGATCGTCGTCGTTGGGACCCAAAAGCGGGTTGTCGCCCATGAGATTGATGTGGTCGGTGATGATCACGATGTCCCCGAGCTTGAGTTGGGGATTCATGCCCCCCGAGGCACTCGAGACGATGAGTGTGTCGGCTCCCAAGCCTCGCATCACCCGCACCGGAAAGGTGATCTCCTGCATCGAATAGCCTTCGTAGAAATGAAGGCGTCCTTTCATCGCCACGACAGGGAGCTTGTTCACTCTCCCCAGCACGAGCTCGCCGGCATGACTCTCGGCGGTTGCGGCCACGAAGCCCGGTATCTCTGCATAGGGAATGCTCACCGCATCGTCGATGGCTTCCGACACGTCTCCCAGGCCCGTGCCTAAAATGAGACCGGCCTTCGGCCGGACTGCGGAGCGTTTCCGAATCGCCGCCACCGCGGTTTCGATCGTGCGCCCGAGCTCACTTGTCATGGCTTCGCGTTCTCCAAGAGCTTCCGTAGCTCATCTTCGTTCACACCTTCGACTTCGATCAATTTCACCCGGCCGCGATCTCCCCGCTCGATGGTGACGCGACGGCGCGGCACACCGAGGATTGCGGCAAGATAGATCACCAGCGCCTCGTTGGCTTTGCCCTCCACCGGTGGCTCGGCTAGACGCACGAGAAGCCGGCCTTCTGTGTCGAACCCCGCGATGGACGTGCGGCCGGCGCGGGGAGTCACCCGCACCTCAATGCGTGCCACCACGCTCTCCGAAGAGCGCCGTCCCGACGCGTACCAGCGTTGCCCCCTCTTCGACCCCCACCTCGAGATCCCCGCTCATTCCCATCGACACGTGAAGCAGCTTCCTACCGAGGCGTTGCTCGAGATCCTCCTTGAGTCGTACCAACTCCCGAAAGGCCGGACGTGACGCTTCGGGATCGGGAGACAAGGGACCCATCGTCATGACCCCTTCCGGAACGACCCCGCCGAGCCGACGGATTCGATCCACCAGAGCCGGCACGTCCGCCGCTTGCAGCCCCCCTTTGGTCGCTTCTCCGGAACAGTTGAACTGCAACAGCACCGGGAGTGTCCGGCCGACGGCGATCGCCTCGCGATCAAGAGCGTCCAATAACCGCAAGGAATCCACGCTATCGATGGCATCGAAGAGCGATAGAGCCGGCCGGAGCTTGTTGCGCTGCAAATGCCCGATCATGCGCCACGAGAGCGGCGACCCCCTCCAACCCGAGGCGACCTCCGGGACTTTCCCCGCCGCCTCCTGGACGCGATTTTCTCCGAACACCCGCTGGCCCAATGCGGCCAAGGCGAGCACCCGAGCCGCGGATGTGTTCTTGGAAACGGCGATCAATGTGATGTCGTCGGGATTCCGGCCGGCCCGCTCCGCGGCGCGCTGGATGCGGGTACGCACCGTATCGAGCCGCGCTTTTGCGTCCGCGACAGCCTCCGGATCGAACATGGACGACGTACTATAAGGGAGGTCGAGAGACCGGGCAACGAGGTGGAACGGCCCCCGGTGAGGCCTCAGTGGCGCTGGAGGGAGGATTCGACTTTGGCGCGGGCCTCGTCCCCCAAGAGCAATCGAATGAGCTCGAGCGCGAAGTCCATCGCCGTCCCCGGCCCCCGAGAGGTCACAATTTTTCCGTCCGTGACCACCGGTTCGCGCGTGAGCTCGATGCCGTTCATGTCATCGAGGACTCCGGGAAACGCGGTGGCTCGGCGGCCGGTGAGGAGACCTGCTTCGGCCAAGACTCGGGGCGCGGCGCAAATGGCCGCCGTGTAACGGCCGCCTTCCGCAGCACGAACGAGAAGCTTCAAAATTCGCGGGTCCGAAGCCAGGCGGTCGGCTCCTCCGCGACCTCCCGGCAACACGATCATGTCGAACTCCTCGGTCATGACCGCATCGAGTTCCGTATCGGGAACGAGCTTCACTCCGCGACTGGCTTCGACCACCCCCGGGACAAGACCCGCCGTGACGACGTCGATGTCCGCCCGGCGCAGGATGTCGATGATGGTCACCGCTTCGATCTCTTCACATCCTTGGGTAAGCGGAACCAGAACACGCGGCATCTTGTCTCCTCCGGGATGGGACGAACCGGTAGGATATCATTGCCATGCCTGAGATCCCCGACCTTGAATCCTACGCGGTTGCGCTTCGGCAGCGCATCGTCGGTGCCCGCCTCGAGAACGTCCGCATCAAGAACCCCTTCTTTCTTCGCAGTTTTCAGCCGCCTCTGGAAAGCGTTCTGGGACGCACGGTGACCGGCGTGCGCCGGTTTCAAAAACGCATCCTCATCGAATTAGACGGGGGTGTGTACCTCCTCATTCATTTGATGATCGCGGGACGCCTCCATTGGTACCCGGCGGGGGGGACGGGGAGCCGGCGCGCCGGGCTCGCTACGTTTTCTTTCACCACGGGGACTCTCGTTCTAACCGAAGCAGGAACGAAACGCCGCGCGTCGCTCTACGTCCTGGAGGGCGAACGCAGTCTCGCCGCCATGGATCGCGGCGGCATCGAAGTGGAAACTGCCGACCTCGACACGTTTCGTGCCGTGCTTACGCGCGAGAATCACACCCTGAAGCGGGCCCTCACCGATCCCCGGCTTTTTTCCGGAATCGGAAATGCCTACTCGGACGAGATCCTTCACCGCGCGCGATTGTCGCCGCTCCTTCTCACCGCAAAGATGACCCCGGACCAGATCGCGGCCTTGCATCGCGCCGCGCGCGAGGTGCTGAGCGAGTGGACCTTGCGGCTGGGACAGAACGCGGTGACTTCGTTCCCCACCAAAGTGACCGCGTTTCGTGAGGGCATGGCCGTGCACGGCCGCTACCGCCAGCCGTGTCCGGTGTGCGGCGCGCCGGTGCAACGCATCGTGTACGCCGAGAACGAGTGCAACTACTGCCCGAGGTGCCAGACGGGAGGACGGATCCTGGCCGATCGCGCGCTATCGCGACTGCTGCGCGAGGACTGGCCACGGACTCTGGAAGAGCTGGAGGAACGCGGCGAGAAACGCGGTTCTTCTTCCTAAAACGCGGCTCGCACTGGGTCCTTTTCCGCTCGCGCTTCCCCGTTTCCATATCGCCTAATCCCCCAACCATCCTGGCATAACGCCTGCACAACTCCCCCTTGGCGCGCAATCCCATGCACGCCGGGAGGGGCCGGATATGTCCAAGTCGCATACTGTTGGGCGGGCATCGTGCATTTTGCTGGGGGCGATGCTGAGTCTCTTTTGCAATCCCGGCGTCGGCATTTGCAATTTGAACCACGGACTCTTGTGGTATAGCGGAGCGGCGAACGACGCAATCCGTCAGCTCGCTGCGGCACGATACGAGGTGGGAATCACCGGGTCCTTGGGGGCAACCGATTACGAGAAGCCGCTCATCGTATCCCTCAACCCGTCCTTCCGCTGGTTCGTGTACAACTCCGGAACCGACAATTACGTGCCCCCCAATATCCAGGGATTGGATGAGTACAATCTCATTAACTCATTGTGCGCGGCGCGGGGTTGGGACCCTGAAATCGCGTACCTTCACTATCGCGATGACACACGAGTGATTCTCGAGGGCGACACGCTCTTCATTCCCGGCTGGGGAGCCGGCTCGGCGACCAGCCCCGATCAGTCCCGCATTCCGATGTATTACAAGAATCTCACTCGCCGGGCCATCAACTACTCCACGCCCCAGAGCGCACAGTTGGGTCGCGAAGTCATGGTCAAGCTCGCCTTGGACGTGCCGTTTCATGCCACGACGCTGTACCCAGACGGGATTTTCCTCGATAACACTGGCTGCGTTCTTTATAACTACGGAACCGTCATTTCCGGCGGGCACGTCCGGGAAGCGGTGAATTATTCCGCGATCACGTCGCCAGAATTTCGTTCCTGGTTCTGGAATCAGAACCTTGCCCCGTTTCTCACGTCGCTCAAAGACACCCTGCAAACCTCCGCGTCATGGTCCAAGGACGGGAAGCGCAAATACCTGATGATCAATTGTTTCAACTCCTGGGACGATTCCTACGCCTCCCGCGACGTGGCCGATTACCTCTTCATGGAATTCCAGTACAACCCGGTGCGATCCTTCGGCCTGGGAGCGATCGACGAAGCGTATCGACGCGATGCCTTGGCCGCCGGAGCCGGCATTTCCTGCTTTTATTCCGCAACGATGACGAGCAGCGTGAGCGGACATCCGGACTCCTTCACGCAGCAAGAAGTCATGTTGGGCAACCTCTGCTGGTATCTGATGACGCGTACGCCGCTCACCTTCTTCTACCAACAGGGCACGAACGCGCCCAATACCACCCAGTGGGACCAGCTGACTTGGATCGGGGCCATGGATGTGGCCGACCATGACCTCGGAGAGGCGGTGGGCGCTCCGTATACGTTGGCTCAAGGAACCGATCCCATGGGAAACAACTATGCCGTGAAGGCACGGCAGTACACGAACGGTCTGGTCGTGCTTCGCAATCGGGGCGACTGGAATCAGGGGGTCGAAACCCAGACCGCGGTTACCGTATCTCTTCCCGGAGGATTTTTCCCGGTCTCACCCGGGGGAACGACGAGCGCATCCGTAACCAGCGTGTCCCTCCGCAACGGGCAAGGAGCGATCTTCCTGAATGGCCCCCTTGCCGTTAGCCTGCTCTCGTTCACCGCCACGAGAGCGGCGCAGGGCGCAGTTCTCAACTGGAAGATCGCCGACGCGACCGACCATGCGGGTTTCAATATCGCACGGGAAGACGACGATGGGACTCGGGTTCGCTTGAATGCCCAACTCTTGACCGGAGACACCGAGTACACCTTCGTAGACCCGAACCCTCCCCTGACCGAAACCCGCTACTGGCTGGCCGAGGTCTCTCGCACCGGCGCAACGACCTGGTATGGGCCCACCATTCTCGCGGCGGCCAGCGCGGAAATACCCCGCTTCCTTCTGGCCCAGAATGTGCCCAATCCAGTTCAAAGCGGCGAGAATACCCAGATCCGGTTCACGACCGCCGAGGCCGGTCAGGTGAGCATCGTTCTTTATGACGTGGCCGGACGCGAAGTGGCACGCTTGATCGACGGGCCGCTTCCCGCGGGTTCACACGATGTCCTGTGGAACGGACTCAACGCGAAGGGGAAGCCGGTGAGCCCGGGGATGTATTACTACCGCGTGGTGACCTCGACTTCGAGAGCGACGCGTAAGCTCGTGGTCAGCGGATAGCCACCGACAGGATTGCCTTGATGTGACCCGGAGGCTAGACTCTCCGGGACTCCTACTGCCGCCGGGCGGCAACGGGACCGCCCATGGCCACGTTTCTGCTACGACATGAGATACCTCGGGTCCGAATTCCGGCGCGTCTTCGCTCCCTGGTTTGTCTTCCTCGCCTAGTCTTGGGTGGCCTCATTGCCGCGTCCTTTCTCTCTCCTAACGACGCGTCGGCCCGCCTTCGCCATGGGGTGATTTGGTACGTCTCGGCGCAGAACCCCTCGGATTGCGAACTCGCCGCCCGCAGGTACGAGGTCGGCGTGACCGGCCGAGAGGGATCATCCGATGTGGAGAAAGCCCAAATACGGGCCCAAAACCCATCCTTTCGCTGGTTCGTCTACAACTCGGGAACCGACAACTACGTGCCGCCAAGCGAGCGGGGGCTGGAGGAATACAATCTTTCGAGCTCCATCTGCAAATCAAGAGGATGGGATCCCGAAATCGCCTACATGCATTATCGCGATGACACGCGCCTGGTCTTGGAAGGAGACACTGTTTTCGTCCCTGGTTGGGGAGCCGGATCGGCAAGAAAACCAGACCAATCTCGCGTTCCGCTGTACTCCAAAAACCTGACCCGCCGTTTGGTCAACGTCTCCACTCCCGAAAGCAGGGAACTCAATCGCATTATCATGATCCAACTCGCCTTCGACGCTCCTTTTCAGGGGACGTCGCTGTATCCCGATGGGATCTTTCTCGACAACACCGGCTGCGTTCTCTACAACACCGGAGATGTGATCTCGGGCGGACACGTTCTGGAAGCCAAGGAATACACTCGGATCGACTCCCCCCAGTTCCGATCATGGTTTTGGAACGAGAACCTGGGCCCCTTTCTTACCTCGCTCAAAGACACGCTGGAGACCTCCGCATCGTGGAGCAAGGACCGGCAGCGCAAGTACCTCATGATCAACTGTTCCAACGCTTGGGATGATTCCTACGCGTCCCGTGACGTGGCCGACGTTCTTTTCCTGGAGTTCCAGTACAACCCGGTGCGCAACTGCGGTCTGGACGCGATCGAAGAGGCGTATCGCCGCGACACGGTGGCCGCCCAGGCCGGCATTACGTCCTTTTACTCCGCCAACATGACCTCCAGCGTTTCCGGCCATCCGGGCTCCTTCTCTCCGGAAGAGGTCATGCTCGGAAACCTGTGCTGGTTTCTCACCACCCGCACCCCCCTTACATTGTTTTATCAGCAGGGCACGAACTCGCCTCAGTCCGCCGAGTGGGATCGTCTCACCTGGATCCGGGCGATGGACGTCGCGGATCGACAGTTGGGGGAAGCAGTCGGTGCGCCTTATACGCTTCTCGAGGGCAAGGATCCTCTGGGCCACTCCTACGTCGTGAAGGCCCGGCGTTATGAAAACGGCTTCGTCGTCCTGCGCAATCGCGGAGATTGGAACGAGGGCCTAGAACCCGAGACCGCGGTCATCGTTCCTCTTCCCACGCCCCTCGCCCCGGTGTCCGCCAACGGCGCCATCGGAAAGGTGGTTTCCCAGGTGTCGCTTCGGAACGGACAAGGAGCTATTTTCCTGGGATCTGTTCCGTGAGCCCAGCAAGTACGAACGACTCCGAACGCCGTTCGCCGATTCCCATCTTATATCTCGTCGACATGTTCGAGACCCCGCTGGGCGGCTCTGAGGGCCAACTCCTCACTCTTCTGGAAGGCCTCGATCGCGCGCGGTTCGACCCGTACTTGGCCTTTCTCCGGTCCAATCCCGATCTGGTTGATCTGGCCTTTCCTTGCCCGGTATCGGTGCTCGGGTATCGTTCCCTGGCCGGGCTGGATTTTCTTCAGGCGGGACGGCGGTGTGTGTCTTTCTGTCGAAACAAACGTATCCGGATCGTACACACATACTTTCGTGACGCCTCCCGCGTGGGCGCGCTATGGGCGCGCGCGGGCGGCGTTAGGGTGGTGGTGGGGAGCCGGCGAAATCTCGGGGACACGAACGGCCCAGCGAAATTCGCTTTGTTGCGCCTGCTTGCTCCTCTCACCACGCACACCATCGCCAATTCAAAAGCGGCAGCGGAAAAGGCCGTCCAATCGGAGCGTCTCGATCCCACACGGGTTTCGGTAATCGCGAACGGACTGAAGCCAGGGATTTACGCTCCCATCGACGAAAGCCGCCGGCAGGCCATTCGCCGGGGATGGGGAGTGCCGGAGGGATCCCTCGTCGTGGGAGCGGTCGCAAACTTGCGTCCGATCAAGAACATCCCCTTTCTCGTGGAGGCGGCGGCGCGGCTCGGGCCACGATTTCCCGAGCTTTGCTTCGTTGTTCTTGGGGACGGCATCGACCGGCCGGCGCTCGAAGCTCTGATTAGGGCACGAGGACTCGCGGGGCGGTTCCTCCTGCCCGGTTTTTCCAGGAACGTACCCGTGGACGTGCAGGCCTTCGATATCGCCGTGCTCTGCTCGAACAGTGAAAGCAGCCCGAACTCCATCATCGAATATCTGGCCACGGGAAGGCCGACTTTAGCCTCCTCGGTGGGGGGGATACCCGAGATCTTGACGTCCGAGGACATTGGGTTTCTCTACCACCCGAACGATGCGGTGCGTTTCGATTCCGTGCTTTCGAGCCTGATCGAAGGACCGGAGCTGCGGTCGACTCTCTCCGAGTCTGCGCGTGCTTACGCGGTTCTACGATTCAGCGTGGAGCGCATGGTACGCGAACACGAGGCGCTATATGCCGCGTTGCTCGATCGCGCCGGTGGCAAAACCTTCGGGAAATAGAACGGCATGGTGTAAGATCATGGGTCTATTTCTCCGGGGGTTCTGTGATCTGGCCGTATTTCAAACTGGCCGGCGTACTTCTTCTCGCCGCTCTGTTCAACACCACATCGGGACTGCACGCGGCCGCCGGTAAAACCGGCCTGATCTTCGGCGTCGTCTGGTATACCCGCGCCCCGAGTGACGCCACGGTCGCCTGGGCGGCCAAGCGTTTCCAGATCGGAATCACCGGCAAGGACGAGCGGATCGATCAGGCCGCCGTCAAAGCGCATAATTCTGCATTTCAGTGGTTCGTGTACAACTCCATCACCGACAATTACGTTTCCCCTCATCGTGGAGCGGACGAGCATGCGGGACTCTTCGACCTCGCCCGCCAAAAAGGGTGGGACGCGGAAGATGCGTATCTGCACTATGCCGAAGACACGCGGCTGGTCCTGGAAGGTGATACGTTGTTCATCCCCGGTTGGCCGCATGGCCGGGCCCGATCCCGGGCGGAAGCCCGGATTCCCGTATATGCGCGAGACGGGAGCCGGCGCCTGGTCAATTTCTCCACGCCTCGGAGCGCAGAACTCAACAAAGAAGTCATTAGCCAATTGGCTCTGGATACGCCCTTTCAGGGGACGCACATCTACGCGAATGGGATCTTTCTCGACAACGCGGCGGCCCGGCTTTTTCACTTTGGGGAGATTCTCTCCGGAGGCGAGGTCCAGGAAGCGGGTGGGATTGGCATTCAGAGTCCGGCCTTTCAAAAGTGGCAGTGGAACAAGAACCTGGGACCCTTCCTCACCAGCCTGAAAGACACCCTGGAACACTCTGAGATCTGGACGCGCGATCACGAGCGAAAACGGCTCATGATCAACGTCTCGGATGTCTGGGATGATTCCTATGTCACACGCGATACCGCGGACATTCTCTTTCTTGAGTTCCTCTATAGTCCCGTCCGCAACCTCGGCTTGGATGCCGTGAATACCGCCTACGTGCGAGATCGCCTGGCCGCCGATGCCGGCATTTCGACCTTCTACGCGGCTCAAGTCATTCATTCGGTGCCAAAGCGCGGGGAAATGAGTCGTGACGCCGCTCTCTTGGGTAACTTCGCCTGGTACTTGGTGTCACGCACGGACACCTCGATTTTCTTCGAGAAAGGAAGCAATGCGCCTCACACACCGGGGTGGGACACGATGGTGTGGCGCGGTTGTCTCGAAACCGCCGCCCGGGAACTGGGGCAGGCCACGGGCCCGCCCTTTGCCATCGCGCAGGGAGTGGACGGCGCCCATAATCGATACCGAGTGATGGCTCGCCGGTATGAGAACGGATTTGCCTTGGTGCGAAACCGCGCCGATTGGGACCAAGGCCTGGGCCCGGAAACCGCGGTCGCCGTAAAGCTACCCTTCCCCATGACTCCAGTGGATGCTTCGGGACGCGTCGGCGCCCCGGTCACCGAGATCGAAATCCGAAACGGTGAAGGGGCCATTGTTTTGGGACGCGCCGCAAAGGAACGCCAATCGTGACCCAGATCGAACGTCGCCTCATTTTGGCGGCCATGCTCTTCGTCTCGGCGGTCTCCGGAGTTTCTTCCCGAGCCATCGCGGCTCCGGGATGGTATGACCCCGCGTGGGGATACCGGATGAAGATCACTGCGAGCTCAGTCATGACGCAGGGCGGTCCGTTTCGTGATTACTCGATGGTCGTGCGGCTCGGCACGGCGCAAAACCCCGTGTTTCAGCACAGCCTGACTCATGGGGAGGATCTGGTGGTGACGAAGGGTGACGGCCTGACTGCCTTACCGATCGAGATCGTGACCTTCGATCCGAGCGAGGGGCGTGCAGAATTCTGGGTCAAAGCCGATACGCTGGCTTCGAGTCACCGAGATTTTTATCTTTATTACGGCAATCCGATGGCCTCTCCCCCGCCGTACAATGGATCGGCCTGGTCCTCGAATTACCTGGGCGTGTACCACATGAACGATGATCCAGGAAGCGGGCTGGTGTTCGATTCCGGGCCGAACCACCACAACGTCCACCCGGGGCTGGGTGCGCAGTTCACGAGCACCGATACGATCCGGGGAGCGGTGGGCCAAGCCTGGCTTTTCAATGGAACGACCCACTGGATCGACGGGGATGGGCTCGCCTCGGCGGATTCCAGCTTCACGATCAGCGGCTGGTTTGCCTGTTGGAATCAGTTCCGGCCTGGCGATGCCGACTTCGCTTTTTCGGTGGAGCAAGGATTCTGGCACCTGTCGGCCAAGCGCAACTCCGATCAGCGCGTACCCGATGCTATCGGGAATAACGGTTACTTTTCCTGGGCCCCCAATCCCATCGACACGCTTCTCCATCAATACACATGGTGTCTCGACGGACAGGCGGATACGATTCGCTTCTATTATGACGGTGTCGAGCAGGCGCCCCTCATCGCCTATAGCGCCAATGGAAAACGGATCTATACGGCTTTCCATCTGGGGGGAAACATCGGCATCGGCGGCCCTCTGTTCGGCAACAACAACCACTTCGATCTCATGGAAGGCATCGTGGACGAATTCAGGGTCCGGGTCGGAGTACTGTCCTCGGCCTGGGTGGCCAGCGAGTACCGAAATCAAAAGAGCAATTTGTTTTTGACCTTCGGTCCCGAAGAAACGAAGGGGAGCGTGCCGGTTCGGCTCTTGGCGTTTTCTGCTGCTTGGGAAGAAAGCCGAGCCGCGCTCGCCTGGCAACTAGAGGAGAATCCCGGACCCGGAGCGTTTCGTCTGTATCGCGATGCCACCGGAACAGAACGCGTCCCGATTTCCCCCGCCATACCGGCCCAGGAGACGACCTACGGTTTTCTGGATGATCAAGCTCCCCCATCCGGGGCGACCTATCGACTCGAATGGATCGATCGTACCGGTGGTTCAAGCTGGGTCGGCGCCGCGCGCCTCGGGCCAGCGTCGGGACACACGCTCGTGCTGCGAGCGAATCATCCCAATCCATTTCAAACCGGCACCGCCATTTTGTTCAGCTTGAATCAGTCTGGACAGGCGACTCTTCGCGTCCTGGATCTGACGGGCCGGGAGGTGGCGCGCCCCTGGACGGGGTGGCTCGAGGCGGGACCTCACGAGATTCCGTGGAACGGCACGGACTCGGGACATCGTCTCCTACCGGCCGGCGTGTATCTCTTGCGCTTGGAAACCCCGTCGGGAACGCGCGCAGGAAAAATGATCAAGGCGTTCTAGTTTACTCGGGAGTTGGAGTGGCGCTAGAGATTCACGCGTCGGGTCCCTCTTACGAGGGTTTCCTGGTCATCGATTCCATCGTCCAGCAAACCAGCTCGGGAGGCGTCCGCATCGTTCACGATCTCGAAGTTGACGAGATCCGCGATCTCGCCCGCGAGATGAGCTTGAAATACGCATGGTGTCGCCTGCCGCGAGGCGGTGCCAAGTCGGGCCTTCGGCTCTCCAAGGAACTCTCCGCCGAAGAACGCCAAAAAGCTTTGGAAGGATTCGGCCGCCAGATCGGCCCCCTCATCCAGACCGGCCTTTACTATCCAGGCATGGATCTCGGATGTAGCGCCCACGACTTGATCTCACTGTATCGCGGGGCCGGTATCGTGCTGGGGCCGCCCACTGACACATCGCTCTTCACCGCGTTCACGGTGGCGAGTGCGATGGACGCCTGGGCGAGATCTACGCCGGGAACGTTTCCCCGCACCATGATCATCGAAGGGTTCGGAAACGTTGCCCATCATCTCGTGGCTCTGCTTCCCCCAGACCGGTTTAGCGTCGTGGCCCTGGCCACGATCGAGGGCGGCCTTCTTCGGGAGAATGGCTTTACGGTCGAGGAACTGGCGACGGCTCGGGCCGCGCATGGTGATGCCCTGGTGCATCACCTCCCCGGCCAGACGGTGCCGCGGGAGGCGGTCGCCAACGTTGCCGCCGACGTGTTCCTTCCCGCCGCCCGCACGCGCTCCCTCGGAATGTCGCTCGCGGAGGCGCTGGGGGTCAAAGCGGTCATTCCCATCGCCAACGCGCCCTACGTCGAGGGCGTTTCCGCTCGGCTTCATGCCCGCGGTATCCTCTGCCTCCCCGGATACGTTACGAATTGCGGAGGCGTCTTCGCCTCGTCCCTCTACGATTCCGGAATTCCCCGAACCGAAATAGAAACGATCATGAGCCGAACGTACCGAGACACGATCATGCAATTGCTGGCCGCCGCGGAACGCTTGGGACGTTCGCCGGTGGAAACGGCCGGTCAAGTCGCCGAGCGCACCCTCATGCAGAGGATGAACGCCGCGCCCTCACGCTCGCTCCTCGATAAGGTGCGCGCTCGCGCCGTCCGGCGCGGACCCAAGGTGTTGCGGCAACGGGCGGCGCGCAAGCACTGTTTCGTGAGCCTGGCCCAACTCGATGCGGATCTGGCCGCGTTGGGACGCCCATGATCCAAATGGAGACGAGCGCGCGCGTGGATGACGAAGAGTGGGAGCGCCTGGTCCAAGCGTGCGGCGGTCATCCGCTTCACCTGCCCCAAATCCAGGATGTCGACCAAGCGGACAACGAACGGATGCACGTCGTGTTTCAGAACGGTTCGCAGCCGGTGGCGTGTGCGCTGGCGTATCAGAGCGCCGGAGGCCGATTCCGGAGACGCCCACGCCGGCTCCTCTTGCCCGCCTCTCCCGCCCTTCGGGCGGACGCAGGCACCGATCGCGCATTGATCTTTGAAAAGATTATCGATTTGGCACAGAGTCTGCGGTGCAAGGAGCTCATCATTCAACCCCAATGGGGAACCCAGTTCGAAGATATGCCGCTCTTCTCGAGTCACGTGAGCGAGATCCTGATTGAATCCGTGCTGGACACGAACCGGGAGCTGAGCGCGATCGAGGCCGGCATGCATCGCATCCACCGCAAGAACGTCCGCCGCGCCGCGCGGGATGGGGTGACCGTCTCGCCTGACCCGACCCTCGAGGGATTGTTGACCCTGCGTTCCATGCAACAGGTGTCATCGGAAAGGTCTGCAAAGAAAGGCGGCGGCTTCGCGGTGCGCGATCGCTCCTTCTTCGAACGCTTGCACAAGAGCGTTTATTCATCCGGCCGGGGTGAGTTGCTCATGGCCATGAAAGACGGGAAGCCGCTGGCCGGACTGGCCTACGTGACCGGCGCCGGGCGGGCCATCACGGTGCGCTCGGGTTCCACCCCGGAGGGATACGCCCTGCAAGCCATGTATGCGTTGCAGTCGCGTGTGATCGAACGGGTACGGGAACGCGGCCTCCTCGAGCTCAACTTGGGCGGCGTGCCCGAGGTTGCGGCAACCGAAGGACATGCGCAGCGAGGACTTTACGATTTCAAGCGGGGCTGGGGTGGAACAGAGAGACGTTCCGCCGGAATCCGGATGGCGATCGACCCATGATTCTCGAACGCTACCGCGAGCTGGCCCGCGACCTTTGGCTGGCCCCACGAACCGCCGGAGAGCGCAATCGTCACCTCCGGGAGGCGGTGGCTTGGATGTACCGGGCCCAGGATGCCACGCCCGATCGAGGGGTGAGTCACAGCTACCGGCTCGGAAAAGGATGGGCGCTGTCATATCCGGAAACGACCGGTTACATCATCCCCACGCTTCTCAATTGGGCGAGCCTCTCCGGCGAAACGGACGCGGAGCGGCGAGCGCTGGAGATGGCGGATTGGGAAATCGAGGTACAGAATCCCCAAGGTGGCGTGCCGTCCCTGAACGATGGACGTCCGGTGGTGTTCGATACAGGACAGGTGCTGTTTGGACTCCTGGCCGCTTTCCGGAAAACGAGCGACGCTCGCTATCGTGACGCCGCATTCCGGGCCGCGGAATGGCTCCTGGCCGCACAAGATGAAGACGGGGCTTGGCGAGAGGCGGAACGTGCCCGGGTTTACAACGCCCGTACGGCGTGGGCCCTCGCGGAAGCGGCGCCCGTCCTGGAGAACTCCCGTTACGCCGAGCATGCGCGCGCATTCTTCGAGTGGGCCGCCGGTGAGGAAGTAGCGAACGGATGGTTTCGCTCCAATTGCCTCAACGACGACAAGCGGCCGCTCTTACATACGATCGCGTACACGGCCCAAGGGCAGCTCGAGACAGGACTTCTTCTGGGGAACGCGGCTCTCATCGAGTCCGCCCACAGAACCGCCCGCTCCCTCGCCAAAGGCGTGGAACCGAACGGACGTATGCCGGGACGGTTCGATCGAAACTGGAACGGCGCGGCGGGATGGGCGTGCCTCACCGGCATGGCGCAGACGGTCATCGTTTGGCGCCGCCTCGATCTGATCTCAGCCAATCCCGAATACAAGGACGTCGCGGATCGCGCCATGGATTTTCTCCTCTCCAAGCATGACATCCTCTCGAACAATCCCGGCACGCGGGGGGGGATCAAAGGATCGTTCCCGGTTAACGGGGCTTACTGCCGCTATCTCCTTCCGAATTGGGCCACGAAGTTTTTCATCGATGCGCTCTTGCTCGAGCGAGGCGCGATGAGGTATGCCGGTTGAACGCTTCCAGGAACGTGCTGGCCGTGTTCGGAACGAGGCCGGAAGCCATCAAGATGGGCCCCGTCGTGGAATCGCTCCGTGCCATACCGAACATGGCGGTGAGGACGCTCGCGACCGCACAACACCGGGAGCTGCTCGACGACGTTCTTCGCGTATTCGCCATCGTTCCCGATCATGACCTCAACGTCATGACGGAGAATCAACGGCTCTCCGACGTGACCGCTCGCTGCGTGCAGGGGATCGACCGGATTCTGGAAGCGGAGAAGCCCGGGATGATCGTCGCGCAGGGAGATACCACCACCGTGCTCGCGGCCGCTCTGGCCGCCTACTATCAACGCGTCCCGTTCGCCCATGTGGAGGCGGGGCTTCGCACGGATGACAAGTACGCACCGTTTCCCGAAGAGCTGAACCGGCGGCTAGTCGGAAGCCTGGCCGACCTTCACTTCGCGCCGACCGCTCAGGCGGCCGAGAATCTGCGGCGGGAAGGGGTGCCGGTTGAGCGCATCCACGTAACCGGAAACACCGTGGTCGACGCCGTGCAGACCATCGCGGCCCGGACGCGCGAAACGGTCCTGCCCGAACGGGTCCTGGAATTTGCGAAAACGGTGGACCGCATCGTGCTCGTCACCGCGCATCGCCGCGAAAGCTTTGGCGCGCCCTTCGAGTCCATCTGCCTTGCCTTGTCGGACATCGTGAAGACGCATCCGGGCCTCGGTCTCATTTATCCCGTCCACCCCAATCCCAACGTGCGCCGAACCGTGGATGCGCACTTACGCAATACCGACCGGATTCTCCTTCTGGAGCCCGTCGATTACCTGCAGTTCGTTCATCTCATGCGCCTGGCTACGATCATCCTTACCGATTCGGGCGGCATCCAGGAGGAAGCTCCCTCCTTGGGTAAGCCGGTGCTGGTGATGCGGGAGAAGACCGAGCGGCCGGAGGGCTTGCAGGCGGGCGTGGCGCGGCTGGTTGGAACCGATCGGCGGCGTATCGTCGAGGAAGCGAGCCGCATCCTGGAATCACCGGACGAGTATTCGAAAATGGTTGCCCCCGAGAATCCCTATGGAGACGGGCACGCCGCGGCCCGTATCGCCGCCATTCTGGATAGTTGGATGCACTGACATGCGCGTTCTCGCCGTCGTCTATTGCCTGCCTCCGTTACTCGTTCCGGCGGCGATGTGTTATCTGAAACTGATTCTGGGACTCCGCCAACACGGGGTGGAGGTAGAAGCGGTGGCGATTCGACCGGAGACCTTTGCCGCGCCGGGCAAGGGCCTCGAAGACCTGTCCCTGATGCAACTGCTGCCCTCGGATCTCACCGTGCATTGGGTCCGCTCTCCGGAGACGCATCCGGTGGTGCGCCTTCTCAAACGATCGGATGCTGTCCAGCGCGGACTCTATCGGGTCTTCGAGCCGCGGAAGCGCGAGTGGACGTTTGCCGCGCGCCGCGTCCTGTCCCAACTCGATCTCTCGCGCTTCGACGTCGTGCTCACCTGCAGTCAGCCGCACGCGAACCATCTTCTCGGTCTGACCCTTCAGGAGTGGACGGGCCTCCCTTGGGTGGCTTATTTCAGCGATCCGTGGACCGGGAACCCCTATGCGCGGAACACTTCGGCTCGCGTGCGCGCGTACCACCGGGAGCTGGAAACACGCGTCCTCAGTGGCGCCGACCGTGTTCTGTTCACGTCGCCGGAAATGGAGCGGCAGGCGATCTTGGCCTTTCCGGATCTCCTTCGAGACAAGACGGGCGTCGTGCCGCACGGCTACGTTCCCGAGTGGTACGACCTCGCCCATCCCGCTCTGCCACCGGCCGGTCCCTTGCGCATCCTCCACACCGGTCACTTTTATGGACCAAGAACTCCCGCGCCGCTTCTTCGCGCGCTCGAACAGCTGGCCGGATCTCGTGATCTAGCCGGCCGCTCTCGCTTCATGTTCTACGGGAGCTTTCCCGTCGCGGAGGAAGATCACTTACGTGAGACGGGGCTCGATGCGTTCATTGACGTTCACGGGCCCGTTCCCTACCTCGACTCTCTCGCCCTCATGCGCGGGTCCGATCTTCTCCTGGTCATGGACGCCGCGCTCAAAGATGCCGGAGAAAGCGTGTTTCTGCCCTCGAAACTGGTGGACTATTTAGGTTCGGGAAAGCCCATCATCGCCATCACCCCGCGGCAAGGCGCGACCGCGCGCGTAATCGAGGAGGTTGGAGGCGTGGTGTGCAACGTCGACCAGGAAGCCATTCGCTCCACGTTCGATCGGGTGTTATCTGGAGACCTTCCCGCCGCACCCGATCCCGCGCGGGCCTCCCGCTACGATCACGTTCAGGTGGCGGCGGGGCTGCTCGAGCACATCGAGGGGGTACGGAGCCGGGCTAGGCCGGGGTCAGGAGTGGCGCGCATGAAAGTCGTACCAGGCGGGGGGGCGGGATAGTGTTCGAAAACGATTCTGAAACTTAAGCCACTCTCGCTGCATCTGCTCGAACGGGCGCCATGCGCCGTCGGTATCTTCCCCGAAGGGTCCCGAGGAATGCCCGGGGGTAAACGTCCAACCGAGACGCCGGATTCCGCGATCCGTTTCTATACCGGTCCGCCGCCTCCACCTCCGCAATATGCGTCCCCGGAAAGATGAGAGGTAAGCGATTTCGCGAAACACCGTTTGATCGATGCATTTGAAGGCGTCGTACCCCAACTTGTGCGCGATATCCAGACATTCCAGCGCATCAGGACCTGCTTCCCAGGACAAGTAGCGCGGAGAATCGGACAGGTTCAGTGCTTCCAGGCAGAATCGATCGGCTCCCTGAATGTCCACCTTGAGATAGAAGGGCGTACCAAACCTTTGGAAGATCGAAGTCAAGGGTAGACACGGAACACGGATGGTCCCTGCCGGATCGGTCACTTCGCCGGCAAAGATGGACGAGGACCCATCGTCGCTGGCGCTCAGACAGAGGTCGCATTCTCCCGCCTCGCGTGCAATGGCAGCATGCACCAGCTCCAGACGATGCGCCGCAACCATCTCGGGAAATTGCTGGCGCACGCGTTCGATGAGAGCAGGATTCGCATCGATGGCCACGACGCGAAACCCGCGGGATAGGTAATAGGCCACGTCCTGCCCGGTGTGACTGCCGACGTCGTAGATGAGATCCTCAACCATGCAGGCTCCGTACGCGGTCACGCACCCAGTCCCTCTCTCCGCCGTCCAAGGCGATCAAACCGGCCAGGGGCACGTAGCCGGCTAGGCAAACCAAAACTCCGAGAGCGATTTGGGTGAGGCTGTGCCCTCCCAGTGTGCGTTCCAACATCAACGCCACGACGAGAAGGACGATTCCGACGAGAAACGGACGCAAGACCACGAAACCAAAAAACCGGTGGGCAGGAAGCTCCAGGTATCTGGAAGCATGTGCCGTGAAAAGGATCTGTGCCAAGAAGGCGGTTACGCAAATGGCCAGCGCGGGGCCGATAATCCCCAATTGCGGCGCAAGAATGTATCCCGCCGTTACGGAGGCGAGAGACGCGATTGCTGAAATCGTTACCGGAAGATCGAGCCTTCCCACGCCGATGAACAGGCGCCAGTAGAGGGGCTGCAGGTTCTCGAACAATGCCGCGGCGGCGATCAACCGGATCGGCCAAACCGCGGCCTTACCGTATTCGGGCCCAATCCAGATGGCGATGAAGTCCGCGCCGTAGGCGATCAACAGCATGTAAATAGGCATTGCTACAAGAAGAAGATACCTCGAATACCGCAAGTAGATTGTCCGAAGTAATCCGGTTTGGTTCTGCGCTTCCAGCTCGCTGAACGCAGGCATGAAGCCGGTGGCGAGGGACCACCCGATTTCCCGCGCGTATTCAACGAGTCGCATCGGAATCGAGAAGAAGGCGGTAGCTGCAGTGGAAATGCGGGCGCTGACCACCAGTGGTTGTGCGTACGCGGCGATCCGCGTTGTGGTTGCGGAGACGAAAAGCCGGCCACCGAATCCCAGAAGCTCCCGAACCGTTTGGAGATTTGCCGCTTTCACGTTTAGCCGGAAACCGGGCAGGGCTGTCCGAACGATCCCAAGCGTGATCAAAAGGGCGCCAAGGTCGGTGGCCGTCTTGGCACAGGCGAGAAAGAAAATGCCGCCTCGTTCGAGGAATACGAAAAGCAAGAGCGCATTCAAAACCCAGGAAGCGATGTCGACAAGATTCTTGGCCGGGTAAAGCTGCCAACCGAACAGGATGCCGGTCAAGAAACTGTTCTGGAAGATGATCAGGATGTCCAGGGCAAAGATGGCAAAAAGCGGTCGGGAGCCAAGTTCTGGGGGCGCGTTTCGGGCGATGTGAGGCAACAAGAAAGGGAGAACGCCGGCGAAGAAAAGCGCGGATACGATGCCGACGAAGGAAAAGAACACGAAGGCCGCACCCAAGAGTCGGGAAAGTTTGTCCGGATTTGCGGTGACCCGATGCTGCCCGACCAGCTTGACCACCGCCTGCTGTACGCCGAACTCCAGAATGCCTGCATAGCCGACGAAGGACAGAAGCACGACCCAGAAACCGTACAGAGCATTTCCAAGCGTGCGGATCACGAAAGGGGTGAGCAGAAAGGAAATGATGATCGAAACCGAGTAGCGGAAAAGATTGGACAGAGAATTAATGGTGAGGCGCCGGTGTAGCTCCGAATGGGAATCCCTGCCCGGTCCGATCGGGACCGGGTTCGAGGAAACGGTGGATTCGCCTTCCGAAGGACTCATGTCGATATTGACAAGCGCGAACGGACGCTTTTGCCGTCGAACATTGCGAGAAGAGGAACCTTCCTAGTTGCAACCGGTGGCTATGCGGAGCCAAAAGAGTATCACGTTGGGGGCCTCGAGGACCGTGCGAACGCACGGCCCCCGGCTCGACCCGGTATCACTTCGCATGCATGAACCTTCGCCATGCGCGAAGGGCGAAATCACTCAGGAGGGCATAGAGGCGTAACGGACCGGTACTGCAATGGGAACGTGGTACGATCATGGGCCATTCTGCCGCACCAGGAACATTTCTTGAAACGAATTGCCGAATTGAAGTGGCCTGTCTCCCCCCTCTTTTTGTTGCTCCTTCTGGTGGTGACGGCCGTTTATGCCCCTATCCTGTCCCACCTAGGCAGTGACTGGATCCATGATCCCAACTACAGTCACGGCGTTCTGGTTCCCCTCATTTCCGGGTTCCTCCTGTGGCGGACGCGTAAGGATTTCCAGAGCATGCCTATTGCCCCGGTAAACGCGGGGCTCGTTGGCGTGCTTTGCGCCGCGTTCCTCCTCGTGGCCGGGGTCGCTGGAGCCGAGGTGTTCACCCAACGGGTGAGCTTCGTCCTGCTCTTGGCATCGTTGGTTTTCTTCCTGGCCGGCCGGGCATGGTTCAAGAAAGCCGCGTTTCCGCTGGCCTTTCTGCTCTTGGCTATCCCTCTTCCCTACGTTGTCTACTACAGCCTCACCGCGCCGATGCAGGCCATGGCCGCTCGGGTGGCGGTGACCGGTCTGGGCTGGGTTGGCGTGCCGGCGCTCGCGCAGGGCAACATCATCCATCTTCCCGAAACCAGCCTCGAAGTCGCGGAAGCGTGTAGCGGCATCCGTTCTTTGTATGCATTTCTCGCCCTGGGCGCGCTCATGGCGCACTCCATGTCGATCCCCTTCTGGGGAAAGTTGGTCCTGTTCCTGTCCACGATTCCGGTCAGCATTGCCGCCAACGCCGTGCGCGTTTGGGGAAGCGGCATCAGTGCGCATCTGGCCGGACCGCGAGCGGTCGAGGGAACCGCGCACGAGATCTTCGGGATGGTGGTGTTTGGCGTAGCCATTCTCGTCTTTCTGTTGGTAAGGAAAGGAGTGCGGGTGCTGTGGCCCTCCGCTTCCTGATCGCCCTCCTTATCGTGGCCGGAGCCGGCACGTATGCCCATATGCTCGAGGCACACCGGGTGGAGGCGGGAAAGCCGCCCCGTCTCGATCAACTTCCCTCGGCGTTCGGCGACTGGCGCTCTCAGGACATTCCCATGTCGGCCAGCGTGAGCAAGGTACTGGGAGCGGACGTAACGCTGCAGCGCATTTATCGGAATGCGTCACGTCAGCAAGTGGAGGTCTTCCTGGCTTATTTCTCACGGCAGGCCGTGAATTCCCAGATTCACTCCCCGCGGCATTGTCTCCCCGGCGCGGGCTGGACCATCGTGTCGACCGAGCCCACCCACGTGGAGCTTTCCGGCCGCAGCCAGCCCGCGACCCGCATGATGCTGGAACACGAAGGCGCATCCGAGGAAATGCTGTACTGGTTCCGCACCCGAAGCGGCAGCGTGACCGGTGAGTACGCCCTGAAGCTCGACCTTTTCCGAAACTCGCTCGCGCGACGCCCCACCGACGCGGTGTTCGTGCGTTACGTGGCCCCCGCCGGCGATACGCAAGCGATGCAAGACGTCATGGCGTCGCTACAACGTCCTCTGGAAGCACTTCTGTCCGAGGCGGGGCTCCAATGAAACCGCTCGCCGCCGTCTCGGTGGACGTGGAGGATTATTTCCAGGTCGAGTCCTTGCGTTCGTTTTGCCCCCGCGAGCGATGGCACGAGTTCGAGGACCGGACCGAGGCGAGCACCGAGCGCGTGCTCGATGTCCTGGAGGCGCACGACGCGCGCGCCACGTTTTTCGTGCTGGCCTGGTCCGCCGAGAGACATCCAGGCCTGGTGCGCCGTATCGCCCAACGCGGGCACGAGATCGCGTCGCATGGCTATGCCCACGAGTTGGTCACCCGTCAGAGCCCCGAAGAGTTCCGCGCCGACGTCCGGAAGGCCCGGCGGCTCCTCCAGGACTTGAGCGGCCAAGCCGTCCTCGGCTATCGGGCTCCCTCTTATACGATCGTGGCCAGCACCCGATGGGCGCTCGACATCCTGGCCGAAGAGGGTCACGGGTACGATTCGAGCATTTTCCCCATCAAACGGCTGCGTTATGGCATCCCTGGAGCACCGCGATGGCCCCATGAGGTGCAACTCTCATCGGGTCGGTCCCTGGTTGAGTATCCCTTGCCGACAGTTAAATTGGCATGGATCAATGTTCCAGCAACAGGTGGGGCATACTTACGTTTACTGCCTCAGGCATTTCAGACCTGGGCGCTTCGCAATTTGATACGAGAGGGGCGTCCGTTCGTAGTCAACGTACATCCCTGGGAGTTGGATCCGGAACAACCTCGTTTCCCTGTAGGGGCGCGTACGAGATGGACCCACTATCACAACCTGAATCACACCGAAAACAGGTTGTCGGTATTTTTATCATTGACTAAGTTCCGTAGTCAGTTGGATATTCTCCAAGATCTCGGTCTCATGACGGAATCAATGGACGGAAAATCTATCAGCTCTCCTCGCAGCAATAGGTAAGTCTTGCCGACACTGGGTGTCCAATAGTATCGAGCAATTTTTCAGCCGAGGCGAAAATCCGCAGGGATTCCCGGCGTAAACTCAATAAGACCCTGACTTTCTATTGACAATCACTTGCCAAATCCCATAGAGTGTAAATCCTTCTTGCCGCAACCAAGGTCTGGGGGGGCCCTACGGTTGTCGGAAGAGGTGTCAACTCGGGATGAGGGGAGCCCGAACTGATGAACCTTTTCCGCGCCGCTGGTATGGTCGTATGGGCCGTGCGTAGCGCCGCCGCTTGTGCGCTGCGAGCCCGAATCTGGGTGCCGTTCTTAGTCATTGCCGGCATTCAGATACTGGCTCTTGTCATCGTGATGAACTTTCATAGGGGGCTTCTAACCCCTTTGGTCGTTCCGGTGATTAAGGGGCTCAGCGGTCCTGGGGTTACTCACTATCCCAATTTCTACCTGCTGCTCCCGGTTGTCTTTTCACGCCTTTCGCTCCTGCTCTCCGTCCTGGTGACCTGCATCATGGTCGGAGCCGCAATTGTGCTCTTCGCACAAGCGTTCGGGCGGGCCGAGCACTTGAAGCCGTGGAAGACGGCGCGGAAGCGCTATCCGGCCCTGTTCATCGCCACCGCTATCCTCGCCGCCGGCCTGTTCGCGGTGCCGTATCTGGGTCGGCTCGTTCCCCAAGAAACGTTGCTCGAGAATTCCATGGTCCGCTGGGCCGCCCGAGGCGTTCTCTTCTTTCTTTCAATTCTGTTTCAGAGCCTCCTGGTCTATGCGGCCGCCTGGATTCTTCTGCGCAATGAACATGCTCTGCGGGCGGTAGGAGACTCCATGAAGCTCACCCGCTCCACTTTCGTGCCGACGTTCGTGCTGGTGGCGCTGCCCGCGGTGCTGCTTTACCCCTTGGGTTTTCTTTCTTCGCGGAGCGACCTCTTCCTCAACAAGTTCCGGCCCGAGGCATTGGCCGGGATCATTCTGCTCCAGATCTTTCTCGAGCTCCTGTTCGGCTTCCTGCTCGTGGGTGCCATCACCCGAATATTCATTTACCAAACCGAGGAAGCGGCATGAAGCGCATCCAGGCTCTCGCCCTCGCCTTCATCGCCTGCGCGTCCTTGGCCGCTTGCGCGGTGGATCCCGATTTGGGGACCCGGTTCCGGGCCGAGCGCGCCCTGTGGGACGCCAATGCCGAGGTCCAGCGCCTCAGCATCCGGCCCGAACTGGTGAGCGAAGCCACCTGGCACAAGGCCGTGGACATGTTTTCCGCCATCCCGACCCAGTACCCGGTCAAAGGAAAGGGAGAAACTGCCACCGAGCTCAAGACGGTGCACGCGCATGCGTTGCTCTCCGCGGCTCGCATTTATGGAACGCTTGGGGACTCCGTCTCCATGCTGGATGTCTACGCGCGAATTGAATCGCAATATCAGGATTTGCCGGTGGTTACCGGTGAAGTCGCGTTTGCTCGAGGCCGGTTGGCGGAAAGTCAGAGCGACTGGACGGGTGCCTTGGCCGCGTATCAGGAAGCGATGGCCCGGGTGGCACCCCGCTCCGGCGACCCCGGGGTCGCGGGAGCGATCATCGAGCTTCCCTTGCGCATGGCCCGCATCCGGGTGATGGCGTCTCACGATTCGACCATGGCCGCCCGCCATCAGGCCTACCGGGAGGCGGAGACCTATTACCACGGCATGATCGCCAAGGCGGATACGTTGACGGCGCTCGATGCCCGCGCCTACATGGCGGACGTGGCCGCGGATCAAAACGAATGGGATGAAGCCGCGTCTCAACTCAAGGCCCTGGAAAAAATGCTAGGCGGGATGAAACCCCCACCCCGAGACCCCGCGAGCGCGCGACTTGCGCTGTCCCAGCTCGAGGTCCGGAGCGAAGCTCCCGCGGATGAGGTTCAGGGGACACTCCGTTCCTTGATCAAGGACTACCCGGAAAGTCCCTTTGCTGCCCAAGCGCAGTTCGCGCTCGCCTATAGCTATACCCAGAACGGAAACACCGACCAAGCCTTGGCAGCGCTGGATGCGGTAGCGGGGACCAAGAACGTCCCCGAAGACCTCGCCGGCCAAGCTCTCTTGCTCAAAGCTCAGATCCTCGATCACACGGGCAAGTGGACGGACGCGCAGCAGATTTTGGCCGCGCTTCCGGTCGATCATCCATTGAGCGAAGCCGCGCTTTTGGCCCCGATCGAGGTCGTGCGCCACTATGAGCGCGCGGGAGATACCGAGGGCGCGCAAGCGGCGCTGGCCAAAGCGGAAACCGCCTATCGCGACTTCCTCAATCGTTATCCCACCGGTCCCGTCTCGGTCATGGCCCAGGAAAAACTAGCGCGCACGTTGGCGCAGGAAAAGCGTTACGACTTGGCGGTCGCCGAATTCGTGCGCCTGGGGGAAGCGCTTGGACAGCATCCGGCGGGAGCCCAGTACCTCGCCGCTGCAGCGCAACTCGCGCTCCAACAACTCGGCGACACCACGCGGGCCGCGGAAATTCTCGATCGCACGGCCACGCAATACGCCAATCGCAAGGTGGGACAATGGGCCTCCCAAGAAGCGGCCCGTTTGCGTAAGGGGCCGCAGTAATGAATCCCTCGCAGACGCTGCTCATGGCGGGCATGATCGTGGCCATCCTTCCCATGGCGGCCTCGTTCCTGCGCCAGCGCTCGCGGTTCCTGCAAGCGGGCGTCCTGGCCTCCGCCGCCGGCTCCATTATTTTCCTCTTCTTGCTGCTCAGGGTGCTCGACAGCGGCCCCAGCCCCCGGTTCGTGGCGTGGGTCGAGATCCTGATTATTTCCACGGTTCCGCTCATTCTGTCCGGCTATCTGCTTTCGGCCGGACTGGGGCGCGAGCGACCCGAGGAATCCATTCGCTATCTGCGCCGAACCTTCGCCCTCCTCGCGGCCGTGGGAATTGCATTTCTTCTTTGTCTCCGCCTCCCATCCTTTCTTTCTCGCGTGGAGTGGGTCGACGGCGAGGCGATCGTGCGCTTTGGGGCGCTCGGGAAGATTTACCTCTGCTATCTCCTCATCGGCATCGTCTTCATCGGGTACAACCTGGAGAGCACGTATCGGACCGCCTCTTCGGCCTTCCGCCAGCCGCTTCGGGTGCCCTTCTTGGCCTTGTTTGCTCTTCTCGGGTACCTGACCTACATCCTCACCCTGGGCATTCTTTATTCGCGCATCGACACCCAGAAGCTGGTCGTGACCGCCGTTCCCTTCATGCTGGTGGACCTCTTCCTGGCCTGGGGTCTCGTCCGCGGTTCCCTCACCGACCGCGGAGCTCCGGTTTCGCGCAGCGTCGTTTACTCCTCGTTTACCGCCCTTTCGGCGGGGCTCTACGTGTTCGCGATCGGGGCAGTGGCGCAGCTTTCGAATTTCACGCACTGGTCGCCCGATCAAGTGGTGACTCTCACCCTCACCTTCCTCTCCTTGCTCGTGGCCGTGCTCTTCTTCGTCTCGAATCGCTTTCAACGCCAAGTGCGCCGGTTCATCGACCGCAACTTCTACGTCAATCGTTACGACTATCGTGCGCAATGGCTACGAGTGACCGAAGCTCTGGATGCGGTGCAGAGCCGGGAGGAAGTTTTTACCTGCACGGCCGCGCTGCTCAAGGAAGTCTTCATCGCCGACCAGATCACCATGGCGATCCGGGGCGAGTTGGATTCGGACCTGCGGCCCTATCTCGGCAAAGGCGTGGGACACCCCCAGGCCGTGCTGACGCTCGACAGCCCGCTCGGCCGACACTTGGCCGGCGAACGGCATGCCGTGCTCCTCGACCGGCGTCCGGACGACTTCGAGTACATCCCGATCTACGCCGAGAATCAGGACTGGCTCGAAAACACGGCCAGCCAAGTGGTGGCGCCCCTTTTCTTCGGAAACGAGTTGATCGGGGTGATGGGGCTCGAGCGCGCCCATACCGACGATTCCTTCACGTTCGAGGACGTCGCGCTTATCGACAGCATTGCCGGGCATGTGGCCGCGGTTCTCCGCGCGGTGGAATTGTCCCAGGCCCTGGCCGAGTCCCGAGAGATGGAGCTCATGTCCCAGTGGAGCAACCTGATTCTCCACGACCTCAAGAACTATCTGGCCCCGCTTCGCATGATTGCCCAGAACCTGGAAATGCACCGGCACAAGCCCAACATTGCCGAAGTTTCGGCAACCGATCTGCATCGCGTGGCCGGGCGCATGGAAGCGCTCGTGCGCACGATCTCCGAGCTGCGCGATAACCCGGAGCAAAACAAGACGCTCCTCGATTTGAATACGCTCGTGCGAGATACCCTCGAACACCTGCAGCTCGCCGGCCGTCCCGATCTGGTCATTCAGGTGGATCTGCGTACCGGCGCGGACGTGATCGGGGACCCATCGCTTCTTGGCCGCGTGCTCGAGAACCTGATCACCAATGCCGTGGAAGCGATGGAAGGTCGCGGAACGTTGTCCATCTCCACGGAACACAAAAACGACAGCGTGGCCCTCATGGTCAGCGATTCGGGGCCGGGCATGAGCGAGGCCTTCATACGCGAGCGGCTCTTCCGGCCGTTCGCCACCACCAAACGTCAGGGCTGGGGCCTGGGTCTTTTCCAGTGCCGCAGCGTCATCAAATCCCACGGAGGCAAAGTGCTGGTGGAGAGCCATCCCGGACTCGGCTCTTCCTTCCGCATTACCTTGCCGGCCGCCCCAACGGCGGCGCCGGTCGCTGAGGCCGTGTCCGTGCTTGCCGCCCCAGAAGGAGTTCCCTCGTGACCGCCGCATCCGTTGCTTTGCGCCCCAAGTTGTTGCTCGTGGATGACGATCCCAGCATCGTGAGCCAACTCTCGCTCGCGTTCGAAGACGAGTATGAAGTGCTCCGTGCCCAAGATCCCAAGACGGCGTGGGGCACCGTGCAGAAAGAGCATCCCGATCTCATGACCCTCGATCTGGCTCTCGAGGGGGAAAACCCCGAGTCGGGTTTCTCCTTGCTCGACAAGTGCCTCGCCTTCGATCCCGGGATGAAGATCGTGCTCATCACCGGAAACGATACGCGCGAGAACGCGCGGCGAGCCGTGGAGCGTGGCGCATTCGATTTCTTCGGCAAGCCAATCGATCTAGCCGAACTAGGAGTGCTCCTTAGGCGCGCGGCCCAGCTCCGCGGACTGGAGGATCGCGCGGCCGAGGGCAAGGTCCATGCGGACGAAGACCGGCTCGGGGATCTTCTGGGGCGTAGCCGCGAAATGAAAGCGGTGTTCCGGCTCTTGCGGCGCGTCGCTCCCACCGACGTCACCGTGCTCATCCTGGGCGAGAGCGGCACGGGGAAGGAAGTGGTGGCCCGGGAGATCCACCGCTTGAGCCTCCGCGCGGAAAAGCCGTTCATCAGCATCAGCTGTGGCGCCATTCCCGAAAATCTTCTCGAAAGCGAGCTCTTTGGTCACGAGAAAGGCGCGTTCACGAGCGCTCACACCACGCGACCGGGACGCCTCGAGCTGGCCCATGGCGGCACCGTGTTTTTGGACGAGATCGGCGACATGCCGATGACGTTGCAGGTGAAACTCTTGCGCTTCCTTCAAGAGCGGGAGATCGAGCGCGTGGGCGGACGGCGAGTCATTCCGCTCGACGTGCGGGTGGTGGCGGCCACCAATCGCGACCTCGAGCAGGGGGTCAAGGAGGGGCGTTTTCGTGAAGATCTCTATTATCGCCTTGCCGTGATCGACATCCGACTCCCCAGCTTGCGCGAGCGAGGGGACGACGTCGTGTTCCTGGGCGACCACTTCCTCAAGGGCTTCGCGCATGGGTTGCAGCGCCCTGGACTCGTCATGAGCCGTGCGGCAAAGGCCGCTCTCCTCAACCACGCCTGGCCCGGTAACGTGCGCGAGCTCGAGCATCGCATGCAGCGCGCGGCGCTTTTGACCAATGGCCGCATGGTACAGCCGGACGACTTGGAGCTCACGCGTCCTCAAAATCCGGGGGCCACCGTGTCGCTCAAGGAGGCACGAGACGAAGCCGAGGCGCGGCTGGTTGTGGACACACTCCGGCGCACGTTCGGCAACATCTCACGCGCGGCTCGCGAACTCGAAGTGTCGCGTCCCACCCTCCACGATCTCCTGCGCAAGCACGGGATCGACGCCCGTCATTTCAAGACACCGGGTGTCGAAAGCGAGGAGGATTGAGATGCGGATGCGTTCCGCATGGTGGATCCTGGGCGGAGCATTGCTCCTCCCTGCGGCGAGCCGAGGGGCGAGCCTGGATTCCATACCCCCCGGCGTGCACGTCAAAGTAAGCGGACGCGTCGGTTTAGCCGGCGTCACTCCTCTTCCCCTGGACGATCTCCCGCCCGGCGACTACCGCATCGAGGCGAGGGGCCGCGGGACCGCGTTTGCGCGGGGGCGGCTCGTGCGCGAGGCCAACACGTATACCGTGACGTCGTCTGCTTCGGCGTCCGCGCTCCTTTTGCCTCCCGGAATCCTGCACCTGCAACAGCACGAGACGGGACGGGGCCTTCTCTTCCTGGGGGGCGGGCTGGCCGGCGGAACGATGGCGGTGATCAACGAGGTCTCGCGCAGCGACGCGGCAGAAGACGTGCGTTTGGCCCAGCAGCGATATGACCTCGCCGTCACCGAGGACGACATTACGGCGGCGCGCCTCGATCTCGACCAAGCGCGCGATGAAACGGACGACGAAGCCGAGATGCGGAACCTTTGGGCGTTCTATGGAGGCGCGGCGTGGGTCGGGGCGGCGGTGGAGCAGTGGCTGTTGACGCCGCATGCGACGTTGGACGGCACGTCCGCCCTTCGCGTGCCGCGGGCCGGAGGGCCCCAGGCAGGTCTCCGAAGCGCGCTCGTTCCCGGAGCGGGACAGCGATATGTGGGCCGCTCGGGACGCGGCAACGTGTTCACGATGAGCATCATGGGACTCGGCGCAGTTACGCTGGTCGCGCATGAATCGTATCTATCCGCGCGGCGGGACCAAGCTAACGCTCAGCGCCGGTACGAGGCCGCCACCACGGAAGAAGACCTGGGGCACTGGCAGGCCGAGCTCACGGATGCGGCAGACACGGCAGACAGCCGCAACACCCTGCAGTGGGCGTTCGTGGGTATCACCGCCGGCACGTACCTATGGAATGTATTCGATGCATGGTTCATTGGCGAACGCATTGGTTCGGAAGCACGATTGGATATGAGCGTTCTCCCACGTCCGGACGGCGTCGAGGCCTCGCTCACCTGGAGGTTGCATTGATGCGCGCCCGTTTGTGGTTACTGGCCGGACTGGTTCTGCTCGCCGGCTGCAGCTCGGGGACGGAAGACGTAGACCTCAACAATCCCTACGATCCCAACAACTCGGGATCGTTTCCGGTCCCCGATTCGGTCGTCGTGACCCTTGGCTCCAACGTCGTGCGTTTGGACTGGAGCATCGATCCCGGCACCTCGGTCAACCAGTACAGCGTGTTTCGGCGCCGGACCGATGTCGACCCTCCCGAACAGGAACGGCTGATCGCCACGCTCACCGCTCGCAACTACACCGACCATCAGGTGCGGGACGGGCGCATCTATCTCTATCGCATTGCTGCAGGCAAGGATGGCCATTTCGGCGCGCGGTCGGAAGGCATCGAGGCACGTCCGTCGTTCTTCGCCATTTCGTTGGCCGGTGGCTCGCCGCGAACACGCCTCACCACCGTCACCGTTTCGCCAACCGGGCCGAGTACAGTGACCGCCATTCAACTCGGTGAAGTGGCCGATTTGACCCGTGCCGTCTGGCTGCCGGTCACCGGGAACGTCGTATGGGTGTTGTCGAGCGGGGACGGAACGAAACAGGTCTACGCGCGCATGCGGCTCTCCGATGGAGCGACTTCATTTCCCGTGTCGGCCCAGATCTCGCTGGACACGCACGCGGTCATTCGGGATCTCGATTTCCTGGGGGCCGACGTGCGGGCGCCCGGCGACATTCTCCACGTGCGTCTCGATGCCGGCGAAGCGCAAGGAAATGCCTCGGTTTCAATTGGCACGCTCTTTACGAACCTGTCCCTGCTCGATGACGGATCGGGCGGCGACGTCACGGTCGGAGACGGGGTTTACGAACGCGATGTGGCGCTCCCCTACGTCGTCATCAATCAAATCAACTTGACCGGACGATTCACGGATGCGGCCGGAAACGATGCCTCGCCCCTTTCGGGGCCCCGCACGCTGACCGTGGGCATGGCCCCGGCCCCGGTGAGCCTTCTCTCCACGGAGACCGCCGTGCCGCCCGACGATCCCGCGGTCACGATCCGATGGACCCAGTCCTTGGACACGAGCTTCCGGTCCTATCGCGTCTACCGCTCCGATGACGACGTAGTCGACGCGACCGATCACCTGGCCGGAGAGGTGACGAGCGCAACGACCGCCGAGCTCAAGGATACGGATGTGATCGAGGGTCGCACGTATTTCTATCGTGTCTTCGTGCGGAACCAGATCGGGCTCGAGACGGGATCGGGTACGACCGGAGTCAGCGTTCCCAACCTTCGCCCACCCGCCGCGGTCACGCTCAGCACTCCCGACGGCACCAGCGCTTCGCGGCTGGCCCTCAAGTGGTCCAAGACCTCCAGCGAGGATTTTGCCGCGTATCGGGTGTACCGCAACCAGACGGGCGCAGTGAGCGAGCAGGATGTCTTAGTGGGCGAGACCCATAACGTGGAGCAGCTATATTGGGATGACATTAACCTGCTCGAGAACACGCTCTATTACTACCGCGTCGTGGTCGTGGACCAGGCGGGTTTGACCACCCGCAGTAACGAGGTCCAGGCCCGCACGGCCAATCTTCCCCCAGCACCAGTCACGTTGAGTCCGGGCACGGATCTCGATTTCACGGCCGCCACCCTGACCTGGTCGTCCAGCGATGCCCACGATTTCGCGTCGTATCGCTTGTATCGCGACACGGTTTCCACGGTGACCTCGGGATCGACTCTGGTCGTCGAACTCAAGGATCGCGAGGCGACCGCGTACCGAGATACCACATTGCAATCCGGACACACGTATTACTACCGCGTCTACGTCGTCGACGACGGCGTAAATCCCAAGCCCGAACAGGCGGGTTCGAACGTGGTCGAAGTATCAACACCCTGACAGGATCAAGAGGGCTGCATAGATGACACTACAAGTTGGACCCGAACTCACTCACTCCAGAATGCCCAAATCGGATCGCCGCGCACCCTCACGGTGGGGAGATTTCCCTCCTCCACCTCCGGTGCGTTCCATGCCTCGCTCTGAGCCCTTGGAAAGCGGACGTCTCGAGCGGGTTGCCGCCATCTCGATGCTGCTCATGCTTACGCCCGTCATCGCATTGGTCATCGTCGCCATCAAGATCGACTCGCCCACCGGTCCGGTGTTCTATCGCCAGGAACGGGTGGGCGTAGATCGCCGGCGCCAAACCATGCGGCCCATGTCCGGAGAGCGGCGTAAAACACGGGGCTTCGGTCGGCTCTTCCTCATCTGGAAGTTCCGCACCATGGTTCCCAATGCCGAAGCGCTCACCGGACCGGTGTGGGCGGCCGAGCGCGATCCCCGGATCACCCGGGTGGGCCGCGTGCTGCGCCAGTTGAGATTGGATGAGCTCCCGCAGCTTCTCAACGTTGCCACCGGGGAAATGTCGCTGATCGGCCCGCGCCCCGAGCGGGCTCACTTCGTAGAAAAGCTCAGCGAGGAGATGCCGACCTATGAGCAACGCCTCAGCGTGCCTCCCGGCATCACCGGCCTGGCCCAAGTGGAACGGGAGTACGACGCCAGCGTGAACGACGTGCGGACGAAGCTCCAGTACGATCTCTTCTACGTGAAGCACCGTTCCACGCTCATGAACGTCAAGATTCTCATCAAGACCGTGGATGTCGTGCTTCGCGGCCGCGGAGCGCGCTAGACCGCCATGGCCTCCACGCTCCTCGAGCCGGCCGCGTCCACGCGCCCCAATACGGAGCGCGGGACACCGCGGACAGTGTGCCACCTCATTGCCAGCAACTTCTACGGGGGACCGGAGAAGCAGATCCTCGAGCACTGCCGGCACCTCGATCCTTCCCGATGGCAGGCGGTGGTGGGATCGTTTCGGGAGGGGCGCGCAACGATCCCCGTTCTCGAAGCGGCACGGGAGCGCGAGATCCCGACCTTCGCCATCGATACGCGATTGCCCTGGAATCCCGACGCGGCGCGTCAGCTCCATCGTTTCTTGCGCCGGCACGATGTGGATCTTCTCGTTACCCACGGATACAAGCCGAACGCGGTCGGTTTTCTCATGCGACGCTGGACGCGCTTGCCTCAGATCGCCTATGTGCGAGGCTTCACCGCGGAAACCTGGCGCGTGCGCCGCTACGAAAAGCTCGACCGCTGGCTCTTAAAGCGCGGCTTTTCGCGGGTTTTGTGCGTTTCGGAGACCACCCGGCAGCAGTTGATGCAAGCCGGCGTGAACCCGGAACGCATCCTGGCCGTGCACAACGCGGTGGATGTCCCGACCGCGGTTCTGCCGGCGGCGCTCCGCGAGGAGCTTGGCATTCCAGAATCGGCCCCGCTCCTCGTGGCGGCGGGTCGCCTGAGCGCGGAAAAAGGCCACCGCTTTCTCGTCGAAGCCCTGGCCAAACTCAAACTGGTTCCCGAACCGCACGCGGTCATCCTCGGAGAAGGTCGTGAGCGCGAGACGCTCAATAAGCTGGCTCGCGTGCTCGGCGTGGAGAACCGGCTTCACCTGGTCGGTTTCCGGCGCGATGTGCTGGCCTGTCTCTCTGCCGCCGACTTGGTGGTGAATCCCTCCCTGACCGAAGGTCTCCCCAACGTGGTGCTCGAAGCGCAATCCCTCGGCGTTCCGGTCGTGGCCACGGACGTGGGGGGCGTGTCCGAAATCTTTGACGGAGGACGTACGGGGTGGCTCGTGCCCGCGGGCGATCCGGGTGCTCTGGCCCAAGCCATACGCGGCGCGTTGTCCGACCGCGACCGGGTGGCCGAGAAGGCGGCGGACGGGCGGCGCCGGATCGAGGAGCAGTTCTCATTTTCGCTCCAGGCCGTGCGGCTCATGGCGGTATACGATGACGCCGTGGGTCGCTGATGTTCTGGTCCCCCGGGTTCTCCGCTCCGCCATTTATCCGGCCTGGGCAATCAAGGAACGCTCCCCGTATTTGCGCATCGCCGCGGAACGGAAAAAAGAAGAAGCGCTATCCCGCGACGAGCGAATGGATCTCGCCTTCGCGCGCGTGCAGGACATCGCGGCCTATGCGAACCGACACGTACCGTTCTATCGGGACAGATTCCGCGCCGCGGGCGTTTCCCCGCTCGATCTAAAGTCTCCCGCCGACCTCGATCGGTTTCCGATTCTCACCAAGCAGGATATTCGCGATCAGGGAGAGCGCCTGATCTCGGAGGAGTACCCCCCGGACTCTCTGGTCCGTAAACGCACTTCGGGATCCACCGGAGTCTCGCTTCACGTGCTCGCGGATCCGGATTGCATGCAGTTTCGCCGCGGGATCACCCTCTATCGCGATCGATGGACGGGTTGGAACATGGGAGAACCGCGGGCGATGGTTTGGGGCAATCCGCCCCCGCGGCCGGGTCTTCGCGGTCGATTGCGTCGCGCCCTCCTCGAGCGTGAGTTCTTCCTCGACACGCTTCGCATGAACGAAGCCGCGCTCGATGCGTTCGCGCTCGAGGTGTTGAAACGCCGCCCTACCCTCCTCTTCGGACATGCGCATTCGCTTTACCTCTTCGCCCGATTTTGGCGCCAGCGCGGGCATCCGTCCTATCGGCCCCGCGGGATCATCAGTACGGCCATGGTGCTGCACCCGCACGAGCGGCGGGAGATCGAATCGGTGTTCAACACGCGCATCTTCGATCGCTACGGTTGCGAAGAAGTGAGTCTCATCGCCAGCGAATGCGAGGCCCACCAGGGACTCCACGTGAACACGGACGGGGTGTGGGTGGAGATCCTGGACGATCCCGAGCACCCCGAGCTTCCTGGACGCGTGATCGTGACCGACCTCATGAATCGCGGCATGCCCCTCCTGCGGTATGAAGTGGGAGATCGTGCCCGCGTTCTCGATCGGGGCTGCCCCTGCGGCCGGTCGTATCCCCTCTTGGAAGACGTGGCGGGTCGTATTGCGGATTACTTGATCACACCCGACGGCGAATACGTGTCGGGTATCTCGCTCACCGAGAACTTTGCGACCCTCATCCCCGGAGTGGAGCAAGTGCAAGTCATCCAGGAGTCGCGCGATCGCTTGGTGCTCAACCTGGTGCCCGCGCCGGCGTTCAACGACGAGAGTCGTCGCCGTATTGCAACCTTGGTGTTGGAACGGTTCGGGCCGGGCATGCGCCACGACATTGTCTTCCAGGATCGGATTTCGCCGGAGCCCTCCGGCAAATACCGGTTCGCGATCAACCGCGTGGCGGAGTCCCCTCGTAAATCCCCAGCGCCGATCGGGCAATGATGTCCCAGCTCGGGACGGCCGATCGAGCCTGAGCGGCAGAGGCAACCCCCAAGCGGTTGCGGAGAGCCGGATCTCCGATCAGAACACCTAGAGCCTGGGCGAGCGCCTCGGGATTCTCCTTCTCCACCAAAAGGGCTGTCACACCGTCCGACAAGAGCTCGGCAAAGGCACCGATCCGGGTGGCCACGATGGCTTTTCCGAGGCCCATTGCCCCCATGAGCACGCCGCTCGCGTCGATGTCGCGGTACGGAAACACCACCACGGACGCGCGCGCGAAGTAGCCGGCGATCTCCGAATAATCCACATAGCGGGGTTCCCACTTTATGGCGGATTCCAACCCGAGCTCCCGAGAACGCCGCTCCAACGGTTCCAGATCCATGGCCGGCTTGCCCACGATTCGCAGGATCCAATCCCCACGTAGCTCGGCCGGGATCCGGGCAAACGCTTCGAGAAGGACATCGATGCCCTTGTATGGCTTGAGCTCACCGAAGAGGAGGATTTCATTTTCCTCGGGCGGCGCGGCGCGCTGACTCTGGAATTCCAGGGGGCCGTGGGGCAGGACGGCGATCGGAACGCGAATCCCTTGTTTGCGAAGCACTCGTACCCCGTCCTGGGTGTGCACGATCAATTGATCCATGTCGTTGAGGAACGCGTGCCAACCCCAATACTGCAGGCGTGACGAGGCGGTGCCCAGAAATGCATTCGTGTCATGCACGGTCAACACGATCTTGGACCCGCGCTTGAGGAGCTGGACGAGCCGCCGGTCCAGCATGGGGAGCGCGGCCCACTGGAAATGCACGACCTCGGGCCGCCGGCGCTTCCACCACCGGTAGAACCGCCAGAGTCCATACCCGTGCTCCAGTCCCTTTCCGAAGCGCACCACCGGAATGAGGCCCGGCCATCGCCCCATGGCCTCTTCGGAGACCGGATAGAACAAGGCGACGGTCTCGAATCGTTCGGGCGCGGGAGGCTCGCCTTGGCGGGGCGGCCGGGTCACGAAGGCAACGTCGGCGCCCGTCTCCGAGAGTGCCTCGCAAAACGCGTGGTCATAGGGCAGGGTAAATCCGGAGGGATCCAGCACCACGACGGAAAGACCGGGAGACGCCTCACGCATGCTCGATCGTGGTCCGGTCCCGCTCGGCCTGCTCGAGACGAGCCAACACGAGCCCCAGCGCGGCGTAGATATACCAGGTCCGCCGGTACAAGTTGTGACCGAATGTTCCCGACACGAATAGCACGATGAATCCCGTTAACAAGGCCTGGACCAGAGCCGATTCCCATCGCCAGCGGGATGCGTCCGCGAGCAGTCGTTTTGCCGTGCGGCGGTTTTGTTTCATGAACCGGTTGGCAAAGGTGAAGAAACAAAATGTGCCCACCAACCCGAGCTCGGCCAAGACCTGTATATACAGGCTGTGGGATTCGATGTAACTAGGGTGGAGCGGATTCGAGTACGCCATGCCTCGCGCCGCGCCGAAACAACCGGCCCCGACTCCGAAGAGCGGCCGGTCCGCCAGCATCTCCAACCCGGTGAGCCAGGTGATGATGCGATAGTGCGAGGAGGCATCGAGATGCGACTGGGCGACGGTGTCGTATCGCTCCTTGTACTGCTTCGGCAACAACGTGAAGGCAGTGGCCAGAGCGAGCACGCCAAACACCGCCCAGAGGACTCGCCGGCGCGAGCTCCACCAGATCACCAGGAGACCGGCGAGACATCCGAGGAGCGAGGCGCGCGAACCGGTCAGGACCATCGCCGTCACGCAGGTCCCCGCACCGACGAGAGCGGCTAGTTTTCCCTTCCACCCTCGTTCGCCCCGGAGGAGCATCAGAAAAATCGGTAGGGTGACCGCCATCGACGTGCCGAGCTCGTTCGGTCCACCCCCCGAGCTGGTCAATCCCACCGCGCGATCGATGCCTTGCGCAAACAGAAAGTGTCCGCTGAAGTATTCGACCATCGAGCTCACGCCCAGATAGAGCATGAGAACGACATAGGTCCATACGAAGATGTGCAACCTCCGTCGCGTGTCGATCAAGTGCACGATCATGATGTAAAAACCGATGATCTTGATCATTTCCATGAAGGTCGCAAACGCATGGCCGCGCCAGAAGGAGAGGGGAACGGAAAACAAAATTGTTCCGGTGAATATCAAGAGCCATCGCGTTTGGCTGCTCTCATCCCAGACGAGCTGTCCGTGGCGCCGGAACATGGTGAGGGCCACCCCCATCAAGGTGAGCATGCCCACCACGCGCTCCAGATGCAGTGCGGCCAGGATGGGAAAGAGCTCGCCCGGCTGAAGAATGAAGAGAAACGCGTAAAACACGAGTCCGATGAAGGGGCGAAACACAATGAGCGCGGAGGAGACCATCATGACCAGCACGCCCACCAACATGATGACCGGGAAGTGAACGAGCACGTAACCGGAGGCAACCGAGACGCAAAACGCGATCAGGGCAAAGAAGAATCGGCGGGCCCGCTCCGTATCGGCGGTAGTGAATTGCCCCGGCCCGGAAGGCCGGCGGGGTTCCAACGCGTAGGGACGATCAGGAAGTGGCATGCCGCCCCTTCCAATCCAAGGGCGCGCGGAAGGTGCGGAACTCCAGGAGCCCGCGCCAGAACCCCAGGGTGAGACCCACGTGCACCGCGGCCAAGGCCACCGCCACCCGCCATCCGTCGGCCCATCCGCCGTGGCGAAGACCCTCGATGAGACAAAGCAGGACCCAGACCGCAATCGCCGACCCGAAGAGTCCCAACCCAAGCGTGCCTCCCGGGCGCACGAGCAAGAACGCCGCCCCGAGCGCGAGTAAGGACGCGATCACCAGGACCGTCGGCACGAGCCCGGGATGCCGCACCGCCAGCCGGCCGCGCCCGCGGCCGTATCGCACCATTTGCCGGAAGAAGGCCGAGAGCGATGCACGCGGTCGATAATCGACCGCGAGATCCGGATGCACGTAGGCGGTGAACCCGGCTTGATCGACCCGATGATTGAACTCGACGTCCTCGCAGGCGTCGAAGCGTTCGTCGAACCCCCCCACCTGTTCAAAGATTTCCCGGCGATACGCGGCGCCGGCCGAATGAGGCTGGGTGATGCGCGGTTCGGTGCCATAGATGTCCGAATCGGGATGATGGCCCAAGGGTGAATGGCGGGCGATGGCAATGGCGCGTGCCCACGGCCGATCCTCGACCAGCGTGGTGAGAGGTTGCGGACGGCACAAGCATCCCGCTCCCGTGCTCTTGAAAATCGTCACGAGACGGGCCAGGTAATCCGAACGCGGGATGGAACAATGCCCGTCGACGTAGAGGATGATCCCGCCTCGCGCGGCCTTCGCACCCAAGTTCCGGGCGGGCGCGCTTCGACGCTTGGGATTGTCGATCAAGCGTAAGAGAGGCCAGGACGTCGCTCGTTCCAGCACGAGCTCGCGCGTTCCGTCGGTTGAACCGCCGTCCACGACCAGGACTTCGAACCCATCCGGCGGCGCGACTTGTTCCCGAAGCTGGTCGAGGAGGCGAGGCAAGTCGCCGGCTTCATTCAAGACCGGCAACACGACCGAAACACCGAGCTCCCCGGTCACGGGGCCTCCGCGCCGACCTCCTCGGCCGGGGGTTCGGTCACGACAGGGGCGCGTTGATAATGGTAATAACTGCGATCCAGATAATCGGGGGCCGCTTCCTGGATGTTCCCCACGACCAAGCCGAGGATGTTCCCCTCCATGCCGAGACAAATGTCGCGCGCTCGCGCGAGATGGTGTTTGGATGACAGCCCGGCCATCACCACGAGCAAGATACCGTCCGCATGGGGAATGAGAGTCGCCGCGTCCGCCACCGGTATGAGCGGCGGCACGTCGAGAATAACCAGATCGAACTTTTCCCGGAAGATTTCGAGCGCATCGGCGAGGCGGGCGGAGTTGAGAAGACGATCCGGATTTTCGTGAGACGGCGCGCCGGCAATGATCTGGAGATTCTCGGCCGCGGTCGGCTCATAGCAGTCATCCACGGACCCCGTCCCGGCAAGATAGTCGAGGAACCGCCGGCTCTCCGGTGTGCCCAGATAGGTGTGCAGGTTGGGAGAGCGGAAATCGAGGTCGACCACCAGCACTCTTCGGGTACGGTGAAGCGCCGTCGCCGCGGCGAAGAACGCCGTCGTGGTGCTCTTGCCTTCGCTTTGAAGCGCGCTCGTGAACATGAGCACCTTGAGCCCATCCTTGCGGGTGCGGCGCCATAACCGGGATTCCAGCTTGCGAATCTCGTTCGGAATGGGACCTTCGTGGTCCAGCACCTCAAACGCGTTCATGGCGTCGCCTGTTCTCCCGGGTCCACGATGTGCATCGGCGTCCCGATCACGGCCAGATCCCGAAGCACGGTGACGCGGGCTACGAAAAGAAGCGCGGTGAGAAGCACGATCCCCGCCGCGGTGGCGGGTACCCAGTACCGGCGCAGTCCCCGGCTCCGCATGGGAAGTGTGGAGAAGCGTGGCATCACGCCGTAAACGGGTTCCGGAGCCACGCGACGAATGTCTTCGAGCGTACGGAGTGTCGGATCGAGCAATTCGCCCAAGAAGGCGAATCCGACGCCGACCAAAGGTCCAAGAAAGAGCGAAGCCATGATGATCCGGCGCTTGTTGGGCCGGCTGGCCGCGAGCGGCACCTGGGCAGGATCGATGATCTCCATCCGCAGGCCGAGATTGGTCGTCTCGACGGCTTGAGACACATCGCTCGAGACCGCTTGAGCCTGGAAGGTCTGCAAGATATCCCGGTTCTTCTTCACCTCCGCTTCCAGGCGCTCGATTTCGAGCTCATCCGCGGGGCTCGTGGCCGCATGCCGTTTGAAAGAGGTGATATTGCGATCGAGCCAGTCCGCGGCATCCGCCAAGGCCGCGGCGTCGGACTGAGCAAAGATGAAATTCGACATGGCGCGAATCGCATCCGGCGAGGACCCGGGATACAACGCCGTCGTCCGTTGTTCGATGGTGCGGTAAAGATCACGCCGGGCGACGTCGAGCTCACCCTTGGGAGGCCATTCCTTCAAGTCCGGCGCTTCGGCGGCCAGGATGCCCTGGGCCGCGCTCGAGAGCGCGTTCGAAATGCGACGCCCCGCCTCGCGCACGTCGGGATCCTCGCGCAAACGGACGTCCTGGCCCGGCATGCCGGCCGACTGCGCCGCACGCGAGAGGGGTAACACGCGCGCCTGGGCGGTGGTCGCGTCCTCGGCTGAGCGACCGCGGAGCGCCTCGGCTGCAACTCTATTTCCTTCCCGTACTACATTCGTGGCCATGCTCTGTTGGATCATGGAGCCTTTGTATCGCTCCAACGCCTCTTCGGAACGGCGGAGTTGCTCCTCGTATACACGCAGCTGTTCTTCGCCGAATTGGCGCGCGCTCCGGATGTGTTCGAGCTCCTTTTGCGTCGTGACGTCGACGAAAAGCTCGCTGATCCACTTGGCGAGGAGTTGCGCGTTCTGCGGATCCATGTCGACGACCACGATCCGGTAGAGCCCCGGACCTACCGTGCCGAATTGGATCCGCTTTTGTAGGTTCGCGGCCAGGATCCGCACTTTCAACTCGTCGACGCTGAGCTCCGGACGCGAGGCCCGCCGCTTCTCGGCTTCGGCCCGGATCTGAGGGTCGTCGTCGAGCTTCAGGATCTTGATCACGCGCTCCAGGAAAGGGCGGCTCCGGATGCGACCGATCATGCGGCTCAGCCGCTCCTCCGCTTCGTCGCGGCTCGATATGTTGCGGGTTCCCCCCAGCACGAGCTCGAGTTGGGACGTCAAAGGCTGCCGTTCTTCGATGAGCAGGGTCACTCCCGACTCGTACTGCGGATGGACGAAGGCGAGCCCGGTCAACGTCGCGCACACGACCCCCACCATGCACAGGAGAATGATGCCGCGACGCCGCCACAGCATGCGCCGGTAGTGGTGAAGATCGAGCGGTTTGTCGGCTGCGTTATCCATCTAGAACCGGTCAGTTGTTGAGCGCGAGAATGAGAGTCGAAATCGCGGTGATGATGCTGGTTAAACCCACAATGCGCGTTACCATCGTTCCCACGTCCACTGACCGGCTCGCGGGAACGGTGATGGTATCGCCCGACTTGAGGTGCATGTCCGCGATTGGTTCGCCCTTGTACAGGTGACCTTCTACATCGAGCTCGTACGCGGCCACGCCCTTGGGCGTGGGGCGAGTGAGCCGCACTTTGGACAGGTCGGCACTGGGGAGCGGCCCGCCCGAAACGGCGAGCGCCTCGATGAGAGACGCCGCGCTTCCGATTTTGTAAACACCAGGTTTGGCGACCGCGCCCAGGACCTGAAAACTCTCGCCGGCCGCGCTTGGCTCGCCTCCCAAGGAAGAGATGAGCACCGTGTCATGTGGACGAACAACCGGCAGCGATTCCAGCTTCGTTCCTTCGATGCCGGCCGACAGATCCACGGTCACCGTGGGTGGCTCGTCGCCCTGTTTGTCTTTGCGCACGATCTGGACCGACCCGAGAGCGGCTTGCGGTGTGGGGCCACCCGCGGCGAGCAGGATCTCCCACAAGTTGGGAATGCTCTGGAATGAATAACGGCCCGGGTTCTTGACCTCGCCGACGACCGTCACCGAACGGCTCCGATATTCCGCCACGGTAACGATCACCTCCGAGATCTTGGCGTCAAGAATGCCGTAGCGGCGGCTCAGCTCCCCGCCCAATTCCTCGGGTGTGCGATTGGCGGCGGGTACCGACCCCAAGAGAGGAAGTTGAATGTCTCCGGACTGGTCCACCGGTACTTGTCCGCTCAGATCCGGGCGCGACCACACTTGGACTTGCAAGAGATCGTCGATGCCAATGCGATAGGGCTCCGGGTCGGCCTGGGCAACGACTGGGGTCAAAATAAGGAGCAGGAACGCGGCACGAACGATCATGATCGGAGACCCTCACACTAGCGGCTATAGAAAGGCATCATATTGTATCACAAGCGGATGCGCCCCGGAGCCTTCTTGAAAAACAGACACAAGAAACCTGGATCGGACCGACATCATATGTCTCGAGACTACCGATGAAGGGGGCAAAAGCTTGCATTTGGAAAACTCGGAATCCGTCCATCTTCAGGGAGCCCCGGTGCCCCGAGAAGGCGTTTTTGGAGGTGGAAACTAGGGCTCCAAAACTGGCGGAAATATTTACAGTTTCACGTCTCCTCTCCGTGGTCTCCTATTGTGTGGCAATGACTTAGCTTGAGGCATGGCTCTTGCCTATAGGGAGGGCGTCGGATTCTACCTAGGCTTCGTAGTCGGCAGGGTTCGTAACCAGGGGGCTGCTCGTCCATGACGAATCATCTGGGGCGGAAAGTACTTCTTGTATTGCTAGGGACCCTGATTTGGGTCGCTCCTGCCTTGGCCATTCCCGAGCTCCAGCTTTATGTTGAAGGCGCCACCTACGACGCAAGCACCGAGACCTGGGTCACCAATTCCAGCAACTTCAAGCTTTGGGTCCTCGGAGATATCGGGGCCAAGGGCACGATCCTCGATGTGCACATTGCCGCCGCATATTTGACGGGTGAGGTAGGAACAATCACCCTGACGCCAACCACCACCGCCCTCTTGACCGATCCTTCGACGCCCTCGGTGCCGGTTCTGAACGGGGCCGTGGGAGCGGACGGAACCCGGCCGCGCATGGATGACGGCTCATTTCTGCCGTCTCATGGGATCTACGGAGCGGGAACCAGTTTCAAGCAGTACGACATCGGAAATCTCAGCTTGACCGATTCCCCCATCGGCGACTTCTCGGGTGCCACTCCCTTCCCGGGCAGCTTCCCGTCCACGGGGCAGATCAACGCCTATGATGTAGCCATTACCGGGTATTCGATGGTGCACTTCGACGCGTTCAATCACATCGCCGCAAGCCGACGGATCATGTCGCTCAAGGCTCCCTTCTCTCATGATGCGGAAGGAACCCCATCCGTACCCGAGCCGGCGAGCCTGCTTCTTCTCGGTCTAGGAATCGGGGGCTCTGCCCTCCTTCGGCGGCGTCGCGCGAAGCCTTAAACATCATCGGCCTATTTAGCAGTCGGGATCTGCTGGAGAGGACCGAGACCCCCCTCTAGCTCTACGGCGGCTTCCTCTTGGAGGCCGCCGTTCTCATGTGTCCACCATTCGATTCAAAAAAGATATCCCGTAAACTCGCGCATATTCTCCACAGAATCCACGTGCCGCCATGATATGATCGATGTCTTCTTCACCAGGGGAGCCGCATGTCCATCCGTTTCACTCGCCTTGTCCTGCTTTGCCTTGGCGGTCTTTGCGTTGCGTCATTGGCGTGGGCGGCACAAGGGTTCGTGGCCAAATGGGGATCGTCCGGCACTGGGAACGGACAGTTCGCTTCCCCCTCGGAGATGGCCGTCGACGCGCTCGGACAGGTATACGTTGCGGATACCAATAACCACCGCATCCAGAAATTCAGCGGTAACGGCACGTTCCTCACGAGTTGGGGAACGCAGGGCACCGGCAACGGACAGTTCCAATTCCCCCGAGGCATCGCGGTCGATGCTTCAGGGAACGTGCTGGTCGCGGATAGCGACAACGATCGGATCCAAAGATTCACCTCCGCCGGCGTCTATGTGAGCCAGTGGGGTACGTCGGGAATGGGAAACGGTCAGTTTCAGGCACCGCGGTCCATCGCCGTCGATGCGGCCGGTTTCATCTTCGTCACCGAGGACGCCTTTTCCTCGAAACGCGTTCAGAAATTCACCTCGGCCGGCGTGTACGTCACGAAATGGGGAGCCATCGGCTCGGGTGACGGACAGTTCCAAGGTCCCCGCGGCATTGCCGTGGACGACAGCGGCTACGTGTACGTCTCCGATACCCTGAACAACCGCGTGGAGAAGTTCACCAACGCGGGCGTTTTCGTGACGAAATGGGGCACCAATGGCTCGGGGCCGGGGCAATTCGTGTTTCCGATCGGCGTCGCCGCTCGGGACGGCCAGATCTTCGTGTCCGATCAGAACAACAATCGCATCCAGCAATTCAGCCGAACGGGCGCCTTTGTGGCCCAGTTTGGAAGCCTCTGCCAATTGGCGTCGGGCACCGGCTGCGTGGATCCGGACGGCGGGGGCCCCCGCCAGCTCGGGGACGGGCAATTCAACGCTCCCATCGACGTGGCGGCAGATCGCTATGGCTTCCTGTACGTCCTCGACGCCGGAAACTCGCGCGTGGAAAAATTCGGAGATCCGCTCGTGGTCGGGCTTCTCGATGACGGACGCGTAACCGGCCTCTTCCGCGTCTCTCCCAATCCCTTCCGTTCCCATACCCGCATCGAGTTCAAGGTTCCGGACGCATTGCGCAGCTCGAACATGACCGTCCGCATCCTGGATGTGGCGGGGCGCGAAGTGCGGCGGTTGTGGGACGGCGACTTGCCTTCTGGCCAGTACGACGTGCCGTGGGACGGAGCCTCCAATCGCGGTGCGCAGGTTCCCGAGGGACTGTACTTTGTGGTCGTTCAGGGATCCGGCCGGCCGGAAGTCATGAAGCTCGTTCGAGTGCCCTGATCGCGCCTTGACCCGCGCCGCTACATGAAATTCCGGGTGTGAAGCTCCGAGAGCCTCGCCGCGTCCGATTCCGCAAATCCGAGCCGGCGCAATCGTTTTTCTCGCCCTTGCGCCATGTCTCGCTGCAGCAACACGACGGCATCGTAGCCCCTCCCGATTGCTTCCGGATTCCACTCTCCCGCGGTCAACAGCACGAGGGCATCGAACACTTCTTCGTTGAGGCCCGCCGTCTGCCGGAGCGCCTCGTGGCGCGATTCGATGGCTTGGGCGAGGCGCGGGCGAAGTCCCGGATCGTGTTCCACGTGGCGTGACAAATGGGAAAGACCGAAGGCTACGTGTCGCGCTTCGTCCTGAGCGGTGAGCGTCGCTACCTGCTGGGTAACCGGATCGGGCGCGTGATCACGAATGAACCACAAGAGCGAAAGGAAGCTTCCTTCGCCCAGCACGGAGAGAAGGAACATGGCGAGGGCGAAATCAGGCTCGTCCAGAAGCGTCTTGAGCGAAGTCTGGCCGCCCGCCGTGGATAACCCGAGCGTGGGGCGCTTGAGCAGCGCGCGCCGCGTGAAGACCTCGATATGACGGGCTTCGTCCGCGGCCTGGATGGCCAATAGCTGCATGGCTTCGCGAAAGTGCGGATGGAGGAGACCGGCAAAGCGGGCGGGAAGAATGAGCGCGGCGGTCTCGTTTTCGATGAGGTAGGTCATGACCTGGACGACCGCGTCCTCGATTTCGTCGGGCAAGGCCACCGGGGTGTCCCAGGCGATGGCCGTGGCAGGGTCCCACTGCGCCGCGGCGGCCTGCGCGTAAAGCCGAGGGATATCGTCCGCCCAGACGAGGTCCTTCTCGTCCAGATCGAATCGAAACGCGGGGCTTCCCGCTTCGACCCGAGCCCCCCGAGCGGCCAGTCCCCAGTGGCCGGGGGGTTGATCCACCACTGCCCCCGGTCGAGCCGGATCGGGGTCCCCCGTCCGTTCGGCGCCTTTCCAGCGCCCCACTTCCGCTCCACCGCGGGTGATCGAGCCTCCCCTCGGGGCGGGGTCGAACCCATGCCCCTGGGCCCGACTCCATGCCCGTAAGTGTAGGGACAGATCGGCCGAGTCTCCGGTGACCGTCAAGCGATCCCCGACGGCCAGCTCGCGAAGCGCGTGCTTCACCAGAACGTGGGCGCCGCGGTCAAAACCAAGAGTCCCCAGATCGAGGGTCAACGGGCGGGGATCTCGGCCAGCCAACGGTCCAGGGTCCCAAAGCGCGCCACCGCCTTTTCGAGGAGGCGATATCCGGTGAGCCGCGCCGGTCTCCACTCTTTCAACCCCTCCAGGTCCATGAGCGGCCGCACTACGGGATCCTCGTAGTTCATCTCGAGGAGCAATCGGGTGAAGCGCTCGATCGAGGCCGGGGACCCTTTCTCGAACACCGTGAAGTTACAGTGATCGTAGGGTTCGGTTTGAAGGAGAACGCGCGTCTTGCCGGCCGGCACGGTCCCTTCCCGGGTGAAGAGGAGGTGATTTCCGTCGATCATGCACGCGGCATCCACCTGGCCTTCGATCAACGCGCGCGCCGCGTCGCGTTCGCCGCCGATGTGATCACCGTGCTTTCCCACCAACACGTCGTTCATGACGACTTCGAAATCCTTCTCCGGCGTAAGACCGGTTTCCTGAAGCGCGAGAAGGGGGATCAAGGTGGCTTGCGGTGAATCGGCCGCTCCCACCGCGACGCGCTTTCCCTTGAGATCGGACGGGGTGCGAAAGGGAGAGTCGGACCGGACCACGATCACCGAGGTGAGATCCTGATCGGTGTCACGCATCGCAATCGCGCGGGCCCGCCGTCCCGCACGCTCCCCCGCCTCCTTGGCTTCGATCCAGGCCAAGGGGGAGTTCCAGGCTACGTTCACCTGGCCGGCCAGATGGCTTTCCACTTGCTGCTCGTAGTTGGAAAAGAGAACGTAGTCGAACGGCAGGTCGTGCCGCTCGAACCAGTCACGGAATCCGTCCCAGATCGTCACCACCTTCGGGTCGTATGCCACCGCTCCAAGAAGAATCTTGTCGTTCATAATTGTTTCCCGTTTAAAACACCGGCAACCCGCAGATAGCCTTACCGATGAAATCGTAGAGCTGATCCGTGGTGGGGGCCATGACCGTTCCCGCGCGGCCATCCCGGAATCTGCGTTCCACGCCGACTTCTTTACGAAACGCGGCGCCGCCACATACGCGCATGGCCAGGTCCAGCACCTGGGTGGCGCTCTCCCCTGCCGCCGCCTTGCACTCGAGAACGCGCAGCATGGCATCCTCGCGTCCCGTTTCCATGGCGTCGACAGTGTCCGCGACGAGGCAGCGAGCCTGGTCGGTGGCAATGCGCATGCGAGCCAGATAGGCCCGCACGGTCGGGAGCTCGGCAATCGACGAGCCCGAATGTTCGAACGAAGTGCCCGCGGCATGCTTGGCCGCCGCTTGGGTGGCGCCTTCCATGAGGCCGACCGATACCGATGCGGTGAGCACGTTGAAGATCGGAAGCACCGTGCCGAGCATGATGTCCAGACCCTTGCCGTCCTGGCCGAGCATGTTGTCGGAAGAGACGGATGCGTTTTCCGCTTTGACCGGCGTCGAGTCGTTACCGCGGAGGCCCAATCCGTTGAATGAGCCCGTGGCTTCCACCCCCTTGGTGTCGCGGGGGACGAACCAGATCGTGCTTGGCCCTTCGGCGCTGATGGGACGACTCGACCACACGTATGCGTCGGCGTGATGCGCGGACGTCACCCAGCTCTTTTTTGCCGACAGCAGGACGTTGCCGTTCTTGCGCTCTGCGGTGCTGACCGGAGCCCAGAACTGACTTCGCGAACCGGCTTCGGAAAAAGCGAGCGTGGAAAGATGTTTGCCGGCCGCAATATCGCGGAGCACCGATTCCGGACCGAAGGTCTCGAGCACATGGGTGCCGCAATAGTGCATGCAGAGCACCATGGCGGTGGAACCGCACTCGCGCGCGATGCGCTCCACGGTGAATGCGGCGGCGCGAGGTCCTTCACCCAGTCCTCCCACTTTGGTCGCGCTCACCAGGCCCAAGAGGCCGCTTTGTCCGAGGGCCTCCATGGAACGACGAGGAAATTCTCCAAGTTCATCGACGCGGGACGCCTGTTCCCTCACGATGCCTGCCACATCCTCAACCTTCTTCTTGTAATCGCTCAATGAAAACCTCCGGATAAACGCTCGGATAGGGGTCGATGGACGGGCCGAGGGGATGGCCAGAAACGATTCGGTGCCTTTTCCGACGGTGTACGTATGGTTATGATCCCCCTCGCCCGGAAGGAATGTCAACGTAATGAGCCGCGCTCGAATCACCAGCACCCAACTCATCCAGGTGCATCCGGCTGATCCCCAGCCGCGGCTCATCTCCCGCGCGGCGCAGGTGCTTCGGGAAGGCGGCGTCATCGCCTACCCGACCGACGCCGCCTACGCCCTGGGCTGCCGGGTCGGCGAAAAGCCGGCCTTGGAGCGCCTTCGCGAGATACGCGAGCTCGATGACAAGCACAACTTCACGTTGGTGTGCCGGAGCCTGAGCGAAGCCGCGACCTACGCGCATATCGACGACTCCGTGTTCGCCATTCTTCACGCGCACACCCCGGGACCGTACACGTTCATTCTCGCCGCAACCAAGGAAGTGCCGCGCCGGCTCTTGCATCCTAAACGGAAAACGATTGGGTTACGTATTCCCGATCATCCGATTCCCCTCGCCCTCATCGCCGAGCTCGGGGAACCGCTCATGTCCACCACCCTCATTCTTCCCGGCGACTCCGCGCCACTCTGCAATCCCGAAGAGGTTCGTGAGCGCCTGGACCGAGAGATCGATCTCGTGGTGGATGGTGGCGAAGGAACGAGGGTGCCGACCACGGTCATCGATCTTCTCGGTAGTGCGCCGCGGGTGGTGCGGGAAGGCAAGGGAGACCCTCGTCCGTTCGCGTGACCATTCGGTTCGTCCCGGGGCCGCGCCCGTTCGCTTGTTGGCTTTTGCAGGCTGCTGAAGGAGAACAACATGAGTATCGCTCTCATCACCGGCGCCACGGCAGGCTTTGGCCGCGGCATGGCCCTGCGTTTTGCCGGCGCGGGCTGGCGCGTTATCGCCACGGGGCGCCGCGAAGATCGACTGGATTCCCTCAAGGCCGAGCTCGGGGACGCGTGTCACACGGTGACCCTCGACGTGCGCAACCGTGATGCCGTCCAGAAAGCGCTCGAGACTCTCCCCGCGCCGTTTAGCAGCGTGGATGTCCTGGTGAACAACGCCGGACTCGCGTTGGGACTCGAAATGGCTCCGGAAGCCGATCTCGAGAACTGGGACATCATGGTCGACACCAACGTGAAGGGCCTCATGTACTGCACGCGGGCAGTGCTGCCGGGCATGGTGTCGCGGAATCGAGGCCACATCGTGAACATCGGCTCAATTGCCGCCACCACACCCTATCCGGGCGGCAATGTCTACGGGGCCACCAAGGCGTTCGTCCATCAATTCTCACGAAACTTGCGGGCGGAGCTTTTGGGAACACCGGTGCGGGTGACCGATGTGGAACCGGGCCTGGCCGAGACCGAGTTCTCGATCGTGCGCTTCAACGGCGATGCGGAGCGCGCGCGCTCCGTTTACAAGGGAACTCAGCCGCTCACGGCCGAGGATATCGCGAACATCGTGTTCTGGGTGGTTACGCTACCGGCGCACGTGAACGTGAACCTGCTCGAGGTGATGCCCATCTCCCAAGCCTGGGGCCCGCCGGCAATACATCGATCGGCTCAGTGACTCACAAATCGCGAGCCATTACCGGTGGCCACCCGCCATCTTGGCGGCATCGGCAGTGCGTCGGAGCGCCCCCATGCTCCAGATACCGAACACGGGACCCGGTACGAGCACCCAGAAGGCGCGCGACCGCCCAAGATGATCGACCAGGACCGGAACGAGTCGAATACTGATCAGGGTGAGCAGGAATCCCAGACTCGTCTGAAGCGCGAGAGCGGTGCCCACGTAACGTGGATCGGTGAGCTCGCTCACCGCGGCGCTGAACTGCGCGCTATCCGCCACGACGGCGAACCCCCACACGATGCACAACGCCGTGAGGAGAACCGGGTTCGGAAAAAGGATCCCCGTGAGTAGACAGCATGTTCCGGAGACGAGAAGGCTCGATCCGGCCACGATCGTGCGTCCCCATCGGTCAGCCAACAATCCCGCGAGGACCGAACCCACTGCCCCCGCGGCAATGCTCGCCGCCCCGGCCACCCGCGCTCCGGCATCGCCCATGCCTCTCGCCTCGTAGCTGGCCAGAAGACACAGGGGCACCCAGGTCCACATCGCGTAAAGCTCCCACATGTGACCCAGGTAGCCGAAGTTGGCCAAGCGCGTGGGGCGATGTCCCATGACCCGGCCCACGAATCTCCAGTTGAAGGGGGCGGAATGGGCCAGAAACGGCCCGGACCGCAGGAAGAGCGCGGCGATGACGGCGGCAAGAACGGCGGTGCCGGAACTGGTCAACATCACCGTTCGCCAGGGCGGCATGCCCTCGGGGCCAAGCAACGGCACGGCGTTGGCGAGATGTGGCAGCGCTTTACCCAAAGTGACCGCGCCGACCACGATCCCGATACCGAGACCTCGATCCTTCTGACACCACGTGGCGGCCAACTTCATCCCGGGCGGATAAACGCCGGCCAGTGACATTCCAGTCAAAAAGCGGAGGACATACACGGGGCCGGGTCCGTGGGTGAGCACGATCGCCCCGTTCATGATCGCTCCCAAGAGGCTCGAAACCGCGAGGAGCCGGCGCGACGACACGCGATCGGGCAGGTTGAGAAGTGCGGATAGGAGCGCGCCAAGGGCGAAGCCGGCCTGCACGCTCATGGTGATCCACGAGCGATGCCCGGCGTCCAAACCCCATTCCCGGGTGAGCTGGGGAAGCACCGCCGACCCCGAGAACCACAACCCCATGGCCAGGACAGTGGCCAGAGCCAGAAAGCCGAGGTTCCGCCACTTCCCGGCCATCATGCTTGCACGTGACTTACTTGATGATGGTCGCCTTCACGATGTAATCGAGTTTCGGAAATCCATCGGCGAGATACGTGTTCCCCTCGTCCTGAATGCGAACTTGTTCCGGGCCGGTGGCTTCCGGCCGGTCGGAGTTCTTGCACTCCCCGTAGCCGGCATAAAGTGCGTCGACTACGTTCATCCCTTCCACGACTTCACCGACCGCTCCGAATCCGATTTGATCGAGACGGCTGTTGTTGCCGTAATTGATGAAAAGCTGGGTCGTGCGGGTGTTGGGAAGACCCCGTTTGGCGAAGGAGACGCGACCTCGGGTGTTCCCCTTCTTCACCGGCTCGTCGGCGATGCAGGCATCCCGCCAGGCCATATTCACCTTGGGATTGCCGTTGATCCCGAACTGGGCCATGAATCCGGTGATCACGCGGAAGAATCGAGTGTCGTCGTAATAGCCTGCCTTCACCAGGTTGTAGAAGCGGTCCACTCCCAAGGGCGCCCAATCGCGGTGGAAGTGAATGACGAACTGGCCCTTCGTGGTCTCAAACTGCACTTTGAACTGACCCGGCGCCTTACCCATCATCTCCGGGCTTCGGGGATTGAGGAGGAGCGGGTTGACGGGCGGCCCGGAGGGCGGGGGTACTACCACCTGGGTGGTCTCGGGTACAACGTTCGTTGTTTCCGGGAGAGCGAGGTGGGTCGTTTCCGCGGGCGCAGGCGGCGGCTCTGTCCTTACGCTCTCTGGCGGCGCCGCGGGTTTGGTATGTTCCACGTGGGTCGTGTCCGAAGGGGCTTGCCCCAGGACACGCGTGGCCATAAACAGAAGGCCCCCTGCGACGAGCATGTGCCGGCCGTAACGAGTCATCCCTGCTCTCCTTTGTTCCCGTCCTGGCCCGGTTGGACAGCCGGCAATGATAATCCTTTGGGCATGAGAATGACTACGTCAGTGTCTTTCGGAAAGCCCGCGTACTTCCGGCCACGAGCACCGACGCGATCACGATCAAGGCGACCAGATCGGGCCACAGCTCCTTGAACCCAGCGCCACGGATGATGATCCCCCGCGAGATCTTGATGAAATGCGTGGCGGGGAGCAAGTGGGACACTGCCTGAAGCGGCACGGGCAAGGACGAAAGCGGAAAGATGTACCCCGAGAGCATGATCGAAGGGAGCAAGAACATTTGCGCGATCTGGGTGGCTTCCATTTGTGTGCGCGCCCACGACGAGACGAGAAGGCCGAGCGAAAGGAGTGAGAACAAGTACACGAGCGCCATGGCCAAAAGGAGGGGCAAGCTCCCGTGGATGGGAACGCGAAAGGCGAAGCGCATGAGGGTGAGGATGAAACCGAGCTGGATGAAGGCAAGACAGAGATAGGGCAAGAGCTTCCCCAGCACCACCGCGACCGGAGAGGCGGGAGTCACCATGAGCTGCTCCAGCGTTCCCCGCTCCCGTTCGCGGACGATCGCGAACGCGGCCAGAAGCGTTCCCGAAAACGTGAGCAGAATGGCCACCAACCCGGGAATGAGCAGGTTGGCGCTTCGTGAATCGGGATTGAACAACAGCCTGGGATGAATGCGAATGGGAAGATCGTCGAGCCCGGCTTGGGCCAAGAGTTGCTGAATCGATTGCGTGAGCGCCACCCCGTTGGCCGCGGCCAAGGTCTGGGCGGAAATGCTGTTGTCGGACCCGTCGATGAGAACGAGCACGTCTCCCGGCTGGTCCGCCAGACGCAATCGAGCGAAATCAGGCGGGATCTCGATCGCCACCGACGCACGACCGGCCACGATGGCTTCGTTCAATGCCGCATGAGACGACGCGACATCCACGATCTTGAAATAACCCGTGTTGGTCATTTGGGCCAGGAGCTGGCGGCTTTCTTCGGTCCGGCTCTGGTCCAAAATAGCGGTGGGCACGGAGCGCACGTTCGTATCGATGGTCCCGAAGAGCACGAGCTGAAAGAGCGGTACGAGGAGGGCAAACCGGAGGGTGCCCTTGTCGCGCACCATCTGAATGCCTTCCTTCCGCAGCACGGCTCTGAACCCTCTCATGCCGATTTCCTTTCCGAAGCGCCGGATCCGCCATTGTGTGAGGAGAGCCGCGTCAATCGTACGAATACGTCTTCGAGGGAGGGCTCGATCGGGCGCACCTTGGCGGGATGTCCCGATGCGCATTCGAGGTCATAGGCGATGCGTTCGTCAGGCGTCTTTGCATCGACGAGCAAGTGGAGCGCGTTGCCGAAAATCGTTACATCCTCGACATAATCGAGGGAGCGCGCCTCGGTCATCACCGTGGCCACTCCGGAACGGCATTCCGCCTCGACGCGTCTCATTCCGGGGGGCGTCACCTCGGGAAGGCGCGTGAGATCGACGGGCTTCCCCGATACGAGCATCTTCGACAGATAGAGATACGCCACCTCACCACAACGTTCGGCTTCATCCATATAGTGTGTCGTGACGAGCAGGGTGACCTTGCTGGCGGCGAGGTTGAACAGCATGTTCCAGAGCTCGCGGCGGGCCACCGGATCTATCCCCGCGGTCGGCTCGTCGAGAAAGAGCACCTTGGGCTCGTGCATGAGTGCCGCGGCAAGGCCGAGGCGTTGTTTCCATCCTCCGGAGAGCTGACCGGCCAGACGCATGCGATACGGACCGATCTGGGTGAGATCGATGACCCACTCACGCCGTTTCCGCAGCGTGTCTCCGGTCAACCCGTACACCGACGCAAAGAAATCGAGGTTCTCGAGCACGGTGAGATCCTCGTAAAGCGAAAACTTCTGCGGCACGTATCCGATGCGGCGGCGCACATCTTCGCCTTGCTTCCGCACGTCGAGGCCGTCTACGAACGCCTGACCCTCGCTGGGTGCCAGAAGCCCGCACAGAATCCGAATGAGCGTGGATTTCCCCGAACCATTCGGTCCGAGAAGGCCGAAGATTTCCCCTCGCGGCACTTGGAGGGAAACCCGATCCAGCGCGCGCACGCGCCCAAAATCCTTGGTCACGCCCTGGACTTCGATTCCGAACCCGGAATCGCTCATGGCGTTTTTTCCTCCGCGATCGGTTTCTCCACCGAGGATGGTTCGTGAACCAGGGTCACCAGCGCGGTCATGCCCGGCTTGAGTTCGGAGGTGGGGTCGATGGTCACCTTCACCCCGAACACCTGGTCGCTGCGTTGCTCGCGCGTTTGCACGTTACGCGGGGTGTATTCCGCGCGCTCGCTGATCTCCACGACGCGACCGGGAAACTTACGATCGGGCCACGTGTCGACGGTGACGAGGGCCGCTTGGCCCAGGCGCACGGCCCCCAGCTCCGGCTCCGGAACGTAGACCCGGACCCAGAGCTGACTCGGTTCGAGCAGCTTGGCGACCGGCCGCCCCGCCTCCACTAGATCGCCCGGACGGAGGTCAATGGACTGGATGACCCCATCGGCGGGGGCGAGAATCTGCGTTTCCTCGAGTTGCTGGCGCAGATACTGGAGGCGTTCCTCCTGACCCCTGAGTTGCGCCCGGGCCGCGGCAATGTCCTCCGGCCGTGTGCCGCGCTCGAGTTCGAGCAAGGTTTGCTTGGCCGTGGCTTCCTTGACCGCGGACGCATCATATTGTTGCTGCGAAATCGCGCCGGCCTTGAGTAACCCCTCCATGCGCTTGCGATCGGTTTCTGCCGCTTCGTGATTGATGCGAGCACGCGCCACTTCTTCGCGCGTTGGCCCGTGAATCGCCCGGTCCAATGCCGCCTTAGCCTGCTCGACCGCGGCGGATTGCTCCTCCACTTGGGGTTCGATGAGATTCGCCGCCAGCGTGGCGATCGGCTGGCCGGCCCGGACTTCGTCCCCTTCATCAACCAGCACCTTCTCCACCCGGCCCGAGACCAAGGGACCGAGATCGGCATCCCGGGCCTCGATCGACCCGGAAAGAGTGAGTTGATCCGAGTCGCGATTGCGGGCGAAGTGCCACACCAGGAATGCCCCGGCAGCCACCACGATCAGGATGGGAATGACGATTCGTTTCATGAACGTTTCCTTGCTCGCCGGGTGGTGCGGATGGCGCCTTGAGTCCAGATCGTTACCACCGTTTCCACGTAACGGGAAAGCTGGAGGGGCGGATCCAGCCGCAGCAACTTGTGAAAGAAGACATACGCATGGAGGGACCCGAGGAAGGACAAAGCGGCCGCCCGGGGATCGTTGACCTCAACGCGGCCGGCCCGGGAGGCCCGCCTCAGGTAGCGCTCCAGTTGGCTCAGCGCCCGCTCGGGCGGCGTAGGCTTTTGGTCGGGATCGAAAAGAAGAGGAATGGCGCGCGGCGTTCCCACATTGGCGTATTGCCACCGCGCTATTTGTTCTCCGAACCTGGCTTCGATGTAGGGCACGAACGCATTCGCCACGCGCTCGAGGACGATCTTCGGGTCTTCGGTTCCCTTCACCTCGTCCAAAAAGCGGATGGGCGTGAGGGGAGCCTCTTCCCCCCGCTGCATGGCCAGACCGAACAGCGCCTGCTTACTTGGAGCGTGCCGGAGGAGCGCGGCTGGGCTCACCCCCACCTGGGCAGCAATATAAGCCAAGGTCGTGCCGTCATACCCTCGGGTGGCGAACGCCTCCCGGGCGGCGACGAGCACTTGATCGCGGGTGACTCGAGCGGGCCGTCCCATTTGTAAATAAATGTTCAGTTATTAACTGAGCAACGTCAAGTAATATTTTTTGGACCTCGCGTATACGTCGCCGGGGCGGGGCGCGACAATCTAGGCTGGCGCAAGTGGCAAGCGAGCAAGCTTTTCGAGCGATCGCTCTATCCGTTCCGCGGACCAGGCCAGATCCCCGATCAAATCTGAGTGATTTAAGTGTTTAGTAGTAGTGGCAATTATAAAGCCTGTCAAATATATGAGTAAACGCGTCAAGAACTGTCGACTTGTTCGGGACGTTTCATTACAGTTCGTCTTGACGTGACGTGTGGGGACATTCGGCCAGGGAGCGGGCCCACCACGTAGAGGCGGCAGCGAGCAGAACGATCCCCAACTCTGCCACTCCTTCCGCTCCCTCCCCAATGGTTACCGGTGGTAGCCGCCGACGGACCCTTCCGTGCGCCGCGCTTCTGGACGGCTTAGAACACCTCTAGAGCAACGTGCCTTCGACGGATGATCCACACAGAGGGGGTCCCTATGTTCACGAAGACCAGCATCCTGGTTCTTTCACTGTGCCTTTTGGGTGTGCTCGCGTTCAGCATGCCGGCCGTGGGGCAAACCCAAGAAGCCCTTCAGTTCAACTCCGCGTCCAGCCAGTACGTCACTTTCGGCAACAGCGGAACGCTGGGAGCCAAGACGTTCACCATCGAGCTGCGGTTCAAACGCACCGGCGCAGGAGTAGCCACAAGCACTGGAACGGGTGGCGTTTCCGCCATTCCGCTCCTAGCCAAGGGACGAGCGGAGGCCGATGGATCCAATCTCGATTGCAACTACTTCCTTGGTATCGATGGGACGACCGGCCGCTTGGTCGCCGATTTCGAGGACACGACAGCCTCCAACAACAATCATCCGGTTTCCGGCACGACCGTCATTCAAAACGACATCTGGTATCACGCCGCCGCCACGTTCGACGGGACGAATTTTCGGATCTACTTGAACGGTAACCTGGAGGGCTCGGTCACGAGCGCGGCCAAGCCCCGCTATGACAGCATCCAGCACGCAAGCCTGGCTTCGGCCCTGACCTCGAGCGGGGCCGCGGCGGGGTTCTTCACCGGGATCCTGGACGAGGCCCGGATCTGGAACATCGCGCGCTCGCAATCGCAACTTCAGACGGATATGAACCTCGAGGTGCTCTCGGGCACCGGCCTTCTCGCGCGGTGGGGCTTGAACGAAGGGGCCGGCACCACGGCCGGCAACTCGGTGGCCGGCAGCGTGAACGGCACCCTCACCAATGCTCCTCTGTGGACCACCGATTCTCCGCTTCCCTTGTCCACCGCGGCCGGGCTTCGCTTTGGCGGCACGAATGGTTACGTGACCTTCGGAAACACCTCCGTCCTGGGCCTCAAGACGTTCACCATCGAGACCTGGTTTCGCCGGGATGGAGCAGGGACCACCACGAGCACCGGCGCGATCACCGCGGTGCCGCTCGTGACGAAAGGCCGGGGAGAAGCCGACGGATCCAACGTGGATTGCAACTATTTCCTCGGCATCGATGGCGCCACCGGTAGGCTCGCCGCGGATTTCGAAGACACCACTTTATCGAACAACAATCATCCGGTTTTCGGCACGACGACCATCGTGAACGGCGTCTGGTATCACGCCGCGGCAACCTTCGATGGAACCAACTTCAGAATTTACTTGAACGGAAATTTGGAGGGTTCGGTAACGAGCGCGGCCAAACCCCGATACGACAGTATCCAGCATGCCGGCCTCGCCACCGCGATGACCTCTACCGGGGTAGCGGGGGGCTTCTTCAACGGGGCTCTCGACGAGGCGCGGATATGGAACGTGGCCCGTACTCAGGGGCAAATCGCATCCGCCATCAATTCTGAACTGACTGGTCCCACGACAGGCTTGGTAGCTCGCTGGGGACTGAACGAGGACGCACAGACGACGGTGTTCAGCTCCGCGGGAACGGCGGTGAACGGAACAATCACTGGCAGTAATTGGGCATGGAGCGCCGGTTCTCCGTTCAACGCCGTGCCGCCCACAGTTCCCGCCGATCCCACTTCCCTGTCCGCAACGCCGATATCGTCCGCTCAGATCGATGTGAGTTGGACCGACAATGCCAACAACGAAACCAGCTATGAAGTCGAGCGATCGACGACCGGCGCCGGCGGCCCCTTCTCCCCTCTCATCACGCTTCCGGCAAATGCCACTGGCTATTCGAACCTGGGCCTGACCGCTTCTACGGAATACTGCTATCGCGTCCGGGCGGTGAACAACGTGGGGCCATCGAACTATGCCGGTCCCGCGTGCGCGACGACGCTTGCTCCCCTTCCCCCCGCCGACCCAACCAACCTGGTCGTCACCGCGCCCACCTATGGTCAAGTCCATCTGACGTGGACGGACAATGCCACCGACGAAACGAACTTCGAGCTGGAGCGTTCTACAGCGGGAATCGGGGGGCCATTCAGCCTGATCGCGACTCTTTCCGCCAACACTGGGGCCTACGACGACCTCAATCGGAATGCAGGAACGGAATATTGCTACCGGGTCCGGGCAGTGAGCGGCCAGGGGCCCTCCGGCTACGCCGGTCCTTCCTGCATCACCACCCCAGCTGCTTCCAGCACGGCGCTCGATTTCGGTTCGGCCGGAACCACGTACGCAAGCTTCGGCAGTCCAGCCGGCCTACAGCTTTCCAGCTTCACCCTCGAGATGTGGTTCCGCCGGGATGGGGCGGGAGTCGGCACGAGCACGGGAGCCGGCGGCATTCCGGATCTGATCCCCCTGATCGCCAAGGGACGTGCAGAGGTGGAGGACCCGGCCAAGGACATCAACTACATATTCGGGATACGCGCTTCCGATGGTGTTCTCTGCGCCGACTTCGAGGAAGGGGCGAGCGGCCCTTCCCCGAGCCTTAATCATCCCGTGGCGGGAACAACGCCGATCACAACCGGTGTTTGGCACCATGCCGCAGCCACCTATGACGGCACGACCTGGAATCTCTATCTGGACGGCAACCTCGAAGCTTCGCTTTCCGTCGGCCGTCCGGTGGCGTCCGGGAGCGGCGTCGCGGTCGCGATGGCGAGCGCACTCACCTCCACCAATGTCCCCGCGGGCTATTTCGATGGCGCGATAGACGAAGTCAGGATCTGGAGCGTCGCCCGAACTAAATCGCAGATCCAGGCAACCGCCAACATGCCCATCATCGCCGCGACTTCGAATCTCGTCGGGCGATGGAGCCTCGACGAAGGATCGGGCTCGATCCTCAATGCGTCCGCAGGCACCACGAACAACGGAACCCTGGTCAACTCGAACTACTCGTGGGCCGTTCCTGGAGCACCGTTCAACTTGGTGTTCACGCCCAATCCGCCTTCAGGCTTGGCTGCGAACGCCATTTCACAAACTCAGATCGATCTTTCTTGGGCCGACAACTCGAGCGACGAAACCGGCTTCGAGATCGAGCGCTCGACGACGGGCACGGGCGGACCGTTCTCCCCCCTGGCCACCGTCGCCGCCAACACGGCCAGTTATCCCGACCAGGGTCTCACTGCTTCGACCGAATACTGCTATCGGGTTCGGGCCGTGAACACTGCCGGACCTTCGGCTTATGACGGTCCGGCCTGCGCCACCACGGCCGCCACCGCGACCCATACCTTGACCGTCTCCGTGGACCCCAACGGCTCGGGTACGGTCCTCAAGAACCCCGATCTCGCATCGTACCTGGAGGGGAGCACGGTCGAACTCACCGCGGTTCCCGATACCGGCTATCACTTCGTGAACTGGACGGGGGATCTCACCGGAACGACCAACCCGGACTCGGTCACCATGAATGCCGATCACAGCGTGGTGGCTCATTTTGCCATCAATACCTACGTCCTGACGGTGACCACGGTCGGCAACGGTTCGGTCTCGAAAGATCCCGATCAGGCTTTGTACGACCACGGGATGACGGTGTCCTTGACCGCCACATCCGACACCGGCTGGGTGTTCACGGGGTGGAGCGGTGACGCCTCGGGAAGCACGAACCCGCTTCTGGTAACGATGGATGCGAGCAAAACCATCACCGCCACGTTCTCTCTCGCCCCCGATGCTTTGGACTTCGCGGGAACGAACGGATACGTGAACTTCGGCAACCCCGCCTCGCTCAAGCTTTCGGCGTTCACGCTCGAGCTGTGGGTGCGCCGGGACGGCACGGGAACGGGCACCGACACGGGGACCAATGGCATTCCGAATCTGGTCCCCCTGATCGCCAAGGGCCGGGCGGACATCGAGGATCCGCTCCGGGACATCAATTACATCCTGGGCATCCGGGCTTCGGATGGAGTCCTGGCCGCTGATTTCGAGGAAGCGGCCGCACCCAGTCCCAACCCGAGTCTCAATCATCCGGTAGCCGGGGTGACCCCCTTGGCTGTTGGAACGTGGTACCACGTGGCTGCCACCTACGACGGATCCACCTGGCGTCTTTACGTGAACGGAAACTTGGATGCAAGCCTATCGGTGGGTCGCACCCCGGCTTCCGCCAGCAATGCTCCCGTCTCGCTGGCCAGCGCTCTCATCGTGAGCGGGACGGCTTCCGGCTTCATGAACGGTGCGGTGGATGAAGTACGCATCTGGAGCGTGGCCAGGACCCAGGGTCAAATCGCGGCCACCATCAACCAACGCTTGTCTTCTCCCATCACGGGTCTCGTGGCCCGGTGGAGTCTGGACGAAGGAACTGGAACCACGGTACACAGCACCGCCGGAACCACGATCGATGGAACCCTCACCGCAAGCGGTTGGACGTGGGCGACCGGTGCCCCATTCAACGCGACCCCACCGACTCCGCCGGCGGCGCCGACGGCGCTCGCCGCCTCGCCCTCGAGCTCGACGCAGGTCTCATTGAGCTGGACCGACAACGCCTCCGATGAAACCGGCTTCGAGATCGAGCGCTCGACCTCCGGAATCGGCGGGCCGTTCTCCCCCTTGGCCACCGTCGCCGCCAACACGACCAGCTATCCCGACCAAGGCCTGACTGCTTCCACCGAGTACTGCTATCAGGTACGGGCCGTCAACAACGTGGGGCCCTCCGCTTACGCCGGCCCCACTTGCGCGACCACCCTGGGTTCCTCGACGGCGGCGCTCAGCTTCTCGGAAAGCACTTACGTGACCTTCGGAGATCCGGCCGCCCTGGACCTCGCACAGTTCACTATCGAGTGCTGGTTCCGCAGGGACGGCACGGGGACGACGACCTCGACCGGTTCTGGCGGGATCACCGATGCCATCCCCCTCGTGACGCACGGTACGTCACAGACGGACGGAACCAACGTGGACGAGAACTATTTCCTGGGGATCCGAAACTCGGACGGCGTGCTTTGCGCCGATTTCGAGGAAGGGGCGGGGGGACCCTCACCGGGGCTCAACCATCCGGTGATCGGAGTGACGCCGGTGGGCATGGGAGTGTGGCATCACGCGGCGGCCACCTATGACGGAACAACCTGGAATCTTTATCTGGACGGCAGCCTGGAGAGGACGCTCGTCGTGGGACGTCCACCGCGATCCGACTCGATCCAGCATGCCGCGCTGGCCAGCTCCCTGACATCCACCGGTACCGCGCAGGGATTTTTCAACGGCGTCCTCGACGAGGTGCGTGTCTGGAACTTCGCGCGTACGGGGGCGAACATCCAGTCCAGCGCAAACGCGCAACTAACGACCCCGCAGTCGGGGCTGGTCGCCCGCTGGAGCCTGGACGAAGGCGCGGGAACGGCCGTGAACAGCTCGGCCGGCACCACCGTCAACGGCACCATTACGGGACCCAATTACGCTTGGGTCGGACCGGCGCCGTTCAATCTCACCTTCACCGCCCCCGCGGCGCCCTCCGGTCTCTCCGCAACCGCAGCAAATCACAACCGGATCGATCTCACGTGGACGGACAATTCGGGCAACGAAACGACGTTCGAGATCGAGCGCTCGACCTCGGGTATCGGTGGCCCGTTCTCGCCTCTGGCCACCGTGGCCGCCAACGTAACTAGCTACGCCGATGGCACCGTCTCCGCTTTGACCGAGTACTGCTATCGAGTGCGCGCGTCGAACAGCTTTGGAGCGTCCGCCTATGCAGGGCCCGATTGCGAAACCACGCCCGACGTCGGCACCACCGCGCTCGATCTAGCGGGCAATACCTACGTGGGGTTCGGTAGCCCGGGCGGCCTTCAGTTGGGAACCTTCACGATCGAGCTTTGGCTCCGCCGAGACGGGGCGGGCGTGGGAACCAGTACTGGATCGGGCGGCATTGCCGATGCGATTCCACTGGTGGCGAAAGGCCGCGCGGAGACCGAAACGGCTACCACGGACGTCAACTACTTGCTGGGAATTCGGGCTTCGGACGGCGTGCTTTGCGCCGACTTCGAGGAAGGCCAGGCCGGTTCCTCGCCCAGCCTCAATCATCCCGTGGTCGGACAAACGCCCATTACGACGGGTATATGGCACCACGTTGCGGTGAGTTACGACGGAGCCTGGAAGCTCTATCTCGATGGAAATCTCGAGGCCTCGACCGACATCGGGCAGCCTCCGGCTTCGGCAAGCACCGTACCCGTCGCCCTGGGAACGGCGCTCAACTCCTCGAGCGTCGCCTCCGGTTTCTTCGACGGCGTGGTCGATGAAGTTCGTATCTGGAACGTGGCGCGCACGCAGGCACAAATCCAATCCACGGCAAACATCCAGATCGGTACGCCGACGACGGGGCTGGTCGCGCGCTGGGCGCTCGATGAAGGTTCGGGTACGGTCGTGACCGGCTCGGCCGGAACGACGTTCAACGGAAACATCACGGGGGCAGCTTACTCGTGGGTTTCCGGCGCTCCCTTCAATCTCTCTCTGAACCAGGCACCGTCACCGCCCGTACTATTGAGTCCCGCCAACAACGCCACGGAAGTGAACACGTCGGCGACCTTGAGCGTGAGTGTCTCCGATCCCGACACGGGGACGGTCACCGTCTCCTATTACGGGCGTCCGGTTACCTCAACTGCGAGTCCGGATTTCACGATCATCGGGTTGCCGGATACCCAGTACTACACCAGCGAACTCAACGGCGGCACCAACGCCATGTTCCTGTCCCAAACCAACTGGATCGTGGCCAACAAGGCCTCGCGCAACATCGTTTACGTGACCCAGCTCGGCGATTGTACGGAACATGGAGACAACGGTGGAAACGACATCGAATGGCAGCGGGCGGACGCCAATCTCAGCGTCATCGAGAATCCGGCCACGACCGGGCTCCCGGATGGCATTCCTTACGGTGTGTGCGTGGGCAATCACGATCAGTCGCCGATCGGGGACGCCGATGGAACGACTACGTTCTACAACCAGTATTTCGGCGCGGCTCGTTTCGGGGGGCGCAACTACTACGGAGGCCACTACGGGACGAACAACGACAACTGGTACGACCTGTTCAGCGCCAGCGGGATGGACTTCATCGCCATTTCGTTCGAATACGACACCACTCCCGATGCTCCGATCCTAACCTGGGCAGACAACTTGCTCACGACCTACGGCAACCGGCGGGCGATCGTGATGAGCCATTTCATCTGCAATACGGGGAATCCGGGAAGTTTCGGGACGCAGGGGCTAGCGATCTACAACGCCCTCAAGGTTCACCCGAATCTCTTCCTGATGCTATGTGGTCACGTTCCCGGCGAGGGACGGCGGCAGGACACGTTCAACGGAAACACGGTCCACACCCTCCTCTCCGACTATCAGGCACGCACCAATGGCGGCAACGGTTGGCTTCGGATCATGGAGTTCTCTCCCGCCCACAACGTGATCCGGGTGAAAACGTATTCTCCGTGGCTGAACCAGTTCGAGGCGGATGCCGATTCGAGCAGCCAGTTCACGATCCCGTACAACATGTCCGCGAGCCAGCCCTTCACCTTGATCGGCACCTTGAGCGGCGTGCCTTCTGGATCCGTGAGCACCATCCAATGGCCGGAGCTTGCGACGACGACGTCCTATGAGTGGTACGTGACGGTGAGCGACAGCGCGGCTACGGTCACCAGTCCCATCTGGCGCTTCACCACCAGAGCCAC
>Ga0114129_10000197_pt1 | contig 67177 bp, 53 predicted proteins | sample RhiMetdeltSRZDD1_FD_80071 | JGI IMG/M metagenome (GOLD analysis project Ga0114129, IMG submission 80071) | Populus rhizosphere microbial communities from Tennessee, USA - Rhizosphere MetaG P. deltoides SRZDD1 (version 2) (version 2) | ecosystem: Host-associated > Plants > Roots > Rhizosphere >...
GCGCGGGCGACCTCGAGGACGAGGCCACGCGTCACGCCGTGCAGCATGCCGAGGTCGAGCGGCGGCGTGACGATCTCTCCGCGATGCACGGAGAAGATGTTCGACGTCGACGCCTCGGCCGGGTGGCCGTGCAGGTCGAGCATGAGCGCGTCGTCTGCTCCCGCGGCGTACGACTCCCGCAGCGCGAGGACGCTGTTCAGGTAGTTGCCGGTCTTCAGCGCGGGATCGAGCGCCTCCGGCGGATTGCGCCGGATGCGCGTCACCGCCATCTGCAGCCCGCGCTCGTACTGCTCGGGCGGTGGCGTTTCCAGCTGCTTCACGATGAAGATGAGCCGGTTCAGTCCTTCGGCGAGATGCGGCGCGAGACCGAAGCGGCCTTCGCCGCGGGTGACGACGATCCGCGCATACGACTCGGCGTTCCCGGCGGCCTCGATGGTGCGGAACAGCTCGGACTCGATGCGCTCGCGCGGCGGCAGCGCAAGACCGATGCGCGCGGCGGACCGTTCCATCCGCGCCAGGTGGCGGCCCAGCTCGAAGACGCGCCCGCCATAGGTGCGCACGACTTCGTAGACCGAGTCCCCATAGAGGAACCCGCGGTCCATCACCGGCACGACCGCCTGCTCCGGCGGAACCAGGCGCCCCTCGACGTTCAGCAGCGTCGCCATCGGCGAGAGGTGCTACCGGACCCCGCCCCGTCGCGCAAGCAAGTGACGGCGGCGCGGCAGATTGCCCGGCGTGACGCGGATCGCCGTGCTACCATCGCCCCGAGCCGCTAGCTCAGCTGGTAGAGCACCGGCCTTTTAAGCCGAGGGTCGTGGGTTCGATCCCCACGCGGCTCACTCTGGAAGATGCGATTGTCGCTCGGCGCGCTCGCCGCCGCTTCAGCAGCGCCGCGTAAGGTCAATTCAGCAGGGAGACGATGCCGGTGCGGCTCACCTTGGCGACGAACGGCCGCGGGTGGTTCGCCAGCAACTCCAACATTGCGGGCAAAGCCTGAACCAGAGCCTCCGCGATCGCGGCTGCCCTCATCCTCTTGCCCTATGAACAACGCGACTCCGCCGGATGTCGGCGAGCACGCGGGCGTCGCGATCGTAACGCCGCGCGCCTTTCTCGATCTGCTCGGCGCCTGAGCGAACGCAACCACGGCCGCCGACTCCACGCGGATCGCGCCGTCGTCACCGACGCGCGCCGTCGATCAGAGATGGTTGCTGCTCGCACATGGCGGCATAGCTGCGGTGCGCAGCGGCGCCCACCCGCGAAGCGCAGAGGCACCCATCCGCCGTTCGGGCCCTCCCGAGCCGCACGCCGAGCCGCCTGACCGTTAGTTTCTGGACTTGGGCGCGGTCGACCGTGACTCTCGAGGTCTGGGGGAGCCCGCGCAGGGACGGGGGAAGAATGCGCATTGGATTCGTGTATCCGGCGGACTGTCGACGCGCCTTGGCGTTGCTTGCGCTGGGCGTGGCCGCGGCTTGCGGGACTGGAGCGCCGCCCGCCGCGTCGATCCATGCGCCGCCCTCCGCGCAGCGTTTCGTCTTCAGCAACGGCGACTTCGAGAACGACCCGATCGGGACGATGCCGCCCTCGGGCTGGACGCTCTTGAACTACCTGAACGCGAACGGTGTGAGCGGCACCACGAGCGCGCCGCCTTCGAGCTTCTCGGCGCTCAACCTGTCCGGGCCGGGCACCGGCGTCAACGAAACCTTCGTCGTTGGCGGTGCGACGCTGTCGCAAGCCGACCCCGACCTGGGCACCGGCCAGACGTTCCGGTTTCCGCTCTACGGACAGCGCAGCGCGCGCGCGAACTACAAGGACGCGACCACCAACGGCAAGAACAAGAACGCCAACGTGCTGCGGCAGTCGATGACCGTGGGCCTGGCCGACGTCGACCCGACCGACGGACAGATCCACGTGCGATTCGCCATCGCGCCGGTGCTGGAGAACCCGTCGCACTCGTTCAACCAGCAGCCCTACTTCTACGTCGAGCTGCTCGATCTGACGCGCGGCACGACGCTCTACACGGGGTTCAACACCGCCGGGCAGACGGGAGTTCCCTGGCACGCCACCACCAGCATCGCGACCGGCAACGCGACCCAGTGGCTCGACTGGGCGCTGGTCGACATCTCGCCGGACAGCGCCGCGCTGTCGGTCGGCGACCAGGTGCAGCTCACGGTGGTCGCCTCGGGCTGCGCGCTGGGTGGGCACTTCGGGCGCGTGTACGTCGACGGCATGGGGTCGACCGTCCCCGGACCGTATGTAACTGCCAGCGCGCCGCAGTCGGTGAACGCCGGCGCCACGCTGACCTACAGGCTCCGCTATGCAAACGGCGGCACCACCGCCGCGGTCGGAGCCCACGTCGATCAGGTGACCCCGCCCAACACCACCTTCAACTCGGTGGCCGGCATCAGCGGCTGCACGACGCCTGCGGCGGGTAGCGCAGGGACGATCTCTTGCCCCATCGGCACCCTGAACCCCGGTGCGTCGGGCAGCTTCACCATCACGGTCAACGTCGCCGCGAGCGCGACCGGCAAGATCGTCAACGGGAACTACTCGATCGGCGCGGTCAGCCAGCCGACGCTCCTGGGCGCGAAGGTCACCACCGCAATCATCGGGGCCGCGACGCGCACCGCAGACATCGTGGTGGTCAAGACCGCCAGCGTCACCGCGGTCGCGCCGGGGACTGCGTTCACCAGTGGAGCGAACAATCCGCTGTACACGATCACGATCACCAACAACAGCACCACCGATCAAATCCGTTCCACGCTGGGGCGCAGCGTCAGCTTCACGGACGTGATCCCGTCGCAGCTCACCGGCGTGACCTGGGCTTGCACGGTGACCAACGCCGGCAGCGGAAGCGGCACCCCGACGAAATGCCGCGACCAGGGAGGAGCGGCCAACTTCAATGGCACCGGCAATTCGATCTCGCTCTCCCCCCGCCTCGGCTTTGGCGGCGGGCAGCTCACCATCAAGGTCTTCGGGACGATTTCGGCAACCGCGTCGGGAACGATGATCAACACGGCGAAAGCATCCGCGCCGAGCGGGACGACGGATCCCAACCTCGCCAACAACACCTCGACCGCAACCGTCTTCGTGGGCACGCCGCGCACGCTGACGCTCACCAAGGCCGGCGGCAACGCGAACGGCACCGTCAACTCCGCGCCCGCGGGACTTTCCTGCGGGACGAGCTGCGGCTCCACCTCGGCGACGTTCGCCGACGGCTCGCAGGTGGTGCTGAGCGCCTCTCCCGTCGCGGGCGCCTCCTTCACCGGCTGGAGCGGTGCTGTCCCCGCCTCGTGCACCACCAGTCCAGCGCCGCTCAGCTGCACGCTCACCATCTCCGGGAACATGAGCGTCACCGCGACGTTCGCGCCCCCGCCGCCGGTCGGCGCTCCGGCGGCCGTCTACGTCTATTCCGGGAACAACCAGCTCACGTCGACCAGCACCGCGTTCGCGAATCCGCTCGCCGCGTTCGTCGCCGACTCGAACGGCACGCCAGTGCCGAACGCCCTCGTCTCCTATGCCGCGGTCCCGTCCGGAGGCGGCGCATCCGCGGGCCTGGGCACCGGCAGCGCCACGACCAACGCGTCGGGGATCGCGACGCTCACCGCGACGGCGAACGCCACGCCCGGCACCTACGCGGTCAATGCGACGGTGAGCGGCGGCGCCTCGTCCGCCACGTTCACCCTCACCAACGTGGGACCGCCCGCGTCGATCACCTACCTCAACGGCGGCAGCTCGACGGACCCGCAGCTGGCCCCGATCAATTCGCAGTACGCGGCGCCGCTGCTCGCCGTCGTGCGCGATGCCGCCGGCAATCCCATCCCCGGCGTCACCGTCACGTACACCGCGCAGCCTGCCGCGGGCGCGTCGTGCACCGTCTCGAACGGCACGACCAGCGGCGCGAGCGTGACCGCCACGACCGACTCGTCCGGCATGTCGAGCGTCACCGCGACCGCCAACGGCACGGTGGGCGCCTTCACCGTTGCGGCCTCGGTCGCCGGCGTCGCCACGCCCGCGACGTTCCACCTGCAGAACGTCTCCACCGGTCCCGCCGCCGTCTTCATCGTGAGCGGGAACCCGCAGACGGCGCCGACCGGCAGCGCCTTCGCCAGCCCGCTGGTGGTGGTGGTCGCCGACGCGTCGGGCAACTCGCTCCCGGGCGTCACGGTGAATTTCGCGGCCCAGACCGGCTCGAGCGGAGCGACTGCGACGCTCTCGGCGGCCTCCGCGGTGACGGACAGTTCCGGGCTCGCCAGCGTCACGGCCACGGCCAACCTGAGCGGAGGCGTGTTCACGGTCACCGCCAGCGTCGCCGGCGTCACGAACCCGGCGACGTTCACGCTCACGAACGACGGCGGCCAGACCATCCAGGTGCAGGCGGGCAGCCCGCAGACCGCCACGGTGGGAGCGGCGTTCGGCGCGCAGCTGCAAGCACTCGTCCTCGACGCGACCGGCGCCGCGGCGGCGGGAGCGGTGGTCACCTTCCAGGCGCCCGCGAGCGGGGCGACCGCGACGCTGAGCGGCGGCTCCGCCTGTGTCCCGGCAGCGGCGGGGTGCATGACGGCGACGACCAACGCATCCGGAATCGCGAGCCTCAATGCGACGGCCAACTCGATCTCCGGCGAGTACTTCGTCTCGGCCTCGACGCCCAACGCGCCCACGGCGACGAGCTTCGATCTGACGAACCAGTGCACGGCGGACTCGCAGTGCACGAGCATCACTCCGATCTGCAACACGACGACCCGTTCGTGCGTCGCCTGCACCACGAACGCGCAATGCAGCAACAAGGACGCATCACAGCCCTTCTGCGACGCATCGGGAGCCTGTTTCGCGTGCACCGCGGACAGCCAGTGTAGCGGCACGACGCCCATCTGCAGCCAGGCGACGAGCTCGTGTGCCGCCTGCACGACGAACGCCCAGTGCGCCAACAAGGATCCGGCGAACCCCTTCTGCCTGGGCTCCGGCGCTTGCACGGTGGGGTTCACCATCTCCGCCTCAGGGGGAGCGAACGGCACCGTCTCGCCTTCGGGCGTCACGACGGTCGCGCCCGGAGCGACCCAGGCGTTCTCCATCACCCCGGCCGCGGGCTACCACGTCGCCGACGTGCTCGTGGACGGCAGCTCGGTGGGCGCGGTGACGAGCTTCACGTTCACGAACGTCAACTCCGATCACACGCTGGCCGCGAGCTTCGCCATCGACCGGTTCAGCGTCACGGCGAGCTCGGGTCCCAACGGCACGCTCAGCTGCACGTCTCCAGTCGATTCCGGCGCGTCTTCGACCTGCACCATCACGCCGGCGGCGGGCTATCAGCTGGCGAAGCTGACGGACAACCTCGTCGACGTGACGTCGCAAGTGAGCGCCGGCAGCTACGTAATCGTGAACGTCACTGCGCCGCACTCGGTCGCGGCCACCTTCGTCAAGTCGCAAGGCACGTCCTGCGCCGGCAACAACGAATGCGCCAGCGGCCAGTGCGTGGACGGGGTCTGCTGCGATCGCGCCTGCACTGGCCAGTGCGAGGCGTGCGACGTCGCCGCGAGCGTGGGCACGTGCTCGGCCGCGACCGGCGCACCTCACGGTACCCGGAGCGCCTGCGCCTCCGACGGTAGCCTCTGCGGCGGAAGCTGCGACGGCGTCCATCCGGCGGCGTGCACCTTCCCGGGAGATTCGGTCTCCTGCCGCGCCCCGTCCTGCACGGCTGGCACTGCTACGCTCGGCGCGTCCTGCGACGGCGCCGGCGGCTGCCCCGCCGTCCAGACGCAGAGCTGCGCTCCCTTCGCGTGCGGCGCGACCGCGTGCAACGGCAACTGCAGCGCAGATTCCGACTGCACGACCGGCAACTGGTGCTCCGGCGGCGTCTGCGTACCGCTACTCGGGCCAGGCCAGGCCTGCGGCGGAGCAAATCAATGCGGATCGCAACACTGCGCGGACGGAGTGTGCTGCAACACCGCGTGCACGGGACAGTGCGAGGCTTGCGCCGAGCCCGGCAGCGCGGGCACCTGTACACCGGTGACCGGCGCACCGCGCAATGCGCGGACTGCCTGCGTCTCCGACGGTTCGGTCTGCGGCGGCGCGTGCAACGGGACCCAGCCGACCGCGTGCGCCTATCCGGGCAACACGACGAACTGTCGGGCTGGATCGTGCAGCGCGGGCGTGGCCGTGCAGCCTGCATCGTGCAATGGGGCCGGCTCGTGCCCCGCCGAGCAGGACGTCTCGTGCGCGCCGTTCACCTGCGGTGCTACGGCGTGCGCCGGCAACTGCACGGTCGACACCGATTGCGCGGCCGGCAACTACTGCGCCGCGGGCGTCTGTACAGCGAAGAGCGGGCTCGGCGTCGCCTGCGGCGGCGCGAACCAGTGCGCGAGCGGGCAGTGCGTCGACGGCGTGTGCTGCAACGCGGCCTGCAACGGACAGTGCCAGGCCTGCGACGTACTCGGTTCTGCCGGCACGTGCACGAACGTGACCGGCGCGCCCCACGGAGCACGGCAGGCGTGCGCTTCGGACGGCAGCGCCTGCGGCGGCGTCTGCGACGGGTCGAGCGCGACTGCCTGCGCGTATCCGGCCGCGGCGACGACCTGCCGCACGGCGAGCTGCGCCGCGGGCGTCGCCACGCTGCAAGCCGGCTGCGACGGGGCCGGCAGCTGCCCTGCGAAGCAGACGCAAGGCTGCAACCCGTATGTGTGCGGGCCGCAGGCGTGCTTGGGCAACTGCTCCTCGGACGTGGACTGCGTGACCGGCGACTTCTGCGCCGCCGGCATCTGCAAGCCCCAGCTGGCGAACGGCGGAGCTTGCTCCGGCGCGAGCCAGTGCGCGAGCGGGCAGTGCGTCGACGGCGTGTGCTGCAACGTCTCCTGCGGCGGGCAGTGCCAGGCCTGCGACGTGTCCGGGCAGGTCGGTACCTGCACGAACGTGGCCGGCGCGCCCCACGGGTCGCGGCAGGCGTGCGCCTCCGACGGCAGCGCCTGCGGCGGAGCGTGCGACGGCAGCAGCGCAACGCAGTGCGCGTACCCGGGATCGGCAGTCGAGTGCCGCGCGACGACCTGCTCGGCGGGCGCGATCACCGAATCCGCGATGTGCAACGGCTCGGGCGCGTGCCCGGCGATCGTGCAGAGCTCGTGCGGCGGTGCCGCCTGCGACGGCAACGCATGCGCGAGCACGGCGTGCAGCAGCGACTCGCAGTGCGCGCCGAACGCGTCGTGCGTCGCCGGCCGGTGCCAGGTGAAGGGCACGCCCGGCGTCTGGGTGGTGGCGGGCTCGGGAGGCTGCGCCTCGGGAGGCAGCGGCGGCCTTTTGCCCCTCTTGGGCCTTTTGCTGGCGATGCTGTGGCGCGCCGCCCGCCCACGCCTCGACCGGCGCCGTGCTGCGGCGGCCCGATGTGCGGTCGCGGTCGCGGGAAATGCCGTGCTGGCCGCGGCGCTCGTAGCCTCCGGCGTCGCGCGGGCGCAGACCGCGCCTGTGCAGCCGCAATTCGACGCCGACCGCTTCAACCCCGGCGCGGGCAGCTACGACATCCTCTCCGTGGGAAGCGCGTCGGTCCCCGAGCACCTGGATGTACACGTCTCGATCTTCTCCTCTTACGCGCGCGACCCGCTGCGGCTCATCGCGGTAGGGGATCCGTCGCAGCAGGTCCGCCTGCTGCACAGCCAGACGCTGATGCACCTCGGCGCGAGCGTCGCTCTGTTCGGCAGGCTCGAGCTAGGCCTCACGTTGCCGGTGCTCGTCGCGCAGAGCGCCAACTCGAACGACCTTCTCGGGCCGCTGCTGGCGCCGGGAGACGGCATCGGAGACGTGCGCCTGGTCCCGAAGGTGCAGCTCTGGCGGTCGGAGCTGCTCGCCATCGCCCTGGCCGCGCCGCTGACGCTGCCGACGGGCAACGGCGACGCCTTCTTGAGCCACGGGAGCGTCACCCTGGCGCCCGAGCTGCGAGTCGAAACGAACGCGCTGCCGGTCCGGCTGGCAGCCTCGACCGGCATGGTGCTCCGCCGCAACCGCGAGTTCGCCAATCTCACGGTCGGGAATGCCCTGACGTACGGCCTCGCCGGCGAGCTGCCATTTTCCTGGCTGGGGCAGCGGCTGGCCGCGGTCGCCACCCTGGCGGGCGAAGTGGAGCTGCAGCAGGCGGGTGCCGTCGAGCGGCCCTCGGAGCTGCTCGCTGCTCTCCGATGGCTGCTGCCGGCGAACCTGCAATTCACCTTCGGCGGCGGGCCTGGGCTGACGAATGGCTACGGCACCCCGCGATTCCGCGTGTTCGCGGGAATCGGGTTCGACCCTTCGCAGGCCGTCCGGCGGGTCAGGCCCAGGTCGCCGATCCTGGTCCAGGAACTTCCGAGGCCCGCGCCGGCACCCCTGGCTACACCGGTCGTTCCCGAGCCTCCGCTGATCGCGGTCGACCAGGCGCCGCCGATGCCGGAGGTCTCTTTGGTGCAGCCGCTTCCGCCGGTGCTTGCGCTTCTGCCTGCGCCGCAGCTGCAGCGCACGGTCCGGGACGGCCATCTCGCCCTGCTCGCCCCGGTGCAGTTCGCGCACGACGCGGCGACCATCTTGCCGGTCTCGCGTCCGCTGCTGGACCAGGTGGTCGACCTGCTGAAGCAGTCGCCAGCGATCGGCAAGGTCCGGATCGACGGGCATACCGACGGGCGCGGCAGGCCCGTCTACAACCGTCGCCTCTCCCAGCGCCGCGCCGAGGCGGTGCTGCGCTACCTGGTCGCGGCGGGAATCGACGTCTCGCGCCTGAAGGCCAAGGGATTCGGCGCAGGCCGCCCGATCGTGCCGAACGACACCGCTCCGAATCGGGCGAAGAACCGGCGCGTGGAGTTCGTCGTGCTCGACGGTCCCAAGCCGGATGCGCCCCGCCCCTGACTGAGGCGGTCGTTCGTATCACTTCACCGGCCTGATGCACGCGCGCCCGAGGTCTGTGACACGCGTGCAGCCCATCAGGGCCATCGCACGGCGGAGCTCGGCGACGAGGATGCGGATCGCGTCCGCCACGCCGACTTGGCCCGCTGCGGCGAGGCCGTACAAGTAGGCGCGGCCGATCAGGCAGGCGCGGGCGCCCAGCGCGAGCGCCTTGGCGATGTCGGTCCCGCGGCGGATGCCGCCGTCGAGGAGGACCTCGGCTCGATTGCCGACCGCCTCGACCACCTCGGGAAGCACGTCTAGCGAACCGGGCGCGCCGTCGAGTTGCCGGCCGCCGTGATTCGATACGACCACCGCATCGGCACCGTTGTCGACGGCGAGGCGGGCATCTTCGGCGGTCATCACTCCTTTGACCGCGACGGGGCCTTTCCAGAGACGGCGCATCCACTCCAGATCCTTCCAGGTCACGGACGGATCGAAGAGGGAGTTCACGAAGGGAGCGAGCGCGAACGGACTGAGCCCGACCGACGGGTCCGCTGCCGCGACGTTGGCGAAGGTGACGCGCGGACCCCGCCAGATCGTCCATAGCCACCTCGGACACCGGAGCGTGTCGATGGCGTTGCGCACAGTCAGGCGCGGCGGGATGGTGGCCCCGTTGCGCACGTCGCGCTCGCGCTGGCCGAGCACCGGCACGTCGAGCGTGACGACCAGGACGCGATAGCCGTGCGCGGCGGCGCGTTCGACGAGCGCCTGTGTGACGGCGCGATCCTTCCACACGTAGAGCTGGAACCAGTGCTCTCCGGGGGCCTCGCGCGCGACTTCCTCGATGGTCACGGACGAGAGGCAACTGACCGCGCAGGGAATGCGCGCCTCGACTGCTGCCTTCGCGCTCGGGACCTCGCCTCGCGAAGTCGCCATCCCGCAGAGCCCCGTCGGCGCCAGCACCAGCGGTGCCGCCACAGGCTGGCCGAGGACGGACGCCGTCAGGTCCACAGACGAGACGTCGATTCCGACTCGCGGCACGACGGCATACCGGTCGAACGCTTCCCGGTTCCGGCGGAGCGTCACTTCGTCTTCGGCAGCCCCGTCGATGAAGTCGAACACGGCCCGCGGCAGCCGGCGGCGCGCTTTCTCGCGCAGCTCGTCGATGTTCAGGGCCACCCGCCGATGGTAGCAGGACCGAGCTGCGCTGTTGCGTCTTGGTCGGACCCGCTGGTCCCGAGTACATTCGGATCCCGTCGCGGCCACGGTCCGGACCGCTCCCACGCTGCGCGAGGCGCCGGAACCGACCGAGCGCGCGGTGGCTCATGTTTCTACGCATTGATCCGCCCGTTGCTTTCATTTACTCTATGGACGCTTTTTGCGGCGTCTTTGGGGGGGATTGCCGCCGTTGCAAAACATCGAGAGCGATACATCCGCCCGGCGGCTGCTCATGTCCGTGCTCGTCAGCGACGAGCCGCTGGAGGTCCGACTTCTCGCCGCCAGGGCACGCGACGAGCGCGAGGGCGCTCGCGCGCACGTCGAGAGCGCGATGCTCGCCTTGCTCCTCGGGGAACGCCACGAGGCGGAGATGGCGCTGCTGCGGGCGCGCTCCGATCTGAGGCCAGGAGCAGCGTGCCTCGTCGAGATCGCTTGGGCGTTCCTGCTGGTGGAGACCGGGCACCCCGGCCGCGCCGCGGCCCACGCGGTGAGGGCCCGGCAGGCCGACGGATTCGACGACGATCCGGGGAACGACGCGCTGGTGCAGCTCCTCGACGTGCAGGCGCAGCCGCTGGATCGCGGGACCGAGCACGTCCGCAACCAACTCTTTGCAAAAGCGCGTAACGCAATCGCGCCCGGCGGGGAGAACGACGCGCTGCGCGCGTACGCCTCGCTCGTCGCCGCGGCGCTCGCGTTCGAGGCCGGCGATGCCGCGGCGGCCGCTTCCGGGCTCGCGGAAGGACGCGCGCAGGTGGGAGGGTGGTCCGGCCTCCTGGCGGCGCGCGCCGACTTGCTCGCGGCGCGCATCGCGTTCGCGCGCGGCGGCGCGGGCGATGACGGAGCCCGCGACCTGTCGCGCGCCATCGACCGCCTCTCCATCCTCGGCGCCCGCCGGGATCTCGGCTTCGCCTACCTGGTGCGCGCCACGTGCGGCGACGAGGACGCGTCCGAGCGCAACGCCTGGTTCACCCGCGCGCAGCCGCTGCTTGCCCATGCAGGCCGCCCGGGCGATCTCGAGCAGCTTCGCCTCTCTGCGCGCTATGCGGTCCAGACGCTGACGTCGCGCTCCAGCGCGGCCGAGAATGCGGTGGGCAAGGACCTGCAGGAGCGACGCGAGCGCCTCGAGGCCGTCGTCGTCCAGCACTGCGAGGCCACCGGGCCGACGGCGTGCTCCGCGCCTTATGGTTGCGCCGGCTACCAAGCCATCGACGACGTGCTCGGGACGGTCGCCGACGCCGAGGAGCAGCTCGTGCTCGCGCTCGAGCACAGCCTCGCGGACCGCACGCGCGTGGGACAGCTCGCCGCGGCGACGCACGAGATCGCCTCGATCGCCGAGCTGGGCGAGCTCGTCGCGGCGATTCCCCGCCTGGCCCTCGTCGTCTGCCCTGCCACCAGCGTCGAGCTGCTCCACGTCGCGGACGACGACCCGCCGCGCGTGCTGTCGCGGCTGGGACCGCCGCTGTCGACGCCTGCTGCCGCGGTCGAGGCCGAGCTGCGCGGCGCGGTCACGGGAAAGAGCTCGAGCACTCTCCCGGAACGCTCGCTCGCGGTGCTCGCGCTGCCGCAGGCGGGGCCCGGGATGGCGCTCCTCGTCGAGCGCGCAGGTCCCACGGGTCCGCTCTCCGCGCGCGACCTCGAGCAGCTCGCCGTCTTCGCCTCGCTCGCCGGCTCGTCGCTGGCGCGCGCCCAGGCGACCATCGCGCTGCGCGAGCGCGCCGCGCGAGACGCCGCGACGCTGAGCGCGATCCGCGACGGCGTCGTCGCCCTCGACGGCCAAGGCATCGTGGTCTCGGCGAACGAGGCGGCGGCGAGCGCGCTCGGAGTGCGGCGCGAGGACCTGCTCGGACACCGCCTGTCGGAGTTTCCCGCGCTGGTGCGCCTGTGCGTGTTCCTGGCAGGCGCAAGCGGCCACGGCAGCGGGATCGTCTCGCTGCCCTCGGGCGATGCCGTCGTCCGGTACCTGATCCACGAGGGAGGCGCGGTCATCACCATCCGCGAGCCGCCCGACCGGACCGCCGCGCGCGGTGCGGCTCCGGCCCCCCGCTTCACCTTCGACGACATGCTCGGGCGCGACCCCGCCTTCCTCGAAGTGCTCAACGACGCGCGCAAGGCCGCGGCGACGGATCTGCCCATCGTGATCTCCGGCGAGAGCGGCACCGGGAAGGAGCTGCTCGCCCAGGCGATCCACAATGCTTCGCCGCGGGCGAGCGCGCCTTTCCTGGCCATCAACGTGACCGCGATTCCGCGCGAGCTCCTGGAGAGCGAGCTGTTCGGCTACGAAGGCGGCGCGTTCACCGGAGCGCGCGTCGGCGGCCAGGCCGGCAAGTTCGAGCTCGCCGGACGCGGCACGCTCGTCCTCGACGAGATCGGGGACATGCTCATCGAGATGCAAGCGAAGCTCCTGCGCGTCCTGCAGGAGCGCACCCTGCAGCGGCTCGGCACCGGCAAGACCGTGCAGGTGCGCGCGCGGGTGATCGCGACCACGCATCGCGATCTCGAGCAGGCGGTCAACGAGGGGAAATTCCGCCTCGACCTCTACCACCGCCTGCACGTCGTCCACCTTCGCCTTCCGCCGCTGCGCGCGCGGAAAGGCGACGTCCGCGCCATCGTCGAGCAGAAGCTCGAGGAGCATGCGCGCAAGACGGGGCGCAAGGTGTGCATCGTCCCGAGCGTGCTCGCCGCGCTCGAGCGGTACGAATGGCCGGGCAACGTCCGCGAGCTGGTGAACGTACTGGAGAGCGAGCTCAGCCTGCTCCCGCCCGGAACGGAAGCGATCGCTCGCGTGCCGCGCGCTGTCGCGCGGCCGCTGGTTGGCCCGCAGCGCAGGTTGACGCCGCCCGCCGAGGTGTTGCCGCTCGCCGAGGTGGAGCGCCGCGCATGCGAGGACGCCCTGCTCCACTTCGGCGGAAACGTCGCCTACGCGGCGCGCGCGCTGGGCGTGGCTCGCGGGACGCTGTACGCGAAGATGAAGCGCTACGGCATCCCTGTCTCCGACACCGCTCCAGGAAACGCCGTGGTTTCGCCCCGCGATCCGCGCTCCTGAGGCGAATTTCCGCCCGGGCGGAACCGCGTCGCGCGGCGGCCCGTCACTCGAACCGGAGAGCCTCGATCGGATCGAGCCGCGAGGCCCGCAGCGCCGGATAGAACCCGGCCACGACCCCGGCCATCCCGGCGAGGATGACCGCTCCGGCCATCACCGCCGGCGACAGCAGCGTGGGCCATCCGGCCTGCGCGGCCATGATCCGGGTCGTCGCCGCGCCGACCACCAATCCGAAGAGCCCGCCGACGGCGGCGAGCGTCACGGCTTCGGTGAGGAACTGGAAGAGCACGTCGCGCCCGCGGGCGCCCACCGCCATCCGGATGCCGATCTCACGGGTGCGCTCCGTCACCGACACGAGCATCACGTTCGCGATGCCGATGGCGCCGACGATCAGGGAGATGAGCGCGATCGAGCCGAGCAAAAGGGACAGCGTCGCGGTCTGCTCGTTGGCGGCGTTCTGGATCTCCGCCAGGTTGCGGACGCGGAAATCGTTCTCCGCGCCGTCGGCGATCTTGTGGCGCTGCCGCAGCAAGGCAGTCACGTCGCGCTGCGCCTTCATCACCAGGTCGGGCATGTGCGCCGAGACGAGCAGCTGGCCGACGATCTCTCCCTGCTGTCCCTGGATGCGTCGCGCGAGCGTGCTCCAGGGCATCAGCACGATGTCGTCCTGGTCCTGGCCGGTCGAGCCCTGCCCTTTGCTGGCGAGCACGCCGACGACCTTGCAGGGCAGGTGCCTGACGCGGATGCGCGCGCCGATCGGAGACGCTTCGCCGAAGAGCCGCTCCTTCACCGTCGTGCCGAGGACGCACACCTTGCCTCCCGCGGCCTCGTCCTCGCGCCCGAACGGCTCGCCTTCCATGAGCGGCCAGTCCCTGACCTCGAGGTACGCCGCGGTCGTGCCGACGATCTGGGTGAACCAGTTCGCGTCCGCGTAGATGACCTGGGCCCCGATCTTGTTGAGCGGCGCGACGGCGGACACGGTCGCGGAGAACTCGCGCTCGATGGCGCGGCCGTCTTCCAAGGTGAGCGTCTGGGTGGCGCCCGCGCCGGTGGAAGCGCCACGCGTCGACATCGCGCCTGGCGAGATGGTGAGCATGTTCGAGCCCAGCGTGGCCATCTCGCGCGCCACTTTGGCCTCCGCGCCCGCGCCGAGCGCGACGGTCGCGACCACCGCGGCGACGGCGATGACGATGCCGACCATCGCCAGCGCCGAGCGCAGCTTGTTCCGCCGCACCGCCTCCAACGCCGTGCGGGCCGAGGTGAAGACGTTCACGGCACCACCTGCGCGAGGCGCACGTTGCCCCGCCGTTTGCGCACCGGTTCGTCCGAGAGGATGCGGCCATCCTTGAAGGTGACGATGCGCCGCGTGTGCTCGGCCACGTCCAGCTCGTGCGTCACGAGCAGGATGGTGATGCCTTCGTCGTTCAGGCGCTGGAACAGCGCCATCACCTCGTCGCTGGTGGTCGAATCGAGGTTGCCGGTGGGCTCGTCCGCGAGGAGCAACTTGGGCTGGTTGACGAGCGCGCGCGCGATCGCCACGCGCTGCTGCTGGCCGCCGGAAAGTTGCGCCGGGGTGTGGTCCAGTCGCTGGCCGAGGCCGACGCGCTCGAGCGCCTCGGCAGCGCGGCGCCGGCGCTCGCGAGCCGGGACGCCCTGATAGAGCATGGGGAGCTCCACGTTCTCGACGGCGCTGGTGCGCGGCAGCAGGTTGAATCCCTGGAAGACGAATCCGATCGAGCGCCCGCGGACGGCGGCCAATGCGTCCCGGGAGAGGCGGCTCACGTCCTCGCCGTCGAGCAGGTACGAGCCGCTCGTCGGCCGATCGAGGCAGCCCACGATGTTCATGAAGCTGCTCTTCCCCGAGCCCGACGCTCCCATGATGGCGGCGAAATCTCCCGCCGCGAGATCGAGCGACACGCCTTTGAGGGCGGCCACCGCGACTTCCCCGGATCGGTAGGTCTTCTCGATCGCGACCGCCCGCAACAGGTGCGTGGCCGCTTCCTGCCGCCGCGCCGCGCTTGCGTTAGAAAGGCCCACGCTTGCCTCCGTGTGTGGACGAGGCGGACGAATCCGCGAGGATGACCTGATCTCCTTCGGAGAGACCGGAAAGCACCTCGGTGCGCCGCCCGTCCGAGATGCCGACGACGAGCGAGACCCGCACCGGCCCGTTCGCTTCCAACCGATAGGCGGTCGCCGTCCGTCCGCCCGCCGGTGCGGCCTCGCGCGCTGCCTGGGAATGCTCGGGAGCGTCGGCCCAGGCTTCGGCCACCACGGCGACCTTGCCGCGCGACGGCTTGTCCGGTCCGCTCACGTCGCCGGAAGGATGGTAGCGAAGCGCGGCATTCGGCACGCGCAAGGCGCTCTTGCGCTCGTTCGTCACTACCGTCATCGACGCGGTCATGCCCTGGCGGAGCTTGCGCTGTGGATTCGGCGCGTCGACGACCGCGGCATACGTCACCACGTTCTGGATCGAGTTGGGCGCCTGCCGGACTTCGCGGATGCGGCCCTGGAATACGTCGTTCGGGAAGGCGTCGACGGTGAACCTCGCGACCATCCCTTCCTTGACCTTGCCGACGTCGGCCTCGTCCACGTTGGCGAGCACCTGCATGCGCGACAGATCGTTCGCGATGAGGAACAGCGTCGGCGCCTGCAGGCTGGCGGCCACGGTCTGCCCGACGTCGATGCTGCGCGAGATGACGACGCCGTCGATGGGGCTGCGGATCTTGCACAGCGCCACGTTGGTGGCGGCGGCGTCGCGGTCCGCGCGCGCCTGGAGCACGCGCGCCTCCGCGGCCCGCAGCGCCGCCACCGCGCCCTCGCTGGCCGCCGTGGCGCTATCGACCTCGGCGCGAGCCACCAGGCCTTTCGCGAACAACTCCGCGAGCCGCTCTTCGCTGCGGCGCGCGTCCGCGAGCACGACGCGCGCCTTCTCGACGTCCGCGGCCGCCGCCGACAGCCCGGCCACGGCGCGCGCGTGCGCCACTTCGAGGAGGCGGGGGTCGATCTCGGCGAGGAGCTGTCCCTTCTTCACCGGGGTGTTGAAGTCGGCGTAGAGGTTGGAGATCGTCCCGGAGATCTGCGATCCGATGCTCACGCTCACGACGGCGGAGACCTCGCCGGTCGCGGAGACGACTTCCGAGAGCGTGCCCTTCGTGACCGCTTCGGTCTTGTACGCGGGCGCGGCGCTGCGCGCGCAAGCGGCCAGCGCGGCCAGAACCATGGAACACGCGGAGAGGACGATACGCATGACGGTCACCCCGAGCGCCGGCGGCGTTGAAGGCACCGGCATCGCCGTTTGGGACACCGCGCGGCGATCCCGCGGAACAAAAAATTGGATGCGCAAGCAGTGCATCCGATCGCAAATCGTGCGGCGCGCTCTTCGGCAAATCCTGCGTTCGCGCGCGTTCGATCTTTTTGTTCCACGCCGGCCCGCCGCGGTGTCCCAGGTGACAAGCGCGTGTCGGGAACGCCGCGCTCTTCGCCGCGGGAAACGAGGAAATGCCGAAAGCCGGTTTCATCGACCTCGCTCGCGCTTCCGCCCGAGGCTTCTCCGAGCGCCCGCGCATCGCGATCGCCGCGGAGGTGCGCTACGTCTCGCAGCGCCAGCCGTCGGGGTTGGCGCTGGCGTTGGCGCGATCCGGCCGCCACCCCGTCCTCCTCGATCCACGCGATCTCGCCGGGTCCTGCCTGCTGGACGTCGACCTCCTCGTCGCACGCGGCCGCAGCCCCGACCTGTTCGATCTGCTCGAGCGCGCGGAGTCGCTCGGAATCGCGACGGTCAACCGGCGCTCCGCCATCGCGGCGGTGGTCGACAAGGCGTCGATGGCGCACGCGCTCGCGACGGCCGGAATCCCCACTCCCGCGACGCGCGTGGGATCCTTCGACGCGATCGCGCGTTCCTGCTGTCCTAGCGACTTCCCCCTCGTGCTCAAGCCCGTCTTCGGCGACAACGCCCGCGGCGTGCGGGTGGTCTGGACGCGCGACGAGCTCTCGCGGGTCGCCTGGCACGAGCCGCAGGTGATCGCGCAGCCCTTCCTGCCCTCCGACGGCTTCGATCTGAAGCTCTACGTGGCCGGAGCGGAAGTCCACGCGGTGCGCAAGCCGTCGCCCCTGGCGCCCGACCGCGATCTGGAATCCCGCCCCGTACAGGTGACGCCGGCCTTGCGGGCGCTGGCGCTGCGTTGCGGGCTGCTCTTCGGGCTCGAGCTGTTCGGCGTGGACTGCGTCGAGACCGCTCGGGGGCCCGTGGTGATCGAGGTGAACGACTTCCCGAACTACACCGCGGTCGGAGGCGCCGACGAGCGGCTGGCCCGCTTCGTCGTCGACCGCGCCGAGCGGCTCCTGCGGAGCGGGAGCGACGCATGAGGATCGGGATGCTCATGACGCCGCACTCCACGCGGCGGAACAGCCCGCTGATGCCCGAGGTGCTCTCGCTGCTCCGGCAGTGGGGCGCCACCGTCGACGTCATCCACCCGGACGATCGCTGCACGTCGCTCGACGCCGTGCGCGTCGAGCACGACCTCTACGTGCTGAAGACCCGGACCGAGCTCGGCCTCAGCATCGCGGGCGCGCTGCACGCCGTCGACGCTCCGATCCTCAACCCCTGGCCGGTCGCGATCATGATGAAGGACAAGATCGCCGCGCTCCGCCGCCTGGTCGCCGCCGGGGTGCCCGTGCCCGAGACCTACGTGATCTCCTCGCCGCAGCGGCTGGCGAGGGTGCTCGAGGAAGGGCCGGTCGTGGTGAAGCCCTCGCGCGGCTCGAAGGAGAGGGCAGCGCGGATCGTGTGGGACGCCGACGAGCTGGACGACGCGATCACGGGCGAAGGTCCGCTCCTCGCGCAGCGCTACCACAAGCCCGACGGGCCCGACGGCGCGGATCGGAAGATCTACTGCATCGGCGGGCAGCTGTTCGGCATCCTCCGCAAGCTCCCGGCGTACACGTTCCGCGAGAAGTGCGGCGAGCCGTTCACCATCACCGCCGAGCTGCGGGACATCGCGCTGCGCTGCGCGGACGCCTTCGGCGTCGAGCTGTTCGGCCTGGACCTCATCTTCAGCGACGGCGCTCCGTACGTCGTCGACATCCACAGCTTCCCCGGCTTCAAGGGCGTTCCGGACGCGGCGCTGCGGCTCGCGGACTACGTCTACGCGACCGCCGAGCGCGTGCTCGCCGGCGAGTCCGTTCTTCGACGTGCAGCGGAAATCCACCATCCGATCAAGGCGGTGTGCGCATGAAGGCCGTAGTCTTCGGTCCTGGCCGCATCGGATGCGGTTTCGTCGGTCAGCTCCTCGCCGCGGCGGGGTACGAGCTCGTCTTCGTCGGCCGCGGCGGCGTCGTCGATCACCTCGCGAAGGTCGGCCGGTACCGGGTGAAGCTCACCGACGGCCGCACCGCGAAGACGATCGAAGTCTGCGGCGTTGGCGCGATCCAGACTTCCGACGCCGAGGGCGTCGCGGCGGCGATCGCCTGCGCCGACCTCGTCGCCGTGTCGGTCGGGGCCGCGAACCTGGGCGCGATTGCGCCGCTGCTCGCGGCGGGGCTCGCGCGCCGCAATTCTCCGGTGAACGTCATCGCGTTCGAGAACTGCGCCGATCCCGGCGGTTGCCTCCGTCAGGCGGTGATCCGCTGCGTCCCCGCGCTGCGCGATGCCGGCCACGGCTTCTCCGGCGCGCTCGTCAGCCGCATCGTCACGCGGCGAATCGGAGATCCCGCGCTCGTCGAGCCGCTCGTGTTCCTGGGCGATCCCACCGAGTCGTTCGTGGTGCACGGACCCTCGCTGTGCTCCCCGATGCCGCGCATCCCCGGGCTTCGCGCCGTCGACGACTACAGCGCGTCGGTGACGAAGAAGCTCTACACCTTCAGCGCGGGCCATGCCGCCGCTGCCTACCTCGGCGCGCTCAAGGGCTACCACTACGTGCACTCCGCCATCCGCGACCCGGAGATCCGGGCTGCCGTGCTGGCGGCGATGGAGGAAGGGCAGCGGGGCCTTGCGCGCCGCTATGGTCCCGAGCTGGCGGGGGATACCCGCGAGCTGCACGAGATCGTCGCGCGATTCGAGAACGCGTCGCTCAACGATCCCGTGTCGCGCGTCGGCCGCGACCCGGTGCGCAAGCTCGGACCGGAAGACCGGCTGGTGGGCGCTGCGATGCTGGCCGCCGAAGCGGGCGTCCGACCGCGCCGTCTCGCGCTCGTCGCCGCCGCCGCCATGTGCTTCGTCTGCTCGCAGCAACAATCGGGCGCCGCGGCTGCCGCTTCCGACGCGACGCTGCGGACGGTCTCAGGCCTCGATCCACGCGCCGGCCTGGGACGCGACGTCTCCGAAGCGTTCGTCCAGCTCGCCGAGGGCCGCGAGGAGGACAACGTGCTGCTCAACCTGAAGGAGCTCGTCTGGAGCTGGCGCCGCGCCGACGCCGCGACCGTCGCGCTGAGGAAGACGGCGTGAAGACCAGGACGAAGATCATGTTCATGCTCGCGCGGCGGCCCGACGGGCCCAGCGAGATCGTCCGCGCCACCGGCGAGCTCCTCGGGCGGCGCGGCTTCGAGGTCGGGACGGCCATCGCGGAGGAGCTGGTGCAGCGGCCCGACCTGGTCGGCGACGAGGCCGACCTCTGGGTGCTCAAGTCGTATACGCCGCTGTCGCTCAGCCTCGCCTCGGTGCTGCACGAAAGCGGCGCCCGGGTGCTGAACCCGTACCCTGCGTGCATCGCCGCCCGCGACAAGATCGCCGCCGCGCGCGTCCTCCGCGCAGCCGGCTTGCCGGCGCCGCGCACGTGGGTGACGGGAGACCTCGGCCTCCTCGTGCCGCTCGTGCGCGAGATGCCGCTCGTCGTCAAGCCGTACATGGGATGGCGCGGCGAGGGCGTCTGCGTGGTGAGAAGCGAAGACGAGCTGCTCTCCCTGCCGGCGCCGCGCGAGCCGATCGTGGCGCAGGAGTTGATCCCCGGCAACGGCGAGGACCTGCGCGTCTACGTGGCGGGCGACCACGTCTTCGCCACGCGCAAGCCGTTCTCCGAAACGAGCTTTTCGCAGCCCGGACGGCAGGTGGAGGTCGGGCCCGCGATGCGCGCGATGGCGCTGCGCTGCGGCCGCGCTTTCGGCCTCGTCCTCTACGGCCTCGATGTCATCGAATCGCCCGGCGGTCCGTACATCGTCGACGTGAACTACTTTCCCGGCTACAAGGGAATCGCGCGCGCTTGCGAGGCCGTCGCCGAATCCGTCGCCAGGTACGCTCGCGGGGACGTCTCCGCCGATCCCGCGCACGTCGTGCCGCAATCCGCGTCGATCGGAGCCCCTAGATGAGCTTCCCGTCCGGTCGCCGGCGCGAGCGGCGCTTCGACCCCGTCCTGCTCGCCATCGTCGGAGAAGGGCTCTTCTCCCGCCTCGCCTTCGGCATCCTGAGCTTCGCGCTTCCGCTGTACGCTCGGCACCTGGGGCTCTCGCTGGCGCAGATCGGCGTCCTCCTCTCCCTCAACAGCATCGTCGCCATCGGCCTCAAGCCGGTGCTGGGGTGGACAGCGGATCGATTCGGCTCCAAGCGGACCCTGGTCGTCGCGGTGGCGCTGCGCAGCCTGGTGTCACTCCTCCTCGTCTTTTCCAGCGCGCCGTGGCAGCTCTTCGCCATCCGCTCGCTGCACGGATTGTCGATGGCGTTGCGCGACCCGGCGGCGACCATCCTGCTGTCGGAGCCGAAAGGGGGCAAGGGCGGCGTCGCCTCCGCGTTCGCCTGGTACCAGACGGCGAAGAGCGTGGCGGGATCGACGAGCAAGGCGTTCGCCGGCGTCCTCCTCGGGCTCCTCGGCGCGCGCTACCCGGTCGTCTTCCTCGTCGGCTTCGTGCTCTCCGCCCTGCCGCTCGCGGTGGTGGCCCGTTACGTCCAGGAGCTGCCGCCCGTCCATTTCCAGCCCGGCGACGTCACGAGCGCGGCGGGTACCGCGCAGGCCGCCGCCGCGCGCGCTCCCGTGCTCGCCGTCGCCGGGCTTGGTTTCCTCGTCGCCGCCAGCGCCGAGATGCTGGCCGGCCTGTTCCCGGTGCTCGCAACCGAGTACGCCGGCCTCACGCCGGCGCAGACCGGTCTCGTGTACGTCGCCTCGACCACCGTCGCCGTCGTATCCGGTCCCCTGTTCGGTTGGCTGTCCGACAACGTGAGCCGCAAGCTGGTGCTCGGCATCCGCGGCGCGGCAAACGCGTTCTCCTCGATCCTCTACCTCGCCTTTCCCTCCTACGCGGGCGTGGGCGTCGCCCGATGCGTCGACGATCTGGGTACCGCTGCCTTCCGGCCCGCCTGGGGCGCGCTGATGAGCGACGTAGGCCGTCTCGATCGGCGCAACCGCGCGCGCACGATGAGCTGGCTCGGGATGGGCGAGGACGCGGGCGGCGTGGTGGGTCCGATGCTCGCCGGGTTCTTGTGGAACGGCTGGGGCATTGCCGCGCTGATGATCACCCGGATCTTCCTGGCCGCCGCGAGCGAGGCGTACGCGCTCTTCGTCGCGCGGCGGATCGCCCCCACCGCACGCCCGACGCCCGCTGCTGCGCCGCAGGTCGCGGGGTTGCAGCTCGCTCCCGCATGCCCGACCGAACCCTGAGGACCCCCATGCGCATCGCGTTCCTGCTGGTCAGGCATCCGCCCGAGAGAAAGAGCCCGATCGTTCCCGAGGTCGTGCGCCTGCTGCGCGAGCGAGGCGCGACGGTCGACCTGGTCTACCCGGACGAGTCCGTCACCCGGCTGGGGAGCGTGCGCGCCGATCACGACCTGTACGTCCTCAAGTCCGGCACCGACCGCGCGCTCAGCCTCGCGGGAGCGCTGCACGCGCGGGGAGCCGCCATCTTGAATCCGTACCCCGTCGCGGCCGCGCTGCGCGACAAGGTCGTCGCGACCGGCATCTTGCAGTCGGCCGGGGTGCCCGTTCCCGAAACCTGGGTGGCGAGCAAGCCCGACGATCTCGCCGGCCTGCTCGCGGATGGGGCGCTCGTCGTGAAGCCGTACCGCGGTTCACAGGGTCGCGGCGTGCGGGTGGTCCGCACGCGCGCCGAGCTGCAGTCCGTCACCGCCGAGGACGGGCTCGTCTTCGCGCAGCGCCACCACGCTCCGGACGGGCCCGACCACAAGCTCTACTGCATCGGCGGGCGCGTCTTCGGCGTCCGGCGCATCTGGCCGCCGCGGACCTACGAGGACAAGCTCGGCGAGGCGTTCGCGGTCTCGCAGGAGATGGAAGACATCGCCCTGCGCTGCGGGCGGGCGTTCGGCGTGACCTCGTTCGGCGTCGACGTGGTGGTGAGTGGCGGCCGCCCTTCCGTCGTCGACATGCAAGCGTTCCCCGGATTCAAAGGCGTTCCGGACGCCGCCCTGCATCTCGCTGACGAGATCTTCGCCGCCGCGACGCGCGCGATCGCGGAGCGGCACCGCGCGGAGCCGCACCTCGAGCGCGAGCTGGATGCCGCCGTCCGGCTCGCCGTGCAGGCCGGCGCCCTCCTGCGGCGCCGCCGCGGTCCGGACCTTCCGACGTCGCAGAAGGCGAACGGCGAGATCGTCACCGCTGCCGATTGCGAAGCGGATGCTCTCATCCGCGCCGGCCTTTCGGCAGAATTCCCGGACGACGCGATCTACTCCGAAGAGTCGGAAGACTCGCCGGCGCGCCTCGGGACGCGGCGCACGTGGATCGTCGACCCCATCGACGCGACGAGCGACTACGCGTCGGGCGGCGAGGAGCACTGCGTGTCGATCGGACTGGCCGTCGACGGCGCTCCCCTCCTCGGCGTCGTCTACAATCCGGCGCGCGACGAGCTGTTCGCGGGCCGCGCCGGGCTGGGCGTCACCTGCAACGGGTTCCCCGCGAGCACCACGCACGTCGCCAGGCTTGCCGAAGCGCGCATCGAGGTCTCGCGCAAGGAATGGAACCGCGGGCTCGCGTCGCACTCGCGCGCGCTGCCGCTTCGCCCCGTCGCGAGCATGGCCTACAAGCTCGCGCGCGTCGCCGCCGGCCTCTCGGACGGAGCGATCTCGTTCAAGCGCCGCAAGGAATGGGGCACCTGCGCGGGGACCGCGCTGGTCCTGGCGGCAGGCGGGCGCGTCACCCTGCTCGACGGGTCGACGCCGGCATTCAACCGCCCGCCGGGGCTCGCGCCCCTGGGGCTCATCGCGGCCGGCGCCAGGCTGCACCGGACGCTCCTGGAAGCCGCGGCGGCGCTCGGACCGCGCGAGCCGCGAGCGTCACTCCGCCAGCACGCGTAGCCAGGCAGGGTCGCTCTGCAAGTCCCCGAGTTGCTTCGGCGGCGGCGGATCGGTCGTGCGATCGAGGAGATCGAGCTGCCACCAGCCGACGTCGTGCCAAGCACCGAGCTTGTATCCGACCGCGCGATACACCCCGACCGGCCGGAACCCGACGCTCTCGTGCAAGGCGACGCTGGCGGCGTTCGGCAGCGTGACTCCAGCGAATGCGGCATGGAACCCCTGCAGACGCAGGAGCCGGATCAGCTTTCCGTAGAGCCCCGCGCCGATCCCCGCGCGGCGGTGCGTCTCGTCGACGTAGACGGCGACGTCGACCGACCAGCGGTAGGCGGCGCGCTCGCGGTGCTTCGACGCGTAGGCGTAGCCCCGCACGGTGCCGTCGCGCTCCTCCACGAGCCACGGCGCGAACGCGCCAATCGACGCAATCCGCCGCGCCATCTCCTCGGGCCCGGGGGGATCCTCCTCGAACGAGATGGCGGTGCGCGCGACGACCGGATCGTAGATGCGAGCCGCCGCCGCGCCGTCCGCTGCCGTGGCCAGCCTGATCATGGCCGCGAGCGTACGCGGCGGATGTACATGCAGCAACTCGATTGGCTGCATATGTGATATTGATATTTTCGATGCAGCTCGATCAGCTCGTCGCCTTCGACCGCATCGCGCGCGAGGGCAGCTTCAGCCGGGCGGCCGCCGCGCTCGGCGTGGGCCAACCGGCGATCAGCGCGCGCATCCGCGCGCTCGAGGCGGCGGTGGGCGGGTCGCTGTTCGTGCGCGGCCGCGTCCTCCGCTTGTCCGCGCTGGGCGAGAGCCTGTTGCCGTACGTGCGCCGCGCCCTCGAGGTGCTTCGCGAAGGCGTCGACGCGTCCCGTCTCGCCCAGGTCGGCGAACGCGGAACGGTGCGCGTCGGCGCGCTCGGGTCGCTCGCCGGCGGCCTTCTCGGCCCGGCGCTGGCGGAGTTCGTCCGCAGCCACCCTCGAGTCGAGTGCACCGTGAAGTCCGGCGACCACGAGGTCATGCTCCGGCTGCTGCTCGACGGCATCGTGGACGTGGCGCTGACCGTGTGGCCGTGCACGAGCGCAGTCGAGCTGACGCCGCTGTTCGTGTTCCGCGAGCCCGTCACCCTCGTCACGCATCCGGACCACGTCCTCGCGCGCCGCGGAGAGGTGACGAGGGACGAGGTGGCTCGGCTGGCGCGGCCGCTGCTCCGGCTGCGCTGGTGGCAGTCGCACCATCCCGAGCTCACGCGCCTGGCGGAGCAGTCCGAAACCGCCGTCGAGGTCGCGATGGAGGCGGCCCGGCGTCTGGTGGCGAGCGGCGTCGGAGCGGGATTCTTCACGCAGACGTACATCGCCGACGAGCTGGAGCGAGGAACGCTGGCGGAGATCCGCGTGCGCGGCTTGCGCCTCTACCGGGACAGCGCGCTCGTGCGGCGCAAGCACTCGGGCCCGATCTCTCCGGCGCTGGCGGCCTTCATCGAGCTGTTGCGCAGGCGCACCCTCGAGACCGGGCGCTCCCGATCCGAGTCCGCCGCCCGCCGCAAATCTCGAACGGCGTGAGATGCTCCCGCCGCAGCTTCGGCGTCAGGGCTGCGAGGCCGAGACCGCCGGCGCTTGCTCGTCGGAGATCGCCTGGTAGACGAGCTGCTTGAAGAGCTTGCGATAGTAGACGCGCGACGGCCCCGGCGCCTGGGTCATCAGCACCGCCACGAGCTGCTCCTTCGGATCGACCCAGAAGTACGTCCCGGCGGCGCCGGCCCACATGAACTCGCCCGCGCGGCCCGGAGTCCCGGCGACGCCGTCGTCGAGACGCACCGCGAAGCCGAGGCCGAAGGTGTACCCGCGCGTGCCGAGGAGCAGCTCGCCGGGCGTGATGCCGTTGTCCTTGATCTTGCCGAGCTGATCGGAGGTCATGAGGGCCACCGTCGTCCGGCTCAGGATGCGCGCGCCGTCGAGCTGGCCGCCGTTCGCCATCATCTGCGCGAATCGCAGGTAGTCCATCGCCGTCGCCACCGCGCCGACGCCGCCTGCGTCGTTCTTCGGCGGCGCGGTCACGTCGAGGATCCGATTCGGGTTGCCGGTCGCAGGGTCGGTGGGGAACGGCTGCGCCAGGCGGCCGAGCTTCTCCTTCGGCAGCGAGAACGCCGCATCCGCCATCTTCAGCGGCTTGAAGAGTCGCGCGTCGAGGAACTCGGAGAGGCGCGTTCCCGCCACCTGCTCGACGACGCGGCCGAGCACGTCGACGGACATGCTGTACTCCCAGACCTCGCCGGGATGATGCGCCAGCGGCGCCTTGGAGAGGCGCTCGACTTCCTCGGCGGGCGTCACGCCGCGCGATTCGTACGGGAAGTCGGCCTGGAACACGCCGGCCTTCGCGTACGCGTCCTTCACCGGCGCGTTCGCGGTGATCTCGCCGTAGGCGAGGCCGGAGGTATGGCGGAGGAGATCCTGGATCGTCATCTCCCGCGCGGCGGGCACGGTCTCGTAGGTCAGCCTGCCGGTCCCGTCGACCTTCGGGACGCTCACCTGCATCTTGGCGAACGCAGGCAGGTACTTGGAGACGGGGTCGGTGAGGACGATGCGTCCTTCCTCGGCGAGGATCATCGCGCCGACGGAGGCGAGCGGCTTCGTCATCGAGTAGACGCGGAAGATGGTGTCCTTCGCCATCGGAGCGCCGTTTGCCGGATCGCGCGCACCGAACGCCTCGAAGTACGCGATCCGCCCCTTGCGCGCGACCACCGCGACGGCGCCGGGGAGCTTCTTCGCCTGGATCTCGGCTTGCAGCACCTTGCCGATCCGCCCGAGCCGTTCCGCGGACAGGCCGACTTCCTCGGGCATCCGCGCCGTCGGAACCGGTTGCGCCCGGACGACCGAGGAAAAGAGGGAGAGCGTGACGACGAAGACGCCGAGGAAGCGAGCCATGCGCAGCCTCCCGCGCTGAAAGGAGGCGCCATGCTAGTCCGCCGCAACTCAAAGCGCGAGCGGCGACTTGCAAAATGTCCGGCTCGGATAAGCCAAAGGTCTTACCGGCCATCAGTAGCCGTGATCGCCAGCGTCCGCGCGGACCTTCCCGCGGAACATCCGGTAGACGAGCACGAAGTAGCCGATCGCCACGAGCATCCCGAACGACCACCAGTACACGCCGTAGCGAAGCGCGTACTCGCCGGAAGCGCTGTTGTGGATGGTGAGGCTGTACGCGTCGGAGGTGCTCGCGGGAAGCAGCTGTGGATGGAGCGCGAACGCCACGCCCGTGAGGAGGGTGGCGAGAAACGCGCACGAGCTCAAGAACGCCGCCCGGTCGCGGTGGCGCCGCAAGAAGAAGAACACGCCGGCGTAGCTCGCGGCCGCGATCGACGGCACCAATGCTGCGGCGAGCCAGTGGCGGCGGTAGTTGTCTGCGAGCTGCGGGCGGATGGAGAGCGCCGCGGCGAGCGCGGCGACCGAGAGGAGCAGGAGCGGAACGACGAGCCCCGAGGCGATCCTCCGCGCCCGTTCCTGGACCGGACCTTCCGTCTTGTACGTGAGCCAGAGGGCGCCGTGCACCGTCAGCGCGACCAGCGCGAGCACGCCGCAGAGCACGGTGAACCAGTCGAGGATCCCGTTGTCGGTGCCGACCCGGAAGTCCGTCCAGAGCGGCTCGAAGAAGGAGCCGTCCTTCCGCAACGGCACTCCGCGGACCACGTTGCCCAGAGCGGCGCCATAGAAGATCGCCAGGAACGCGCTGCTCAGCGCGAAAGCGCCGTCGAAGAACCCGCGCCAGACCGGCGAGTCGATGTGCGCACGGAACTCGATGCCGATCGCGCGGAGCATGAGCAGCCACAGGACGATGTTGAGCGGCAGGTAGAAGCCGCTGAAGCTCGAGGCGTAGAGCGCCGGGAAGGCGAAGTACAGCGTGCCGCCAGCGGCGATCAGCCACACCTCGTTTCCGTCCCAGACGGGTCCGATGCTGCGCAGGACCGTCCGTCGCTCTTCGTCGCGCCGGCCGACGAACAGGTGCACCGCTCCGGCGCCGAGATCGAAGCCGTCGAGGACGACGTACGCCGTGAGCATGAACGCGACCAGCGCGAACCAGACGGTCGCCATCGCTACACCGCGCTCAGCCCGGCGGTCGCCCGAGCCGGGCGCTGCGGGGCCGGCCCGTCGGCGATCGACCGCTGCACGAGCAGCACGAACGAGATCGCCAGCAGCGTGTACATCCCCATGTATCCGAGAAGCGTGAACCACCCGCTCCCGGACGAGACGAGGTCCGAGTAACCGGCGTGCGTGCGCAACAGCCCGTAGACGAGCCATGGCTGCCGGCCGAGCTCTGCGGTCATCCAGCCCGCGGTGTTGGCGATGTACGGGAAGGGGAAGGCGAGCATCAGCGCCCAGAGCGCCGGGCGCGCGTGGAGCAGTCGCCCGCGGAAGAGCAGGAACGCGGAGATCGCCATCAGCGCGACGAAGAGCGTCCCGAGCCCGGCCATGATGTGGTACGCGAAGAACAGCAGCGGAATGTTGTCCGGCCAGTCCTCCTTGGGAAACGAGTCGAGCCCCTTCACCTCGGCGCGCGTCGTCCCGTAGATGAGGAAGCTGAGTGCGTCGTTCACGGCGATCGGGTTCTCGATCGTGCCTCGCGCCGGATCGGGTTGGCCGATGAGCACGATCGGCGCCCCCGCCTCCGTCTTGAACAGTCCCTCCATGGCGGCCGTCGTGACCGGCTGCTTCCGCGCCAGGTAGCGGCCGTGCAAGTCGCCCGTGGGGAAGACCTGCAGGATCGAGCTGGCGAGGCCCGCGATCACGCCGGTGCGGACGAAGATCGCCGCGTGTCCCTGGTGGCGTCCGCTGAGCAGATAGAACGCGCCGACGGCCGCCATCACGAACGAGCCGGTCACCACCGCTCCGCTCATCGTGTGCGCGTACTGGAGCAGCGCCCAGGGGTTGAGCAGCACTCCGAGGAAGCTCGTCACCTGGAACGAGCCGTCGGCGAGGCGCGCGTAGGCGACGGGATGCTGCATCCATGCGTTGGCCGCGACGATGAAGAATCCGGACAACCACGATCCGAGGAAGACGGCCACTCCGGACAGCCAGTGGATCCGCGGAGCGAGGCGCTTCTCGCCGAAGAGGAACAACCCGAGGAAGGCGGACTCGAGGAAGAACGAGAAGACGCCTTCCATCACCAGCGGCTGGCCGATCACGCCCCCCGTCAGCCGCGAGAAGCGCGACCAGTTGGTGCCGAACTGGAATTCCATCGGGATGCCGGTGACCACACCGAGCACGAAGTTGAGCCCGAACAGCTTCGCCCAGAACCGGGCGGCGTCGGCGTACGCGGGGTCGCGGCGTCGCAGGGCGACGGTGTGCAGCACGACGATGAGCGGCGCGAGGCCCATCGTGAGCTGCGGGAACAAGTAGTGGAACGTGATCGTGAATCCGAAGTGGAGCCGGTGGACCAGGTACGCGGCGGTGTCCATGGCGCCTCGCCGCTCGACGGACCGCGAGCTGCGGCAGACTTTACCGTCAGCTGCGCCGGATGGCGAAACTCCGCAGGTACTCGTTCGCACGCGCCGCGTCGAACGTCCGTGCCATCACGCGGTGCTGCGCGTACGTGCGTTCGGGTACGGCGAGACCGAGATGGCCCAACCGCGCGCGCGCCTCGTTCGCGAGGAACACCTGCTCGGCGACGCCGCGGTAGTCGAGATCGCCCTTCACGTAGCCCCAGCGCTTCAGCTGGGTCAGGATCCACACGGCCATCGAGTGCCAGGGGAACGGATCGAAGCCGGCACGTCCAGGAACGCTCTGCACGTTTCCGAGGCCGTCGGCGTAGCGGCCGGTCAGCACCTGCTCGACCACGGACACCGGCTGGTCGAGGTATGCAGCGGACGCGATCGCCTGCGCGACGTCGCGCCGGTTGCGCGGGTCGTTCGCATAGGCGGCGGCCGCGGCGAGTGCGCGAAAGAGCGCGGCGAACGTATTCGGCTTCTCCTTCACGAAGGAATCCGGCACGCCGAGCGCGCAGCAGGGATGGCCGTCCCACAGGTCCCGGGAGAGCAGATGGATGAACCCGACGCCGTCGTGCACGGCGCGCTGGTTGAATGGCTCGGGACCGAAGTAACCGTCGATGCTGCGCGCCTTGAGCTGGGCGAGCATCCCGGGAGGAGGGACGACGCGGATTACGACGTCCTTGTCGGGGTCGAGCCCGTGCTCTGCGAGGTAGTAGCGGAGGAGCAGGTTCTCCATCGAGTGCTCGAAGGGCACGCCGAGCTTCATCCCCGCCCACTGTTTCGGGTCGCGGCGATCGCGGTGCGCGACGTGCAGCGTGAGCGCCTGCCCGTTCACGTTGCTCAACGCGACGACGCACGTCGCGTCCGGCCGCGAGCCCAACCCGAGCGTCGCGGCGAGCGGCATCGGTGCCGGCATCGGCGACGCGTCGTACTGCCGGTTCAGGACCAGATCGCGGACGAGCGCCCAGCCCGGAGTCTTCACCAGAACGACCTTGAGGCCCTGCAACGCGTAGAAGCCCATCGCGTGCGCGAGGAGCACCGGCGTCGCACACGCGACCGGGAGGAAGCCGATCTTCAGCTCGGTCTTCTCCAAAGCTCCGCGCGGTTCCTGCGCGAGGACCTTCGCGGTGGTGAGCGGGAAGAAGGCGCCGAAGGCGCCGAGGAACGCCCTTCCCCCGACGCGGCGAAGCATCGGGCGGCGCCCGAGGACGGCGTGCGTGACGGCCGCCTCGACGATCCGATCGACCAGGCGTTCCGCGGGGCGCATCAGGCCCGCCCCCTCGAAGAACGGGCCGCCGGGGAGCTCCCCAGGTAGCCTTCGAGACCGCGATCGCTTCGGTCGTCCACCGATGCTCCTTCCCGCGGAAGAGGCCTACCGGCACTTCCCCGGCGCGCCGCGTAGCTGCAGTGCAATCCCGATACCACGCTGCCCTGCGCAACTTCCGAGGAAGCAGACCGCCGCGCGTCGATCGGCCGCGACGAATTCGTCGGTCCTGCCGCCGCGCCCCACGCCGTTGTCGCTCGGGCTGTGCGCAGCTCGTTCGCGGGGAGCAGCACCGCTCCCGTCCCCCACCGCATGCACCATGCAGATCCTCCATGCCACGACAAGGAGGCTTCGTGCACGCTCTATTTGTGCGCCTCGAGATCGTCGAGGATCTCGTAGAGCCCGAGCTTGGGAAGCCGCTCGTAGCCGGCGCGCGCGGCGCGCGCGAGCGTGCCGTCCCCGATCCATCGAAGGAGCCACTGCCCGGCGCGGCGGGGATCGCCCTGCGGAACGGCGGCGCCGTGCTCCAGCGCCCACGCCAGGTTGCGCTCCTCGTGAACGCCGACCGGTGGCGCCGCCACGAGCGGCAGGCCGAGCGCGGCGAAGAAGGTCATCTCGCTCGGCTTGCTCCAGAGGACGTCGGTACGCGCCAGGAGATCGTTGAACCGCCTGAAGTAGACGAGCGTGTCGCGCTCCACGAGCAGCTCGACGCCGCGGCCGGTGGAAAGACCTTCCGCCGCAACCGCGGCGCGAAGCTTGCGGGCGACGTCGCGCCGCTGGCCGGCGACGAGCGCCAGCGCCAGCTTCCCCGCGCGCACCGCCGGCCCGAGCGCATGCAACAGACGGCAGGCGAGGCTCGCTTGCGCACCGGCACCACCGATCGCGAACGTCACGAGCGGCGGCGACGATCCCGCCGCCGCGCTCTGCGCCTCGTCGGATGGCGCGCTGCCGGGATCGAGACGCGCGAGCCTGGCGGCCAGGTTCCTCTTCAGCGCGGTCATGGCGCGGCCGCCGACCAGATCGTGCGGAAGCGGAAAGCCGGTCACGCGGATCCGCTCCGGTGCGACGCCGTACGAAGCGATGCGAGCGCGGGCGGGCTCGGTCGGAACGTAGTAGCGGATCCGGCTCCGGGCCGGGTACGGCGGCGCCCAGATCCGGTTCACGTCCGAGTCGGTCACCACGCAGTGGAGCCGCTCCGCGCCGTGCAGCTCGGCGAGGATCGGCGCCGCGTAGAACGTCGAGACCAGCGCCGCGCCGGTCTGGCGCAGGTGGCGCGCGAGGGCGTCGCCGGCGCCGTTGCGCGCCACGCGCTCCATCCAGCGCGTGCCGGCGGTGGGGGCCGACGCGTCGGGCTCGCCGTCGGGGATGTCCGTGATGCGCCGGAGCACGGCGCGCAACGGCCGTCCGATCCCGGAGAGCTGCGACCAGCGCGTGAGCGGCTCGTACAGCGTCCGGGTCCTCTGCCACAGACGGAAATCGCGCGCGTCGCCGAGCGGCGGAAGGTCCATCCGCAAGAGCGGCACGCCCAGCGCGTCGGCCAGGGGCGCGGCGGCGCGGAGGTGGCCGTATCCCATGTCGATGGCCGCGACGAGCACGGCGGGCGCCGTTGGCGAAGTCATCGGGGGGCGCGCACCTTCACCGCGGTGCGCGCCCCTGTCAAGGCGCTCCGGCGGGCGCCGGGCGGCGGCGGCGCGAAAGCAGCGAGGCGCAGCCGTACACGACGAGGGCCACGCAGAAATACTGCGCGGGCGTGAGGCCGAGATATCGCGCATCGACGTAGGGAAGGTCGCGCGCTCGCAGGAAGTCGAGGGCGAAACGCCCCACGCCGTAGAGCAGCGCGAGCACGGCGAGGAGCGAGCCGCGGAGGGCGCCGCGGCGGCGCAGGGCGTAGAGGGCGAGCGTGATCGCCCCGAGCAGCAGAGCGTCGTAGAGACCGAGATCGTGGCGCGGCCCGTCCGGGAACATCAGCGCGAGCAGGAAGCTGGTGCGCACTCCGGGGTGATCGTGCACGGCGAAGCAGCCGAGCCGCGCCACCGCCCATCCCGGCGGGATCGACAGGGCGAAAACGTCGCCATACCGCGCGAACGAGAGTCCCCGCCGACGGAAGAAGAAGAGCCCCGCGGCGAGGCCGCCGACCACGCCGCCCGTCGACGAGAGCCCGTCCCAGAACTTCAGCACCTGGAGGAAGCCGCCGGAGCGCAGCTCTTCGGGGTGGTACAGGAACAGATGGACGAGGTGACCTCCGGCGAGCCCGCCGACCAGCGCCCAGGTGGCGAAGGACGACATCGGCGCGGGATCGAGCTCCTCCTGTCGCGCGCGGCGCAGGAGCAGCACGGAGGCGAGGTACACGCCTGCCGCGGCGAGCACGCCGAACGGCTCGATCGAGATCGGTCCGAGGCGCAGCGGCGGGACCTGGAACCAAGGGATGAAGGCGGGGAGCACTGTGGCTAGCGTTTTGCGTCGAGGTAACGCGGACTGGCGACGCGCAGCTTCAGCTCGGCGATCCGGCGCAGGGCGGCGAGCGTGCCGCGCGGCACCTCGCCGCCGCGGATGCGCCTGCACAGCTCCGCCGAGAGCGACAGGGCCTGCTGCCCCGGCGTCCCCGCCGGCGGTGCACCGGCGAGAGGACGCAGCAGCGCGATCTCCTCGGCCAGCAGGTCCTCGCCGAGCTCCAGGTCGCGCTGCAGGATCGACAGCGCATTCGCGGCGACCAGCACGCGGAAGCGGAGCCGCGGATCCTGCGCGACGGGGAGCACTTCCGTCTCGAGGAACTCGCGCACCGCTTCCGCCAGCTGGCCGGCCGAAGGTCCATCGTGCATGGTCAGGTTCCTCCGTCGTCCAAGAGCGAGAGGATCTCGTGCTCGACTTCGGCCGCGAGGCGGCCGAGGACGGCGAGCTCGACGCTGCGTTCCTCTCTCGCGAGGTGGCGCCGGGCTTGCGTGAGCGCGCCGATGGCCCAGCGCACGTTCCCGAGCAGCTCGAAGATGGCCAGCTCCTGCAGCGAGACGCGGAGCCCGGTCCGCTGCGCGTATGCCTCGAGGAACGGCTCCGGCTGCGCGATGCCGCCGAGGCGCAGCCGGTCCCTGCCGAAACGCCACGCCCGCACCATCGGCCAGGCCAGGTCTTCGCGCGGGTCGCCGACGTGCGCGAACTCCCAGTCGAGCACGCCGATCAGCCCGGCAGGCCCGACCATCAAGTTGCCGATGCGGAAGTCGCCGTGGCAGACGACGCGGCGCCCGTCTCGCGGCAGCTCGCGGCGCAGGCGCAACAACCCCAGCTCGATCGCTGGATGGGGCTCGCCCACGGCATCGAGCTGCGCTTCGAGCGTGTCCAGCGAACGTCGCAGCGGCGATTCGTCGCGCGCGCCAGGGAGGAATTCGACGCGCTCCGGATCGAGGGCATGGATGCGCGCCAACTGCTCGGCCATCTGCGCGGGAAGCGCGGCGCGTGCGTCGGCGAGCTCCGGCTTCTGCACGATGCGCCTGCCCACCGTCTCGCCCGCCAGCCGTTCCATCGCGAACGCCTCGCGGCCCGCGACATCGGCGAAATGGCGGTAGGGGCGCGGCGCCAGGACGCCCGCCTCGAACGCCGCCTGCAAGATGCGCAGCTCGTCGGACAGCGCGAGCGCGTCGCGGTAGATGCGCCCTCCCGCCGCGCGCCGGAAGAGGAGCGCAAGCGGTCCCCGCGGGGTCTCGACGTCGACCGACCACGCCTCCATCGACGCGCCGCCGGCGAGGAGCGACGCGCGCGCGAGGCGAGCCCCGGCGCCGAACGCCTCCTCGACGCGCCTGCGCAGCGCGGCCTCCACCTCCCCGGTCATGGAGCGACCATCGCGCCCTTCCCCCGGCCCGTCCAGCGGCCGCGGTTTGAGCACGACGGTCATCGCTGCTACAGAGCGCGCGTGCAGCCCGCGTCAGCGGACCCGCAGCCGCGATCCGGCGGTGGCCTCTCGCGCCTCCTCGGCCGCGCGCGAGAGCCGCTGCGCGTTCCGTTTCAGCGCATCCCGTGGGAACGCGCTCTGTTCCTCGCGGTCGCCGCCGTCATCGGAATCTACGCGGGAATGGCCGCCGGGCTGTTCACCCAGAGCATCCGCTTCGTCCAGATCCTGCTGTTCCGCGGCGGCGAGGTCGCCGCGGCGTTCTTCGGAGGCGGGCACGTCGCGTGGGCGTCGCTCTTCCGCGAACGGCTGGGCGGCGCGCGCTGGCACCTGGAGTTTGCCGTGCTGGCCGTTCTTGCCCTCGTGCTCGCCTTCGCCGCCGACACCGTCGCGGCACGCAAGCCTTCGTCGATGCCTCGCTTCGAGGTCCACCGCATCCGCGCCGTGGCGCTCTCCGGCGCGCTGGGTCTCTGGCTCTACTATCCGCTCGTCCTCCTCACCGTCTTCAACGGCACCTTCCACGAAACGCGCGGCGGCCTCTACCAGATGGCCATCCAGGCTCCGCTCTGGATCCGCGTGGTCGCGCCCGCCGTCGGCGCTCTCGCCGCCGGCCTCCTGGTCCGCTACGTGAGTCCCGAGAGCGGGGGCCACGGCGTCGTCGAGGTGATGGAAGCCATCCATCTGCGCGGGCGCGAGCTGCGCGGCCGCATCGCCGTGTGGAAGTCGCTCGCCGCGGGGCTGGTGATCGGCTCCGGCGGCAGCGCCGGGCGCGAGGGGCCCGTCGTCCACCTCGGCGGCGCGGTGGCAGCGTCGTTGGGCCGCTTCCTCGCCCTGCCCCGCCGCGACGCGTCGGTGCTGCTCGCCTGCGGAGCCGGAGCGGGGATCGCGGCTTCGTTCCAGGCGCCGCTCGCGGGCGCGATGTTCGCGCTCGAGATCGTGCTCGGCGACTTCGGCGTCAGCCGTTTCGCACCGATCGTGCTCTCCTGCGTCACGGCCACCGCGACCTCGCGCGCCCTGCTGAGCGGCGGGAGCGAGCTTCGCCCCGTCACCTGGAACCTGCAGCACTCGGCCGAGATCGCCGTGTACCTGGGGCTCGGAATCGCGGCGGGCGGCGCGGCGATCCTCTACATCCGGTCGATCCAGGCAGCGGAGGCGATCTTCGCCGGGCGCGCCGGGGGGCGGCTCGGCAAGGGCCTTTCCCGGCTGCGCCCCGAGTGGCGCGCCGCCATCGGCGGCTTCGCGGTCGGATTGCTCGCGCTCCTCACGCCGCGCGTGCTGGGCACCGGCATCGACAGCATGAACGCAGCGCTCGCGGGCGAGGTGGCATTCGGCGCGCTGGTGGTCGTCTTCGCGGTGAAGCTCCTCGCCACCGCCGCGACCCTCGGGTCCGGATCGCCCGGGGGCAGCTTCTTCCCGGCCGTGTTCCTCGGCGCCATGTTCGGGGGCGCCTTCGGGCAAGCGGTGCAGGCGGTCCTGCCCGCCTTCACCTCGGCGCCCGCGGCGTATGCCGCCGTCGGGATGGGGGCGGTGGTCGCCGGCGCGACGGCCGCGCCACTGACGGGCGTTCTGATGATGTTCGAGCTGACCGGGAGCTATGAGATCGTGCTCCCCCTGCTGGTCGCCTGCGGCGCGGCCGCGGCGGTCGCGAACGGAGTGCTGGGTGGATCCATCTATACGCTGGTGGCGCGGCGGCGCGGCGTGCGCGCGCGAATCGAGGAGCCCTTGCGCGATTTGTCCGTCGCGCAAGCGTACGAAGCCGTTGCGGCGGTGCCCGCGGAGCTGTCGGGCGGCGAGCTGCGCCGGGCGCTCGACGGAGCCGGAAGCGCAGTCCCGGTCGTCGATGCGCGCGGCTTCGCGATCGGAGTGCTGTCCGTCCGCGCCGCCGAGGAGGCGCTTTCCGTCCCGGGCTCGCCGACCGCGGCGGACATCGCGCGGAGGACCGCGCTCGTCCTGCTCCATCCCGACGACGACCTGCAGCACGCGTTGCATGCGCTCTCCGATGCCGGCAGCCCGGAGGGCGTGGTAGTCGACAGCGTCGATGCCCCGCGCCCGCTGGGGATCGTGACGCGCGAAGCGATCCTGGACGCGTGGCACCGCGCCAACCGGTGACCCACCCGGCGCGCGCACACAATTGAGCAAAACGGGCGCTGCGTGCCTTGCGCCGCGTCGCGGACGACAGGATGGTGCGCATGTGCAGCCTGCTGTCCCGCCCGCCGCGCGCGATCTGCGCGCGTACGCGATCGCCCTGATCTCCGCCGCCACCCGGAAGGAGGTCGCCGCGGCCTTCGCATCCGAGGCGGTCCGTGCCGCGGGTGCTCGCGGCGGCAATCTCTATGCCGCCGGGAACGGCGCCCTCTACCTGTTTGCGATCTCGGGAGCGCCGCAGGACGCCGTCGTCCCGTATCGGGTGTTGCCCGTCTCGGCGACGACGCCGAATGCGGAGGTGTTCCGCACCCGCGAACCGGCGTGGCTCGGGACGGCCGAGGCCATCGAGACGCGCTTTCCGGAGATGCGGAGCCTGCGCGCCGCGACGGGCGACGAGGCGTGGGCCGCGCTGCCGCTGACCGCGGGCGGCCGCACCATCGGAGTCGTCGGCTTCCAGTTCGCCGATCCCCAGCCGTTCGACGACGAGCAGCGCGCCTTCCTCGCCGAGATCGCGTCGGCCACGGCGGCGGCGCTCGACCGCGCCGCGCGCTGCGACCACCAGGACGAGATGCGCGCGTTCCAGCACCGGCTCATCGGCATCGCCGGACACGAGCTGCGCAACCCGCTCACGGTGGTGCTCGCCGCCTCGCAGCAATTCGCGCACGCCATGACGAGCGACCGCGACAACCGCACTGCCGCACGACTCTTGCGCAACGCGCGGCGGATGGACCGCGTGGTGCGCGACCTCGTCGACTACGCCCAGGCCCAGTCGGAGGGACGGCTGAGCATCGCGCCGCGCGAGGTCGACTTCCACGAGCTGTGCGTGCGCGTGCTCGCGTCGCTTTCGTCGCTTCATCCGGAGCGGGCCGTCAGCTACCAGCGGGGCGACGAGGGCCGCGGCACCTGGGACCCGGACCGCCTCGAAGCGCTGCTCGAGAACCTGCTCGTGAACGCGCTGAAGTACGGCGCGGCGGATCGGCCGGTCTACGTCGGCTGGTACGCAGAGCCTACCGAGCTGGTGCTCAAGGTCCACAACCACGGCCCGCCGATCCCGCCGTCGGTGCTGCCGCACATCTTCGATCCCTTCCAGCGCGGCGAGCAGCACGGCGTCCGCGACAGCCTCGGCCTGGGCCTCTTCATCGTGAAGCAGATCGTCGCTGCGCACGGCGGCAGCATCCAGGTGCGCTCGGACCGGGAGTCCGGGACCGCCTTCGTGGTTCGCCTCCCGTACGCTGCGCCGGCGTCGTCCGCACGCGACCGGGCGGGGTGAGTCCGCCCGTCACGGCCCTTCGTACCGGACCAGGACCACCGTCGAGTTGTCGACGCCGCCGTTGGCGTTGGCCGTGTCGAGCAGCTTCCGCGCGGCGGCGTCCAGCCCCGGCGAGCGCAGCAGGATCGCTTCCATCACAGGGTCGTCGACCATCCCGGACAGGCCGTCGCTACAGAGGAGGAGCACGTCTCCCGGCCTCACCTCGTGCTCGTGCACCTCGACGTCCACCTGCCGCTGCTGCCCAAGCGCCCGCAGGATGATGTTCTTCTGCGGGAACGACTTCGCCTCTTCCTCGGTGATCTTTCCCTGGCGGAGATACTCCTCGACCAGCGAGTGGTCGATCGTCACCCGGCGCAGCTTGCCGTCGCGCAAGAGGTAGGCGCGGCTGTCTCCCGCGTGCGCCACGATCGCCTTGGCGGCGCCGTCGCGCTCCACGAAGAGCGCCGACGCGCAGGTCGTCCCCATGTTCTTCTTGCTGGCGTCCGCCTCGGAAGCGTCGATGATGCGCTGGTTCACCAGCTTGATCGCCGTGACGAGGCGATTCTCGTCGTAGGTCCGCTCGCGATCTTCCTTGAACGGCCAGGTCGCTTCCCGATCGCGTCCGGTCAGCTCGAAGAACTCGCGCATCTCCTGCACGGCGATGGCGCTGGCCACCTCGCCGGCCGCGTGCCCGCCCATGCCGTCGAACACCGCAAAGAGCCCCTGCTCCGGGTACGCGAGGTAGTTGTCCTCGTTGTTGTCCCGTTTCATGCCGACATCGGTCCTGGCGGCGTGCACGATGCGCATCGGACCCTCGAACCGCTGCCGAGGGTAGATGATCGCGCGCGCCGGCGCGAGCGCTCACTTCTTGCGGAGGATGACGTCGCCGGAGAAGGCGTCGCACTCGATGAGGCCCTCTCCCTTGCCGTAGAGCGCCTCGACCCAGCCGCCCATGCCGCCGTGCTTGCGCTTCGGGGCGCGCTTGACCTCGAGGTTGAGCTCGTCGCGCAGGTCGCCGCTGTGCGACGAGTACGACAGGGCGAAGCTGCTCCTCGCGGTGTCCGGCGACAGCTTGATGTCGCCGGAGACGGTCTCGGCCATGAGATGGCAGCCTTTCGCGCACACGCCGGCCCACTCCAGGTTGCCCGACGCCGACTCGAAGGCGAGCTGGACGCCGGGATCGGCGGTCGACGCGAAGGCCGTCCCGGAGACGAGATGCAGCCGGACGCGCGGGCCGGTCGCGTCGACGGTCGCATCGCCGGAGATGCTCTCCAGGTCGACGTTGCGCGCGCCCTTCACCTTGACGTCGCCGGACATGGTTCGCAGGCGCACGTCGCCGCCGACGTCCTGGACGGAGACGTCGCCGGACGTCGACTCGAATTCCAGGCCCGATCCCTTGGGCAGCTCCACGCGCAGGTTGCCGCGCCGCAGGGAGCGCCGGCCGTCGAGCTCCACTTCGACGCGATCGCCGTACTGCAGGAGGCGCACCTCGCCGCCGGTCGCGACACCCGAGAGCGCGACGGCGACCTGGGATCTGTTGCCGCCAACCACCTCCACGTCTCCCGACTGGACGCGCAGTCGGAACGTGACCGGTCCCTTCACGGCGAGCGTCGCCGAACCGTTCCTGCCGGAAGCGCGGGCCGTGGCCTCGCCGCGCTCGTCCTCCTCGCCGGAGAAGCGCGTCGACCAGCGGGGCGGCTCGAAGCGGTGTCGAGGCCAGCGCTCGCGGTCGGACGGGCCGCTGTCGCGGGACCGCTCGCGGGATTCGTCCGCGTCGTCGTCCTCGTCGTCGCGTTCCCGGAGCGCGAGGCGGCGGTCGCGCAGCGCGTGCAGGTCGACGTGAGGGATATGGATCTCGGGGATGCGGATTTCGGGGATGCGGATCTCCGGAATGCGGATCTCCGGGATGTCGATGTCCGGAGCTTCCGGATCCCGCATCTGTACGTCGCCGCGATGCCGGTTCTGCTCCTGCGGGCTTGCGCCCGTAGCGAAGAGGAGCGAGAGACCCAGAACGATGCTGCCGATCATCGTGCGACCTCCTCGGAATCCTCGATGGCGTGGCGCAGCGAGCGGACCATGAGCGCGCTGCCGTCGAGCAGCCGCAGCCGTTCGTCGGGGTCGTTGCGCGCCTGCGCGCTGGCATCGATGAGCGAGCGTGCCCTCGCGAACGAGGAGTCCCAGCGCTTCTGCGTGCGCGCATCGAGCCGGCCGCGCGCGCGCACGTACTCCTCTTCGAGAACGCCGAGCGCATTGCGGTAGTCGCCGGCGGCGCGGTCCAGCGCCTGCTGCGCCTTGGGATCGACCGCGGCGATCGTCTCCTCCGGAACGCCGGCGTCGTTGCCGTCGAACCCGCGCCGACCTGGCCCCCGCACGACGACCGCGAGCGCCGCCGCGGCGGCGACTGCTGCCGCTGCTCCCGCCACCCTTCGCCAGCGCCGGGCGCGCCACAGCGGGATCGGCGCGTGGATGCGCGCGTCGACCGCTTCCCAGATCTCGGGCCGCACGGCCGGCTGCGGCCGCCGGCGGACCAGCTCGGCCTCGGCGCGCAGCCAGGCCAGCTCCCGCGCGCACTCCGCGCACGACGCCGCGTGCGCCGCCGGTTCGGGATTCGCGTCCTCGCCGAGCGCCGCGGCCTCCAGCTCCTCGAGCGTCGGGTGGCGAGTCATGGCGTCCCCTCCACATATCCCGCGAGGCGCTCGCGCAAGAGCAGCCGCGCGCGGTGGATCTCATTCTTCACCTTCTGCAGGTTCCAGCCCATCGCTTCGGCGATCTCGTCGTACGGCAGGCCGTGATCGATGCGCATGAGCAGGACGGCGCGCCGCTCCGAGGAGAGGACCTGCAGCGCTCCGTCGAGAAGGCGGTCTGCCTCGCCCGAGAGCAGCACTGCCTCGGGGGACGGCGCGCGATCGGGCTCGCGCGGCTCGTCGTCGGCCAGCTGCGCAGGGTCCCGCCGCCAACGCCGCAATTGCTCGAGCGACACCATGCGCGCGATGCCGAACAGCCAACCGCCCAGCCGCTCGTCGTCGCGGAGCGTCCGCATCCGTGCGTGCGCGCGGACGAAGGTCTCCTGCGTCGCCTCGTCGGCCGCTGCGTCGTCGCGCAACAGGTCGCCGAGGAAGCGGCGTACCGAAGGGGCGTGGCGGTCGAAGATCACCCGAAAAGCCTCCGGCTCTCCGCGCCTTGCGCGGTCGAGCAACTGCCGCTCCGGCAAGACGTCCCCCCGGCCGCGCAGGCCAGCTGGGCGGTCGGAAGGCGTCCCCGGCACATCCGTGGGTGACGCGATGGGTCGGCTGGTTTCAGGCATGCCGGCTCGAATTCCCTCGATGTCGTCCTTTATCGCCGCGGCGGCGGCCTTTGCGCACCCGTGCGTCTAGCTTCCCTCCGTTTCCGTCTGGAACTTTCGTCGTCGGAGGCCGGGCATGGAGCAAGTGAACGCGCCGCTGCGGTACCGGTTCGATCATCTCGAGCAGGCGCGTGTCCACGTCGTGCGGTCCGGCGAGCACTCGTTGTTCTTCTTCCGCCATCCGCGCCTGTCGCTCGTGCCGGGCTCTTCGGTGCAGATGGAATGGACGTTCCAGAACGCCGAGCCGGCGCGCATGCTCCACGGGACCGCGCTCGAGAACGTCGACCGCTGCGGCGTGTGGATGGAGCTGCACGACACCCGGCCGCTGCGCGAGCTGCGCACGCTGCACAACGTCCGCCGCCACCGGCGCATGGCGACGGATCGCGCCGTGCACATCGTCTCTCCCGGACGCATCGACCCTGGCCGTCTGCTCGACGTCTCGGCCGGCGGCGCGCGAATCTCGGGCGCGAGTGGCGTTTCGCGCGGTGAGATCGTCGAGCTCCGCCTCCCCTCCTTCGACGATCCCGACGTGTTCCAGGACCTCGGCCACGCCTACGTCGTCTGGGCGGAGGGCGGAGAGATGGGCGTGCAGTTCGATCGCCTGGACTCGTTCTCGCGCGCCGCGGTGATCGATCTGGTCCGCTCCGTCGCGGACGCGTGGGCGAGCGCCCTCGAGTCGCGGCATCCCGCGTGGTGCTGCCTCGAGGCGGGACCGATCGAGGTGCCGCTCCCGGAGCGGCTGCTCGTCGCGTCCTGAATCAGGCCAAGATGTCGTTCTCGTATTTGCCGGCCGCGAGCGCGCGGTCGGCGATGGCCTTCACTTCCTCGTCGTCGTTGTGGCTCGCCGCGTGGAAGTTCTGATGGATGCGGTGGTGCGCGTCGGTGCAGAACGCGAGCGCCATGTTCAGCTCGTTCTCGGCTTTCAAGAGGCCGCGGTCGGCGATGAGCGAGCTCGTCCGGGAGATCACCGCCAGCATTCCCATCAGGTCGATCGCGACGTCGGCCAGGCGGCGGGTGGCGAACTGCTTCTCCACCACCTGTCGGCCGTGGCGGCGCAGGACCGATTCCGTGAGCGACGCCAGCTCCTGCACCGCGTCCTCCACGTTCGCCACCTGCTTGCGCATCGACTCGTGCGCCTTGGTGATCTGCGTCCGCCCGTAGGGAAGCGTCTGGCGCACCTTGCGCCGGCCGTAGTCGCGCAACAGGCCGAGGCTCTTGATCGGATCGTTCAGCGAGTTCGCCAGGTCCTTGCCGAGGCCCTGCAGGAACTCGCCCGGCTTCTGGATGCCGGTGAGCCCGACGTACAGGCGGAGGATCTCGTTGGTGCCCTCGAAGATGCGGTTGATGCGCACGTCGCGGAGCACGCGTTCGTACGGCTGCTCGCGCATGTAGCCCATGCCGCCGGCGATCTGCAGCGCCTCGTCCGCCGCGATCCAGAGCGCCTCCGAATTGAACACCTTGGTGGCCGCGCCCTCGACGGAGTAATCGACTCCGCCGCGATCGATGGTCGAGCTGACCAGGTAGCAGAGCGACTCGCTCGCGTAGCAGCGCAGCGCCATCCGCCCCAGCTTGTCCTTGATGAGCCCGAAGCTGCCGATGGGCCGGCCGAACTGCTTGCGCTCCCTCGCGTGCTCCGAGGCGAGCTGCAAGAGCCGCTTCTGCCCGCCGACCGCACCCGCGCCGAGCCCGGTGCGCCCGTGGTTCAGGATGGACATCGCGACCTTGAAGCCCTTCCCCTCTTCGCCCAGCACGTTCTCGGCCGGGACCTTCACCTCGTCGAAACGGACGCTGGTGGTCACCGAGGCACGGATGCCCATCTTGTCCTCGTGCGGCCCGTGCGAGACGCCGCCGAGGTCGCGCGTCACGGCGAACGCGGTGATCCTTCCTTTCTGCTCCGGAGTATCGGGCGTCGTCTTGGCGAAGACCGTGAAGAAGTCGGCGATCCCGCCGTTGGTGATCCAGATCTTCTCGCCGCTCAGCACGTAGTGCGAGCCGTCCGAGGACTTCACCGCGCGCGTGCGGATGCTGAACGCGTCGCTGCCGGAGCCGGGCTCGGTCAGGCAGAAGGCCGCGATCATCTCGCCGGTGGCGAGCTTCGGCAGCCACTTGCGCTTCTGCGCCTCGGTCCCGAACAGGAGCAGCCCCTTGAACCCGATCGACGAGTGCGCGCCGAGCGTCACCGCGACCGATCCGTCCCACGACGCGACCTCCTCCATCACCCGCGCGTAGCCGGTGTTGGACAGTCCGAGACCGCCGTGCTCCTGCGGAACGATGAGGCCGAACAGTCCGAGCTCGCGCAGCGATTGCAGCAGGCCTTCGGGCAGCTCGCCCGTCCGATCGAGGCGAGCGGTGTCGATCCCGGACATGTACTTGCCGGTCGCCGCGACGAGCTCGCGCACGGTCTGCCGCGACTCCTCGTCCATGCGCGGGTACGGGAAGAGCTGGTCCTCGAGGATGTCGCCGAAGAAGAGCGACTTGCCGAAGCTGGCCTGCGGATCGAAGGGCATGGGCCGAGTCTACAGCGCGCCCGCAGGCCACGGCGGAAATCATTCCTGGAGGCTGCCCAGGAACGCGAGCAGCGCAGCCTTTGCGGAGCGAAGCGCGTCTCGAGGCGGCCGTTGCTCCCGCCCACCACGCTCCCGGGACCGACGTGACTGGCAGCGCACGAGGCCTCGTTGAACACGGGTCCGAGGCCGTCGGCCACGTCCTCCTCCTCCTCGAAGGCGGCCTTGCCTGACTCGAAGAGGGCGAGGTCGCCGGCGCTCAACCCGCGCAGCGGGGCGCCGAATGCGGCTGCGGCGAGCTCCGTCGCGCCCGCGGTGTCGACCGTCTTCTGCGCTTGCTCCTCCGGTGGCTGCGCGTTGCAGGCGGCGAAAAGGATCGCGGCGGCAACGGCCGAGCGTCGGGCCGTGGCTCCTCCCTGTCCGGCGTAGGCCTTCGCAAATCACGCTGACGCGATTTGCGATCGATGTCGATGCGTTACCAAACATGTGACGGCAATCAGGTCGACACGATTGACGAAACTCAGTCGCGGCTCTCGCGGCGCACGTCGGCCATCACCGCCACCAAAGCACAGGCAACGAGGAATCGCGCGTCGACGTTTTGCGCCGTGGGGAGGATTTGTAACGCGAATACTTTGCGAAAGATGCGGAACTGCTGCGACAAGAGCGCGACGATCTCGCCGCCGATCTCGATGTGGTGCCTCCCCGGCCAGAAGCGGAGGACCCGCCGCACCACCGAGAGCGTGTCCTCCTGCATGGTCCCGCAGACGCGGTCGTCCGGGTCGAGGACGTCCCACGCGTCGCGCCAGAGGAAGGACATTCCGCGCGTGCGCACCGAGCCGAGGCGGCGCCCGCTGAGCGCGTCGAGGACGTCGTGGCACATGTTGAAGCTCACCAGCGATCGGTTGCGGATCTCCAACAGAGGGATCGTCTCGTCCTCGTCGGCGAAGAGGATCAACCGGTCGCGGATGCGGAAGAAGGGATGGCGGACGAGCATCGCCAGGCGGCCGTCGGGCGTGTAGACGCGGTAGACGCGGCCGAGCAGCGACCAGAACGGACGGACGATGACGTACGCCGGCTGCTGGTACAGGTCGGGGGGCAGCGCGTCGCGCGTGCGGGCGATCAGGTCTGCGGGCATGCCCGACAATGTGCGCGCGGCGCCGCCACGATCAAGCCGCGCTTCCGGCGGGGGGAAGCAGGACGAGGAACCGCGTGCCGACGCCGACCTTGCTGGCAACCTCGATCTCGCCGCCCATCGTCGCGATGAGGCTGTGGCAGATGGAGAGACCGAGACCCGTGCCGACGCCCACCGGCTTGGTGGTGAAGAACGGGTCGAAGATCCGCGGAAGGACCTCCTCGGGAATCCCCACTCCGGTGTCGGAGATCTCGACCGCCACGCGCCCCTGCGGATCGACGCAGGTCGCGACGCGCACTTCGTTGCGCTCCGGAGCATTGCCAGCGATCGATTGCGCGGCATTGACGAGGAGGTTCAGGAACACCTGCACCAGGCGCCCCTCGTTGCCGCGCACCAGCGGCACGCCCCCGTAGTCCTTCACCAGCTGGGCGCGGTGGCGGATCTCGTGGACCGCCATGTTCGCGCTCGCGTCGAGCGCGGCCTCGACGTCGACGGGGCCGACGCGGTCGTCGTCCACGCGCGAGAGCGTCTTCATGTCCTTCACGATGCGGCGCACGCGCTCGGCGCCTTCGCACGCCTCGGCCACCGACGATCGCAGCTCCTGCACGTCGATGCCGGGCAAGCTCTCGGGCAGCCGCGCGAGCGCGTCGCGCAGGTAGGAAAGGTTCGCCAGCGTGTACGCGAGAGGGTTGTTGATCTCGTGCGCGACGCCGGCCGACAGCGTGCCCACCGTCGCGAGCCGATCTGCCATGCGCAGCTGCGCCTGCGACTTGCGCAGCGCTTCCTCGGCGCGCTTGCGCTCCGCGATGTCGAGGAAGGTGACGACGCGTCCGACCAGCTTGCCCTGGCGGAGCACCGCGGCGCCCGAATGCTGCACCGGCACCATGCTGCCGTCGGTCCGCACCAGGTGCAGCTCCTGCTCGAGCCGCGCGTAAGTGCGGATCGCCGCTTCGATCCACACCGGCGGCACCGGTCGATCCGCGCCGGGCAGGCGCGCCATCGCGTAGAAGCTGCGCCCGAGGAGCTGCTCGGGCGCGGAGAGGCCGAGGATGCGCAGCGCCGCGGGGTTGCAGAAGGTGACCGCGCCGTCCAGGTCGAGCCCGCAGATCGCCTCGACGGTGGAGTCCAGCAAGAGCCGGACGCGCTCCTCGCTCTCGCGCGCCTGCTGCCGGGCCTTGTGCGCGCGCGTGGCCGCCTCGAGAAACGCCTTGGACCGGCGCTGGCGCCGCGCCTGGAGCCAGGGCAGCAATCTTCCGGCGGCGAGCGCAAACGCCGCCACCAGGCCCGAGCTGGCCAACAGGGCGCGCAGCGGCACACCGGACGGATCGGCCGCGAAGAACGCTTCTTGAGGCACCGCGGCGGCGAGCACCCCGGCGATTTCGTCCGGCCTCACGCCTTCTTTGGATACCCCAGTTTTTCCAATGCGCCGCGAATCTCGTCGAGGATCGCGGGGTCGTCGATGGTGGGCGGCACGCGCACTTCCTGCCCGTCGGCCATGCGCCGCATCGTCCCGCGGAGGATCTTCCCGGATCGCGTCTTCGGCAGGCGCTTGACCACCGTCGCCGTCTTGAAGAATGCGACCGGTCCGATGCGGTCGCGCACCCGATCGATCAGCTCGCGCACGACCTGCTCCTCCGACTTCTGCACGCCGGCCTTGTAGACGACGAAGCCGACCGGCACCTCGCCCTTGAGCTGGTCCTGCACGCCGATCACGGCGCACTCGGCGACATCCGGGTGCGAGGCGAGCACCTCCTCCATCGCTCCCGTGGACAGGCGGTGCCCGGCGACGTTGATCACGTCGTCGATGCGGCCCATGACGAAGACGTACCCCTCCTCGTCCTTGTAGCCGCCGTCCCCGGTCAGGTAGTAGCCGGGGAAGCGCGAGAGGTACGCGCGCTTGTATCCCTCGTCGTCCTTCCACAAGGTCGGCAGCGTACCCGGCGGCAGCGGCAGCTTGATGGCGATGCTTCCGGTCCGCCCGGCGGGCACGTCCTGGCCTTCCTCGTCGAGGATCCGTACGTCGTACCCCGGCAGCGGCATCGTCGCCGATCCGGGCTTCACCGGGAACGTCGTGAGGCCCACCGGATTGCCGCAGATGCCCCAGCCCGTCTCCGTCTGCCACCAGTGGTCGATCACCGGGATGCCCAGCTTCTGCTGCGCCCAGTCCAGCGTGTCCGGATCGCAGCGCTCGCCCGCGAGGAAGAGCGTGCGCAGGCGGGAGAGATCGTACTTCTTGATGTAGTCGCCGCGCGGGTCGTCGCGCTTGATGGCGCGGAAGGCGGTGGGCGCGGTGAAGAAGGCGTTCACCCCGTGCTGCGAACACACCCGCCAGAAGGCGCCCGGGTCCGGCGTCCCGACGGGCTTGCCTTCGTAGACGATGCTGGTGCATCCCTTGAGGAGCGGCGCGTAGACGATGTACGAGTGGCCGACGACCCAGCCGATGTCGGACCCGGCCCAGAAGACGTCACCCGCGTTCACGCCGTACAGCGCCTTCATCGAGTACTTGAGCGCGACGGCGTGGCCTCCGTTGTCGCGGACGGTCCCCTTCGGACTTCCGGTCGTGCCGCTCGTATAGAGGATGTAGAGCGGGTCGGTCGCGGCGACGGGCACGCAGTCGACTGGCTCGGCGCCCTTCAGCGACTGCGACCACTCGACGTCGCGCGCTCCGAGCTGCGCCTGCTGCTGCGGCCGCTGCAGGATGATGCAGCGCTCGGGCTTGTGGCGCGACATCTCCAGCGCCTTGTCGAGCAGCGGCTTGTACGGCACCGTGCGCGGCCCGGGCTCGATACCGCACGAGGCGCTCACCACCAGCTTGGGTTGCGCGTGGTCGACGCGGGCCGCGAGCTCGTGCGAGGCGAATCCGCCGAAGACCACCGAGTGGATCGCGCCCAGCCGCGCGCAGGCCAGCATCGCCACCACCGCCTCGGGCACCATCGGCATGTAGACGATGACGCGGTCGCCGCGCTGGACGCCATGCCGCCGCAGGGCGCCGGCGAAGCGGGCGACCTGGTCGCGCAGCTCGCGGTAGGTGATGCGGCGGACCTCGCCCGCCAGCGGGCTGTCCCAGATCAGCGCCGCCTGCTCGCCGCGGCCATCTTCGACGTGGAGATCGACGGCGTTGTAGCAGGTGTTCAGCTCGCCACCGCGGAACCAGCGGTAGAAGGGCGCGTTCGACGAGTCCAGCACCTTGTCCCAGCGGCGCGTCCAGCGGACGTCCTGCGCGACCTCTCCCCAGAAGCCTTCCGGGTCTTGCAGCGACCGGCGATGCTCCTCGTCGTAACGGGCCATCGGGAAACCTCCGGCCGGCCATGGAATCATCGGAGTGGGAGCGTTGCAAACGGACCAGCTGGGTCCATGATGAGGCGGGAGCGCGGCAAGGAGGTTCTCATGGGCGAAGTGGCGTACCGATCGGAAGTCCGCGTCGAGCGCGTCAAGGGGCCGCTTCGACGCGCCTTCCTGCCGGCCGAGAAGGACCCGGTGCTGTTCAGCACGCATGGCCCGGTGGCGGCGCACTACAAGGCGCAGCCCGGCACGTTCGAGCCGCACGCGACGACGCTCGATTACGTGGTCGCCGCCACCGCGGGTTGACTGGCCGGGACGCTCGGTGGGGCGCTGGCAGCGCGCCACGTGAACCCGGACGGCAAGCTCGTCGCCCACGCGGCAGGCGAGGTGGAGCTGGAAGGCAACGTCCTCGTGTTGAAGCGCATCCACGTGCGCATGGAGCTGCGCGCTCCGGCGGATCAACGCGAAACGGCGGAGCGCGCGCACTCGGTCTACGCGGATTCGTGCCCCGTGTACCGATCGCTGAAGGCCGCGATCGCGATTACGACGGAGCTGGATTTCCGGGCTGCATGAGGGGCAGCGCCGCCCTCCGTGATGCTCTGCCGGAGGGCGGCGTTCGTTCGAGCTCGGGCGGCTAGAACGCGGCCTGGCCTTGCAGCCAGAGCGCGGTCGTCGACGGACCGGCGAGGCCCGCATTGTTGTTGGTCACCGGCGCGATGGCCGCCGGGTTCCCCGGCTGCCCGGGCGTGAAGTTGTTCAGCTCCAGGGTGATCTTGTCGGCGTGGCCCCGGATGAAATACGCAAGGCCACCGGCGAACTTGCGCCGATCAGCCGTCTTGTTCGCGGCGCCCGAATCGGCGGTGTACTTGTAGGCGCTCACGTAGGCGCCGATGGAACCCACGCGGAAGTTCAGCGATCCCGCGTACCCGACGCCAGTGCGCTGGAACGGAGTGGTGCCGGTCGACGTGAAGTTGTCGCCGTAGTCCCAGCGGAAGATGCCGCCGTCCGCCGAGACCTCCATGTCGCCGGGCATCGGCCAGTCGATGAACGCATCGCCGCCGAAGAACTTGTAGTCGTTGACGGTGGCCGTGGCGCCGGTGCCGCTCGCGATGCTGCAGGCGTTGGCCGCGCCGGCGCAGGCTGCATGCGGCTGGTACTGCACGCTGCCGCCGATCGACGCGCGTGGCTTCCCGTCGAGGTACATGGCGTTGTAGGAGTAGCCGGTCTCCTCGCCGATCAAGTTGAGGCGGACGTGCGCGCCGACCATCGGCCGACCGTTCGGGTTGATCGCCGGCGTGGCGGCGACCGCGGGCGTCGCGGTCGCGGGGTTGGCGGCCACCGCATTCACGGCCGCCGCGCTGTGGAACCCCTCCCAGACGCCGGCGCGATACGCGATGCGGCGCGCGAGAAGGAAGCCGCGCACCTCGGCGCCGGTCTGACGGAGGCCGCGATCGAGGGGCTGAAGGACGAGGTCGATGGGTGCCTCGATCTGGACCTGCCCGCCGGAAGCCGAAAGCCCCAGGATGCGCGAGGTCGGCGTGAGCAACAGGCCCATCTCGAGCGTGAAGTCCTCGATCGGCGTCCAGCCGATGACCAGGTCCTGCACGAAGCCTGGGTTGGTCGCGGCGCCGACGCTGGTCGGCGTCCCCCTCTTGCCCATGTTCGAGTTGTCGAACTGGATGAGGAAGCTCAGCGCCTTGTACGCGGTGCCCGAAGCCTGGAGGCGGGCGCGGCGAAGGAAGAAGTCGCTGTCGAACGTCCGGTTGACGTTCCCCTCGAAGGTGCCCTCGTACCGGGCCTGGAGAAGCACGTTGACGTTGAGGTCGATGTCGGGGCTGCCAGTCGGCACCTTGACCGCCGACGCGGAGGAGGAGACCAGCAGGGCCGCAAGGCCCAGAGGGAGAGCAACGCGATTCATGGGGGTCCTTTCACTGCAGGCAGGCGTGGGGACTCGGTGGACGGCCGAGCGAACATTGCGACGCATCTATCCCCAAGCCGTCCGCGTTTGCAACACGGCGTTGTGAACTCGACGTTACGCATCAGGGACAACGGACTTTGCGAGGCCTATCAAACCGCTCGGCATCGGCGCGTATCCTCGCAATCCGCGCAAACGAAAGCAAATTCGCGCCGTCTTGACACTCGATCTCGCGAGTGCTCTAGTCTCCGCCCCTCGTTGGAACTGCCGCGCGGCGGGCTCGAGCGGTTCGGATGAGCTGGCGGCGCCGCGCGTAAGGAGGAGTTCATGGCGCAGCGGAAGTTGACCAGGCGCGACGTCATCAAGGCGGCCGGGACCGCCACCGCGGCGGGGCTGCTCCTGCCGCGCAGGGGACGCGCCGCGAAGAAGACGCTCAAGATCCTGCAATGGAACCACTTCGTCCCCGGATACGACAAGTGGTTCAACAATCAGTATGTGAAGGAGTGGGGCGAGAAGAACGATACCGAGGTGATCGTCGACAACGTCGGTATCCCCGCCATCAATACCACCGCGGCGGCGGAAGTCTCGGCCAAGAAGGGCCACGACCTCTTCCTCTTCCTCTGGCCCAAGCCGGTGTACGAGGACGAAGTCATCGACCACCGCGAGATCTACGAGGAGGTCGAGAAGAAGTACGGCAAGCCGATCGACCTGGCGATCAAGAGCACCTACAACCCGAAGACGAAGAAGTACTTCGGGTTCTCCGACAGCTACGTCCCCGACCCGGTCAACTGGCGCAAGTCGATGTTCGACGAGGTCGGGATGAAGCCCGACACGTGGGACGACGTCCGCGTCGCCGGCAAGAAGATCAAGGACAAGCGCAACGTCCCGGTGGGCATCGGGCTGGCGCAGGAGATCGACACCGCCATGGCGATGCGCGCCATCCTCTACTCGTTCGGCGGGTCCGAGCAGGACGAGCAGGGGCGGCTGGTGATCGGCTCGAAGAACACCATCGAGGCGGTGAAGTTCGTCAAGGCGCTCTACCAGGAGACCATGACGCCGGAGGTCTTCTCCTGGGATGCGTCCTCGAACAACCGCGCCATGCTCGCCGGCCGCGCCAGCGTGGTGCTGAACGCCATCTCGGTGACGCGCGAGGCCGAGAACAAGAACATGATGGTCGACGGCAAGCCGATCGGCGACGACATCTGGCTGGCGAAGCCCGCCAAGGGTCCGGCGCGCCGGATGGGCCTCGAGCACGTCATGAACGTGTACGTGATCTGGAAGTTCGCCGAGAACATCACGGGGGCGAAGAAGTTCCTCGTCGACTACATCGGCAACTTCCACCGCGCGTTCGAAGCCAGCGAATTCTACAACTTCCCCTGCTTCACCAAGACGGTGCCCGACCTGAAGCAGATGCTCCAGAAGGACTCGAAGGGAAAGCCGGCGGACAAGTACTCCGTCCTGGCCGACTCGCTCGACTGGGCCACCAACGTCGGGTTCCCGGGCTACTCCAATGCGGCGATCGACGACATCTACAGCCAGTGGATCCTGAACAACATGTTCGCCAAGGCCGCGCAGGGAGTGATGAGCCCCGAGGACGCCGTCAAGGAAGCCGAGGCGAAGTGCAAGGACATCTTCGCCAAGTGGAAGGAGCGCAAGCTTCTCTAGACCGGGCGACGTCGGACGCGATCGACCCAGGGGGAAGCTTCTCGCGGAGGCTTCCCCCTCTCTTTTGACGAACTGCATTGCACGAGGCTTCCTTGGCGACGGTCGAGACGAAGAACATCCGCAAGGTCTTCCAGGAGCACACCGCCGTCGACGGCGTCGACATCCAGACGCGGGAAGGCGAGTTCCTCGTCCTGCTGGGGCCGAGCGGCTGCGGAAAGACGACGCTCCTGCGCATGATCGCGGGCCTGGAACGGCAGACGAGCGGCGACATCCTCATCGGCGGCCGCGTCGTGAACGACCTGCCGCCGCGCGAGCGCAAGATCGCGATGGTGTTCCAGAGCTACGCGCTCTACCCACACATGACCGTGGCGAACAACATCGCTTTTCCGCTCAAGGCGCAGGGCGCTGAGGCTTCCACCATCGAAGGGCGGGTGAAGACCGCCGCGGCCATGTTCGGCATCGAGCGGCTGCTCGGGCGCAAGCCGCGCCAGCTCTCCGGCGGCGAGCGACAGCGCGTCGCGCTCGCCCGCGCGATGGTGCGCGAGCCCGACGTGTTCCTGCTCGACGAGCCGCTCTCCAACCTGGACGCGAAGCTGCGGCACATGGCGCGCGACGAGCTGCAGCAGTTCCAGCGGCGCCTCAAGACGACCACCGTGTACGTGACCCACGACCAGGTCGAGGCGATGGGGCTGGGAGACCGCATCGCAGTGATGAGCGCGGGCAAGGTGCGGCAGCTGGGCAAGCCGCAGGAGGTCTACAACGACCCGGCGGACACCTTCGTCGCCGCCTTCCTCGGCTCGCCGCCCATGCAGTTCTTCGAGAACGACGGCGCGCTGGTGGGCTTTCGCGCGGAGAACCTCCTCCCCAAGGCGGTGTACTCGACCAACGAGCCGCTGGTGAGCTTCTGGTACCGGGTGACCCGCGTCGAGGACCTCGGCGCGGACCGGCTGCTCTACGGATCGCTGCGCGACCTCGCTCCGGACACCAAGATGATCGTCAACCTGCCCTCCACCATCCACCTGCCCATCACGCCGGGCGAATCGTACGAATTCGCCTGCAAGTCGAACGACCTGAAGTTCTTCGATCCCAAGACGGGGCTGCGCATCCCGGCGCGGCCGCTCAAGGGAGGAGCGCGGGCGTGAGGGTCCGATCCGAAGACGCGGCCGCGCATCCCGTGGCGCCCGCTCCAGTCCGGCGCTCCCGCGTGAGGCTCGCCGACGACGAGCGCGCCCTCTCGCGGGTGCTGCTCGCGCCGGCCATCCTCTACGTCGCGCTCCTGGTGGGCGCGCCCTTCGTGCTCGCCATCGTCTACAGCCTCACCAGCATCTCGCTGGGCGGGCACAGCTTCAGCTTCGTCGGGCTGCAGAACTTCCAGGCGGCGCTGCGCGACCCGAGCTTCCGGCGCGCGCTGGGCAATACCATCCTGTTCGCCTTCGTCTCGCAGATCCTGGTGCTGGTGCTGGCGAGCGTGCTGGCGATCGCCTTGCAGCGCGAATTCCGCGGCAAGTGGGTGGTGCGGCTGCTCATCCTGCTGCCGTGGGTGGCGCCCATCTCGCTAGGCACCATCGGATGGCTGTGGATCTTCGACTCCATCTACAGCGTGATCAACTGGACCCTGCGCGCCTTGCACATCATCGGCCCCTCGACCTGGCCCATCTGGTTGGGCCAGCCGAAGCTCGCCATGATCTCGATCATCACCGTGCAGGTGTGGCGCACGCTTCCCCTCGCGACCGTGATCCTGCTCGGCGGGCTCTCCGGGATCCCGCAGGACATCCACGACGCCGCCGAGGTCGACGGCGCCGGGTTCTTCCGTCACATGTTCCAGATCACGGTCCCGCTGGTGCTCCCCATCTCGCTGGTGGCGACGCTGTTCGGGTTCGTCTTCGCCTTCACCGACATGATCGTGGTCTACGTGCTGACCCGCGGCGGTCCGTTCGACACCACGCAGGTGCTCGCCAGCCTGGCGTTCTTCAAGAGCGTGGACGGCGGCGACCTGGGCGGCGGGGCGGCGGTGGCGCTCTTCCTCCTCCCGGTCCTGGCAGCAGCCGCGGTGACCATGTTGCACATGGCGCGCCGCGCGGAGGTCACCTAGATGGCGACGGGTCAGGCGCTGCACGGCGCGGCGGGCAAGGCGGCCAACTTCGGGATCGTCGCCGCGTTCACGGCGTTCGCCGCGTTCCCCTTCGCGTGGATGCTCATCACGACGTTCAAGCGCACCGGCGACCTGCTCGACCCGGGGCACAACCCGTTCCTGTACCACCAGCCGCCGACGCTGGAGAACCTGCGCGTCCTGTTCAACGACACGCTCTTCGTCCGCTGGGCGGGCAACACCCTTTTCATCGGCGTCGTGGTGGTCTTGATCACTCTCGCCGTGGCGGTGCCCGCAGGCTACAGCCTGGCGCGGCTCACGGGAGCGATCGGCGAGCAGCTCGGCGTGGCGATGTTCCTCACCTATCTCGTACCGCCGACCATCCTCTTCATCCCGCTCTCGCGCGTCGTCAGCATCCTGCATCTGCAGGACTCGCCCTGGGCGCTGGTGCTCGTCTACCCGAGCTTCACCATCCCGTTCTGCACCTGGCTGATGATGGGCTTCTTCAAGGTGATCCCCAAGGACGTCGAGGAGGCGGCGATGATCGACGGCCTCTCGCGCTTCGGCGCCTTCGTGCGCGTCATCCTGCCGATGAGCATCGCCGGCCTGCTCACCGTGGTCATCTTCACCTTCACGCTCGTCCTGCAGGAATTCGTCTACGCGCTCACCTTCATCTCCAGCGCGAAGAACTTCACCGTCAGCGTGGGCGTCCCCAGCTTTCTCGTCCGGGGCGACGTGTACTTCTGGGGCTCGCTCATGGCGGCGTGCTTCATCGCCAGCGTCCCCATCGCGTTCCTCTACAACCTGTTCGTCGACCGCTTCATCGCGGGGTTCACCGTCGGGGCGGTGAAGGGGTGACGGGCGCGCTCGCCCTGCTCGTCTCGGCGGGGCTGCTCGCGAAGGCGCAGGGAGCGCTGGACGCGGTGCGGTCCGAAGCCATTTCGGCGCACGTCCGCTTCCTTTCGGACGACCTGCTCGAAGGACGGGACACCGGCAGCCGTGGCGAGGCGGTGGCGCAGCGGTACGTCGCTGCGCAGCTGCAGGCCGTCGGCGCGGAGGTGTCGTTCCAGCCGGTGCACCTCGTCCGCGTGCGCGCGCGGGGCAAGGTGGGCGAGCTGAAGCCTGTCGTCGTGCTCGGCGACGGCGGAGCGGCGAGGAGGAAGCTGGAGGGACGTCTCGTCTTCGTCAAGCACGGCCTGGCGGAGGACCTCCGCGGCACCGACGTGCGCGGCGCCATCGCGGCGGTGCTGCCAGGCGCACCCGCGACGCTGTCCCCGATCGAGCGCGCGCTCGCCTCGGCGAACGATACGAAGCTCGAGCGGCTTCGCGTGGCCGGCGCGATCGCCGAGGTGCTGCTCACGACGCCCGAGCTCGATCAGATCCGCCCGTGGCCGTCTCTGGAGCGGAACTTCGCCAACGGGCAGATCTCGAACGCAGACGCGCTTCCGCCCCTGCCGGTCGCGTACGTCGATCTGCAGACGTCGGAGCGACTCCAGCGCTACGAGCCGGCCCGCCTGGCGCTGGAGCTCGAGCAGACGTCGGAGAAGGTCGACTCCGCCAACGTCATCGGCGTGCTTGCGGGCACGTCGGCGGAGACCATCGTGTACTCCGCGCACCTCGACCACCACGGCATCTGCGCACCCGGCCAGCCCGACCCGATCTGCAACGGCGCCATCGACGACGCGACAGGGGTGGCGGAGATGCTGGAGATCGCGCGCGGCTTCGCTGCCCTGCCGAAGCGCACGCGCACAGTGATGTTCATCGCCGTCACCGGCGAGGAGCGCGGCCTGCGCGGGTCGCAGTGGTTCGCGCGCCACCCGACGATCCCGGCCTCCCGAATCGTCGCCAACCTGAACCTTGACCAGCTCCTTCCCGCCTATCCCGTGCACGAGCTCGTGTTGCGCGGCGCCGAGCTGTCCTCGCTGGAAGACCACGTCCGCGCCGCCGCCTCCGAGCTCGGGCTGGTGATCGCCGACGACCCGGTCCCCGAGCAGAACTTCTTCTCCCGCAGCGACGCGCTTTCCTTCGCCCGCGCCGGCATCCCCTCGGCCACCCTGTGGCAAGGTTTCGCCGATCCCTCCGGCTCCCGCACCCGCGGCGAAGCGGCCTTCCGCGACTTCCGCAAGAACCGCTACCACCAACCCACCGACGAGTGGTCCCCGAGCTACGACTGGAACGCAGCCGCCCAGATGGCCCGGGCGCAGCTCCTGGTCGGCGTGTCGCTCCTCGACGGCCCCGCTCCGCAGTGGAAACCGGGCGCTCCGTTTCAACGGAAGTGAACGCCCGCAGCGGTAGCGCCAGCGCGCAGCCCCAGGTACGTCCAGATCGCGCCGACCAGATCCACGGCGCCAAACAGGATGAGCTGCGGCTTTGCCCATCCGAGCGCCACGAAGACGGCGAAGAAAACGATGACGAACGGCCGCGCGTGCACGCTCCAGCGCATGAACGGCGTTACTTCGCCGCGAGCCGCCGAGAGGTAGTAGTACCCGAGAAACACGACGAGCATGCCCACGATGCGCACCCAGACTTCGCTGGTGGGCTCGAAGCCGAAGATCCCGAGCAGCACGTTTGGCGTCACCAGCAACGTCAGTCCCAAGGCAAAGAGATAGACGGCGAACGCGAACATGCTGACGGCAGCGCGCGACATGGTCCACCTCCGCAGCCCCCGATATCATCGCGGCCGCGCCGATTCCACGAGCCCATCAGTGCAGCAACGACCGCGCGGAGACGCCGTCGTTCGCCAGGCCTCGCTCGAGCTGAAGGACCGACTCGGGCGTGTAATGCCCGCGCGGGGACTGGATCGTCCAGTCGGTGAGCAGCTTCAGATCGAACCTGCCGCGCTGACCCTGGCGCAGCCTGGCGATCCTGAATGGGCGGTTCAGCAGCGTGCCGTCCACGCTCTTGTTCGTGGCGCTCTCGACGTCGAACCAGAGGTGCTCCACTCCGTTGCAAGTGTGGCCCTCGGCGTTGTCATCGGTGGGAAGTCCGAGCTTGACGTGGAACTCCCATTTCTGGTCCTTCGCGAACCGGCTTTGCAGCGAGAGGAACGAGGGAAGCCTCTCGCGCGCCAACTTCTGCATGCGCTCGGTCTCGGCGCTCGACAAATAGAAAACGGGGTCTGCCTCGATCGAACGAACGTAGCGGCGCGGCGATTCGAGCCGCTCCGACCCGTGCTTTTCCGGTGCGAACAGGATTCCTCTCTCACCGCCATGCGCGGCATCCCGGTCAGCCAGGCCGCCTGGACTCGCACCGACCTGCTGCAGCCCGGCCTCCCAGGGGAGCCATACAAGCGGGAAGTCATTGCCCGCGTGGAATCGCGTGTTCGGGGGCGGCACTCCGCGGTCGAGGAAGAGCTTCGCCACGTTGTTGATCAGCTCCCCGAGCGCGCATTCGTCGCGATGGCGGACGCCGACGATGTCCAGCTCGATGCAGCCCATCCGGTGCAGACCGTGCGTGTGCAACCAGGCGTTGCGGCGGTCGTCGATCACGGAATGAACGGTGAAGAAGCTCGTCGGCGCAGGAGCGACGCTCGCGGACGCTGCGTCCCGCAACCAATCCCCCGTCCTCGTACGGAACGCATTCAGGTCGAGCATCGCAACCGCGTTCGGAGCTAGCGCCGCCAGCAGGCGGAGTTGGGTGTGCAGCGAGTCGAGCACGCGGCTCCCGACTTTGCAGCTGACGGACACGAAAGAGGCGCTACGACCACCCGCGGGCTCCAGAAAGGGAGGCAAGGATTCCGTCAGGCCGACCTCGACGTCGAATGCCCGCGTACCACCCGGTTCCTGCAGCTGCCATCGGATGCGGCTCCCGGTTGCGTTCTGCGTCAGCGTCACGGGGAGACAGGCGCGCGACAGGTTGCGCTGGAGTTCCTCGAGGCCGGGTGGAAATTCGTCTTCCGGGAGCAGTGCGATGAGCCTGGACGACGGACGGCGGGCGACTCGGTACATGCATTCCTCGCTGACCGCGAGTGGAGTACCGCGGTCATTTCAACTGTACCGAGGGCATCCGACACGCGCATCGGTCGGTGAGCGGGGTCGGGTTCATCCTCGGTCACGTGACCGATGCCGCTCGAGCCTCGAACGTGATTTCTGCTGAAATCAATGAGGCGATCACAAAGTCAGTTATCGATGACGTACAAGTATCGCGGCCGAGGCGGTTATCGACCCGGCGCGGGACGTCCGAAGAAGCCCGGCGCCGGTGTACCGCACGTCACGAGGCCCGCTCTCGCAAGCCGGCACCCCGTCCACGTGACGGCGCGCGTCCGTGACGACGCAGCGCGGCTCCGGAGCCGGCAGTGCTTTCGTGTCATCGCATCGTGCATCGGGACGATGCTCGAGCGCGACGGATTCAGGATCGTGCACTTCACCGTGCAATCCAACCATCTCCACATCATCGTCGAGGCGCGCGACACGATGGCGCTCGCGCGGGGGATGCAGGCACTGTCGATCCGCGTCGCGAAGGCGGTCAACCGGATCCTGGAGCGGCGCGGTCCGGTGTTCGCCGACCGCTACCACGCGCACGCGCTCCGGACGCCGAGGGAAACCGCCAACGCGATAGCGTACGTGCTTGGGAATTCGCACATCCACGCGGCGCGGCGCGGCCACACGATTCGACCGGATGCCATCGATCCGCTGACCTCCGCGGCGAATCGCCATCTCGTCGCGCAGCCGCACACGTGGCTCCTGCGCATCGGATGGACGCTGGGGCTGCCGGACGGGTGACCCGGGCCATGCAGACGCGAACTTGAGCCGCCGCGCGACCCGGCTACGCTGCCGGGCATGCCGCGTGTCGTGCTGCCGACGAACGAGATCCGCAACGAGAAGACGTTCCATGCCGTGTGCCAGCGGGTGTTCGGGTTCCCGGATTTCTACGGGCACACGATGGATGCGTGGGTGGATTGCCTGAGCTGCCTCGACGATCCGTCCGCCGAGATGTCCTCGTTGACGCTGGCGCCGGGCGAGATGCTCGTGATCGTCGTACCGGACACGGCCAACATGAAGCAGGAGATCTTCGACGATCTGATCGACGGCACGATCGAGGTGAACACGAGGTTCACGCGGCGTGGAAAGCCGGCGCTGCTCGCGCTCGTGCTCGCCTGAGCGCCGCTCAGTGCACTCCGAGGTACGCCTTGCGCACCTCCGGGTCTTTCTCCAGGTCCGCGACGGCGCCTTCCCGGACGATGCGGCCCGTCTCCATGACGTAGCCGCGATCCGCGACGCTGAAGGCCGCGAACACGTCCTGCTCGACCAGCAGGACCGTGGTGCCGTGCTTGCGGATCTCGCCGAGGACGCCGAGGAGCTGATCGACGACCACCGGGGCGAGGCCGAGGCTCATCTCGTCGATCGTGAGCAGGCGCGGCGCCGCCATGAGCCCGCGAGCCATGGCGCACATCTGTTGCTCGCCGCCGGAGAGGCTCCCGGCGATCTGCTGGCGGCGTTCGGCGAGGCGGGGAAAGAGCTCGTACACGCGCTCGAAGCTCTGGCGGATGGCGGCGTCGTCGCGGCGGCGGTACGTGCCCATCCGGAGGTTGTCCTCGACGGTCATCCGGTCGAAGAGCTGGCGTCCCTCGGGGACCTGCACGAGGCCGAGGCCGAACGTCTGCTCGGGCGTCAAGGCGGAGAGATCGCGGCCGTCGAACCGCAGCGTCCCGCGCGCGGAGATGACGCGCGAGATGGCGCGCAGGAGCGTGGTCTTCCCCGCGCCGTTGCTGCCGACGAGCGTGACGAGCTCGCCCGGCCGGATCACGAGGCCAACGCCCGAGAGCACCGGGACCTGCCCATAACCGGCGCTCAGGTCGCCGATCTCCAGCAGCGCCGGGGTCATTGCCGCCTCTTCCCCAGGTACGCTTCGACCACGCGCGGGTCGCGCAGCACCTCTTCGGGCTTGCCCTCCGCGATCTGCTGACCGTGATGGAGCACCAGGAGGCGATCCGAGAGCCGCCGGATCGCCTTCATCACGTGCTCGATGACGAGGATGGTGACGCCCTTGTCGCGCATCTTCTTGATCAGCTCGACGACGTCGTCGACCTCGACCGAGTTGAGCCCCGCCATCACCTCGTCGAGGAGCAGCAGCTTGGGATTCATCGCCAGCGCCTTGGCGAACTCCAGGCGCTTGCGGTCCGGCCCGCCGAGCGCGTCGGCGCGCTGGTCCATCCGCCTCTCGAGACCGGTGAAGCGCAGCCATTCGCCCGCCCTTTCCTCCGCGCGCTTCCGGTTGCGCTCGCCTCCGCCCGTGCCGAAGAGCGCGCCGACCGTGACGTTCTCCAGCACGGACAGCCCCGGGAAGGGCTTCATCACCTGGAACGTCCGCCCGATGCCGAGGCGGGCGCGGCGGTACGCGGGAAGCCGCTCGATGCGCCGGCCCTCGAAGAGGATCTCGCCCGAGGTCGGCTCGAGCGTGCCGCTGACCAGGCTGATGATGGTGGTCTTGCCGGCGCCGTTCGGCCCGATGAGGCCGACGATTTCGCGCGGCGCGACGGTGAAGGTCACGTCGGATACGGCGGTCAGCCCGCGGAAGCGCTTGGTGAGGTGGCGCACCTCGAAGAGCGGAGCGGCGCTCACAGCCGGAACCTCCGCACGTTGTCGGCGAAGTACCGCCAGCGCGCGTCGCGGAACCCTTGGATCAGGTCGAGGATGCCTTTCGGCATGAGCAATACCGCCGCCACGATCACGAAGCCGTAGAAAAGGCTCGCGACGCTCGTCGCCATGTTCGCCAGCACTTCCGAGACGGCGGAGAGGATGAACGCTCCCAGCACCGGGCCCAGCACCGTCCCGGGTCCGCCGAAGAGCGTCATGATGACCATGCGCACGTTGAGCGACGGATCGAACGCGCTCGCCGGGTCGATGAAGGTGATCCAGTAGGCGTGGATTCCACCCGCGAGCGCGCTGAAGAGCGCCGCCACGGTGAGCGCCGCCACCTTGTACATGGTGGTATTGATGCCCATCACCTGGGCCGCGTCCTCGTCCTCGCGGATGGCGACCAGGCCCGCGCCGAACCGGCTGCGCGAGATCCACGCCACCGTGCCGGTGGCGGCGACCAGCAGCCCCAGCGACAGCTCGTAGAAGAGCGTGTCGCCGCGGAACAGCGGCAGGATGAGGCCGATGTTCTTCCCGGCGATCTCGACCGTCGCGATGATCGCCGACATCACCGCCGCGAGCCCGAGCGTCGCGATGGCGAAGTACGGACCGCGCAGCCGCAGGATGGGGAGGCCGAAGAGCAGCGCGCACGCGACGCCGAGCACTGCGCCGAAGACGAGCCCGGAGCCGAACGACCAGTGCATCTGCGCCATGGCGATCGCCGTGCCGTAGGTGCCCAGGCCGTAGAAGACGGAGTTGCCGAACGAGGGGTACCCGGCGTACCCGCCGATGATGTTCCAGCCTTGCGTCAGCGTGGCGACGAGCAGCGCGTTGATCCCGTATTGCACGATCGTGTCGGGGGCGATCCACGGAACCACGGCGAGCGCCGCCGCCGCGATCGGCAACGCCAGCCAGCGGTACCGGTTCATGCGCGCCCCACGAGCTGCGCCGGCCGCCCGACGAGGACCACGACGAGCAGGCCGAAGCTGATGATGTCCGTGTACGTCGGATCGAGGTACAGCGCCGCCATCGCTTCCGCGACGCCGAGGATGAGGCCGCCGACGATGACGCCCAGCGGCTTGTCGAGCCCGCCGAGGATGGCGATGACGAACGACTTCGCCGTGAGCGTCACTCCGATGTACGGCGTGATCTGCGAGACGATGCCGAAGAGACCGCCCGCCGCGCCCGCCAGCGCAGCGCCGGTCCCGAAGGTGATGGCGTAGATGCGCTTCGGGTTCACCCCGTAGAGCCGCGCCGCGACCAGGTTCTGCGCGGTCGCGCGGATGGCGCGCCCGGTCCTCGTCCTGTCCAGGAGGAGGTAGAGCAGCGCGGCGAGCAAGACGGCGACGCCGAACGCGGCGAGCTGCGCATACGGGACGGTCACGCCCGACAGGCTGATGTTCCGGCCGGCGTACGGCGGATTGATGGTGCGGAAGTCGGCGGTGAAGAGCAGCTGCGCCATGTAGACGAACACGACGTCGAGGCCGAACGTGAGCAGGAGCGTGTTGAGCTGCGCCGAGCGGACGATGAGGTTCAAGAGGAGCGTCTGCAGCAGGTACCCGACGACGAACATCGCGAGCATCGCGAGCGGTAGCCCGAGGAACGGATCGACGCCCGCCTTGGTGTACAGGAAGTAGAGCGCGTACCCGCCCAGCATGATGAGCGCGCCGTGGGCGAGGTTGACGATCTTCAAGACGCCCCAGACGAGCCCCATGCCCAGGCCCATCAGGCCGTACAGCCCGCCGAGCAGGATCCCGTTGACCAGGATCTGTCCGAAGAGTTGCACGATCCCTCCCAGCCGCCGGCGGTCTGCGCCGGCGCTGTGCTTTTCAGGAGTTCGACGTGAGGCCGGGTGTCACCGCTTCGACCAGGGGGGGATCGGGTACCGCGGCTTGTGCAGGAAGTCCTCCGTGTAGACCGGCACCACCTTGCCGTCCTCGATCTGGATCACCGTCTGCGGAAGCGAGATCTGACCGTTCTGCTCGAACTTGACGCGGCCGTACAGGCTCTTGAAGTCGACCTTCGCCAGCTCGTCGCGCACCTTCTTCGGGTCGAGCGTACCGGCCGCGGCGAGCGCCTTCGCGAAGGCCTCCACGTCGGCCGCCGCGGAGGCCGCGTGGTAGTCGGGCGTGTACTTGAACTTCTCCTGGTACTCCTTGGCGAACTGCTCCGCGTCGCCGAACCAGTCGTCCTTCAGGTCCTTCTCCGGCAGCCACGGAGTCATGCCGAACGCGTACTCGGCGTCCTTGCCGAGCGCCTTGCGGAAGTCGGCGGTGGGCACGCCCACCGTGAACGAGTAGAGGAGCTTGGGGTTCACGTCGAGGCTCTTTGCCTGGCGGATGAAGCTGAGCGCCTCGCCCTCGTGCCCCGCCCAGAGGATCACGTCGGGGTTCTGCGACTTGGTGAGCGACAGGATCGAGGAGAACTCGGCGTTGTTCTCGCGGAACTGCTTGTCCACCACGAGGTCGAGGCCCGCGTCCTTGCACAACTTGCGCGTCCCCTTCGCCACCGACACGTCGAAGGAGTCGTCCGCGGAGATCAGCGCAACGGTCTTCGCCTTCGGCTCCAGCTTGCCGAGCATCTTGATGGTGCTGGAGAAGTAGTCGTCGGCCGGCGGCAGCGTGCCGAACACGTACTTGTAGCCGCGGCTGAAGATCTGCGTCGAGGCGCCGCCTCCCTGCACCATGGGCACCTGGTACTTCTCCGCGACCGACGAGTCGTCGAGCGCGTCGTTCGAGGAGAACGGCCCGAGGAGGAAGTTCACCTTGTCCTGGGTGAGGAGCTGCACGTACTGCCGCACGCCCAGGTTGGTGTCCGACTGGCTGTCGTAGATCTTCAGCGCCAGCTGGTACTTCTTGCCGCCGACGGTAACGCCGCCCTTCTCGTTGATCTTGTCGACGGTGATTTGGTAACCGTCGCCGTAATAGCGGCCGGTGTTGGCAAGCCGTCCGGTGAGCTGCACGGCGGCGCCGAGGGTGATCTTGTTGTCCTGCGCCGAGGCGGCGCCCGCGAGGGCGAAGGCCGCCAGCGCGCCAAGCGTGATCGGTCGCATGCGGGACGCTCCCAGTAAAAAATCTGCGCATGGAAACGCGCCGCTAGTCGGATGTCAAGCCGTGCCGCCGCGGAGCGATGCGTCGAGCACCTCGATCGGATGCGCGGCGCGCAGCGACACGCCGCGATCGCGCAGGATCGACTGGATCTGCAGCGTGCACCCCGGGTTGGCGCTGACCAGCAGCTCGGGAGCCGCCTCGAGCACGTTGGCGACCTTCCGCTCGCCGACCTGCCGGGCGCTCTGCGGTTGCACCAGGTTGTAGACGCCGGCGCTGCCGCAGCACTGATCCGAGTCGGCGATCTCCACCAGCGTGAGCCCTGGGATGCCGCGCAGCAGCTGGCGGGGTTCTTCGACCACACGCTGCGCGTGCCGCAAGTGGCACGCGTCGTGATAGGCGGCGCGGACGGCGAGCGGATGGCGCGTCGCGCGGGGCGGCAACGCCGCGAGGAACTCGGTCACGTCCCGCACCTTGCCGGCGAATGCCTCAGCCCGCGCTTCGCCGCGCAAGAACCGCGACAGCTCCTTGAGGTGCGATCCGCACCCCGCGGCATTGACGATGACCGCGTCGACGTCGGCCGGGAAGCTGGCGATCAGCGCGCGGGCGAGCTTGCGCGCCTCGCCGTCGCGGCCGGCGTGCAGCGACAAAGCGCCGCAGCAGCCCTGCGCCGGCGGGACCACCACCTCGCACCCTTCGGCGGCGAGCACGCGGATGGTCGCCGCGTTCACTTCCGGGAAGTAGACGCGCTGCACGCACCCGGCGAGCAGCGCGACCCGCGCGCGCCGCTCCCCCTGCGCGGTCGTCACCTCCGGCAGCCGTGCCCACAGCGTCGCCGCCGAGACGTCCGGCATGAGCCGCTCGAGCTGCGCCAGGCGCGGCGGAAGCAGCGACGGAATGCGCAGCGCGTGCACGAGCCAGCGCAGTCCGGTCTTCACGTAGAGGAGCTGGAAGAACGCGGCGACCCGCAGCCGCGCCGGGTACGGGAAGAGCGCGAAGATCATCGCGCGGAAGAGGCGATCGAAGAAGCCGCGCGGCCGGGCGGCCTCGACCTCGGCGCGCTGCTCCTCGATGAGCACGTCGTAGCGGACGCCCGACGGGCAGGCAGTCACGCAGCCCATGCATCCGAGGCAGCGGTCGAAGTGCGCGACGACCGTGTCGCTCATCGGGATCTTGCCGTCGACGAGCCCCTTCATCAGATAGATGCGGCCCCGGGGCGAGTCCATCTCCTCGCCCCAGTTGTGGTACGTCGGGCACGCAGGCAGGCAGAACCCGCAGTGCACGCAGTCGTCGATCAGCTTCCTTTCCGGCATGTCGTACCGATCCCACAAACTCCTGGGTGTGAAAAGGTGATTGCGTCCATCCTGTCCCTGCTCCTGGGCGCCGCGCCGAACGTGCCCGCGCTGCCTTCCGACATCCCGAAGGATGCCACCCGCTTCACCGTGCTGATGATGGGCGCACCCGCCGGGCAGCAGGCCATCTGGCATTCCGGCTCTGGGACGGTGCGGGTCTTCTACCAGTACAACGACCGCGGCCGCGGCCCGAAGACGTACACCACGCTCACGTTGCGCGACGGGCTGCCCGTCTCCGAGGAGATCGACGGCAACGACTACATGAAGGATGCGGTGAGCGAGCGCTTCTCGCTGGGCGACGGCGTCGCGTCGTGGAAGAGCAAGGCCGAGCAAGGTACGCGGCCCGTGTCGGCACCGGCTTTCTATGTCTCCATGTACGGGCCGCCCGCCGACGGCGCGTTGCTCGCGCGCGCATTGCTCGACAACGGCCGCAAGCTCGCTCTCCTCCCCGACGGCGAAGCCCGCATCGAGAGGGTGCTGCAGCACCGCGTCCGCAAAGGCGGAAAGTCACAGCGCGTGACCCTGTACGCCATCACCGGAATCGATTTCTCGCCCAGCTATCTCTGGCTCGACGACCGGCAAGACCTCTTCGCCGAGGGAGGCGTGTGGCAGGGCGTCATCCGCGAGGGTTGGGAAGCGGAGATGCCCGCCCTGATCAAGCAACAGCAGCGCGCCCAGCAGCAGCGGGCGCTCGATCAGGCACGGCGCCTCGCGCACCGGCCGCTCGGCGCGGTCGTGTTCCACGACGCGACGTTATTCGACGCGAGGACCGCGGCGATGGTGCCCCACCAGGACGTGGTGGTCGAGGGGAACCGGATCCGATCGGTCGGTCCGGCCGGCGAGCCTCCCGCTGGCGCCGAGGTGATCGACGCGCGCGGCAAGACCATCCTGCCTGGGCTCTGGGACATGCACGCGCACGTCACTCGAAACGACGGGCTCCTCAACCTGGCTGCCGGCGTCACCACGGTGCGCGATCTGGCGAACGACATCGACGACCTGCGCGCGCGCAAGAAGCGCATCGAGGAGGGCAAGGAGCTCGGGACGCGCATCGTCATGGCCGGCTTCATGGACGGACCGGGACCGTATCAGGGCCCGACCAAGGTGCTCGTCTCCACTCCCGATGAAGGCCGCCGCTGGGTCGACAAGTACGCGAGCCTCGGGTACGTGCAGATCAAGCTGTACAGCTCGATCGAGCCGGAGCTGGTCGAGCCCATTGCGAAGGAGGCGCACGCGAAGGGGCTGCGGGTCAGCGGCCATGTCCCCGCGAACCTCACCGCTGCGGAATGCGTCAGGCTCGGCTACGACGAGATCCAGCACGTCAACTTCCTCCTGCTCAATTTCATGCCCGACGTGAAGGAGACGCGGACGCCAGCGCGCTTCCTCGAGCCCGCCCGGCGCGCGGCCGACCTCGACCTCGCCTCGCCCGAGGTGCGCGCCTTCATCGGGCTGCTCAAGGAACGCGGTACTGCGCTCGACCTGACGCTCAGCGCATTCGAGTCGCTGTTCCTCGACCGACCCGGCACGATGGCGGTCGGCATGGCAATGGTCGCCGATCGGCTGCCGGTGCAGGTACGCCGCGCCTTCCTGGCGGGCAGCCTGCCGGTTCCGCCCGGGATGGACGAGCGATATCGCAAGTCGTGGGAGAAGACGCTCGCGCTCGTGCACGAGCTGTGGAAAGCCGGAGTGCCGATCGAGGCTGGCACCGACGCGCTGGCGGGCTTCTCGCTCCACCGCGAGCTCGAGCTCGACACGCAGGCGGGAATTCCGCCGCCGCAGGTGCTGCAGCTGGCGACCCTGGGGGCGGCGCGGATCATGCGCCTCGATGCGGAGCTGGGGTCCCTGGAGCCGGGCAAGCTCGCCGATCTCGTCGTCGTCGACGGTGACCCCGCGCAAGACATCTCGGCCGTGCGCAAGACCGCCGTGGTGATGAAGGACGGCATGCTGTACCGGCCCGCGGAGCTGTACGCGGAGCTGGGCGTCGCGGCTCGCTGAGAGCCGCGTTCTAGAGACCTCCCACGAAGCGGCCGGGGTTGAGGCGGCGATCGGGGTCGAAGTTCGCCTTCAGGCGCTGCATGATGGCGAACGAGCCGGGCGGCGGACCCCAGGGTTCGACGCGCAGGTCCGGCGGCGCGCACTGCACGACGAGGGACCCGCCGCGGCGGACCAGCTCCGCGCGCGCGTCGGCGATCAGCGATGCCGCCTGCGCGGCCGCGGCTCCGCTGGCGAAGCCCAGGCCGAGCATCGGGTACCACGCGAAGCGCAGTCCGAGCGGCGCCACCACGCGATCGACGTCCGGCAGGTGCGTCCCAAGCGCGGCTACCTTGATGCGCAGCGGGCCGCCGGTGCGCGCCTCGTCGTGGCGCTGCCATTCGTCCGCGGCCGGGCGCGCGGAAGGCGCGAGCTGCCGCAGCTTCCCGACCTGCTGCTCGACGCCTTTGCCGAACCCTTCGAAGCACAATGCCAGGTCGTATCCCGGCGCTCCACGCAGCGCGATCGCGGCGACGGGCTCCAGCTGCGCAGCGCGGATCCGTGCCACGATCGACACCACGTCCGCGGCCGAGAGCTCCGGCACCACCACCGTCTCGGACGCCTCCGGCAGCGGGTGCAGGCGGAACGTGGCACTGGAGACGAGCCCCAGCGTGCCGAGAGAGCCGCAGGCGAGCTTGGGCAGATCGAATCCGGCGACGTTCTTCACCACCTTGCCGCCGCCGCGCGCCACGCTCCCGTCGGCGCGCACCAGCTGCACGCCGATGATCAAGTCGCGGACCGCGCCGTACCGCGTGCGCCGCGGACCGAACCCGCCGGTCGCGACGATGCCGCCGATCGTCGCGCGATCTGGCCAGGGCGGATCGAGGGCGAGGCGCTGCCGGTGCTCTCGCGCCGTTCCCTGCAGCTCCGCCAAGGTGACGCCTGCCTCGGCGACGATGACCATGTCGGCAGGTTGGTACTCGAC
>Ga0114129_10000198_pt1 | contig 66798 bp, 66 predicted proteins | sample RhiMetdeltSRZDD1_FD_80071 | JGI IMG/M metagenome (GOLD analysis project Ga0114129, IMG submission 80071) | Populus rhizosphere microbial communities from Tennessee, USA - Rhizosphere MetaG P. deltoides SRZDD1 (version 2) (version 2) | ecosystem: Host-associated > Plants > Roots > Rhizosphere >...
AGCGCGGCCGCCAGCACGATCGCGACGAACGTCGCGTCCGGGCGCCCGCGCCGCCACGATACCCACATCGCCGCGGCGCCGGCGAGCAGCAGCGCGGCCGCCGCGACCTGCCACGCCGGATCGGCCGGCACGAGCGTGTCGACCATGCGGCCGGGGATGTGGCGTCGCGGCAGGATGAGGACGCCCAGCGCATGGACCGCCGCGACACCCGCGAGGAGTGCGGCGACCCCCGCGAGGAGCGCGACCGGCACCGCGAGCCAGCGCGGACGTCGGCCCTCCGCGATCGCCTGCGTCCACGCCCAGCCGACGAGGAGCGCGGCCGCGGGGTAGAGCGGGAGAAGATACGCGGCCCGCTTGCCGGTGGACACGCTGAAGAACACGAACCCGGCCACGAACCAGCAGAGCGGGAACAGGAACGGTGCCGGGGCCTTGGCGTCGGGCGTGCGCGCCGCCGCCCGTGCTACCCGCAGGCGGTCCTTGGCGCCACGCCAGGCCAGCCACGCCAGGGTGACGGCCCCCGGCACGAACAGGCTCCAGGGCAAGAACCCGGTCGTGAAGTCGGCGAAGTACTGGTACCAGGGGCCGTGGTGCACCCAGCTCCGGGCGTAGCGCTCGACCTGCTGGTGCACGATCGTTTCCCGAAGGTAACCGGGCCCGTGACGGGCGACGGCGGGGCCGTACCAGCCGAGCACGACGGCGAGGAAGACGGGGAGACCCGGCCAGAGACCCACGCGCCGGGGCATCGCCCGTAGCGGCCCGGTGAGGGCGAGGTATGAGCCGCCCGCCAGGAGCGGGAGCACGAGGCCGAGCAAGCCCTTGCTCATCACGCCGAGCGCCATCGCCGTGTACGCGAGCGCGACCCAGGCGGCCCGGCGCCGTCCACACGGGGCGGTGAAGCTCTGCCAGAGGCCCAGGCACGCGAGCGTCACCGAGGCGATCAGGAACTGGTCGGGGTGGCCCTGCCGCGCGTACCAGAAGAAGAGGCCGCTCGTCGCCAGCACCGTCGCGCTGACCAGGCCCGCCCGCGCGCCGAACAGCGCTTCACCGAGTGCCAGCGTGAAGGCGAGACTCGCAAGCCCGCCGATGACGGCGGGGAGCCGCGCCGATACCTCGTCGAGCCGCCCGCCCCGGAGCTCCGCGACCCCCGCGGTGGCCCAGAAGTAGAGCGGCGGCTTGTCGGGATAGATCTGGCCGAAGAGGTGGGCGACGAGCCACGGTCCCCCCCGCGTCATCTCGCGCGCGGCCAGCGCGTACTTGGCCTCCAGGGGGTGGCGCAGGATCTCCCGCCCGAGCCCGGGCAGATAGAGGAGCGCCCCCAGCGTGAGGACGAGCAGGAACGGGCCGACGCGTCCCGGGTCGCTCACGCGGTGCATTCCGGCGTCGACGTGTCGCTCGCCAGCAGCACGTAGCCGCCCCGAGCCTCCAGGACGGGGAGCGCGGCGAGGGCGGCCGGGAGGGTCCGGACGAGCGCCGCGGGCACGATGACGAAGAGTCGCCCGGGCCGGGCCGTCAGCTCCACGAGCCGCGCGTCGTCGTGGGGGCCCTTCCCGGTGACGAAGGTCACGGGACGCCGCGCGTAGAAGAGAAGGCTCGGCCGGTACGGGCCGACGGCGGCGAGCGTGTCGCACGGACGCGCGACGCGGGCGGCCCGGGTCACGAGCTCGCCCGCGGGCGCCACGAACTCGGCGCTGAACGCCGGGAGGGCGATCTGAAAGCAGACGGCGAGGGTGAGGGCGCTCACCACGACGAGCGTCTTGAAGAGGCGCCTTCCCTCGCGTACGAGCGCCAGCCCGCCGACGCCCGCGACCAGGCCTGCGATGACGGGCGCGCTGGCAGGCAGGCGCGCGCCGGCGGCCGCGGGGTACGCGGGGGCTAGGAGGCGCACGAACTGCTCGGACGCCAGCCACGCCCCGGCCAGCAGCGCGCCGAGGGCGATCCCGGTCCCGGCCAGGAGGATCCGCGACAGGCGCGAAGGTAGCGACGGCCAGGACGCGGCGACGAGGAGCGCGGCCGCGGGGAACAGCGGGAGGACGTAGTGAGGGAGCCGGGTCTGCGCCACGGAGAAGAGCGCGAGACCCACGAGGAGCCAGGTGGCGGCGAAGACGGTGACCGCCTCCCGCCGGCCTCGCCGGGCGCGCGCGCGAGCCTGGCGGAGCCCCGCGGCGATGGCCTCCGGCAGGAACGCGCTCCAGGGGAAGAAGCCCAGCAGCAGCACCGGGAGGTAGAAGAGGGCCGTCCCACCCGGCCCTGTCACGGGCCGGAGGACGCGACCGAGGGTTTCGCCACGGGCTGGCGTGGCGTAGTCCCAGCCGTGGAGCCAGAACATGGCTCCGTACCACGGGCCGGCGACCAGGAGGAAGAGCCCCAGACCCCGGAGCGGCCACGCCTCCCGCCATGCCTGACGCAGACCGCCCGCGAGCCCAAGGTACGCGACCACGCCGCCGAGCGGGACGAGGAGCCCTACCGGGCCCTTGGCGAACGTCCCGAGGCCGGCGGCGATCCAGGCGAGCGCGTACCAGCGCCCGCGCGGCGGGGCGCCCCACCAACCTCGCACGAAGCCGTACGCGGCGAGGGTCGTCCAAAGCGCGAGCGTCGCGTCGGTGAGCGCCATCCGGGCGACCGCGACGTACTCGACGGACAGGAGCAGCACCAGCGCCGCGCGCCAGGCCACATCGCTCCCGAAGGCCCAGCGGGCGAACGCGTACTGGAGGAGCACGAGCAGGAGCCCGGCGACGGCCGACGGGAGGCGCGCCGCCGTCTCTCCGACTCCCAGGACCGCGTATGCCGCGGCCATGAGCCAGTAGACGAGAGCAGGCTTCGCGAAGCGCGGCGCCCCGCCGAGGGTAGGCGTGATCCACGAGTGCTGCGCGAGCATCTCGCGGGCCGCCTCGGCGTTGGCGCCTTCGTCCCGGTCGGTGAGCGCCGCGGCGCCCAGGCCGACGATGAGGAGCAACCCTGCGAGCGTAAGGAGAATCAGGGCGTCCCGGGGCGGGCGCACGGGGTAGATTGTACCCGGGAGTCGTGGTAGAGAAATAACAGACCCCGGCGGCGGTGACAATGGCATCGGTGCGATTCGCGAGCTTCCACGACCGCCTGGTGGCCCTGATTCTCGTGGCGGCCCTCCCGACCCTTGGTCTGGCCTTGTACGCCCACACGGGGCAGCGCCGGGAAGGCGTCCGGGAGGGACGCGAGGCGGCTCTCCGCTTCGCCCGGGGTCTGGTCCGGGCTCACGAACGGCGACTGGGGGAGGCGAGGCGGCTGCTCGTGACGCTCGCCGCACTGCCCGAGACCCGCGCGCCGGATTCCTCGGCGTGCGGCGCCCGCTACGCGGCGATCCTCCAGGAGCTCCCCGACATGAGGACCCTGGGCGTGGCGGCGGCGAGCGGCGAGGTCACCTGCAGCCCTGTCCCGCTGTCCCGGCCGGTGAACGTGATGGACCGGCCGTGGTTCGACCGCGCCGTGCGCACCCAGACGTTCGCCACGGGCGACCACGAGCTCGATCCCGCCACCGGGAAGCCCCAGCTGGTCGCCGCGCTCCCGGTGCCGTACCCGAGCGGGGGGACGCAGTTCGTCGTCTTCGCCGTGCTCGATCTCGGCTGGGTGGGACGCGTCGCCGCGGGGGACCTGCCTGCAGACTGGGCGGTCGCCCTCTCGGACGACCGCGGCACGATCCTGGCCCGCCATCCGGATCCGTGGCGCTGGGTGGGCCAGCGTCTTCCCGAGGCCGCGATGGTATCGGCGGCCGTCGCCGAGAAGGGCGAGGGCACGGCCGAGGTGGCCGGTGCCGACGGTATTGTTCGGCTTCTCGGGTTCGCGCCCGTCACCGGGCCGGGCGGTACGCGACGCGCGTACCTGACCGTGGCGCTCGCGCGCCAGACGGCCTTCGCAGACGCCGATCGCACGCTTCTGTGGAACGTCCTCGGCTTGGGACTCTTTGTCGTCGCGGCGAGCGTGGCCGCGTGGATTGGCAGCGAGTGGATCGTCGTCCGTCGCGTCAAGGCGCTGGCCGATGCGACCGACCGATTCGCTTCGGGCGACCTCGAGGCGCGCGCCGAGGTGGCTGGAAGCGACGAGATCGGCGGGCTCGCACGCGGGCTGAACGGCATGGCCGCTCGGCTGAGCGCCATGATGGTCGCCGAGCGGGAGGCGCGCCATGCCCTGGCGGGGCGCGTCGACGCGCTGGTCGCGGAGCGCACGCGCGAGGTCGAGCTCTTGCGGCAGCTGAGCGAGCTCCTCCAGGCCTGCGCCACCCTGGACGAGGCGCACGGGGTGATGGGCCAGCTCTGCGGCCGGCTCTTCCCGGACGCGGCGGGGGCGATCCTGGTGACGCCTGCCTCGCGCGACGGCCTGTGGGCCGTCGCGGCCTGGGGTCCGCCGCTCGGGGGCGGGCGGGAGCGGTTCCAGCTCGACGAATGCTGGGCCCTCCGCCGGGGCCGCGTTTACCGGGTGGACGATGTGAGCGCGAGCCCCGCGTGCCCGCATCTCGGCGAGCCGGTCCCCTCGGCATTCGTCTGCGTTCCCTTGGCGGCCCAGGGCGAGACGCTGGGTCTGTTCACCATCGCGGCCCCCCCGGGCGCGGTCGCCGAGGGCGGTCTTGGCGAGCCCCGGGTGCGACTCGCCGTGACCGTGGCCGAGCAGTTCGCGCTCGCACTCGCGAACCTCCGGCTTCGGGAGACCCTGCGGGGCCAGTCCATCCGCGACCCGCTCACCGGGCTGTTCAACCGTCGGTACATGGAGGAGACGCTCGACCGGGAGCTCAGCCGGGCGGAGCGCGATGGCCGGCCGCTGTCGGTCATCCTCCTCGACATCGACCGCTTCAAGCACTTCAACGACACCTTCGGTCACGAGGCCGGCGACACGATCCTGTCGAGCCTCGGCTCGCTCCTCCGCAGCGCGTCGCGGGCGGGGGACGTCGCGTGCCGGTACGGAGGCGAGGAATTCGTGCTGATCCTGCCGGCGGCGTCGCTCGCGGACGCGCAGCGGCGGGCCGAAGAGATCCGCGAGGCGATCCGCGGCCTCCGGGTGGCCATCGGCAGCCGCCCGCTCGAGGCGGTGCGCTGCTCTATGGGCGTGGCCGCGTTCCCGGAGCACGGCGGGGTGAGCGGGGCGCTCCTGCGCGCCGCCGACGCCGCGCTCTACCGCGCCAAGCGCGAGGGCCGCGACCAGGTCGTCCTCGCCGACTGACACACCAGCCCACCGAATCCGATAGACTTCGCGCTGGTGCCGCGGGTGGCGCCGGTGAGGCGCGTCCGGCGCGAGCCGGCGACAGGACCCGCGACGGCACGCCGAGAGCGGTTGGTCTAGGACGGGCGGCGCCCCTTCGTCGCGATGCGGGCGAGGAATCTCGCCTGGTCGATCTGGAAGCGCTCGTGGGTCCCCTCGACAATCCGCTCGACCTCGTCGTGTCCCTCGATGACGAAGACGAAGCGGCGGCCGTCGACCTCGCGGAGTGTCGCGCGGATCGTCGCGCGCATGCCGACGGGTGTGGCCGCCAGGTGGCGCACATCGATCCGTGTCCCCACCGACCCGGCGCCGGGCGGCAGGTGGGCCTCGACGGCGCGGATGGCGGCCAGCTCGAGGAGGGACACCAGGCGAGGCGTGGCCAGCACGTGGACGCCGGTGTTCCCGAGCGCGTCCGCCGTGTCGGCCGGCTGGACCACGACCTCGACCTCTCCGACCAGTCCGGCTTCGATGGCCATCGTGATTGCTCCTTCTCAGCGTGGGCTCAGCGCGGGGGACGAACGAGGAAGAGCACACCGAGGCCCGTGACGAGCACCTCGAGCGCCACCACGAAGGACCGGTCGCTGATCCGTTCGAGGATCCGGCGGCCGAGGAACGCCCCGATGAACATGACCGCGCCGATGCCGAGGCCGAGAGCGCTGGTCTCGGGTGTCACCAGGGCGTAGCGCCCATACACGAGCGTCTTGGTGAGGTGGACCCCGGCGGCGCACACGGCGTCGGTCCCCACGTAGGCGCCGCGGCGGAGCCCGTAGCCGAGGAAGAACGGCATGTTGACGGGACCAGTCGCGGCCACGAGGGCCGACAGGAGGCCGGTCGCCCCGCCGAGGAACGGGAAGTGGCGGAGCCGCATCCGGCGGGGGCCCCGCTCGAGCCACCGGCGGAGCGGGAGCGCCGAGAGCAGCACGAGCCCCATGAGGCGGGAGAGCCACTCGGGCGGGGCCGCCGTGTAGATGACGGAGCCGATCGCGGCGAGCGGCACTGCGCCCAGGAGGTAGGCGCCGATGACCCGCCAGTCCAGCTCGTCCCGGCTCCACCACGCGCGCGAGATGTTGCCCACGATCAGCGCGATCGTCAGGACCGGGACGCTCGCTCGCACGCCCACCACCCAGACGATGAGCGGCAACATGACGAGCCCGGTCCCGAACCCGAGCGCGCCCCCGGCGACGGCCGCAGGGAGGGCCGCGCCGAGCAGTACCAGCGTGCCGGTGAGCGTCGGCACCGAGATCTCCCGATCGCCGACTCAGGTGCCGGGGACGCGCTCGAGCGGCGGCTCTCCCTGGACGACGCGCTGGATGTTGCCCATCGCGAACCGCATCTTCGTGCGGAAAGCGTCGAGCGTCCCCGCCCCCACGTGCGGTGTGAGCACCACGTTATCGAGGGTGGTCAGGAGGTGTCCGGGCGCGAGCGGCTCGGGCGTGAAGACGTCGAGCCCGGCCCCAGCGATGCGGCGCTGTCGAAGGGCCTCGACCAGAGCGTCCTGATCCACGACGCCGCCGCGCGAGATGTTGATCAGGTACGCGCTTGGCTTCATCTGGGCGAGGAACGTGCGATCGACCATGTGTCGCGTCTCGTCCGTCAAGGGCACGTGGCAGACCACGATGTCCGACTCGCGCAGGAGGTGCTCTCGTGAGACCAGCTCGATGCCACCGAATCGGGCGCGCTCCTCCGGCGTGAGGGTGATGTAGGGGTCGCAGGCAAGGAGTCGCACGCCGAAGCCGAGCGCCCGCTGGGCGGTGGCGCGCCCGGTGCGGCCGAACCCGAAGAGACCGAGCGTCTTGCCCTCGAGGTCGCGCGTCAATGGCCGCAGCGTCCACTGGAGCCACTTGCCCTGGACCAGGGCGTTGTGCGCCAGCACGACCTGCTTCAGGACGGCGAGGATGAGCGTCATCGTGTGCTCGCCGACGCCTGTCGCGGTGCCGGCGGGACAGAGGCAGAGCGGGATCTTTCGGGCGGCCAGGGCCGCGGTGTCGATACGCTCGTAGCCGACGCCCTGGTGCTGGACCATGCGAAGCCGGGGCGCGCCCTCGAGGTCGGCGGTGCTGAGCGCCCAGTCGGCGATGATGAGAAACTCCGCCCGGGCGAGCTGGGCGCGCGCCTCGGCCGGCTCCTCCGTCTCGATGAACAGCGGTTCGAGCTCGAGGGGCGCCTGCTCCCGGATGACGGCGTAGAGCTCGGGCGTGGCGCGGTTCCAGTAGAGGACCCGGTGTCGGTCAGACCGGTCGGGCATGGGCTAGCCTCCGAGGTAGGTGCGGACGACGGCTTCGTCCTGCGAGAGCTCGGCCGGCGTGCCCTGGAGCCGCACCCGCCCGGTCTCCATGACGTAGGCCCGGTCCGCGACAGTGAAGGCGAGATGGAGGTTCTGCTCGACGAGGAGGACGGCCACCCCCTGACGGCGGATCTCGGCGATGGTCTGGAAGATCTGGCGGGCCACCAAGGGCGCGAGTCCGAGGGACGGCTCGTCTAGGAGGAGGAGGCGAGGGCGTGCCATCAGCGCTCGCCCGATGGTCAGCATCTGCTGCTCACCGCCTGAGAGCGTCCCCGCCGGCTGCTGGTGGCGCTCCCGAAGGACCGGGAACAAGGCGAACACGCGCTCGAGGTCCGCCGCCACTGCCGCCGTGTCGCGGCGGGCATACGCCCCGACGGCGAGGTTCTCCGCGACGGTGAAGCGCGGGAAGACCTGCCGGCCCTCGGGCGTCAGGCTCACGCCACGCGCGACGAGCTCCCAGGGCCGGAAGCCGTCGACGCGGACGCCCGCGAGACGGATCTCGCCGGCAGCCGGACGCACCAGCCCGGCGATGGCGTTGAGCGTGGAGGACTTACCCGCGCCGTTCGACCCCACGAGCGTGACGATCTCCTCCGGGCGGACCTCGAGGGACACATCGTGGACCGCGCGGATCGCCCCGTACCGGATGGCCAGGGCCTGGACCTCGAGGTGGGGCGGCGCGGCCGGCGCCCTCATCCACGCGCCAGGAGATGTGCCATCGCCGCCGCGGCGGCGAGGCCCAGCACGGTGCGCACCGCGTGGAGCGCGCTCCAGCGGCGGAGGAGCAGTCGCACCTCGGGCGCGTCGGGGGACAGGGCCCGGTCGAGGAGCCGCTTGTTGGTCGGGAGGACGACCACCAGCGTGTACGGCACGACGAGCCCGAGGAGGACGCCGGCCCCGAGCCAGCCAATCCGGGCGCCCCCGAGCCAGGCGCCGATGGCCGCGAGGGCTCCGAGGACCGCCAGGCCGCCCTGGAGCCACGCGCCCCGGGGATAGCTGGTCCGGAACTGCGCGACGGCCATCGGCGGTCCCGTGGCCAACCGCGCCGGGTGCTCGACGAGGCTCACGTAGAGCGCCCCCCCGGCGAAGAGCGTCGCGGCCCCGGCCGCGATCCACGCGAGGGTCCACGCGATCGAGCTCACGGGCCCGCCTCCGCGTGGGTGGCGGTCGCGATCGGCTGGCGGCTCATCACCCTTCCCCCAGGTACGCGGCGATGACTGCTGGATCGCGCCGGACCGCCGCCGGTGGGCCCTCGGCGATGAGCTCGCCGTGGTTCAGCACGACGACGCGGTCGGAAACGGCCATGACCACGCGGATGTGGTGCTCCACGAGGAGGATGGCGAGCCCCCGGTCTCGGAGGCTCCGGATGAGCGCCATCAGCTCGTCGGCCTCCGCCGTGCTCATCCCGGCCGCCGGCTCGTCGAGCAGCAGCACGCTCGGCTCGGCCGCGAGCGCCCGGGCCAGCTCGACGCGCTTCTGGTCGCCGTAGGGAAGGCTGCGGGCCAGCTCACCTCCCCGGCCGCGGAGCCCGACGCCGTCCAGCAGAGCCGCCACCCTCGCGTCCGTCTCGCGGCGATCGCGGCGGAACCCGGGCGTGCGGAGGAGCGCCCCCAGGAGCCCGGCGCGAGTCCGCCCGTACCGCGCGACGCGCACGTTCTCACCGACCGTGAGGTCGCGGAAGAGCCGGATGTTCTGGAAGGTCCGCGCGACGCCGAGCCGGGCGCGCGCGTGGGGTGGGAGCGCGGAGATCGGGTGGCCCCGGAGATGAACCTCGCCGGCCGTCGGCCGGTAGATGCCCGTGACGACGTTGAAGATGGTGGTCTTGCCGGCGCCGTTCGGGCCGATGATCGAGAGGATCTCGCCCGCGCCCACTTGGAGCGAGACGCCGGCGACCGCCCGGATGCCGCCGAAGCGGACGGAGAGGTCGCGCACCTCGAGCACGGCCCCGCTCACCGGGTCTCCAGGGCCGCGGGAGGATTGATCGGGCGACGCTCATCAGGCGGTATTCGACCGGTGGCGGCCTGTGGCCGCCGCGTGAGGCCGAGGGAGAGCCCGCCGAGGAGCCCCTGCGGCCGGAAGAGGATCAGACCAAGCAGGATCGCACCGTAGATCACCATCCGGTACTCCGCGAGGAAGCGGAACACCTCGGGCGCCACCGTCAGGACCACCGCGCCCGCGATCGACCCCTCGACGCTCCCCATGCCGCCGAAGACGAGCAGCGAGAGGACGAGGATCGACTCGATGAGCGTGAACGAGCCCGGGCTCACGAACGTCGCGTAGTGGGCGAAGAACGCGCCGGCCACCCCGGCGAGCGCGGCCGACAGGGTGAAGGTGACTACCTTGAGGCGGGTGGTGGGGACCCCCACGGCCTCGGCCGCGACCTCGTCCTCGCGAATGGCCTGGATGGCCTCGCCGAAACTCGAGTCGACCAGCCGGGAAACCACCACGGTCGCGATCACGACCAGGGCCAGCACCACGTAGTACTGGCGGGCCGGCGTCGCGAGGTCAATGCCGAGGAGGGCCGGCCCGGGGATCGCGGGGATTCCGAGCGGGCCCCGCGTCACCGCGAGCCAGTTCAGGAGGATCAAGTGGATGATCTCCCCGAACCCGAGCGTCGCCATCGCCAGGTAGATCCCGCCGAGTCGCAGGGTCGGGAGGCCGATCAGGAATCCAGCAGCGCCCGCGGCGGCGGCCGCCGCCACGAGGTTCAGGACGAACGGGCTTCCCCAGTTGATGGCGAGCAGCGCGGCGGTGTACGCGCCGATCCCGTAGAAGCCGGCGTGGCCGAGCGAGAATTGACCGCAGAAGCCGGTCACGAGGTTGAGCGAGAGCGTCAGGACCACGTAGATCCCGGCCAGCACGGCCACGTGGAGCACGTAGGGCGACCGGACGACCACCGGCAGGAGGATCGCGCCGGCGAGCAGGGCACCGAGGACCAAGCGCTCCCGGATCATGAATCCGCTGGTGCTGTTCCCGGCACCAGCGCTCAGACCTTCCGGATCTCGGGAGTGCCGAGGAGCCCTGATGGCCGAACGATCAGCACGAGGATCAGAAGGCTGAAGGCGACGATGTCGCGGTACCCGGACCAGAAGACGGCCGTCGCGGCCGTTTCCGCCGTCCCGAGCAGGAACCCGCCGAGGATCGCTCCGGGCAAGCTGCCCATGCCACCGATCACCATCGCGCTGAACCCCTTCAGGCCGGCGGAGTACCCCATGCTGATGTCGACCGAGTTGTAGTAGATCCCGGTCAGCACGCCGCCCACGCCGCCGACGGCGGCGCCCACTCCGAACGCGAGGGACACGACACGGTTGGTGTCGATGCCCATGAGGCCGGCGACGCGGCCGTCCTGGGCGATGGCGCGCATCGCGAGACCGAGCCGGGTACGCCTCAGCATGGCCTGGAGCCCGACCAGGAGCAGGAGCGCGATTCCCGTGATCGTCAGCTCGAGCGTCGAGATCTGGGCCCCCGCGACCTCGACCATGCGGACCGGGAAGGGGCTCGGGAAGGCGCGCGTGTCGGGCCCGAACACGATCAGGATCATGTGGTCGAGGATCGTCGCCGCGCCGAGCGTCGCCAGCAGCGCCGCGATGGGCGGCGCGTTGCGGACACGGAGCGGCTGCAGCGCCGTGCGCTCGAGTGCCATCCCGAGCAGGCCGACCAGAAACATCGAGCCGAGCATCGGCGCCCAGAGCCCGAGGCCGAGGCCGACCGCGAAGACCACGCCGAGATAGGCGCCCCACATCACGAGCGAGCCCTGGGCGAAGTTGACGACGTCCAGGATCGAGAACGTGATCGCGAGCCCGATGGCGATGAGGGCGTACAGACTGCCCAGCGTCAGGGCGTTGATCGCCTGCTGAAGGAGCACGGCGCCGATGGTACCGAACCTGTCCGAGCCGGCGCAACCGGCCGCGGGCGGAGCGCGCGCGTCGACACGCGGGGTTCAGATCGAGTCTGGTATGCTAGGCGGCCGTGACCGGGCCCGCGCGACGCCTCGGTGCCTATCTCTCCCCGCGCGACCGTCTCGCGACCGGAACCGACCTCGCCCGCCGCGCCGAGGTCCTCGGCTACGAGAGCGTGTGGCTGACCCACGGCCTGGGCCGGGACGGATTCCTCGTGCTCGCCGCGTACGCGCACGCGACCGAGCGTATCGGGCTCGGCACCGGCGTCGTGCCGATCTACCCGCGCCATCCGGTCGCCATGGCGCAGGAAGCGTCGACGCTCATGGAGCTGTCAGGCGGCCGCTTCCGGCTCGGCATCGGGCTGAGCCACCGGCCCTCGATGGTCGACGCCCTCGGCCTCGACATGGGCGAGCCTCTCGCCGTGATGCGCGAGTACATGGCGGTCCTCCGGGCGGCCCTTCACGGGCAGGCGACCTTCGAGGGGCGGTACTACCGGGTCCGGTGGGCCGGCGCGTTCCGGGCGCCGGCGCCGCCGATCCTGCTCGCCGGCCTCGCGCCTCCGATGCTCGAGCTCGCCGGGGAGCTCGCCGATGGAGTCGTGCTCTGGCTTGCCTGCCCGGACTATGTGCGCGACGTCGCCGTGCCCGCGCTCGCGCGCGGGCGGGCCCGGGCAGGGAAGCCGCTCGAGGGTTTCGAGGCGGCGGCGGCGGTCCCGCTCGCCGTGACGGCTGATCACGCCGGCGCGACGCGGCTCTTCCGCGAGGAGCTGGTACGCTACCTGTCGCTTCCGTACTATCGGACGATGTTCCGCGCGAGCGGCTTCGACCACGCGCTCGCCGCCTTCGACCGGGACCGTGGCCCGGGACGGGACGCGGATGCCGTGCCGACCGTCCTGGTCGAGGCACTGGGGGGGATCGGCGACGCCCGCCGAGCCCGTGCCGAGGTGGACGCGTACCGTGCGGCCGGCGTCACGCTGCCGATCATCCGACCGATCGGGCCGCCCGAGGCGGCCCACGCGCGCGGGACACTCGAGGCCGTCGCCCCGTGACGCCGAGCCGCGGGTCGCGCTGAGGCGGATCGGATGCCGCTCCTGGGACGGGGGGTGCTCGCGATCTGGCACACCATCACGCCCGAGGGCGAGGCGGAGTACTGGCGCTGGCACGACCGGGAACACATCCCCGAGCGGGTGGGCGTGCCGGGGTTCCTCCGCGGCCGGCGTTATCGAAGCCTCGAGCGCTCGCTCGACTACCTCGATCTCTACGAGGTGGAGGATTCGGAGACGCTCCGGAGCGCCCCCTACCTCGCGCGCCTGAACGACCCCACACCGTGGACTCGCCGCATGGTGCCGCACTTCCTCAACACGCTGCGCGTGGGGTATCGGGTGGCGGCGAGCGCGGGACGCGGGCAGGGCGGCGTGCTCCTGACCCTGCGGCTCGCCGTCCCAAATGGGACGACGGGTCGCCCGGCCGCGCTCGCGCCCGCCGGCCTCGCCACGATCCAGGACGTGACCGGGGTGGTCTCCGTCCACGTGCTCGACGCGACGCCCGAGGTCACGAGCATCGCCACCGAGGAGAAGCGCCTCCGCGGCCCGGGTGATCGGGACCGGGGCGCCGTCGAGCCGTGGTGCCTCCTCGTGGAGGCGGACGATGCGGCGGTGCTCGCCGAGCTGCGGGCAGGGCCGCTCACCGTGGAAGGCCTTCGCGCCGGCGCCGCCGAGCTGGCCGCGGCCGAAGCGTATCAGCTCCAGATCAGCATCGACCCCGAGCGAGGAGACCCCAAATGGCGCTGATCGGGCAGGGCATCCTCATCATCTGGCACGCGATGACCCCGGAGGGAGATCTCGAGATGATCCGCTGGCACGACCGCGAGCACGTCGCGGAGCGCGTCGGGATCCCGGGCTTCCTGCGCGGCCGGCGCTATGACAGCATCGACCGCCCGCGGGAGTACCTCGACGTCTACGAGACCGAGAGCGTCGAGACGATCCGGAGCGCGCCGTACATCCTGCGCCTGAACTTTCCCACCGAGTGGACGAAGCGCGTCCTGCCGCACTTCCGGAACACCGTCCGCTTCGGCTGCCGGGTCGTCCTGACGACCGGGCGCGGGCAGGGGGCTGGGCTCCTGACGCTCCGCGCACGACCCGCACCCGGGCGCGAGGCGGCGGTTGAGCGCTGGCTCCGCGAGACCGCGCCGACCGCGCTCCTCGAAGAGACGGGCGTGGTGGGCGTGCATCTCCTGCGGACCGCCCCGGAGATGACCCAGGTGAAGACGGCGGAGGGCAAGCTCAAGGGCGGCGAGGTGGCGAAGGGCGAGGAGCCGTGGCCTTGGGTGCTCCTCGTCGAGACGGGGGGGATCGGCTTCGCGGAGGCGATCGCCGACCGCTACTTCAAGCCCGCCGAACTCGGCGGCCACGGCCTCGGCGCCGACGCGGTGCTCGGCAGGCACCGCCTCCAGCTCTCGATGGACGAGGCCTGAGGGCCGACGCCCGGCGACATGCTCGCGGGCGCCGGGCGATACCTCACGCGGGATCCGGGAGCCGTCAGGCGGGCTCGCCCGCAGGACCGCCGGGCATGCCCTCTCGCGCGAGGCGTCCGAAGGCTTCGGGTGTCATGCGGAAAACCGTCCACTCTTCCATCGCCTTGGCGCCGAGCTTGAAGTAGAGGTCTCGGGCCGGCGTGTTCCAGTCGAGGACCGACCACTCCATCCGGCCGCAGCGCCGCTCGACGGCGATCTCGGCGAGGCGGGTCAGCAAGCGGCTTCCGATGCCGCCCCGGCGCTCCTCCGGGACGACGAACAGGTCCTCCAGATAAAGGGTCGGCCGCCCCGTGAACGTCGAGAAGGTGAAGAAGTAGAGGGCGAACCCCACTGCCCGCCCGGCGCGCTCGGCTAGGATCGCCTCGAAGACGCGCCGCGGTCCGAAGCCGTGCTCGTGGAGCAGCGGCTCGGTCGCCTCCACCTCGTGCGATAGGCGCTCGTACTCGGCGATGCCCCGGATCAGGCCGAGGATCGTCGGGACATCGGCCGCGGCCGCCGGGCGGAGGACGATCCGGTCGGCTGCGCTCAATGGAGCTCCACGATCTTGTCGCCCGCCTTCTTCATCGACACCACGATGTCAGCCCCCTCGAGCGCGTTCACCAGCGAGGTGCGGTCGGGGCAGCGCAGGAAGAAGCTCTTGTCGATCCAGAGCTGATGGAGGAGCTTCCGCGACTCCGTGTGGGACGGCCGTCCCTCGGCCCGGAAGAGCGCGGCGGCCCCGTTCCCCCTGGGGAAGTAGTCGACCGTGGTCTCGAGGAACGCATGCTCCATGAACTTCTTCACCTCGTCCATCATCCAGACTTCGATGCGGTCGCCCGCCATTGCGGTTCCCCGTCGACCCGTCGCGCGGTCGGACCCCTACTTGCCCCAGGGCGCAATCGCGGCACGGCTGATCTTGTGCGGACTGTGCTGGCGCCCCAGCCACTCCGCCTCCCGGAACGCCTCACTGATCCGTTCCAGCGGGTAGACATGCGAGATGACCTCGGTGAACGGGTACTTCCGCTGGTTCTGCTCGAGGAACGTGAGCCCTCGCTGGATCGCCCACGGCTCGTACTGGATCATGCCCACGATCGTGTGGGAGCGCCAGACGATGGAGGCCGGGTGGAACTCGAACTTGTGCCCCGGGCTGATGTGGCCGATCTCGAGGTACGTGCCGCCGCTCTTCAGCATCTGGAGGCCCTCGGGAATGACGCTCGGGAACCCGACGAAGTCGCAGACGACGTCGGCGCCCCAGCCCCGCGTCAGCTCCTTCACGGCCGCCACGCGGTCCTCGGGCCGGGAGAGCTCCTGAAGGCTCAGCGTGTGGTCGGCACCGAATCGCCGGGCGAGCTCGAGCCGCTCTGGGATCTGGTCGATCACGATGACCTGGGCCGCTCCCATCTCCTTGGCGACGGCGGCGGCGTTGAGGCCGAGCCCGCCCGCGCCCTGGAGCACGACCGTGTCCCCGACGCGGACACGCACACGGTCGAGCCCGTACAGGACCTGGGCGAGGGCGCAGTTGACCGGGGTGGCGACGTCATCGGAGATGCTGTCGGGCACCCGGTACACGAAGTGGCCCGGGCGGAGGTAGTAGTACTCCCCGTAGGAGCCCACGAAGTGCGGGGGGTCGTCGGCGTACCGCGTCCCGCGCCGCTTGTTCGGGCACGCGGCCCGATGCCCGTCGAGGCAGGCGGGGCAGCGGCCGCACGGGTAGAAGTAGCAGTAAGTGACCCGGTCCCCTTCCTTGAGCGGGGCGCCGGTCGAATCGGTCGTGACGTTCCGGCCGAGCCGCTCGATCACACCGCACATCTCGTGGCCGAATGTCTGGCCGCGGTCCGGCGCCCCGATGAGATCCTGGAGCTCCCCGCGCCAGATGTGGAGATCGGACCCGCAGATCCCGCCGCGCGTGATCCGGACGAGGGCGGCGTCCGGCTCGACCTCGGGGACGGGGTACTCCCGGATGTCGAAGTCGGCGCTGAACTTTGTCATGACGGCGAGGCGGCCTTTCATGCGGACGTCTCCTTTTCAACTCGGCCGGCGCGCCTCGGGCCGGCGGCCCTCGGGACGCGGCGGCCTACTGGTCGGCTCGGCCGGCGGCCTCGGGCCGGCGGCCGTTCGGACGGCCTTCGGCCTGGGGGGACGCGGCGGCCTACTGGTCGGCTCGGCCGGCGCGCCTCGGGCCGGCGGCCGTTCGGACGGCCTTCGGCCTGGAAGGGTCGCGTCGGCCTACTGGTCAACTGTCCATCAGGTACGACTGGGCGGCGGCAACCCCGGCTCCGAGGGTCACCGGCACACCGAAGCTCTTGAGGGTCATCTCCACCCCGGCCAGCCCGGCGAGGAGCTCTAGCTCGTTCAGGCTGCCCAGGTGACCGATCCGGAACACCTTGCCCTTGACGTCGCCGAGCCCGACGCCCAGCGAGAGGTCGAGCGTCCGGTTGGCGTGGGCGATGTAGGCGTCCGAGTCGAAGCCGGGCGGCATCACCACGGCGGTCAGCGTGTTCGAGTGCTCGCGCGGCTCGCGACAGAGGATCGGGAGCCCGAGTGCCCGGACGGCGCGGCGGCACGCTTCGGCCAGGCGCCCGTGGCGCCAGAATACCTGCGCCAGGCCCTCCTCCTGAAGCATCGCGATCGACTCGCGGAGGCCGAAGAGGAGCGCGGTCGCGGGCGTGTAAGGGAACTCGCCTCGCTTGTTCCGCTCGAGCACCGGCGTCCAGTCCCAGTAGGCCCGCGCGCACTTGGCGGCCTGACTCGCGCGGACGGCCCGCTCGCTCGCCGCCAGGATCGTGAGTCCGGGCGGGAGCATCAGTCCCTTCTGGGGGCCCGTCAGGGCGACGTCCACGCCCCACTCGTCGAACCGGAAATCGATCGAGGCCAGCGAGGAGACGACGTCGACCAGGAGGAGCGCCGGGTGGCGCGCCTCGTCGAGCGCCCGACGCACTGCGGCGACGTCACTTGTGACGCCCGTCGAAGTCTCGTTGTGGACGATGAGGACGGCGCGGATCTGGTGGGTCGAGTCCGCGCGGAGTCGCTCGGACACCCGGCCCGCGGGAACGCCCTCGCCGTAGAGCACCTCCAGGCGGTCCACCTCGATGCCGTGCGCCCCGGCGGTCCGGCAGAAGTGATTCGAGAAGTGGCCGTTGACGACGCCGAGGACCCGATCCCCGGGAGATAGCGTGTTGACGATGGCCGCCTCCCACCCTCCGGTGCCGGAGCCCGGGTACACGATCGGGAGGCCCCGCGCGGCCTGGAACACCGTCTTGAGCCCCGTGAGGATCTCGCTGACCAGCGCCGCGAACTTCGGCCCCCGGTGGTCGATGATCGACTGCGACATGGCACGGACGATCCGCTCGGGAACGAGGGTGGGGCCGGGGATCTGGAGGAACGGCCGACCGGACATGCGCGACTCCCTCCTGGCGCAGCGGGCTCGCGCCGCGGGCGCCCGCTCCCGGCGCGGACCCTCATCGTAGCACGCGCGCGACGCGGGTACGGCCTTCTGCCAGCCCCGCGGGCTGCCCGTCACGCGCGGGCGGCGGGGACCGCCGGCGCCCCGTCCGTGTACGGCTTGAGTGCGGCGTAGATCGTGAAGTTGGCCGGGGTGGGGACGCCGCGCTCCCGGCCGAGGCGCACGACGGTTCCGTTGAGTGTCTCGACCTCGAGGCGTCGGCCGGCTGCCAGGTCGTAGTAGAGCGATCCGCGAACAGCCGGGTCCGCGGCCTCGAAGTACTTGACTGTCCGCTCGACGAGCCCGTCCGGCAGTGCCACGCCGTGTGCCCGCCCGACGGCGTGCGTCTCTTCCATCGTCTGCTGGCACAAGGCCCGCGTCTCCGCAGAGGCAAGGACGGCGCCGATCGGCAGCCGCGTCATGGCCGTCAGACCGCTGAGCCCGCAGATCAGGACGAACTTTTCCCAGAGCGCGACCCGAATGTCGGGGCGCACCTGGGCCTTAATCCCGGCCCGCTGGAGCGCGTCCACGATTGGTTGCGTGCGTGCGGTGGGTCTCCCGTCCAGCTCGCCGAGCTGGATGACGTCCGGGCCCGCGCGGTGCTCGATGATGCCCGGTGCCTCGACGACCGACGACACGGCGGCGAGGCCCCCGATCACATGGTCGCCCCCCAGGATCCTTCCGATGCGCTCGGCGCTGTCGATCCCGTTCTGCACCGGCAAGATCACCGTGTTGGGTCCCACGGCGGGCCGCAGGCGCTCGGCCGCGCTCTCGGTGTCATATGCCTTGACGCAGAAGAGGACGAAGTCTGCCGGGCCCGCCTGGGCCGGATCGTCGGTCGCCCGGGCCGGGACCGTGAAGTCCCCGACCAGGCGCGATCGCACCGTCAGCCCATTCGCGCGGATCGCCTCCAGGTGGGCGCCCCGCGCAACGAACGTCACGTCTTCGCCCGCCCGCGCGAGGAGTCCGCCGAAGTACCCGCCGGTCCCGCCGCTGCCCATCACCGTCACGCGCATGGCCGTCACCCCTCCCGTCCCGGACGATTCTAGCGCGCGCCGTCCCCGAAGGGTCTGCGGATCGCCCGCCGCGCCCGTCGTTTGACAAGCCCCACCGCCGCTGCTAGCGTCGACTCGTCGAGCACGACGGATGGCTCGACATAGCGCGAGAATCCCGGAGGACCTCGGCTTGGCCAAGATCGAGATGGCGATCAAGGACGCGATCGCGCGGGGTGCGCGCAAGCATATCCGGAGCGCCGCGGCGCCCCTCCGACGTGACGTGCGTCGGCTGCGTCAGGCGGTGCGGGAGCTCCGCACGCAGCTCGCGGCACTGCGCGAGGTGGCGGCGCGCTGGACGGACTCCCACGCGGGCCGTGGGTGGCAGCCCGGGGTCTCCGAGGAGGAGGCGCAAGCCGCGCGGCTGTCGCCGGGCCTCATCCGGAAGCTCAGGCATCGCCTCGCCCTCAGCCAGGCCGGGGTGGCGCGCCTGGTGGGCGTGAGCGCCGCGGCCGTCGTGCAGTGGGAGCAGGGCCGCGCCACGCCGTCGGGCAAGAATCGCGCGGCCCTCGTCGGTCTCCGACGGCTCGGGCGACGCCAGGCGAAGCGGCTCCTGGCGTCGGCCGCGGCGGAGCGCCGGAAGCCGCCGAGGTCTCGCGGCCGGCGCGGACGTCCTCGCCGCTCTCGCCGCGGCTAGGATCCGCTCGGCGATCCGGCCCGTTCCGCGTTTCCTCGGCTGCTGACGCGCCGTCGTCTCGAGGTTGAAGCGCCCGAGATTCGGCCGTATGGTGGGCGTCTGACGGGCCCGGGCCGACGAGCCGACACCACGAGGGGGGTTCCCTGATGCGCGCGATCCGTGTCCACGAGTACGGCGGTCCGGAAGCCATGCGACTCGAGGAAGTGCCCACGCCCAAGCCGGGTGAGGGCCAGGCGCTCGTCCGGATCGAGGCCGCGGGAGTCAACTTCATCGACGTGTACCAGCGCTCCGGGCTGTACAAGGGGCAGCTTCCGCTCCCCCTTGGGCTCGAGGGAGCGGGTGTCGTCGAGGCGGTGGGTCCCGGGGTGACCTCGGTGCGCGTCGGTGATCGCGTTGCGTGGACGAGCGTGCCAGGCTCCTACGCGACCCACAACGTGGTGCCGGCCGACCGGCTCGTGACGCTGCCCGCCGGGGTGGACTCGCGCATCGGGGCGGCCGCCATGCTCCAGGGCATGACGGCCCACTACCTCGCCCACTCGACGTACCCCCTCAAGCACGGTGACGCGTGCCTGATCCACGCGGCGGCGGGCGGCGTCGGGCTTCTCCTCTGCCAGATGGCCAAGCGGGCAGGCGCCCGTGTCATCGGCACCGTCTCCACCGAGGACAAGGCGAAGCTCGCGCGGGAGGCGGGAGCGCACGACGTGATCCTGTACACACGCCAGGACTTCGAGGCGGAGGTGAAGCGGCTGACCGGCGGGAAGGGGCTCCAGGTGGTCTACGACTCGGTCGGCCGGGACACCTTCGAGAAGGGCTTCAACTGCCTCGCGATCCGCGGATACATGGTGCTGTTCGGCCAGTCGAGCGGGCCGGTGGGCGCGCTCGACCCGCAGGTGCTGAACACCAAGGGCTCGCTGTTCCTCACGCGTCCGACCCTCGGCCACTACATCGTGACGCGGGAGGACCTCGTGCGGCGCGCCGGCGAGGTCCTCACGTGGATCCAGAAGGGCGAGCTCAAGCTCCGCATCGGGGCGACCTTTCCGCTCGCCGAGGCTGCCCAGGCGCATCGGGACCTCGAGGGACGGCGGACGACCGGCAAGGTCCTCCTGATCCCCTGACGTCCTGACGGGAGGGTCGACGGGTGGCGGCGCGACGCCGGCCTCCCGCCCGCCGCTCGCTACCTGGCCGAGCCGAGTGTGTCAGGAGCCCATGAACCAAGGAGCAGCTCGAGCGTCGAAACCGCCCCGCCCGGAACTCTCAGGGACACCGCGCGTCTGGACGACCTGCGATCAGCGCGGGCGCAGTGCCTCGGGATTGACCAGGCACTCACTCGGCGGAGGCTCACCCCGCCAGACCGCCAGGATCGCGTCGATCGCACGGTCCGCCATCGCGATCTCGGATGTCTCGTCGATCCCCGCCACGTGCGGGCTGAGCACGACGTTGTCGAGGCCGAAGAGGGCCGAGTCGAAGAGCGGTTCCTTCTCGAATACGTCGAGACCGGCGCCGGCGATCCGGCCCGTGGCCAGGGCTTCGTGGAGCGCCGCCTCGTCGACGAGCGTTCCCCGCGCGGTGTTGACGAGGTGGGCGGTGGGCTTCATCAGGGCCAGCCGCTCGCGGTTGATCAGGTGCCGGTTCTCCGGCGTCGCGGGGCAGTGGAGGGTCACGAGGTCCGCGCGCCGGAGGAGCTCTTCCAGCGACACGAGCTCCACGCCGTGCTCTCGCACGAACTCCCGGTCGGGGTAGGGCTCGTAGGCGAGGATCGTCATCGAGAAGCCGCGGCACCGCCGGGCCACGGCCTGGCCGATCCGGCCGAGCCCGACGATTCCAACGGTGGCGCGCCAGAGCCCCGGCCGGAACTCGGTCTTCCACCGCCCGCTGGTGATCAACCGGTGGTTCTGGAGGAGGCCGCGCTGGAGCCCGCACATGAGCGCCACCGCGTAGTCCGCCACCGCCTCGTGGTTGGCGCCAACGGCCGTGCACACGACGACCCCGTGTCGCGTCGCGGCGTCGACGTCGATCGCGTCGAAGCCCACCCCCCAGCGGGCGACGACGCGGAGATCCGGCGCGGCGCGGAACACGCGCTCGCTGTAGGGCTCGCTGCTGGCGAGCGTCGCGAAGACGCCGGGCAGGGCCTCCCGGAGCTCGTCCTCCGTCAGCTTGCCGTGGCGACCGATGCGTCGCTCGACCTCGAGGCCGGCGGCCTCGAGGCGCCGGAGGTAGGGGGCGTCGCGCTGGTAGGTGTGGGGCACGGTGATCAGGACGCGACGCGCGGTCATCGCTCGGGGTTATCGCATCGTGCCAGCGTCCCGTCAAGGGCACGGTGCATTCGGCGATCGGCGGAACCGGGCGCATTTGACGTAACGCCCACGCCGGCATAGGCTCCTCGAGAGTCCCGGGTCATTCAGGCTCGTCCGCGTGGCCCGGCCGATCTCGGCCAATCTTGGAATGGGGAGGGGACGATTCCCGCGCGCGCGCCACTCGCCACGATTCACTGCCTGGGCGCCTCGAGGACGGTCACCGGCTCCAAGTTCCTGCTCGAGATGGCCGGCCGACGGCTCCTGGTGGACTGCGGGCTCTACCAGGGGTTGAAGGACCTCCGTCTGCGGAACTGGGAAACCCTGCCCGTCGATCCCGCGCAGATCGATGCCGTCGCCTTGACCCACGCCCACATCGACCACATCGGATACCTGCCCAGGCTCGTCAAGGACGGCTTCGGGGGCCCGGTCACCGCGACGCGAGGGACCGAGGACCTCGCGCGGATCCTGCTGCCGGACTCGGGCCACCTCCAGGAGGAGGAGGCCGCGTATCACAACACCCGGGGGACGTCGAAGCACACGCCGGCACTGCCGCTCTACACCGCGGAGGAGGGCGCTCGCGCCGCCGAGACCGTGAGGGGCATCGACTATCAGAAGCCGATCCGGCTGCTGCCCGGGCTCCAGGCGACGTTCCGCCGCGCTGGACACATCCTCGGATCGGCGTCCATCCACATCGAGCTGGAAGGGGATGCGACGGCCCGGCGCCTCGTCTTCTCGGGGGACGTCGGCCGCTACGCGGCGCCGATCCTCCTCGACCCGGAGCCCGTGGGCGAGGCCGACTACATTTTCGTGGAATCGACCTACGGCGACCGGCTGCACGATCCCACGCCCGTGCCCGACCAGCTCGAGCGTGTCGTCCGGGCCGCGGTGGATCGCGGGGGGGCGCTCGTGGTGCCCGCGTTCGCCGTCGGCCGAACCCAGGAGCTCATCTATCACCTCCGGGCGCTCGAGGATGCAGGCCGCATTCCCCGGCTCCCGACATTCGTGGACAGCCCGATGGCAATCGACGCGACGGGCCTCTACTGCTCCCACCCGGAGGACCTGGATCCGGACACGGCCAAGCCCGTGCTGACGGGGACCTGCCCGCTCCACACGGCGCGGTTCCAGCTGACGCGCTCCGTGGACGAGTCACGGAAGATCAACGACGTCCGCGGCCCCGCGATCATCATCGCCGCGAGCGGCATGGTCACAGGGGGCCGCATCCTGCACCACCTCCGGCGCCGCCTTCCGGACCCGAAGACCACCGTCCTCCTCGTAGGCTTCCAGGCTCCCGGGACGCGCGGCCGGCTCATCCAGGACGGCGCGCGGACCGTGCGCATGTTCGGCGAGGACGTGCCGATCCACGCGCGCGTGGAGGCGATCCACGGGCTCTCCGCTCACTCGGACGCCAACGGCCTGCTCCGCTGGCTCCGCACCGCGACCGGCCGGCCCCGGCATGTCTTCGTGGTCCACGGCGAGCTGGCTCCCGCGAACACCTTGGCGGGGCGCATCCGCACCGAGCTCGGCTGGGACGCGTCCGTCCCGGACTACCGCGAGCGCGTCACGCTCGATTGAGTCTCGCCGGGAGGGGCCGACTCCGGACTGCGCCGGAGATCTCGCGCGGCGCCGCCGCGTCCGTCGGCCGGACAGGGGAGCGACCGGCTACTCCCCGAAGAACCAGTGTCGCTTGACCGGTGACCGGTAGCTCAGCCCGAAACGGCGCGTCGCGGCGTCGACGATCACCGACACGGCATCCTCGACCGAGTCCGTGACCGTCAGGCGCTTGGGGTCTTCGGGATCGACGACGTCCTCGCGAACGAGGCGCGTCTCGATGAAGTCGAGCAGCGGCTGCCAGAACTCCTGGCCCATGAGGACGAGCGGGAAGTCACGGATCTTCCCGGTCTGGATCAGCACCGCCGTCTCGAAGATCTCGTCCAGGGTGCCGAACCCGCCGGGCAGCGCGACGAACGCGTACGAGTACTTCACCAGCATGACCTTCCGCACGTAGAAGTGCCGGAAGGTGATCCAGCGGTCGAGGTAGGGGTTCGGACGTTGCTCCTGCGGCAGCTCGATGTTGCAGCCGACCGACCGGCCTCCGACCTCCCGCGCGCCCCGGTTCGCCGCCTCCATGAGGCCGGGCCCGCCCCCGGTCATGACCGTGAATCCGGCGCGGGCGAGGCGCGCGCCGAGCTGACGGCCCAGGACGTAGTAGGGGTGCGTCTCCGGGAAGCGCGCCGATCCGAACACCGTGACGCAGGGACCGACGAAGTGGAGGGCCCGGAAGCCGCGCAGGAACTCACCGCAGATCCGGACGGTCCGCCAGAGCTCGGAGCTCCGCCGCTGGGGGCCCTGCAGGAACTGGATCTCCTCCGGCGCCCCCGGGGTCTTGCCCCACTGCGCGTTGCGCGACCTCCGGCCGAATCTCACGGCCTACATGATCCACCCCGTGGGGGCCCCCGGCAACGTTTGTCGGCCCGAGTGCGGCTGGGTGCGGGTTGACCCGGGAGCGGCGGTGGCGGTACTGTTCGGGCCGTGTCAAGTCGGGCATCGTGGTCCGGGCTGCATCTCCGCGATCCGGAGCGTGATCCGGGTGGCATCGAACCGCCTCCGGCTCCCCCCGGGCCATCGCCCGATCCGGAGGGTGTGGCCCTCGTTTTGGCCGCCTTCGCCAACGCTCACATCATGGCTCGCGGCCGCCCGATCCAACCGGACGATGACCTGGAAGCGGCCGGCGTTGACTCCATGGGCTTGCTGAAGATCCTGCTCTTCGTCGAGGCCGAGTTCGGGTTCTGGATGCCCGACGCGGACCTTCGGCCGGAGAACATCTCGTCCCTCCGTACCCTGGCGGGCTACGTGTCCCGCCGAAGGAGACTGGCCTAGCCACCTTTCGCCGTATCCCGGTCGGCCGGGTCAGACGGCGTCGCGCGATCTATGAAGCGAGCGTTGCGTCGCCGCCTTCCTCTCCGTGGAGCGGACCTCGTCCTGATGGCGATGCACGCGCGCGGCAGCCGGGCGGGACTCAGCAACAACGCCCTCCTGGTGGTCGAGTGCGACGGTCCGATTGACCCCGTGCGGGTCGGTCGAGCCTTCGATCGCTTCCTTGACGTCTGCCCGTGGCCGGGGGCGCGCCTGCGCCGCCCGTTTCCCTGGGGCCAGCTTCACTGGGCGGCCGACGCGCGCGAGAGGCTGGCCCGCCCGCCGGTCCACCGCCGCGCCGTCGCCACCGCTGCCGACCTCCAGTGCGCGCTGACAACGGAGCTCAACACGGCGGTCGATCCCGCGCGAGAGGCGCCAGTCCGCGTATTGCTCCTCGATGGCCCTGGATCATCGTCAGCGCCAGGCTATCTGGTCCTGACGTGGTTCCACCCGCTGATGGATCCGCGGGGGGGTCAGAACCTCCTCGCGCACCTCTGCCACCTCGATCAGTCCCAGGGCGAGTCTCCCTGGGGTCCGGTCCCCCCGGCATTCGTCCCGCCCCGGGATCCACGGTCTCGCCGGGAGCGCGCGCGGCTTGCCCGGCAGAGCCTCGGGTACATCCGGACACTGGCGCCCATCCCGCCGGTCTCACCCGCCCGGGCTCGAGTCGCGTCAGGTCAGGCGCGCTTCCGGCAGGAGGCCTTCGCGGAGGCGGAGGGAAACGGCGACCGGCCGATGAGTCGGGAGATCTCCTGGCGCCTGGCCGTGGTGGGTCGGGCGATGGCCAAGCTGTGGGAGCGACGAGGGCTCCCGGATGTCCCGTTCCTGCTTCCCATCGGAGTGGACCTCCGCAAGAAGGGTGAGGCGGGGCCGACCTTCGGGAACCTGCTCGCGTTCCACTTCGCTCGATTCCGGCCCTCCGAAACCGCCGACCCGGTCGGGCTGGCCCGGAACCTGCGCCGTCAGATGGCCGAGGCGGTGCGCGACCGTCAGATCGAGGCCAACGAGGTGGGAATGGAGTTTCTCAAGTATCGTCCCGTCTCGACGGTACTGCGCGGACTGCCGTGGACGAAGGACGGGGAGATCTTCTCGTTCAACTGTGCCGACGTGATGGATGTTCCGGCGGCTCTCGGCCGATGCTTCGGCCGCCGCGTCGTGAACGCATACCACGTCCCGGCGGTCCCGCCCCGGCCAGGGATCGGCGTGTTCTTCAACCGCTGCGCCGGGCGGAACAACCTCGTCGTGTCGTGGATCGAGGAGGTCGTGAGCGAGGACGAGGTGACGGGGATCGTCGAGGTGGTCGCCGAGGGGATGGGATGGAACAAGAGGCCCTGAGTTACGACGTCGTGGTCGTCGGCGGCGGGGCCGCGGGCCTGGCGGCCGCGGCGGCGGCGGCCGGGGCCGGCGCGCGGACGGCCCTGGTCGAGCGCTACGGCTTCCTCGGCGGCATGGCCACCGCCGGCATGGTGAGCACGATCTGCGGGCTCTACCACACCTCGTCGGTCGGCCCTCCGGAGCCGCTCAACGAAGGATTCCCGGAAAGCTTCGCCAAGCGGCTGGCCGGTATGCCCGGCTGCGAGAAGCCGGTGCGGCGCGGAAGGACCTTCGTCCTACCGTACACGCCCTTCGCCTTCGCGTGCCTGTGCGACGAGCTCACCGCCGAGGCCGCGCGGCTCGACGTCTACCTGCACGCGTACCTGGTGGGAGTGGACACCGCGGGTCCGCGGATCGAGGCGCTGCGCATCTCGACCTGGGAGCGAACGCTGCAGCTGGCGCCGGGGACCGTCGTCGACGCGAGCGGCGACGCCATGGTCGCCCATCTCGCCGGCGCGGCGACGGAGATCGCCCCGACCCCGGAGCGGCAGCTGCCGTCGCTGGTCTTCGTTCTGCAGGGGGTGGACGGTGAGGCCCTCGGCTCCGGGCCTCGCGTGGGACTCCTGCGGAGCCTGGTCGCCGCGGAACGAGTCGGGCTTCTGCCGGCCGGGTCCTCGAACCTCCAGATCGGACCGTCACCGCAGCCCGGGGAGGTCATCTGCAAGCTCGCGCTGGACGGAATCGCAGGCGCGCTCTCCGGGCGGCGCGATCTCATGACCGTGGCGGAGCAGGAGGGGCGACGACGCGTCCTGGCCGTTGCCGCGTTCCTGAAGACGCTCCCCCCCTTCGCGCGCGCCTTCGTGTCGCACGCGGCCCCGCAGGTCGGCGTGCGCGAGAGCCGGCGGGTCATCGGGCGCTATCGCCTCACGCGCGAGGACGTGCTGGGCGGCCATCGGTTCGAGGACGTCGTGGCGCGGGCCAGCTGGCCCATCGAGCTCTGGGAGGAGGGGCGGCTCGGCGCCACCTACGAGCTCCTGGAGGATGGCCAGACCTACGACATCCCGCTCCGCAGCCTCCGGGCGCGGGACGTGGAGAACCTCTTCGTGGCCGGGCGCTGCATGAGCGCGACGCACGAGGCGCTCGGCTCCGCGCGCGTGATCGGGACGTGCCTCGCCACCGGCGAGGCGGTCGGACGAGCGGCCGCCGGGCGCGCCGCAGGGCGATAGTGGGTGGGTAGGCGATGAGTCTGGCCGAGCTTCTCGCGACCACGTCCGCGCGGCACCCGCACCGGCTGGCCGTGACTGACATCCGATCAGGCCGGACCTTGACCTACGGTGAGCTGGCCGATGAGGCGGAGCGGGTCGCGGCGTTCCTCCGGGCGTGCGGCGTCGAACCGGGTCAGCGGATCGGACTTCTCGCGCCGAACGGCCTGGCTTACGTGCCTGCGGCCTTCGGACTCCTCGGCGCCGGCGCCTGCTTGGTACCCGTGGCCGACCACCTCACGCCGACCGAGACGGGCGAGATCCTGAGCCAGGTCGACGTGAACGGGTGTCTCGCATGGCCGAAGGCGGACTCGCTGCCGGCCCCCGGCGATCGCGCGCTCCTCACCGGCGGCCCATGCGAGGGGTTCACGTTCCAGTGGCTCGATCGCGAGGCGGAGGGGCCGGCGGGGCTCTCGAGCGTGAACCCCGCCTTCATCCGCTTCACCTCGGGAACCACGGCTCAGTCGAAAGGCGTCGTCATCTCCCACGAGGCCACCCTGGCCCGGGTACGGGCCGCTGACGCCGTGCTTCGCTTCACCGAAGAGGACCGTGTCCTGTGGGTACTGCCGCTGGCCTACCACTTCGCGGTGACCATCGTGACGTACGTCCGGGCCGGGGCTCACGTCCTGCTATGCCAGGACACCCTGCCCGGGACCGTGCTGGACGCCATTCGAGGACTTCGGGCGACCGTGTTCTACGCGTCGCCGCTCCACTTCGAGCGGCTTGCCAACGTGCCCCGGACCGGGTCCCTCCCGAGCCTCCGGCTGGCCCTGTCGACGAGTGCCCCGATCGCGCGTGCGGTGATGGACCGATTCCAGTCCGTCCACGGCATGCCCGTCGCGCAGGCCTACGGGATCATCGAGGCGGGCCTGCCCTGCGTCAACCTTCCCGCCGACGGGCTGCCCGCCGTTTCGGTGGGCCGCGCGATTCCCGGTTACGAGATGGCCGTGCTCGACGACGCCAGCGCGGCGCTGCCGGCGGGCGTCGCCGGCGAGATTGCGCTCCGGGGCGACGGGCTCTTCTCGGCGTACTACGCGCCGTGGCAGCTCCGAGAGCAGGTCATGCGCAACGGCTGGTTCCTCACGGGTGACATCGGTCGCGTGGATGGGTCCGGGGCGCTTCACCTCGAAGGCCGCAAGAAGGCCGTCATCTTCGTCGGTGGGCTCAAGTTCTTTCCGGAGGAAGTGGAGGCCTGCATCAACGCGTTCCCCGGTGTCAGGGAATCCCGGGTGCTCTCCCGACCGCACGCGCGTCTGGGTGAGATCCCCCGGGCCGAGATCGTCCTCGCTTCCCCCGCCTTTGATCTGCACGCTCTCCGGATGCACTGCGCCCGCACGCTCTCCTCGTACAAGGTGCCTGTCGACTTCACGGTCGTGGCGGCGATCGCCAAGACGCCCGGAGGTAAGATTCTCCGGCGCGAGGCGCCGACCGAGAGGCGCGTTCACGCGGAGCGGCCGTAACCCACGCATGCGGGAGCCGAGCAACACGCATCGAGCGTCACCCGGCGGCCCCGGCCGACTGCGGGTCGCGGTCATCGGCGCCGGACCGTCGGGATCGGCTCTGTCCATGCTCCTGGTCCGCGAAGGGGCCGAGGTCACCCTGTTCGACGAGGACCGGCGCCCGGAGCTCCTGGTCGGGGAATCGCTCGTGCCGGCCGTCGTGCCGATCTTCCAGCGCCTCGGCGTCGAAGAGGAGATGGCGACCTTCAGCCGCGTGAAGCCGGGCGTCTCCTTCATCTGGTCGCCGATGGACCGCTTCGGCTTCACGTTCGCACGCTTCGCGCCATCCGTGTTCCCGTACGCCTACAACATCCCGCGCCCGCGCTTCGACGAGGCCCTCCGCGACCGGGCCCTCGCGGCCGGGGTGCACCACGTGATCGGCCGGGCCCGACTCCAGCCCGCGCTCGCCGACGGCACTGGAGCGGAGCTGGCCCTGGCGCCCGAGACCCTGGCGGCGGCGCCGGCCCTGGGCGGCTGTCAGCCCGATCTGATCGTCGACGCGACGGGCCGAGCCCGCCACGGGGCCCGCGCGCTGGGAATCAGCGCCGATCTCGGGCCGCGAAAGGACGTGGCGCACTTCGCCCACTTCGAGGGCTTTCGCTGGGACGACCCGCCCGGGCAGGTGCTCATCGCGCGCGGCCCGGCAGGCTGGAGCTGGTGCATTCCGCTCGAGGACCGGCTGTCGGTGGGCATCGTGCTGGGCCAGGAGGACGCGGCGGAGCTCGGGCGCACGCCGGAGGAGCGGCTACATCAGGCCATCGCCCGGGATCCCTGGCTCCGCTCCGTCGTCGGGGAGGGAACACGGGTCACGGGTGTCGCCACCTACGCCAACTATCAGCTGATCTCCCGGCGCGGCCACGGACCCGGCTGGGTGATGGTGGGAGACGCCTTCGGCTTCGTGGATCCCATGCTCTCGCCCGGGGTCTTTCTCGCCCTGCGGTCGGCCGAGCTCGTGGCCGAGTGCCTTGTCCCGATCCTCCGGCGGAGTGGGCCCGCGTCGCCGGCCGAGATCGGCTCGGCGCTCGGCGCCTACGCCCTGGCCCAGACCGCGATGCTGGCCGCCTGGCAAGACCTGGTCGCCTACCTCTACGACGGGCGGCTGGCGGCCCTCATGCGGTCCGGGCGAGCCTTCATGGCGCACGGATCGAGGTTCGTCAGGGAGAGGGCGCAGCATCACATCGAGCGCCACATCGGCTTGCAGGCGAGCGGGGCCGCCACGACCTCCCGGTACAGCCGCGGCCTGCTCCGGCTGCTGAGCCGCTACGGGCTGGGCGGGATCGATCCCGCCACGCTGGCTATCCGCTGACGGCGCGGAGGGGTCGCGTCCCGTCCGGCTTGGACGCCACGTACTCGCTGAGGAAGCCGAAGAACACCCGACGCTCCACGCCGACGAAGCCGCTCCGGCGCAGGACGTCGAGGATCGTCTCCGGCGGGACGCACCGGTCGATCGTGTCCCAGTAGTACTTCATCAGCAGCTGGGCGGGCTCGCTGCTCGTGCTGATCTGAATGAGCCGGGGCAGGACTCGCTGCAGGTGGACTCTGATCATCCAGCGGGTCACGGCCGACTGGGGGCGCGACACCTCGAGGAGCAGGAGGCGGCCCCCGGGCTTCAGGACCCGCAGGTACTCGCCGAAGGCCACCTCGAGCTCCGCGACGTGGCGCAGAGCGAAGCTCATGCTGAGCATGTCGAAGTGCTCGCTCCTGAACGGGAGCGCCTCGGCCCACCCGCGCACGAGAGACCCGGCGAGCGCCTTCCGCGCCTCGCGCAGCATGCCGGCGCTCGGATCGACGCCGACCACTCCACCCGGGTCGCCGAGGATGTGCACGGCGCCGCGGGCGAGGAGACCCGTGCCGGTCGCGACGTCCAGGAGCTTCATCTTGGGCCGCAGGCCGGCACGCCGGAGGGCCTGGCGGCGATACCAGGGCCCCGAGCCCAGGTCGAGCGTCTGCCCGACGCGGTCGTAGTGGCGAGCAGCGCCATCGAACAGCGCGGCCACGAAGGAGCGCCGGTCGGCCGCACTGCCGTAGTACCGGTCGAGGACGGGATGAGGTGGTGTCGATCGCGTCATGGGACCCGCGCGACCCTGAGTCGGGCCTCTTCCCGCACTGTGCTATGCGTTCGAGCGTCGCGTCAACCGGTCCCGGACATCGGGGCGTCGGCCCCAAGGACCTTGCGGCAAGGCGGGCCTGCCTCTATAGTCGGGAGCGACGGCCCGGCCCCACGGTCGGGCCGATTCCATCGGCGGACCTCACGCGCTGAGGGAGCCCTGGAGGCGTAAATCATTGCCGATCAAGGCGGAGTTCCAGCCGTGATGTTTCGCCCGACCGACGACCTCCGGATCGAGCGGCTTCGGCCGCTCATCCCGCCCGCCATCCTGATGGAGCAGTTCGCGATCACCGAGGAGGCGTCCAACACGATCGCCGGGGGGCGCGAGGCGATCAACCGCATCCTACGCGACGAGGACGATCGGCTGCTGGTCGTCGTGGGGCCCTGCTCGATCCACGACGTCGAGGCCGCACGCGAGTACGCGGGGCGCCTGCGGGCCGCCGCCGAACGGCTCGCTGACGACCTCCTGCTCGTCATGCGCGTCTACTTCGAAAAGCCACGCACGACCGTCGGGTGGAAGGGGCTCATCAACGACCCCCGGCTCGACGGGAGCTTCGCGATCAACGACGGGCTGGGCCTGGCGCGAGGGCTCCTCCTCGACCTCGCGAAGATGGGCCTGCCGGCGGGGTGCGAGTTCCTCGACACCATCACGCCACAGTTCATCGCCGACCTGGTGTCGTGGGGCGCGATCGGCGCCCGGACCACCGAGAGCCAGGTTCACCGCGAGCTGGCCTCGGGGCTCTCGATGCCGGTAGGGTTCAAGAACGGCACCGACGGCAACGTCCAGATCGCGGTCGATGCGATCCGGGCCGCCATGCATCCCCACCAGTTCCTCTCGGTCACGAAGCAGGGGCTGGCCGCCATCGTGGTCACTCGCGGCAACGACGCCTGCCACGTGATCCTCCGCGGCGGTCACCGGCGGCCGAACTATCACGCCGAGGACCTGGAGCAGACGGCGAAGGTGCTGGCGCGCGCCGGCCTGCCGCCTCGCATCATGGTGGACTGCTCGCACGGGAACAGCGGCAAGGACCACACGCGGCAGCCCGCCGTGGCCCGCGACATCGCCGCCCAGATCGCCGACGGTCTGCGCCACGTCTTCGGGGTGATGATGGAGAGCCACCTGGCGGGCGGGCGACAGGACGTCCGGCCCGGTCAGCCCCTCGTCTACGGCCAGAGCGTCACCGACGCGTGCCTCGCTTGGGACGACACGCTCCCGGTGCTCGACGACCTCGCGAAGGCCGTGCGCGCGCGCCGGGAGAAGCCCCGTGCCTGAGGTGGCGCCGGGCGAGCAGCTCGCGGGCCAAGTTGCCCTCGTCACGGGAGCGGGGCAGGGAATCGGCCGGGCGACGGCACTGGCCCTCGCCCGGGCTGGCGCCGACCTCGCCGTCAACGACCTGCGTGCCGACGCCGCCGAGAAAGTGGCCGGAGAGGTGCGCGCGCTGGGCCGGAAGGCCCTGGCGGTTCCCGCCGACGTGACGGCGGTGCCGGAGATCGAGCGCATGGTGGCGCGCGTCACCGAGGGTCTCGGGCGGCTCGATGTCCTCGTGAACAACGCCGGGCTGATCCGGCCGACTCCGTTCGGTCAGGTGACCGAGCGCGACTGGGACGAGACGTTCGCGGTCAACGCCCGCGGCCTCTTCTTCTGCATGCAGACGGTGGCGCCCGTGATGATCCGCCAGGGCGCAGGCGCCATCGTGAACGTCTCGTCGATCGCCGGCCGTGGCTCGGCGAGCCTCTCGCCCCCGTACGCGGCCAGCAAGACAGCCGTCCTCTCGCTCACCCAGCAGGCCGCGCGGGCGCTTGCCCGCCACGGCGTCCGCGTCAACGCCGTCTGTCCCGGGATCGTCGACACCGACTTCAACTGGCGGCTCGACGATCTGATCGGCGTCCGCCAGCAGGGCCTCGCCGCCGGCGAGTTCATGAAGCAGCGCGCGGCCACCGTGCCGCTCGGCCGGCTGGCCGACCCCGACGACATTGCCCGCGTCATCACCTTCCTGGCCTCCGCGGCCGGCGGGTACATCACGGGGCAGGCGATCACCGTCGACGGCGGCTTCCTGATGTACTGACGGCCGCGTTCGGAACCGCCGCACGCAAGGGGGAGACGTGTCATGATGATCACGCGCCGCGCTGTCCTTGCCGGGGGCCTCGGCCTGGCGTTCCTGCCCCTCCGGGCCCGGACGGCCTCCGCCCAGGCCGCGACCCCGGTCCGCGAGATCACGCCGATCGCGGGGCCCGTGTTCCGATTCCGGAACAACTTCCACTACTCGGTCCTGGCCGCCACGCCGGAGGGGATCATCGCCACCGACCCCGTCAACGCCGACGCTGCCCGGTGGCTCAAAACCGAAGTGACCCAGCGTTTCGGGAAGCCGATCCGCTACGTCATCTACAGCCATGACCACGCGGACCACATCTCGGGCGGGGAGGTCTTGGCCGATACCGCGCAGGTCGTGGCTCACGAGAACGCCCGGCGGACGATCATCGCCGAGAGGCGGCCGACGGCCGTGCCCCAGGTCACGTTCTCGGACCGCATGGCGATCGAGCTGGGGGGCACGACGGTCGAGCTCGTGTACGTGGGCCGCAACCACTCCGACAACTCCATCGTGATGCGGTTTCCGAAGGAGCGCCTCCTGTTCGCCGTCGACTTCATCCCGGTGAAGTCGGTCGGATTCCGTGACTGGCCGGACGCCTACATCGAGGACTGGATCGAGTCGCTCCGGCGCGTCGAGACGATGGACTTCGACCAGCTCGTTCCCGGCCACGGTCCGGTCGGCACGAAGGACGACGTGCGGGCCTTCCGTGAGTACATGGAGGAGCTCCGCGGCGAGGTGCTCCGCCTCGCCCGCGAGGGCAAGACCGAGCAAGAGGTGGTCCAGGCCGTGAAGCTCCCCAAGTACGAGGGCTGGGGCGGGTACAAGGAGATGTTCGCGCTCAACGTCGCCGGCATGTACCGGCACGTCCAGGCCCACCGCCGGCCGAACTGACCCCGGCGTCGCGCCGGTCCGCTGCCGGGTCGGGCGGCAGGATCGAGCTGGTGACTCGTCGCCCGGTGCGTGGCTTCGAGCAGATCCCCTGGCTCTACGACGCGCTTCTCGCACTCGCCGAGTGCACCGGGCTCAAACGGTGGCGGCGATGGTTGTGCGACGGCGCGCGTGGGCGCGTTCTCGACCTCGGTTGTGGCACCGGCCGGAACCTGCCGTTCCTCCCGCGCGACACCGTGGGCATCGACCCGGCCTTCGACCCGCTCCGCCGCGCCCGCCGGCGCGCGCCCGCCGCGCGGCTCGTCCAGGCCCGGGCGGAGGCGCTCCCGTTCCGGGAGAGGATCTTCGACACCGTCGTGAGCGGGCTCGTCTTCTGCAGCGTCGACGAGCCGGGCACGGGCCTCGGCGAGGTGCGGCGCGTCCTCCGCGCCGGCGGGACGCTCCGGATGCTCGAGCACGTGCGGTCCGAGCGACGCTGGCGCGCGCGGGTGCAGGACCTCGTCCAGCCGGCCTGGACCCGCGTCGCCGGCGGCTGCCGCCCGAACCGCGACACGGAGCGCACCGTGGAGGCGGCCGGCTTCGCGATCGACCCCGTCACCCGCCGGGCCCGCGGGACCTTGCGGCGGTTCGTCGCCCGGGGTCGTTCGGCAACGCACGGGGTTGCCGGGGGAGGCGGGGCGGGATAGCATCGCTCGGCGATCCGTCGCCGAGGCCGCTGCCGGACAGGAGTCCCGTGCCCATCTCGATCCTGATCGTGCGCGAACCCGTCACGCTCGACGAGCTGCGGAGCCTTGCGCGGGCGCAGTTCGGCGAGATGATCAAGGCGGTGGTGGACGTGCAGCAGGGCGTCATGGCAATCGGCGGAGAGCTCCACGCCGACGAGGAGGCCGTCCTGCTGGATGAGGGGTCCCGTCAGTCGGATCTGTGGGGTATCAACCTGTACCCCGACGCCGCCGCGGCCGAGCGCGTCGAGTTCGACTCGATGATCAACGTCCGGCCCGCGCAGGGGAACCGTTCCCGGTCGGTCGAGGACGCCGCGCGGCGAGAGCGCATCCAGGAGATCGTCAACCGGCTGGTCCGCGAATGACGACACCGGGTCCCCGTCACCCGGAGCTCGCCACCGGTCGCTGGCAGCGACTGTCGCTCGCCGAGCAGCTGGCCAACGTCGGGGCGGAGGTCGGGCGGATGCATCGCCGGCGCGCCACCGAGGAGCGCGCCGCCGCCTTCGAGCGCGCGCTCGAGCTTCTCGATCTCACCCTGGCCGACCCACGCTGGCGTGGCCGGCTGAAGGAGATCGCGCGGGCGCGCGAGGTGCTGTGCGACGCCGCCGACGGCGGGCGCGCGTACGGAGCCACGCTGGCGGACCTCGACCGCTACTTCCTCGACTTCGCGGTCGTGGCTCGCCGGGGGCGCTAGCGCCGTCGCGGACGAGGCCTTCTACCGCGCTGGGGGCAGGCCGACGACGACCGACTTCGTCTCGAAGTACTCGTCGAGCCCCTCGCGTCCACCCTCGCGGCCGAGTCCGGACTCCTTGAAGCCGCCGAACGGCACCTCGTGGGTGTAGCCGGCGGCGTCGTTGAGGCCGACGAGGCCGTACTCGAGCGCCTCCGCGACCCGCGTCGCCCGGCCGAGGTCGCGCGTGTAGACGTAGGCGGCCAGGCCGAAGGGGGTCGCGTTCGCCCGCTCGACCAGCTCGGCCTCGGTCTGGAACGTCAGGACCGGCGCCACCGGGCCGAAGATTTCCTCCTGACAGACCCGCATGTCGTCGCGCGCGTCGAGGAGCACGGTGGGGGCGTAGAAGTGGCCGCGGGCAAGCGGGCCGTCGCCGAGCGCGTGGCCGCCGACGGCCACGCGGGCTCCGGCCGCGACGGCGTCCCTGACTAGCTCGTCGACCTTCCGGCGGCTCCCATCGTTGATGAGGGGGCCGACCACGACACCCGGTTGGGTTCCGGGGCCGACCCCGAGAGCCCGGACCGCATCGATGAACCGAGGGACGAACGCGGCGGCGATTGACGCCTGGACGAAGATGCGGTTGGCGCAGATGCACGACTGGCCGCCGACCCGCAGGAACTTCATCGCCACCGCCCCCTCGACCGCGGCGTCGAGGTCAGCGTCGTCGAATACCACGAAGGGGGCGTTCCCGCCGAGCTCGAGTGACACGCGCTTCAGCGTCCGTGCCGCGGCGGCCGTCAGCGCCTTCCCGACGTCGGTCGACCCGGTGAAGGCGAGCTTGGCGACGAGCGGATGCTCGACGAGGGCGTTGCCGATGGGCGCCGACCGGGCGCCGGTCACGACATTGAACACGCCCTTTGGGAGGCCCGCCGAGGTGGCCAGCCGCGCGAGGAGGAGGGCCGTGAGCGGGGTGGCCGACGCCGGCTTGAGCACGACCGTGCAGCCCGCCGCCAGCGCGGGGGCGATCTTCCGGGTCACCATCGTCGCCGGGAAGTTCCACGGCGTGATGGCCGCGACCACGCCCAAGGGCTGGCGGAGCACCCAGAGACGCTTCTCCCGTGCCGGCGAGGGAACGAGGTCGCCATAGGCTCGCCGGGCCTCCTCCGCGAACCAGCCGAAGTAGCCGAGGGCGAACGAGATTTCGCGGCGCGCCTCCTCGAGCGGCTTCCCGTTCTCGCGAGTGACCAGACGCGCGAGGTCCTCCCGGTGGGCCTCCATGAGCGACTGGATCCGGTGGAGGATCGGAGCGCGCTCCCGCGCCGTCATCGCCGCCCAACCCGGGAACGCCCGGTGAGCCGCCTCGACTGCCCGCACGGTCTCCGAGGGCCCGCCGTCGGCGACCTCGGCGATCACCTCGCCGGTCGCCGGGTCGGATACCGCGAACGCGCCCCCGTCGGCCGCCTCGATCCACTCGCCGTCGACGAACATCCGATGATGTTCCGCCAAGGTTGCGCCCTCCCCGGGGCCGGCTGGCCCGGTCAGCGGAGTGGGCCGCATTCTGCCCTCCGGGTCTGGCGAGGGTCAAGGCATACTACCCGCGAGCCATGGGCACCCCCGGCGAGCCTCGCCCGTTCACGGTCCACGTCCCCGACGGGATACTCGCGGATCTCCGCGAACGTCTCGCACGGACGCGCTGGCCCGACGAAGTCCCCGCGGCGGGCTGGCGCTACGGGACCGAGCTCACGTACCTCCGTGACCTGTGCGAGTACTGGCGCGAGCGCTATGACTGGCGCTTGCACGAGGCGCGACTCAACGCCTTCAGGCAGTTCACCGTCCCCCTCGCGGGGATCGATCTCCACTTCATCCACGAGCGCGGCGTGGGTCCCGATCCGCTCCCGCTCCTGGTCGCCCACGGGTGGCCGGGCTCCGTGTGGGAGTTCCACCAGCTGATCCCGCGGCTCACCGACCCCGCGCGGTTCGGCGGGGATCCGAAGGACGCCTTCACGGTCGTCGTGCCCTCGCTGCCGGGCTACGGCTTCTCGTTCCGCCCGGGGCAGCCGCGATTCGGAGTACCCGAGATCGCCGGGGCGCTCGCGGTCCTCATGACGGACGTCCTCGGGTACCGCCGCTTCGGCGCCCAAGGGGGGGACTGGGGCTCGTTCGTGAGCGCGCGTCTGGCCGCCGACCACCCCGACCGGCTCGCCGGTATCCACCTGAACCTCATGCCGTTGCGCCGCGAGGTGCCGCGCGATGCCGGAGCCCGGAGTCCCGAGGAAGCGGCGTATCTGGCCGAGCTCCAGGAGTGGCTGCGCGAGGAGACCGGGTATCAGTGGATCCAGGGGACTCGTCCCCAGACGCTCGCGTACGGCCTCACAGATTCGCCGGCCGGCCTCGCGGGCTGGATCGTCGAGAAGCTGCAGCGCTGGACCGACTGCGGCGGCGACGTCGAGAAGAGCGTGAGTCGCGACGACATCCTGACGGACGTGACAATCTACTGGGTCACCGGATCGATCAACGCGTCGTTCTGGCCATACTACGACCGCATGCACCGCGGCTGGCCGCTCCCCGAGGGGCGCATCGACGTGCCGACGGGGTACGCCGAGTTTCCCCGCGAGATCCTCCGGCCCCCCCGTGCCTGGGCGGAGCGTGCCTTCGACATCCGCCGGTGGACACGGATGCCGCGCGGTGGCCACTTCGCGGCGCTGGAGGCGCCGGACCTGCTGGCCGAGGACGTGCGCGCCTTCTTCAGGCCGCTCCGGTGAGCATGGAAACGGCGTGGCCGCGGCCGCTCATCGCTCCCGCTGAGCTCGCGGCGCGGCTCGACGCGCCGGAGCTCCGGCTCATCGAGTGCGGCGTGGTCTACCGCACGCTGCCCGACCGGCGCGACTTCCGGGCCGAGAGCACGCGGTCCCTGTATGACGTGGGACACATCCCCGGTGCGGTGTTCGTCGACCCGATCGTCGAGCTGTCCGACCCGGCGAGCGGGCTCCGCTTCACGATGCCCGCGCTGGCCCGCCTGGCCGAGACCTTCGGTCGGCTCGGGGTCGGACCCGGGACGTTCGTCGTGCTCTACTGTCGGGACCACAACGTGTTCGCGGCGCGGCTCTGGTGGATGCTCCGGGCCATTGGCTTCGACGACGCAGCGGTGCTGGACGGCGGCTACGTGCGGTGGGTGGCCGAGGGGCGGCCGGTCACGACCGACGTGACCCGCCCTCCGACGGCGCGGCTCGAGTCGCGGCCCCGTCCGGATCTCTTCGTCGACAAGGCCGCGGTACGATCGGCGCTGGTCGATGCCCGTACGATCCTCGTCAACGCGCTCTCGATGGCGCAGCACGAGGGGCGAGGCGGCATCACCTACGGGCGTGCGGGGCGCATCCCGGGGAGCATCGCGGTTCCCGCGCGCTCCTTGACCGACCCCGTGACCCACGCGTACCTGCCGCCCGACCGTCTCCGCGCCGCGTTCGAAGCGGCGGGCGTCCTGCGGTCGGACGCCGCCGGCGGCCGGCGGGTCGTGACCTACTGCGGGGCCGGGATCGCGGCGGCGAGCGACGCCTTCGTCCTGACGCTCCTCGGCGCCGGCGACGTCGCCGTCTACGACGGCTCGCTCGAGGAGTGGGCTCGCGATCCGGCGTGCCCAATGGAGTCCGGGCCCGTCGGCGCGTGATCCTGGACGGGATCGTTCCGCCGCTCCTGGTACTGCTCGCGACGGCAGGGCTTCTCGCGGGTCGGCGGACCGTCTGGTCGCAGCGCGGCTCCGGTCAGGCGGCTCCGCCTCCGTGGACGGACGTCGCGATCGCCGCCCTGGTCGTGGCGCTGAGCGCCACGCTTCTCCTCGCGATGGGACGTCCGCCGGCCTACCGGCACGGGCCCCTCCGACCATGGTCCGCCGACGTCCAGAGCGATCAGAATTCGCAGCAGCTGGCCGACCCGTACACGCTGACGCACGTCACCCATGGCGTCCTGCTGTTCGCCGTCGTGGGACGCCTGTGGCGCTCCCTCCTGACCCGGACGCGCGTCGTCGTGGCGCTCGGGCTCGAGTGTGCCTGGGAGGTCTTCGAGAACACCGATGCGGTGATCCAGCGCTATCGCGCCGCCACCGTCTCGCTCGGCTACTACGGCGACAGCGTGCTGAATTCGGTCGGGGACATCCTCGCGGCGGCGCTCGGGTGCGCGCTCGCGGCGTGGCTGCCGGCTCGGCTGCTCGTCGCGGGGATCGTGCTCCTCGAGACAGTCCTCGCCGTTTGGATCCGGGACAACCTCACGCTGAACATCCTCATGCTGCTGCACCCGATCGAGGCGATCCGGCGCTGGCAGCTCGGGGGCTGACGCCGGCGTCGCCCCTGCCGGCCGGCCCGCCGGCTCTGGCGACGGACCGGTGGGCCGCGGCCACAGGCCGAAGGCCGTCCGATCGAGGCCGTCGTCCGCCGGCGATCCGGTCTACTTGTCTTTGATCGCGGCCTGCACCTTCTTTGCGAGGTCCGGCGGGATCGCGCTCATCCCGTGGGCCGTCTTGGCGTGTTCCGCGCCCTTCTTCATGACCTCGGCGACGTCATGCCCTTCGATCACGGCCTTACAGCCCGGCATCAAGTCCCCACAGTGGAGCACCTTCGCCATGATGAATCCCCTTTCGCGTGGCGGCGACGGCGGTCGCGCCGCCGAGCACCGTCCGGCGTTCTCGCAAGCTTTGATACATCACGCTCGCATGCTCTGACGTTAGACCTCGCTCGGCGAACCGTCAACTCGTCAGCTTCCCAGGTCGCGGTCGACGGCGAGGTAGTCGGTTACCCCCACGATGTCGCCGATCTCTCCTGACGTGACCGCGCGGTCCTCTGGCAGCGGGCGGCCGGCGGCCATCGCGGCCAGCGCGTCGCGGAACGCGGCGGCGGCTGCGAGCACGAGCGTGATCCCGTACAGCGCTACCTCGAAGCCGAGCTCGTGGACCCGGGTCGGAGCCAGAGACGGCCGGCCCGGCTCGTCCACCTGGACGAGCTGGGGCACGCGCGCGGCGCCCCGGATCCGCGCCAGCTCCATCCCGTCGTGGGGCCCGGTGACAAAGACGAGGTCGGCGCCGACGTCGGCGAAGGCGGCGGCGCGCCACAGCGCTTCGTCCAGTCCGCTGGCCTGGCCGACCGCGTTACGGGCGTCGGTGCGACCGATGATCAGGATCTCTGCCCCGCCCTCGCGGGCGCGGACGGCCGCCTTCACGCGACGGAGCGCGTCCCCCCGCGGGACGACCGCGCCGGGTGCCCCGAAGTCCCGCTTGGGACTCTCCTGGTCTTCCAGCATCAGGCACGCGGCCCCGGCCGTGGCGAGGCCTCGCACCGTACGCTGCACGTTCTGCGCGTTACCGAAGCCGGTGTCGGCATCGACGATCAGCGGGATCGGGGCCGACGCGGCGACGTCGCGGGTCTGCGCCGCCATCTCGCCGTAGGAGAGAAGCCCGGCGTCGGGAACGCCGAGCCGGGCGGCGGACACCGAGAAGCCGCTGAGAAAGGCGGCCGGGAAGCCGGCGCGGGCGATCATGCGGAAGCCGAGCGCGTCGTAGCAGCTCGGCACCGTGAGGCGCCCACGGGCGAGCTCTGTGCGTAGACGGACGGCGGGCGCGTCCCGAACCGAGGATGGCGGGCGGTCAAGGCTCATCGCTTCAGGCGACGGCGGGGATCACCTCGCGGGCGAGGAGCTCGAGCGCGGCGAGGTCATCGATGTCGAGACACTGGAGCATGACGCGCTCGACCCCGAGCCCGCGCCAGCGGCGGAGGTCCTTCACGACCTCCTCCACCGACCCGAAGAGGAAGCTCTGCGCGCGCCACTCAGCCTCGTGCTCCGGGACGCGAGGGAACCACGCGCGGCCACGGTTCAGACGCGTCGCGACCTCGGCCCGCGTACGACCGATCACGATTGGCGCCATCAGCGACAGACGGATCGTCGCCGGGTCCCGGCCGACGGCGTGGCAGTGGCCGGACAGGACCTCGAGCTTGCGCGGATACTCGTCGAAGGTCACGCGCGTGGCGTTCCACTCGTCGGCGAGCTCGGCGGCGACGCGCATGGTCCGGCGCTCGCCACGTCCCCCGACGATCAGTCGCACACCGGTGGGGAGCGGGAAGCTCTGCGCCTCGTGGAGCGGGGAGTAGGGTTGCTCGAGCGTCACCGGCGTCCCGCGCCAGAGCGCGCGGATCGCCCGCGCCCCGCACTCCAGGCGGTCCATGCGCTCGCGAAGCGACGGGAACGGGATCCCGAACATTCGATGCTCCATCTCGTTCCAGCCCGCTCCGATGCCGAGGTCGAAGCGCCCGCCGGCCAGCTGGTCGATGGCGGCCGCCCGCTTGGCCAGGAGCGCGGGGTGGTAGAACGTGAGGGGGGAGACGATGGGGCCGAAGCGGATTCGCCGCGTCGCGGTGGCCAGCCACGGGAGCGAGGCCCACGTCTCGAGCGAGGGCCGCGTCGAGTCCCCGAAGAGCCCGGTGAGGTGGTCCGACCGGTAGAGTCCCCCGAATCCGCCGTCCTCGGCCGCCCGTGCCAGGCGCTGCCACCGCTCCCAGGTGAGCCCCTCCTGGCCTTCGATCATGACGTTCAGCTCGAGCCCCTTGGCGGTCATGCGTCCTCCTTCAGGGGTCAGACCCCGTATCTCACGTCGGTGGAGCGCTCACGGGCATGCCGGGGTCTGGCCCCGTCAGGGGAGGACGGCCTGCGTTGCGGCGAGTGCCTCCCGGGCGACGGTCTCCGGGTCTCGCGCCCAGGCGGCGGGGTTCGGCGCCTCGTAGGAGCAGTGGCCGGTGTAACCCGAGTCGGCGATGAGCCGGAAGAACTCGCGGAACGGAACGATGCCCTGGCCCGGGGGAAGGCGGTCAAGCGTCTGGCCGGGCCGGAGCCCGGACGCCGGCACGTCGCTGAACTGGACGTAGGCGATCTCGCGCGGATCGAGGTCCTCCACGGCGCGGAGACCACCCCCGCCGCGGTGGAGGTGGTACGCGTCGAGCAGAAGGCCGCACCAGGGATGATCCGCACGGCCGAGCAGCTCGCGGAGCCGCTCGACCGTGTTGAGCTGGGCGGCCTGCGACGGAGGCTCGAGCGCGACGCGGACCCCGTGGGCCGCCCCGATGTCACCCACCTCGCGGACGGCCGCCGCCGCCCGGGCGAGGTCGCCCTCTCCCAGGTCGGCCGGGCTCATCACGGTGGGAGCGCCCAGGGCGCGCGCCCACCGGCAGGATTCGGTGATGGCGGCGAGGAGCTGCGCTCGCTCCGCGTCGTCGGCGAACATCCAGCCGAGCTGGCCGCCCACGCATGCGACGGGGAGCCCGCTCGCGCGAACCAGGTTCAGGACCGCGTCGGCCGACTGACCCGCCTCGGCGGCCCGCGCGAAGTCGACTCGCCGGAGCTCGATTGCCGGCCACCCGGCCGCCCGTGCGGCGCGGAGCGCGTCCGGCAAGGGCGTGGTGTCGAGGGTCCAGGTGTGGAGCGCCAGGCGCTCCCGCATCGGCGCGGGGCGCGGGCAGACGGGGCTCAGCGTCCACTCCGGTGGGCGAACGCGTCGGGGTTGACCACGTGGAGGCGCTCGCCCTTCAGGTGGGCGGCGATCGTCGCGATTGCGATGTTCAGCATGTTGAGGCTCGCCTCGTGGGTGTTGTAGCCGATGTGCGGGGTGATCAGCACGTTTGGAAGGTCGCGGAAGATGTGGGGCCCGGGGGGCACCGGCTCCTCGTCGTAGACGTCGAACGCAGCACCCGCGATGCGTCCGGCGCGGAGGAGGTCGGCCAGGGCCGTGTTGTCCACGATCTTCGCGCGCGCCGTGTTCACGAAGTAGGCCTCCGGCTTCATCCGCGACAGCAGGGATTGCGACACGAGGAGCTCCGTTTCCGGACGGAGCGAGAGGTGGATCGAGACGACGTCCGAGCGGCTGAAGACCTCCTCCAGCGGGACGAGGACAAGGCCGTGCTTCGCGCGGTCCGGCGCCGCGTGGCGGGTCCAGCCGACGAGCTTCATCCCGACTCCCGCCCCGAGCCGCGCCATCTCCTGGCCGATCGGGCCGAGGCCGACCAGCCCGAGCGTCTTTCCCCGGAGCTCGGTGCCCTGGAATCGTCCGGGCTCCCACCGACCTTCCTTGAGGGACACGTAGGCGGGCCCGATGTGGCGCGTGAGCGCAAGGATCATCCCGAGGCAGTGCTCGGCGACGGAGGTCGCCCCGTAGTCGGGCGTGTTACTGACGACGATCCCGCGGCGGGTGGCGGCCTCGATGTCGATGCAGCTCGCGTAGCCGATCCCGAGGAAGGCGACGAATTTCAGGCGGGGGCAGCGCGCTAGCACCTCCTCGTCCATGAGCGTGTAGTCCAGGACCACCACGTCGGCGTCCTTCACGCGCTCGATGAAGTCGGCTTTGTCGCGCGGGTGGCCGGGGGCGACGACGAGCTCGCCGAGGCGGCGGAGCGGATCGAGGTGCTCGGGCTTCTGGACGAACTCGGCGCCCTCGGGGATGACGATGCGCACGGTTTGGCTCCTCATGGCTCGGGCGGTAGGATGCGCCGCGTCTGGTCTAGGTCCGACCAGCCGGGCGGGGGCGACGTTCGTCCGGGTGGGCGTGTCGCACGGTCATGGGTCCGGTCGGGAGAAACGCTGGGCGTTGCCCATGTGCGGCCAGACGTAGGCCTGGACGTTCGCCAGGATCTGCCGCAGGTGGTTGCGGTCGTGGTGCACCCATTCGGCCAGAAGGTCCGAGATCGACAGCCGTCCCACACTGGGGTGCCGGCCGGACCGGGCGAGGTCCGCGGGGCGAAGGCCGTCGGCCAGGGTCGCGCTCGCCTCACGGAGGCGCGTCCACTCGGCCAGAAGCGCGCCGGGATCGCGCTCGCAATCCCGCCGCTCCCGCGCGACGGCCTCCTGATCCCAGGTCCGGAACTGGGGATCGGTCTCGGCCAGGAGCGTCCGGACGCGGCCCGCGAAGCCGCGCTCCTCCGCCTCGATCAGATGACCGATGACCTCCAGGACGCACCATTCTCCCGGGGCAGGATGCCAGCGCAGAACGGCCGCCGGCAGTCCGGTGCACTCCACCCGCACGGCAAGGAGCGAGGCCCGCAGCGCGTTCGCCACCTCGCGCGCGGCAAGTGCTGTCGTGGGCTCGGGATCCGGCATCGGCATGGCTCCTTGGCGGCGCGCCGCTCGGCGCGGGGCGGATCGTCCGGCCGCCCGCGCCATCCTAGCCCAACTTACGGAGGTCCCGTCAACCGCGCAGCAGGGAAGTCAGGAACTCGACGGCGCGCCGCTCCGCCCAGGAGTCCGCGCGCCAGGGCCACCGGCCCTCGAGGAACCCGGCGTGGCCGCCCCGTGCGGTGAACCCGACGCGGACGTTCGGCGGGAGTCGGCGGGGATCCGGCAGGGTCCGGCCAGGGACGATCGGGTCGTCGTAGGCCCCCAGGAGCAGAGTCGGCCGGCGGATCCGCGCGAGATAGGGGCCGCTCGAGGCCCGCGTCCAGTAGTCCACCTCGTCCCGGAAGCCGTTCAGCGGCGCGGTGACCACCCGGTCGTACCGAGCGAAGGTTCGCGCCCGGCGCGTCGCCGCCACGTCGACGAAGCCAGGATATCGGTGCGCCTTCTCGATGACCTTCGAGCGCATCGTCCGGAGGAAGTTGGCGGCGTAGACGAGGCGGTGGAACCCGCGGTCGAGCACCCGCGCGCAGGCGGCCACGTCGAAGGGGACCGAGATCCCGACGGCGCCCCGGAGCTCCGCCGGCACCCCCTCGCCTATCTCCCCGAGCCACTTCAGGAGGACGTTGCCTCCGAGCGAGACGCCGACGGCGCCGATCGGGACGCCGGGCGCGCGCGCGACGAGCGTCTGGATCAGCCAGGCGAGGTCGCCGGTCTCGCCCGAGTGGTAGAAGCGTGGGAGGCGGTTGAGCTCGCCGCTGCAGGAGCGGAAGTTGAACGCGACGCCGTGCCAGCCCGCCGCCCGCCCGACGCGGAGGAGCCCGGAGACGTAGTGGGAGCGCGAGGATCCCTCGAGACCGTGGAGCACGAGGAGTGTCGGCGCTCCGGTCGCGTCTCCGTCGCCGTCGAGCCAGTCGAGGTCGACGAAGTCGCCGTCGGGTGTCGACAGCCGCTCCCGGCGGAGCGGAAGGCGGTCGCTCCGGAAGAGCGGGCCACAGATCGTCTGGACGTGGCCATTGCGGCCCCACCAGGGTGGACGGAAGGCGCCATTGCCTTCGACGGGCCCGGCCCGGAAGGCCGACCCTGGCGAGGGCAGGGTGCCGGATGGCTTGGCCGTCAAGATCTGACCCTGTCAGAAGCCAGCGCGGGCCGGACTCTCGATCAGGAGCACCGATTCCTGCTGGAACAGGCGGCGATAGGCGTCACGGATCTCCTGGATCGCCGCGCGGGGCCGGGTGTCCAGCCCGTGAACGATCAGGAGGATCTTCGACGGTTCCGCCTGGATGCGGCCGTCGCGGGCGCGGTACTGGCCCAGGACGTCGAGCACGGTGAACCCGTCGGGGAAGCGGGGAGTGACCTGCTCGTCGACGAACGTACGCCACTCCCCGTCCGTCACGACGCTGCCGTCTGGCTTGAGCCGTCCGAAGACCAGCTCGCTCCGGACCACGGCCTGGCTGCCCGGCAAGACCTCGAGGGCCGGCCCGGCTCCCGCGCAGCCGGCGGCCAGCAGGAGCAGCAGGGCCGCCGCCACCCCGCGGGCTTTGGCGTGCCCCCGGCCGCGAGATCGACCGGTCACCGCGTGTAGCGTCCGAGCGCGTCCCGGTTCAGCCGCACGCCGAGGCCGGGACCAGTGGGCACCCGGAGCATACCCTCGGCGTCCAGCCGAAAGGGCGGGTCGATGATGTCCTCGATGTATGGCACGCCGGTCTGGTACTCGACCCAGCGGGCGACCGGCATCGCCGCGCTCAGAGCCAGGTCCGCGGCAACGCCGATGCCCGTGTTCCATCCGTGGGGCACGAGGAGGACGCCGTGGTCGTGTGCCATCCAGCCGATGCGGCGCACCTCCGACAGCCCGCCGCACTTGGTCGCGTCCGGCTGGATCACGTCGACGGCACGCTCGGTGATGAAGGGCTGGAAAGCCTGGCGGCGCGTGAGGACCTCTCCAGTAGCGACGAGGACGGGCGAGGTCTGGCGCAGCTCCTTGAAGCCGGTGACGTCGTCCGGGCGCAAAGCCTCCTCGAACCACACGATCCCGTAGTCGCCGAGCATCTTGGCGGTCTCGCGGGCCCAGGAGACGCCGTGCGGCCAGAACTGCTCGCTTCCGCCGGCGTCGACCATCAACTCGACATCCTCTCCCACGGCCTCGCGGGCGGTCCTGATCAGCTGTTCGTCCAGCTTCCGGCTGACGCGACCGAAGGGGCGCCACCCCATCTTGATCGCCCGGAAGCCGCGCGCGGTCTGGGCCAAGAGCTTGTCGCGGAGGACCGGGGGATCGTCGAACAGGATCGAGGCGTAGGGTTTGATGCGGTCGCGGTAGTTGCCGCCGAGGAGCCGCGAGACGGGCTGGCCGAGCGCCTGCCCCTGGAGATCCCAGAGCGCGATGTCGATGCCGCTGATGGCGTGCTCGACGGCGCCACCGCGCCCCTGCCAGAAGGTCATCTGGCGGAGCTTCTCGGCGACCCGCTCGGCCTCGAGGCCCGTTTCCCCGATCAGCATCGGGTGGAGGAGCTGGAGCGCTGCCTCCACCAAAGCTTTGCTCGTATAGCAGCTCCCGACCCCGGTGAGGCCCTCGTCGGTTCTCACCTCAAGGAGCGTGTTCCTCTGCTCGTCAGGATCGGTACCGCCGGGCCAGCCGTGGTCGTGAGTGGCGCCCGAGAGCGGAATTGTGCGGACCTCGGTGATCTTCATCGGCCTCCTCGTGTCACGCGCGTGTCAAGGGCGGGGCGGAACGGCCCGACCGTCCGAGATGTTGCCACAGGCCGCCCTCTCCCGCCACGCGCGTCCCGCCGGCCACCCTCCATGCTACGCTGCCGGCGCGTCGAGGAGGGGCCTCTGGGCCTCCGGCGCCACACTCACGACACGGGGGGACGCGCATGGCCGATTCGAGACAGCTGCGCCGGCTGATCAGCTACAATCAATGGGCGGACGAACGGATCCTCGCTGCGGTCGACGGCCTCGCGGCCGAAGACCTGGCGCGCCCGCGCGAGGCATACTTCGGGACGATCGCGGCGAACCTCCGGCACACGCTGGTCGCGCAGCGCAACTGGCTCGCCCGGTGGCGAGGCGAGGCGCCGCGCCCGGACCAGACGATCAGCGAGCCCTGGCGGGAGGCCTACGCGGCGACGCACGGGGCCCTCCACGGGTACGTCGGTGGCTTGTCCGACACCGACGCCGATCGGATCCTGCGCTGGACCGATGGCCAGGGGAACGCGCGCCAGGCCGTGCTGGCCGACACGATCACGCACGTCGTGAACCACGGGACGGCCCACCGGGCGGAGACGGGCCTGCTCCTGGAGCGCCTCGGCCAGTCTCCCGGCGACCTCGACTACGTTCTCTACTGCCGCGAGCACCCCTGAGCGCGCGCCGCGCCGCTGTCAGCCGCCGGGAGCGGAGAAGCGAAGCAGAACCCAGTCGCGCCCTTCCAGGACGACCGCCCGGGGGGCGTCCAGAGCGGCGACCTCGGGCAGCCGCTTTCGCGTCACGAGGAGGAGCCGGCCGCCGTGGCGCCGCGCCGCCTCGATCGCCTCCACGCCCGATCGGCTCGAGGCCGCGAGGTGCCTCTCCGCGTAGTAGAGCAGCGGGTTCGCCGACACCCAGTAGTGGTTGCCGAGGTACGGCACCGACTCGCTCGCGGGCGCCAGCGCCTGGATCGTCGCAGCGTTCCGCTTGAAGGCGGCGTTCGGGTCCCGCGTGAGCAGTGACGGCGTCCACCAGAACAGCAAGGCAACGGTCACCGCGGCGGCGGGGGCCAGGACGGACGCGAGCAAGGCGGCGAGGCGCGGGGCGACCGCAACCAGGGCGTGACCGGCGCACAGCGCGAGCGGCGGCAGGATCGGGAAGATGAACCGCGGTGTCCGGAAGGACGACAGGCTGTAGAGGACCAGCGGGAGGACGATCCAGGCCGCGAGGACGCCGCTCCGGGATCGGAGCCAGCCCGGCCGGCGGAGCACGAGCCACAGCCCGACGAGGCCGGGCAAGATGATCGGCTGGTAGAACTTCAGCAGGATCAATGGGTAGGCTCGCAGGGCGCGGAGACCGAAGGACCGCGTGGATCGCCGGACCACGTGCGAGAGGAGGTGTGACGTCACGGCGCCCGTACCCTGGGTCCACCACTGGTGGAAGAGCCAGGACGCGCCGAGCCCGAGCCCGAGTCCCACCCCTATCCACACCCAAGGCCGGCGGAGGGGGGCGCGCAGCTCCTCGCTCGCGAGGACGCCCACGAGGGCGAGGAGCGGCATCAGGCCGAGCACGCTCTTCGTCAGAATGGCGGCACCCAGGGGCACCGCGAGAGCAACGTGCCACCGCGGTCGGCCGCGCGCCTCCAGGTACACCCACACGGTGGCGGTGATCCAGAACGTGAGGGGGACCTCCATCATGAGGCGGCGCGCATTGTCGACGAAGATCGGCGTGACGAGAAGGCACGCCGTCCCGACCACGGCGGCCGCGGGTCCGACGGTCATCACCCCGATCCGCCAGGTGAGGGCGAGGATGCTCAGCGCCAGCATCACCGTCGGGAGCCGAGCTGCGAGGTCGTTCTCGCCCAGGGCGTCGAAGGTCCGGGCGACGAGCCAGAGGTGGAGCGGCGGGTGTTGATGCGTGGGCTCCCCGTTCCAGGTGACGGTGTAGACGCGGCCGCTTCGCGCCATCTCCACCGCCTCTCGCGCATAGAACGCGTCCTCCAGCGAGGGGAGGCTCAGGTCCCCGATGCGGGCGGTGAAGAGAACCAGCGCGGCGAGGAGCAGGACGATGATCGGCCGGCGCCGTTCGAGCCGAGGGACGGGCGCGCCGTCCGGCACTCCGCCGACCGATCCCAGGCTCCGTCCGGCGGCCACCTACATGCCCCTCGCGCGGGTCGTCCGGCGGAGCGGCCGGGTCAGGGCCGCTGGGGGACCGGCCGCCAGACCGTCCGGTCCAGCTCGCGGTCCGCCCGGACGAGGCTCACCGCGAACTCCCGCTCGGTCGGAGCGAGACGTAGCAGAGGGATCGACAGGACGGTGGCGCTTCCGGCGGCCCCTCCAGTCCCGACCAGCTGGGCGCCGGCCACGCGCACCTGGCCCACCGCGTCGCGCAAGAGGCACTGGACGCGGTCAGAGGGCAGCGCGCCGGCCACGGTCACCTGAACCTCGAGGGTCGCCAGGTCGAGCACCTCCCACCGGACGATCTCCTGTGCCGGTGCGGGCCTCGCGGCCGCGATCGCGACCGCTGCTGCCAGGGCCGCGGCTCGGGCGAGTGCGGGCCGACGTGCCGGACCCGCTGGGCGTCTCATCGACCGTCCCCGTCGAGCGCGCGGAGCGCTGCGTCGAGCGCCGCCTGGTTGCTGGTCACGACGGGCACGCCGAGCGCGGTGGCGATCGCGTTGCGGGCGTCGAACGCCTGGAACGTGCAGCAGGCGACGAAGACGGCCTCGGCCGGACCACGCCGGAACGTCTCGATGGCGAATCGGGCGATCGCGTCCGGCGGGACGGCGGCGATCTCGAGGCTGTCGGTCAGCCCGAGGCCGCCGGCGACCGGCACCGCCAGGCCGGCCGCCTCCAGGCCCGCCCGGACGGGCCCGGTCAGCGTCTCGGGGTACGGGGTGACCACGGCGACCGAGCGGACACCCAGCCGAGCAAGCTCCTCCCGCACCGCCTCCATCGTGCTCACGACCGGCGCGCTCGCCGCCACGGCGATCTCCCTGCAGAGCCTCGCCTCGTAGTCCCGCCCGCGGAGCGCGCCCGCCGAGGTGCAGGAGAAGACGACCAGGTCGGGCCGGATCGTCGCGAGGTCGGCCGCGGCGGGCAGGACGTGGGCATCGAGCATGCGGACCTCGTCCGCCTCGGTGGTCGTGGGCAGGCGCATGCGGGCCGCGTGAACCGTCACGTGGGAGGGCACGCGCCGGTAGAAGTCCACCTCCTGGACCGTGCCCGAGGAGGGGAGGAGCAACCCGAGCCGGCGCGCCTTCACGGCGGAGGGGAGAGCGCCCGCGCGTACTCCGGGGGACGCGGACGCAGGAGGGCCCGGCAGCGGCATGCGGTGGGCTCGTCGAGGCGGTCGAGCAAGGCGAGCTCGAGCGTGGCCGCGACGCGAGGCAAGGTCTCGAGGTACAGCCGGTCGAGCGTGATGGTGGGATCGTCGGGCTCGAGCCCGGTCCCCCAGTTGGCGACGACGTGGTAGTACCCGAGGTGCATCCCGCAGACGCGGGCGAGCACCGGGCTCACGCAGTCGCCGGTAATGACCGGCATCCCGGTCAGGCGCCCGTAGAGCTCGAGCTCGCGGCAGCTCGCGAGCGACTCGAATCCGTTGCCGGCAAGCCAGCGGTTGAGGACGACGCCGACCTCGGGGCCGTGGACGCGCCGGAATCGGGACCGCGGCACGCGATCGGCCTCCTCGCGGATCGCCCCCGCGAGCGCCGGGCAGAAGGGGTCGTCCATGATCGCGACCTGGCGCGGCAGGCAGAATTCGAGCTCGGTGCCAGGGAGCCCGGTCGGCATGGTATCGCGCGGGAGATAACTCCGCGGCAGGACGAGGTCACCCGGGCGGACCGCGTCTTCGTCGCTCGCGCCCCGCCGCCAGTCGCAGCTTCCGCTGGTGCCGCCGACCAGGAGGATTCGCACGCCCGCCTGCCAGAGGATCCAGAAGGTCTTCCACTCGCTCGCGCGAAGAAGCGGGTCCTCGCCGACGACCTGGCCGTAGGTCGGGATCCGGAGGAACACGCGGCCACCGGGCGTCCGGTAGTGCTCGACCTGCGGGCCGAGTCCATAGGGCGTCCGCGGGCGATGGACGCCGAGACGAGAGTGGCCCTGCGTCGCCGCAAGCTCGTGAAAGCGGTCCCCCAGGCCCCACGTGGGGCTTCCCCCGAGCGTCGCGATCGTGGCACGCGGCCCCTCGTACGCCACGCTGGGATCGAGACCGCAGAGGCAGCCGTTGTGGCCGGGGCTCATCGGGCGTGGCGTGCGGGACGGAAACGCCTGGCGAGCCTCATGCGCTAGAGCGTGGTGGGCGTGCCTGGAGAAGTCAACCCCGGCGACCATCGCACTCTGGTGAGGGCCACCGCCGCCACTTTGCTCCTGACGCCCGGGGTCAACGTCGTGCCGAACTTTGACATGCCGGGGCGCTCAGGAGTGTCGGACGCGCCGGATTTCTTTCTGCTAGCCGGGGTTTGCCTGCGAATCCCCGTGGCGTCCTGCGGTGGCACGTCGTTCGCATCAGGCTCTCGGGCAACAGGCCATGAGCACATTGATGCTGGTGGGCAGTGAGACAGCGTCCAGGCAGGCGTCGGTGCCTGAGGGTGCCGGCGGGCGTCGGGGTCCGTCTTTGAGAGGTGCGCTGGAGCGCGCCGGCTACGAGGTCGTGGGAGTCGAGGATGGCGCGGCCGCTCTGGCGCGCCTGAGCGAGGGGCCGCCCGACCTCATCGTGCTGGCCGGGGCGGTTCCGGACATGGAGCTGCCCGATCTCTGCGTTGCGCTGCGCCGCGATCCGACCGGCGAGAAGGTCCCGTTCGTCCTCGTTGCGGAGGCGGCGACCCAGACCGGTCGCTCCGCCTCGCGGGTGGGCGCGGATCTCGTGTTCCCGGCCACCGTGGGCCCGGCTGAGATCGCCGACCGTCTGCGCCGACTGTTCTAGGCGCCGCTCCGGCGCCGCCCTATCCCAACGGGCCCCGGCGCTCGATTCCGATCAGGAAGCGACCGATTCCGGGGTGCGCCTCGGCGACCGCATGGCAGCGCGTCACGCGGCGCCGGCGGGGGCGCTCCGATGGCTGGACGCCCACGCGACCCATTCGGCCAGGACGATCAGCGTCCAGAGCGCCCTTGCGTGGTCCCCCCGTCGTCTCCGGTGCTCCTCGAGCAGCTCGACGGCGGCGTCCGGATTCACGCCGGCCATGCGGAGCCGGTCGTCGCCCAGGCGGGAGGCCGCCCAGGCATGGAGCGGCTCTCGGAGCCAATGGGCCAGCGGAACCGAGAGCCCTCGCTTCCGACGCGATACGACCTCGGCCGGCAGATACCGGAGCGCGAAGCGCTTGAGGAAAACCTTCGTCGCCACTCCCCGCACCCGCTCCTCCGGGGGCAGCGACGCGGTGAACTCCATGACTGCCTGGTCGAGAAAGGGAGCTCGGAGCTCGAGGGCCGAGCTCATGCTCGCGCGGTCGGCCTTCGTCAGAAGCCCCTCCGCGAGAGAGGTCTCCAAGTCGATGCGCTGCAGGACGTCGAGGACACCTCCGTCCACGTCGGGATCGTCTGACGTGTGGTCCTCGACGCCCAGCCGCCTGAGGAGCTCGGGGGAGATGCTCGACGTCCAGTGCCGATGTCGCTCCACTGGCTTGAGGTCGGCGGCGGCCACGAACCGCTTGAGCAGATAGGACAGGGTTACCTTCCGGTCGCTGGGCGGCCACCGCTCGACCAGGCTCCTGAGCGGGGCGCTCACCGCTCTGGGAAGCCGCGTGTAGCGCTCGGCCAAGGTGGCGCCGACGTAGGTGGGATACCCGCCGAAGAGCTCGTCTGCGCCCTCTCCGACGAGCGCCAGCTTCACGTCCCGGGACGCGCGGCGGGCGAGCAGGGCCGTGGGCACCCATGCTGGATCGGCCAGGGGCTCACCCACGACGCGGACGAGCTCGGCGATGCCCTCCTGGAGGGCCTCGGGGGTCACGGCGACGGAGACCCACTCGAGCCCGAGGTGTCGAGCGATCCGCGCCGCAGACGTCCCCTCGTCGTACGAGGCCTCCGCAAAGCGGAGCGTGTAGGCTCGGAGCCGCCGGCGAGGCGCGAGGTCCTTCGCGACCGCCGCGACAAGCGAGGAGTCCAGCCCCCCGCTCAAGAACACCCCGCACTCGACCTCGGCATCGGACTGTCGGCGGACGGCCTCGCGGAACAGGGCATCGAACCCCTCGACGGTCGGAGCCCGCTTGGTGGCGGTCGTGATCGCCCACCGCCAGTATCGACGTCGTGTCACGCGGTCCTGGTCGATGACGACCATCTCGCCCGGCGCGACCTTGCGGATCTGGGAAAATGGCGTCTCGGGCGCCGCGAAGTAGCCGAAGCGCACGTAGCGAGCCAGCGCACCCCGATCCGGGGAGAGCCGCAAGGATGGATCGACGCCCAGGGCGGAGATCTCGGTCGCGAAGCGGACGGCCCCGCCCTCCCGGTAGTAGAACAGCGGACGCTCGCCGGCCCGGTCCCGGGCCAGGAGCAGCCGACTCTGTCGCGGGTCCCAGATCGCGATGGCGAAGACCCCCGAGAGCTGCTCCACGAAACGGTCGCCGAGCTCCAGGTAGAGTCCGGGAACGACGGCCACGTCGGTGGCGGAGGCGACGGGGCGTCCCCGCGCCGCCAGCCACGACCGGAGGCTCCCGTGATTGTCGATCTCGCCGTTGCACACGACCACGACCCCGCTCCCCGGATCGACGATCGGCTGGCGACCGTCCGCGAGGCCGCGGATCGCGAGTCGTGTGGCGCCGAGAACCGCGGCGCTCGTCCCGTGGAGGCCCGAGTCGTCCGGACCACGGTGAGCCAGCGCGTCGACCATTGCCTGGACGTGGCGGCTCGCCTGGGCGCCGTCGAGCGCCCCGCCCGGAGCCGCGATGCCGCATACGCCGCACATCTCAGGGCCGAGCCGGCGGGGGCACGAGGATGCCCCACCAGCCCCGGTGGAGCTCCGTCACGGGGACGCCGCGGGACGCGGCGATGTCGTCGAGCAAGAGCCGGGCATGCTCCTTGGTCAGCACGTACACGGGCCCGGTCTGGCGTGCCAGCCACTCCTTCCGGTCGTCCAGGCGAACGAGCGTCGCTGGCCAGGTCGTGTCGCGCTTCAATCGGTAGCGGACGTAGTTGCTGGTCAGACCCCCGCGACCACGCTGAGTGATGTAGGTCACGGGTTGACCCACGTAGAAAGGCAAGCCGACGGCGAAGCACTCGAGACAGGCGACGATGGCGCCAGGCGGCAAGGGCGGGATCGCCCGCGCCAGCGCACGCGCAGAGCTCGCCTCCGCGTACCGTGCGGCGGTGCCGAAGCCGACCGACAGGAACAGGATCGCCGGGAGTGCGAACACGGCCACGGCCAGCCGGACGTCACGCCAAACCCGGACCGCAACGGCCGCGATCGCCATGCCCAGCAGCGACACGACGAGAATGCCCATGTCGGGCTGGAGTCGGCCGAACTCGTTGCTCTCGAAGTCGAGCAGGTCCTGAAGGCGGTCCGGTCCCGCGAGGTTGAGTGACAGCGCTCCGGCGGCAACGACGCTGAAGAGCGCGACCGCCAGCGTGCCGCGGAGAATGAGGCGCACCGCCCGGCTCTCCGGTCCGGTGAGCGCGTGATCGAACAGGCGCCCGATCAGGACCGCGAGCGCGATGAGTCCCGGGAGGATGTAGCCGGGTCGCTTGGACTGAGAGCTCGAGAAGAAGACGATCACGACCACCGCCCACACGATGAAGAAACGGTCACCCCGCGTCCACCGAGCGCGGTTGCGCCAGGCCGCCACCACCGCCTCGGGCAAGAGCAGGCTCCACGGATAAAGGACGAGGAGCAGGACCGGCCCATAGTAGTACACGGGCTCGGTCCGGCGGAAGGTGGTGGTCAGGTAGCGGCTCAGGGTTTCCTCGACCAGGCCGTAGTGGACGAACTCGGGGTGCGCGTACACGAGGGCGCCGAACCACGGCAGGACGATGGCGAGAAAGAGCAGAAGATTGGTGGGAGCCAGCATGCGCCGAAGCGCCCGCGGGCGCCGCTCGACGAGGTGGAAGATCGTCAGCACGACGCCCGGCACGAGAAAGCCAACCGGCCCCTTGATCAAGGTGGCGACTGCGCTCGAGGCGGCGCCGAGCAGGAGCCATCGGCGGCGCGCCGAAGCCGGCTCCTCCTCGGCCAAGTATCCCGCCAGGATGGCGCCGGACATGAACAGTGCCAGGGGCATGTCGAAGATGACCAGGCGCGCGAAGCCGATCACGAGCGGCGTCGTCGCCAGAACGATCACGGTCAACGCTGCCGTGCGCTCGCCATACAGTCGCCGACAGAACGCGAACATGATGCCGACCAACACCGCGGCGCTCAGCGCCGAGGGCACGCGAGCGGCGGTCTCGCTGAGCCCGAAGGCGTTGAACGAGAGGGCGACCATGCGGAAGTAGAGCGCCGGCTTGTCGAGGTAGGGGATTCCGTTGAAGGTCGGCACCACCCACGCGCCGGACTCCGCCATCTCTCGCGCCACCTCGGCGTTCCGCCCCTCGTCGGGGTCGATCAGAGGCAGGTCGCCGAGCCGGGCGAAGAACAGCACCGCGGCCAGGAGGAATGCAGCCCCGGTCAATGTCCGGGGCTGCCATATCCGCATCGAGACCCTCGCTTTCGTCTCCGCGTGGAACACAGCGCGACCGCCGATGGGAGGGACCCGCCGCCGGCCCACCAGGCCGGACAGCCGGCTCGTGGCTCCGGAGGCCGCTTCCGACAGTCCGGCCTGACCGCGTGAGCGGATGGGCGCGTCAGTTCACTCGTCCACCTTCGATCCGGAGACCACCGGCGTCAAGGGGCGCGACCCCGCGGAGACGCACCAGGCTCCCGCAGCGGGTGGGATGTGTCCCACCATGCGGCCGCGGCCGCGCCGGCGGCACCGAGGGCGAATCCGGCGACGACGTCCAGAGACCAGTGGGCGTCGAGGACGATGCGGGAGAGCCCGACGGCCAGGGTCAGCATGACGGCCGCGAGCCCGACGCCTACCCGGAGACCGCGCCCCAGCCTGGACCGCCCGACCAGATAGATCGTCGCGACGCCGAAGGCCGCGATGGCGGTCGCGTGGCCGCTTGGAAAGCCGAGAGCCGGGCCGCGGGGCCGGAGGCGGCCCACCAGCTCCTGCAGCGCTTCGCCGGCCAGCGGCGCCACGACGAGGGCCAGGCCCCACAGCCACCACCGCCGGCGCGCGTGCCGGGACGTCGCCAGGAGCAGCAGGAGCCCGGGCACGATCCCCCACCACGTACCCAACGGGCGGATCACACGGGCGAGCGACCTCATCTCCCGGGACGAAGCGCCGCGAACCACGGCGCGCACCGCCGTCTCGCCCGGCAGGATCCCGGTGCCCGCCAGGACCGCCGTGATGGCGACGACGCCCGCCGCCGCCACCGCGACCACACCCCAGTGGCGCGACGGAGCGTGGGTCACGAGCCGGGGGCGGAGGCGGCTCCCCGCCATCCGACGGCCTTCGACCTCGAGCGGCCTGGGGCGGTCTGGGGCAGCCTGAGGGCTCTCATGCGCGGTCCCGCGCGGCGCTCTGCCAGTCGAGACGCCGCCCCATGACGTGGACCGCGGAGTACACCAGAAACGAGAGGAGCGCCGCCAGGAGCGCGACCGCGTACACCTGGTCGCCCCGGTACTGCTGCATGGCCCGGTTGATCACGTAGCCGAGCCCCGAGCCGGAGATCATCCACTCGGCGGCGATGGCCACGATGATGCTGCCGCTGCCGGTGATCTCCTGCGCGGACACGATGAACGGCAGCGCGTAGGGGAGACGCACGTGGAGGAAGATCTCGAGCGGGCTCGCGCTGAGCACGCGCATCCGGTCGAGCACCACCGGATCGGCGGCGAGGAGTCCCCGGTACGTGTTGACCATGACGGGGAAGAAACCCGCCAGCACGACGATCGCGACCTTGGAGCCAAGCGTGTCACCGAGTGCCAGGGACAGCACGGTGACCAGGGCCACGTACGGCACGTTCCGGAGCGTTATGGCCGCGGGCATCACGAGTTGGCGGGCGACGGGTAGCGCGACCAGCAGCACGGCGAGCCCGATCCCCACGACGTTGGCGAGCACGTACCCAACCGCCGCCGCCTTCAGCGTCTCGATCAAGTGATGCGTGATCAGACCTCGGTCGGCCACCAGCGCCTGGAAGACGCGCTCGGGGCGCGGGATCACGAAGGCCGGGAGGCCGGTGGTCAGTATCGCGAGATACCAGAGGCCGAGGATCGACACGACTGGCATCGCGACCTGAACGAGAGCCCGGCCGACGGCGCGCGTCATCCGGGCGCTTCGCCGCCGACTCCGGCGGGCCGGAAGAGGAGACGTCGGATGTGGGCCGTCGTCTCGACGAACACCGGATGACGCCGGAAATCCGGGCCGCGGGGGCGCGTCGCCGGCACCGAAGCCAGCTCGAGGACGCGACCGGGGGCCGGGGAGAAGACCAGCACGCGGTCCGCCAGGAGCACGGCCTCGTCGATGTGGTGCGTGACAAACAGGACCGTCTTCGGTCGCCGCGCGAGCTCCTGGCCGAGCCACTCGCCCAGCTCCTCCCGCTTCATCTCGTCGAGGGCCGAGAAGGGCTCGTCCATCAGCAGGACGGGCGGGTCGTGTGCCAGCGCGCTCGCGATGTTGACCCTCTGGAGCATGCCGCCCGAGAGGTGGTGAGGTCGCTTCCCCTCGTGCCCTCCGAGTCCGAATTCCCGCAGGAGGTCCCCGGCCGGGAAGCCCGCGCGCCGCGCGATGCGCTGGGTGAACACGACGTCGTCGATGGCGCGCTTCCAGGGCAGGACGGCGGGCCGCTGCGACACGAGCCCCAGCAAGCGCTGCCCGCGGGCGGTGCCCGCCGGCTGGGGACCGATCCGGACCTCGCCGCTGGATGGCGATTCGAGATCGGCCACGATGCGGAGGAGGGTCGTCTTGCCGCAGCCGGACGGGCCGACCAGAGCGACGAACTCCCCCGCGGCCACCTCCAGGTCCATCCGGTCCAGCGCGAGCGTCTCGCCGAAACGGCGGGAGACTCCACGGATCGAGATAGGCAGCACGGATCAGGCTCGGGTCGACCGGCCGCGGTGCCGACCGGCGCCGGGAGCTGTCCGGGCGGGTCTCTTCGGGGCCGGTCGACCGGTCAGCGCTTGATGCCGGGGTTGAACCCGTTCGTCATCATCTCGTCAGCCGGGACGACGCGCGGGATCTGCTCGTACTCTTTGTAGAAGGCCATCATCTCGTCCCAGACCGTCGGGTTCATCCAGAGGAGGCCGTTCTTCTTGGTGTCTTCGCTGGTGAACAGCACGTTCTGGATCTTCCAGCGCCAGGCGAGCTTGTCCGCCTTCTCGACTTGGTCCGGGAAGCTCGCCACCAACTGCACGGTCTCCTCCGGGTGATCGAGGATGTACTGCATGCCCCGGGCGATGGCCCCCACGTAGCGCCGGACCAGGTCGGGGCTCTCCCGGACGGTCTTCCCGGTGGCAAAGATGACGTCGGAGTAGCTCCGGATCCCCCAGTCGGCGTAGCGCATCGCCTTCCAGGTCTTCCCGCGGAGCCGTGGCAGGGCGTCGGGCTTGGCGATCTCCTGCTCGATCAAGTAGGGCTGGTTGGTCACCCAGCCCGTGAAGAAGTCGACTCGGCCCACCAGGAGCGGCTCGGCGTTAGCCTGGACGACCTCCACCCTCACCTTCGAGAGGTCCACTCCGTGCTTCTTGGCAAACGCTTTGAGGAAGATCTCGCCGTCTGACTGCATCCCAACGACCTTGCCTTCAAGATCCCTCGGCTTCGGATCGGGGTCGCTCGGGCTGACCAGCGTGATGTAGCTGTAAGGGCCCTTCTGGAGGAGCGTCCCGACCGCCACGACATCCACAGGGTCCTTGGCGAGCCGGGCCTGGAAGACGTTGTTGCCGCCGGCCGTGATCCCGAACGTCGCCTGGCCCGCTCCCACGATGGGCACCGGGTTCTTCCCCGGACCACCGTCCATGATGCGGTGGCGGATCCCCTCCTCGGCGAAGAAGCCCTTGGACTCGGCGACCATGACGGGCGCGAACTCGCCGTTGCGCAGCCAGCCGAGCTGGGTCCGGACCTCGACCTGGGCGGTTGCCGAGGGTGGCGCGGCCCAGCCGAGGCCCCAACCGAGGAGGAAGAGCGAGACGGCGAGCGGAAGCGGGGCGCGATAGCTAGCCATGCCGGCGGTCTCCTCCATAGCGGGCGTGAGGGGCGAACTCCCGGAAGAGCGAGCTGCTGCGCTCGTCCGTGCAGTGGCAGGCTCCGGCGCGATCGGGCTCGGCGGCGGCCTCGGCGAGGGCCTCGATCACGATCCGGGCCATGGTCGGTCCACAGCGGCGGTAGATCGCCCGGAGGTCTGCATGCTCGAACTCCCCGAGCCCCTCCGCCGGGTTCACCACGATCGACAGGATGCCGAGACACATGCCGTACATGCGGGCCAGGCGGAGCTCGGGGCCGGCCGTCTTGCCCACGACGTCGAGCCCGAGCCGCCGGTAGAGGCGGTCCTCCGTCGGCGTCTCGAACCAGGGGCCCGGGGTGTGAACGTACAGGGCGTCGGGCTTGACCTTGGGATTCACCCCGTCCCCGGCCTGGGCCGCCAAGCGCGGCAGCCCGCGAAGCGCGGCGCCCTCCAGGTTCCGGCGGAGCCGGAGGCACAGCGGTTCGCGGAACCGGATGAGTCCCGAGGCCACCGGGCGCGGCACGACGCCGGAGAGGTCGAGAACGTCGCCCACCACGGCCAGGTCCCACGGATGGATATCCTCGGCGACGCCGCCCGTGCTGTTGTCGACGATCACGCGGCGCACTCCCGCGCGCTGCAGCACGTCGAACACACGCTCGCTGGCCCGCGCGCTGTTGCCCGGGGCGTCCGACCGGTTCTCGGGGTCGATCCCGTGCATCCAGACGTATAGATAGTCCGTTGATCGGCCCGCGCGGCGGTCGGTCAACCGGCAGAGACGGAACGCGGGCGACGGACCGAAGAGGGTCGCGACGTGGATGTCCGGCTGCACCACCTCGACCGAGAGGTACGGGTGGTCGTCCAGAGCGCCATCCGGGTAGGGGAAGGCCCAGGTGCCAGACCCGCCGATGTGGGCGAGCTGTGCGGCCGGGGGCTCTGAGATGGCTGCTGGCATTCTGAGCGATGCAGGATCGGCGCGATCGGTGCCGAACGCGCGCCCAGGATAGTCGACGGGTCCCGGGGCGGCAAGAGCCCCCCGCGACAGGGCCCCCCTTCGACCAATGGCGTCCGCGGCTCCTCCCGGGCTCCAGTGGTCCGACCGGCTCGACCCGACGCGGAGGGCGCCGCCGACTCGTGCGGGGTCGGTCAGCGCCGGAGGGGAATGCCGGTGCGGTAGTCCATCACGCGCAGCTCGAAAGAAGTCTCGTGCCCGGTCGGCACGATCTCGATGACGAACGGGATGGGTTCGTGCGCGAAACTCGATCGGAGGTACGTCACGCCACGGCTCAGGATGCGCCGCTCCCCCTCGAGACCGAAGAACGCCAGTGAGATCCGGTACTCTAAGTCCACGGCGTATTCGATTTGCCCGATGGCTCGCACGACGGTGGGCTCGCGCTGGAGGGCCCACCGGATCTGGAAGATCTGGTCGGTCGTGCGCAGGGGCAGCTCCGCCGGCAACTGGATCTTCGTGGAGCCTGCGCAGCCCGCCAGGACACCCACGATCACAAGGAGGCGGGCCGCCCGACCCCAAGGACCTCGACTACCGTGAAGATACGACGCTGTCATCTCGATCCCCTCCTGGTGGTTGAGACGGCCGGGGGCCCAGGGAGCGATTCGAGTGTTGTGCCCGTGAGTCCCCCGACCAGGATCGCCAGGCCGCTCACGACCAGGACCAGGGCGAGGATCTCGGCCGATCCCACGGGCTCGCCGAGAACCAGCGCGCTCGCGAAGAGCCCAATGATCGGGATACCGAGGGTGCCGATGGCCGCAACCGCCGCCGGCAGGATGGCCACGAGCCGGAACCACGCCCAGTGGCAGAAGATCACGCCGACCAGTGTCGCGTAGGCCGTGCCGAGGAGAGCGGCCGCCGACAGGGCCGCCATCCGGGTCGGGGAGCCCGCGTCGCCCGGACCGGCGAGGCGGAGCGCCGTACCCAGGGCGATCGGCACCGCACCCAGGACGACCTGCCATCCGGTCAGGACGGCGGTGGGGATCGTCCATCGATTCGCCTTGGTGAGCACGGTTCCGATTGCCCACGACGCAGCAGCGCCCAGCATCAGCAGGGTGCCCGCTGGCGCCGCCCAGAGAGCGCCGGCCTCGGGAGCGACGAGGGCAGCCATCCCGCCGAGCCCCAGGCCGAGGGCCATCAGGCGCGCCCGGGTGATCCGCTCACCGACCAGGACGCGCCCGAAGACGACTGTCCACAGCGGCATCGTGTAGGCGATGATCGCCGCGCGCCCTGCCTGGACGAGGGTGAGCCCGTAGGCCGAGCAGAGGTGCCACCCCGTGATGTTGAAGAAGGCGACCAGGGCCAGCGGCCAGCGCTCCCCGCGCGGCACGCGGAGGCTCTGGCCGCCCGCTCGGACCAGGGCCAGCAGGCCGCCGCCGCCCACCAGGAGGCAGATCGTCCGGAACATCCACGGATCGAGCTCGCGGAGCGCGAGCTTCATCGCCGGCCAGTTGCTGCCCCAGAGGACGGTGAGCGCCCCGAGGAGGAGGACGCCGCTCAGCGGTCGGTTGCTCATCGCCTCCTGCCCGTCTGCATCGTGGGGACTATCGCGTCACGCTGGCCCCGCTTTCGGGTAGCGGGTTCCCGGCAGGGGGGTGCGCCCCGGCGTGGTCGCGAGGGCTCCGAGGCGCGGATCGAGGGTACGGGCCCGTTGGAGGTGCGCGTCAGCCTCCGCGCGCTGTCCCGTGCGGCCCAGCGCCCTGGACGAGGTGCTCGGCTCCCGCGTCGAGCTGATCCCGCGAGCGCGAGCGCGCGCCCAAGGGCGAGGTTGAGCGTCCCGCTCCCGGGAGCGTACGCGAAGACGTTGGGGCGCGGTCAGCCACGCGCGTCAGCGGCCGCGCTCGAGCGCGGCGCCGATCGCGTCCACGTCGTACACGCACCCGCCCCAGGTGCCACCACCGACCGCCTGGAGCGCCGCCCAGAGCCTGGTCTCCGGTGGGAGATCGGGATCGGCCGCGAGATCGGGCCGGGGCGATCGGCCGGCGAGCACGCGGGCGCCCTCCGCCGGGCCCCACTCGCGGTCCCCGTGGCCGACCAGGTCGATCGAGCCCTCGAGCCGGTTCCGGTCGACGACGATCCGGACCCGGTCGCCCTCGACGAGCTTGCCGATCGGGCCGCCGGCCAGCGCCTCAGGCGCCATGTGCCCCACACACGCGCCCGTGGACACACCCGAGAAGCGGGCGTCCGTCAGCACGGCGACATGCTTGCCGAACGACAGGTGCTTGAGGGCGGCCGTGATCTGGTAGATCTCCTCCATTCCCGCGCCCATCGGCCCCCGGCAGATCAGGACGAGGACGTCGCCTGGCCGAACGCGCTCGGGCCCCGTGCTCTTGATCGCCGCGATCGCCGCGCGCTCCGTCGTGAAGACGCGCGCGGGCCCCGTCTTCCGGTAGACGCCGTCGGCGTCGACCACCGAGGGGTCGATGGCGGTGCTCTTGATGACGGATCCCTCGGGCGCGAGGTTGCCGCGCGGGAACGTGATCGTGCTGGTGAGTCCCCGATTCCGCGCCTGCTCCGGCGACATGATCACGTCCTCGGGGTCCACGCCGTCCTGCGCGCGCAGGCGCTCCCGCAGGGCGCGCCGGCGCTCGGAGCTCTCCCACCAGTCGAGTGTCCGCCCGAGTGTGTCACCGGAGGCGGTGAGGCAGCCGAGCTCGAGGAGCCCGAGCCGCCGAAGGTGTAGCATCACCTCGGGCACGCCGCCGGCCATGAAGACGCGCACCGTCGGGTGGTAGCGCGGTCCGTTGGGCAGCACGTCGACGATCCGCGGCACGCGGCGATTGATGTCGGTCCAGTCGTCGACCGTCGGGCGCCGGAGTCCCGCCGCGTGGGCGATCGCCGTCAGGTGCAGCAAGAGGTTGGTGGACCCGCCGAACGCCGCGTGGACCGTCATGGCGTTCCGCACGGCGGCGTCGGTGAGGATGTCCCGGATGGTCAGTCCACGCGCCTCCAGGGCGACCAGCGCGCGCGCGGACCGTCGCGCCGCGTCCAGCCAGATCGGCTGGCCCGAGGGCGCCAGGGCCGAGTGCGGCAGGGAAAGGCCGAGCGCCTCGCCCACCACCTGGGACGTCGCCGCCGTGCCGAGAAACTGGCAGCCCCCGCCGGCCGAGCCGCAGGCGCGGCAGCCCATGTCGGCGGCGCGCTCGATCGTGATCTCGCCATGGGCGAATCGCGCGCCGATGGACTGCACCGTGCCGGCGTCCTCCGCATCGCGGGCGGGGAGGGTCACCCCTCCCGGGACGAGAACACACGGCAGCCGCCGCATGGCCGCGAGCGCCATCATCATCGCCGGAAGACCCTTGTCGCAGGTGGCGACCCCGAGAACGCCGCGTCGCGTCGGCAGCGAGCGGATGAGCCGGCGGAAAACCTGGGCGGCGTCGTTCCGGTACGGCAGGCTGTCCATCATCCCGACCGTGCCCTGCGTCCGGCCGTCGCAAGGGTCGGTGACGAAGGCGGCGAACGGCAAGCACTCGAGGCGGCGCAGCTCGCCCGCGGCCGCCTCCATGAGGAGACCCACCTCCCAGTGGCCGGTGTGATAGCCGAGGGCCACCGGCCGACCGTCGGGCGCGCGGATGCCGCCCTGGGTCGAGAGGATCAGGTACTGGGGGCGCCCGAGCTCGCGCGGATCCCACCCCATCCCAGCGTTCTGGGTCCAGCCGAAGACGTCCCCGCTCGGCCCGTCGAGAAGCATCTCCGGCGTCAGCGGGAGGCTGCCCGCCGGTCCCGCTCCCACCGTCTGGACGTCGAGAAGCCCCGACGTCGCCGAGCTGCCGACGATCTCATCGAAGCCGATCGCCGCCTGCTTGCCTTGCCGTGCGCTCATCGCCGTCCCCTCCGCGCTCGCATCCGCAGCGCCGCTCCGCCAGTGTACACGGGCGGGCGCTGCCCCCCGCCTACTGCCGGTCCGTCAGCAGCACGCGCTCCGCCAGCGCGGGCGGAAGTCCGCCGCTCCCCGCGAGCCGATCGTGGAAGGCGCGGAGGGCAGCCGTGCCGCCGCCGGCCCGTGCGAGGTAACGCTCCCGGATCCCGAGGATCTCGAGACAGCCCACCAGGTAGGCCGACGCCTGTGTGGGCCACGCAGCGTAGCGCGCGACCTCGGCCTGCGCCGTCGGCTCGGTGAGGTTCGCCCGCTCGACCATGAAGCGGCGTGCCTCCTCCAGCGTCATGTCGCCCGAGTGAAGGCTCGTGTCGACGACGATCCGCGCCGCGCGGAAGAGCATGGCCTCGACCTGGTAGAGCTCGTGCCGCAGGTCCTTGAAGAAGCCCTGCTCCCGCATCATGTGCTCGGCGTAGAGAGCCCAGCCCTCGCTGAAATACGGCGTGCGGAATGTCTGCCGGATCGGGCTCGGGTGCGCCTTCATCGTGACCAGGTGCCAGTGATGGCCCGGGTAGGCCTCGTGGACCGCGGTCGTCGGGATGCCCGCATGGCTGTTGTTCTCGAGCCGCTGCTGGATTTCTTCGGGGGAGGCTCCGTCGGGTGGGAACGGGACGAAGAAGTGGCCACGCCGGGACGGGGAGAACGCGGGCGGGCTCGCGTAGGACGCCACCGCCAGCACCGGACGCTGAAACGGTGGCGACGGCTCCACGAGGCACTCCTCACCCTCGGGGAAAGTCACCAGCTCCCGCTCCCGGAGGAAGCTCCGCGCTCGACCGGTCCAGTCCTCGTACGCCCGGCGCATCGCCTCGGGGGACTCGGGATGATCGCGGTTCAGCTCCTGGAGGACCGCCGTCCAGTCGTCCGTTCCCGCCACGCGTCGGGCGAGCTGGCGCAGCTCGACAGACAACCGCTCGTACTCGCTCCGCCCGCGCTCGCGCAACGCCTTGGCGTCGAGCGGGACGTGCTCCTTCTCCCGGAGGAGTCGGCTATAGCGAGACTCGCCGAGGGCAAAGTTGCCGGTGGCGCGGCCCCGAAGATCCTCGAGGAACTCAGCGAAGCCCTCGAAGGCCGACGCCGCCACGGCGCCGGCCTCCGCGAGGGTCCCCCGGAGCCCGGGGTCTCGCGTCTCCGCCGGGAGCAGGTCCCGCACGTATCGCGCCCCGGCGCGGGCCTGGCCCTGCGCGCGGTCGACGAAGACGGGAGCGACGAGCTCGGGGACTAGGTTGCGGCGGCCGTGGCCGAGGGCCTCGGGAATCGCGCGGAGCCGCGCCGCCGCGTCGCGGACGAGCGCGGCCTCCGGTCGCAGGCGGTGGAGGAACAGGCTGAAGACGCCCTGGAGCCCGAGGCCGACGTAGATCTCGGGTTGTCGGCGCCACGCCTCCCACTCGGCCGTGATCGCCCGGCCGCTCAGGATCGAGACGACGAGCTCCCGGTCGATCCGCTCGTCCGCCGCCAGCCCGGCGTCGGGCATCATGCGGAACCGCTCCAGCCAGGTGGCGCTCCGCCGGCGCCGCTCCTCGAACGCCGCCGCCGAGAGGTCGTCGAGCCGGCCGTCGAACTCGGTGAGCCCGAGGCCACTGGCCATCACGGGGCCGGCCTCGTACTCCTGCGCGAGGAACTCCCTGCAGAGGGCGGCGAACGGGGTCAGACTTTGACTTCCCGACAATTCCGCCGGCGCGGGCGCGGAGGGGCAAACTGTATGGCAGTCAAGGGTCTGACGCCTCGACCCGGCCCGCGAGCCAGCGCGCGGTTCGCAGGAGACGCGCGTCGCCGTACCGCGGGCCGACCAGCTGCACGCCGATCGGCAGGCCGTTCGCACCCCGCATGAGCGGCAGGGTGATGGCCGGCATGCCGGTGAGGGTCCACAGCGTGCAGAAGCTCGGATCGCCGGTGGACTCGAGGCTAGGGGGCGCCTCGCCCGGGGCCGCCGGGGTGATGATCGCATCGTACCGCTGGGTGAACAGCTCGGTGAGGCCCTCGGCGAACGCCACGCTCCGGGCCCGCGCCAGCTGGTAGTCGACGGCGCGCACGTCACGTCCGCGCCCCAGCTGGGTCCGGAGCGCGTCGGACAGGCGGTCTCGCCCCTTGCCCCACTCGTGATCGAGGCTCGCCGCCATCTCGGCTTCCATGATGAGGCGGTGCCACTCGAACGCCTCGTCGGACTGGATCAGCTCGACCTCCTCCAGGCGGTCGCCCAGAAGCGCGGCAAGCTCCCTGAACGCCTCCTTCGTGTCATCGTGGGCGCGCTCCCAGCGCGACGTCCGGACCAGCGCGAACATCGGCGTCAGTGGCGGCTCCTCGGCCGCCACCTCGCGGAACGGGATGCGCGCGCGGGGTCGGGAGTCGGGGTCGCGCTCGTCGAACCCGACCAGCTGCTCGGCCAGGAGGGCGACGTCGTCGAGCGTCCGGGCGAACACGCCCATCGTGTCGAGCGTGCGCGACAGCGAGAGCACCCCGTGGCGCGGGATCAGGCCGTGGGTCGGCTTGAACCCGTAGACGCCGCAGAACGAGGCGGGTCGGATCACGGAGCCGTTGGTCTGGCTGCCGAGCGCGACGGGCACCATGCCCGCGGCCACCGCGGCGGCGGACCCGCTCGACGACCCGCCCGGGGTGTGCGCGGCGTTGTGCGGGTTGCGCGTCTTGCCTGGGGTGTAGGTGGCGAACTCGGTCGTGACGGTCTTGCCCATGATGATGGCGCCCGCCGCCCGCAGGGTGGATACGACGCTGGCGTCCCAGGAAGGCGTCCGCCCGGCGTGTAGCACCGAGCCGTTCTCGGTCGGCATGTCCGCCGTGTCGATGATGTCCTTCACGCCGACCGGGACGCCGTGAAGCGGCCCCGTCGGGCGCCCCTCTGCCCGCCACGCGTCGGCAGCGCGCGCTAGCTCGAGCGCGTAGTCGGGGTCGAGGAACGCCCACGCTTGGACGGCCGGCTCCGTCTCCCGCACCCGCGCCAGGCATGCCTCGACGAGCTGTAAGGAGCTGATCGCGCCGTCACCGACTAGCCGCGCCGCGTCGGACGCCGTGAGCGCGTGGATGTTCGTCAGATCCATGCTCTAGCTGGTTCTCCCGGCGACGGCTTGGCCGGCCAAATGCCTGCGGAGGGAGCCGCCGGAGAGCA
>Ga0114129_10000199_pt1 | contig 66704 bp, 66 predicted proteins | sample RhiMetdeltSRZDD1_FD_80071 | JGI IMG/M metagenome (GOLD analysis project Ga0114129, IMG submission 80071) | Populus rhizosphere microbial communities from Tennessee, USA - Rhizosphere MetaG P. deltoides SRZDD1 (version 2) (version 2) | ecosystem: Host-associated > Plants > Roots > Rhizosphere >...
GCCGACCGCCTATGTCGGGGTCGCGGACCCGCCGGTTGAGCTTTCGGCAACGCCGGGCGTGTTCGTTCTGCGTGCAGCCGACGACGACTCACGCAAGGTCGCGGAAGCGGCTTGGAGGCACCGCGCCCTCGACGTCGAGTATCGCCGCTTCCTCGACCGCTTCGAACCGACTGCGCGCGCGCTCACCGCCGCAGCAACGCTCGACGGTGCCGACGCGATGGTCACCCGGACCCTCCTGATCCACCACTTCCGCCGCGTGGTGTTGCGCGATCCCGGGCTGCCCGCGGTGTTGTTGCCGCCGGACTGGCCGGGGATGCAAGCTCGCGCGCTGGCGGCGCAGCTCTATCGTCGCCTGGTGCCGGCGTCGGAGGCATGGCTCGAGCGGCGGGCGCGCGGCGAGCACGGCCCATTGGGGCCTCCGGATGCGATGTTCAAAGATCGCTTTTCAAGGCCTTAATTGCCTGATTCTTCACTGCATTTTCCATCTCGATCGAATGCAATGTTACAGAAACGATTGACTTTCATAATTGTTGTAACATAATATCTGGGCAAAAGGCCGCAGAGGCCTCTCGGCGGAGGAAAGAGTGTATACGCAGGCTCTCAATACGCGCGAGGCGCCGGACGGCACGGCCGATCCGGAGCGCGAGGCACGCTTCCAGGCCCGCATCGACGCCGAAGAGAAGATCGAGCCGAACGATTGGATGCCGGAAGCGTACCGGCGCACGCTGATCCGGCAGATCGCCCAGCACGCCCATTCCGAGATCGTCGGCATGCTGCCGGAGGGCAACTGGATCACTCGCGCGCCGTCACTGCGCCGCAAGGCCGCGCTGCTCGCCAAGGTGCAGGACGAAGGCGGGCACGGCCTCTATCTCTATGCCGCCGCCGAAACGCTCGGGGTCGCCCGCGAGGAGCTGGTCGAGCTCCTGCTCGCCGGCATGCAAAAGTACTCGTCGATCTTCAACTACCCGACGCTCACCTGGGCCGACATCGGCGCCATCGGCTGGCTGGTCGACGGCGCCGCGATCATGAACCAGATCCCGCTCTGCCGCTGCTCGTACGGTCCGTATGCGCGTGCCATGATCCGCATCTGCAAGGAGGAGAGTTTCCATCAGCGTCAAGGTTTCGAGATCATGCTCACGCTCTGCCGCGGCACGCAGCAGCAGAAGGCGATGGCGCAGGATGCATTGAACCGCTGGTGGTGGCCGGTGCTGATGATGTTCGGACCGTCCGACCGTGAAAGCCAGCACACCGACAGCGCCATGCGCTGGCGCATCAAGCGCTTCACCAACGACGAGTTGCGTCAGAAGTTCGTCGACGCGACCGTCCCGCAGGCGCATCACCTGGGACTGACGGTGCCCGACCCGGCGCTGAAGTTCAACGCAGCGAGCGGACACTGGGAGTTCGGCGAGATCGATTGGAGCGACCTCAAGCGCGTCATCGCCGGTGACGGACCTTGCAACCGGGAGCGCATGAGGGCGCGCAGGGCGGCGCATCAGGACGGCGCCTGGGTGCGTGAGGCGGCGCTCGCGCACGCCGAAAAGCGGCGGCGGCGCGCGCAGGCGGCCGTGCAGATCGCGGCGGAGTAGTCGTCGTGTCCTGGACGATACCGCGCAAGTTTCTCGCGACCCCGGGTCCGCGCTTCGCTTCGCACGGCTTGTCCGGGGTACGTGAATAGGAGGCGCGACATGGCCGATAAGAACTGGCCGCTGTGGGAAGTGTTCATCCGCACTCGCAACGGCATGGCGCACCGGCACGCCGGCAGCGTGCACGCCGTCGACGCCGCGATGGCCTTGCAGAATGCTCGCGACGTCTATACCCGCCGCGGCGAAGGGCTCTCGATCTGGGTCGTTCCCTCAGCCGCCATCACCGCCTCCGACCCGGCCGACAAGGGCCTGATGTTCGAGCCGACGGCCTCGAAGATTTACCGCCACCCGACGTTCTACGACGTGCCGGACGAAGTCGGGCATATGTGAGTCGGATGACAGACGACAGACGACAGACGACGGATAACAGGAGCGTCGGCGGCGGCAACGGGCTTCCGTCGCCAGTCGTCTGTCCACCGTCGTCCGTGTTCGAGTACACCTTGCGGCTCGCCGACAACGCGTTGATCCTCGGCCATCGCCTATCGGAATGGTGCGGGCACGCCCCGGTCTTGGAGGAAGACCTGGCGCTCCCCAACATGGCGCTCGACCTCATTGGCCAGGCGCGCGCGCTTTATGCCTATGCGGCCGAGCTCGAGGGGGAGGGCCGGCACGAGGACGCGCTTGCCTACCTGCGCGATGCCGGCGACTTCCGCAACGTGCTGCTGGTCGAGCAGCCGAACGGCGATTTCGCCGTCACCATGATCCGGCAGTTGTTGTTTGCGAGCTATGCGCACCCGCATTTCGAGGCGCTCGCGCACTCCAGGGACGCCACGCTCGCAGCGATTGCCGCCAAGGCGGCGAAGGAAATGGCGTACCACGTGCGCCATTGCGGCGAGTGGACGATCCGGCTTGGTGACGGCACCGAGGAAAGCCACGCGCGCGCCCAGGCCGCGCTCGACGAGCTGTGGCCGTTCACCGGCGAGCTGTTCGAAGTCGATGCGACCGAGCGCGCGCTGGTGGAGGCCGGACTTGCGGCCGACTCCGCGTCGTTGCGGCCGGATTGGGATCGCACCATTGCCGAGGTGCTTGCGCAGGCGACACTGACGCGCCCGCGCGACGCCTGGATGCAGAGTGGTGGGCGCGCCGGCCGCCACTCGGAGCACCTCGGCTACATTCTCGCCGACATGCAGTTTCTGCAACGTGCCTATCCAGGAGCGGCGTGGTGAGCGCAGTCGCGCATGCACCGGCGCAAGGCGCGGCGCTGCGCGCGCGCGCCTGGGAGGTTGCGGCCAAGGTCGTCGATCCGGAAATCCCGGTCCTGACGATCGAAGACCTCGGCGTGCTGCGCGACATCAAGGTCGAGGACGGCAAGCTCGAAGTCTTCATCACCCCGACTTATTCGGGCTGTCCGGCCATGTTCGTGATCGCGCTCAATATCGAGGCGGCGCTCGAGGACGCCGGCTTCGGGCTCCCCAAAATCACTACCGTGCTGTCACCGGCCTGGAGCACTGACTGGCTGAGCGATGCCGGCCGGGCAAAGCTCAAGGCCTACGGAATTGCGCCGCCGGTCGGCAAAGCCGGGAGGCGCGCGCTGTTCGGGGACGAGACGGTAGCATGTCCGCGCTGCGGCTCAGGCGAAACCGAGCGCATCTCCGAGTTCGGCTCGACCGCCTGCAAGGCGCTGTGGCGGTGCCGCGTCTGCGCCGAGCCGTTCGACTATTTCAAATGCCTTTGAGGCGCACGTGGCCGTTGCCTTCCACACGCTCAAGGTCGCGGACGTGCGGCGCGAGACGCCGGAGGCGGTCTCGATCGCATTCTCGGTCCCGCCCGAGCTCGCCGGCGATTACCGCTTCCAGCCCGGGCAGCATCTGACCTTGCGCACGACGTTCGATGGCAGCGAGTGCCGTCGGTCGTATTCGATCTGCACCGCACCCGGGGACAACGAGCTGCGCGTCGCGGTGAAGAAGGTCGCAGACGGCCAGTTTTCCACCTGGATCAACGACGCCTTGAAGCCGGGCGACGCGATCGAGGTGATGACGCCGCAGGGGCGTTTCGGGCTCGCGCCCGACCCGGCCGCCGGGCGTATCTATCTCGCCATCGCCGCCGGCTCCGGCATCACGCCAGTGATGTCGCTCGCGCGCACGCTGCTCGCGCAGGAGCCGCGGAGCGAGTTCGTCCTGATCTATGGCAACCGCACCTCGCAAAGCATCATCTTCAAGGACGCGCTCGACGATCTCAAGGACCGCTTCCTCGAGCGCTTGACGGTGCATCACGTGCTCTCGCGCGAGCAGCAGGAACTGCCGCTGCTCAACGGACGTATCGACGCCGAAAAGATCGAGGCCCTGATCGGCGCGATCGCGCCCGCCGCCGAGATCGATCACGTCTTCCTGTGCGGCCCCGGCGATCTGATCGAGGGGAGCAAGGCGACGCTCTCCCGCCTCGGGGTGCCGGCCGCCCGCATTCACGTCGAGTATTTTTCTTCCGATGGTGCGCCGGTGCCGCCACGCGCGCCGGTCCGCCGAGAGTTCGCCGGCGAGACCGCGACGATCGCGACCACGCAGCTCACGCTGCAAGGCGCCGTGCATGTGATCCCGATGCGCGCGGACGAGACCATCGTCGATGCCGGGCTCCGGCACGGACTCGACATGCCGTACTCCTGCCGCGGCGGCATGTGCTGCACCTGCCGCGCCAAGCTGATCGAAGGCGAGGTCGCGATGGACCTCAACTACTCGCTCGAGCCCTGGGAGCTCGCGGCCGGCTACGTGCTCACCTGCCAGTCGCACCCGAAGACGCCGCGCCTGGTCGTGGACTACGACCAGGTGTGAGGCGCCCATGTCCCTGGGCGGCAGGCCCATCGGCGGAAACGACAAACGCGACGTTGGCAAGCTAGCGCTCGTTCTGCTGGCGTTGACTCACCTCTCCCCAAAGGTGAAGAGGCAGCGCCGCGTCCGCCAAACTGGGTGAAACTGCTCTAATCCTTCGGCCGCTTGTCGATCACGCGCTTGGCCTTGCCGAGCGAGCGCTCGATGCCGCCCGGATCGGCGACGGTGCAGCGGGCGGTGACGCCGACGCGCTGCTTGACGAGATCCGCCAAGCGCCTGCCGGCGGCGCCTCTCGCGTCCGCCGACGCAAGCGGCGGCCGCGCCTCCACCATGATCTCGATCTCGTCGAGCCGGCCTTCGCGCGTCAGCACGATCTGGTAGTGCGCGCTCAGGCTCTCGATTTCCAGCAGCAGCTCCTCGATCTGGGTCGGAAAGACGTTGACGCCGCGCACGATCATCATGTCGTCGGTGCGGCCGGTAACCTTCTCCATCCGCCGCATGCTGCGCGCGGTCCCGGGCAGCAGCCGGGTCAGGTCGCGCGTGCGATAGCGGATCACCGGCATGCCTTCCTTGGTCAACGACGTGAACACCAGCTCGCCGCGCTCGCCGTCAGGCAGTGCTTGGCCGGTCTGCGGGTCGATGATCTCGGGATAGAAGTGGTCCTCCCACACGTGCAGACCATCCTTGGTCTCGACGCACTCGTTGGCGACGCCGGGACCGATCACCTCGGAGAGGCCATAGATGTCGACCGCGTCCATGTCGAAGGCTTGCTCGATCTCTGCGCGCATCGAGTTGGTCCACGGCTCGGCGCCGAAGATGCCGACTTCGAGCGACGAGGCCCGCGGATCGATGCCCTTGGCGCGAAACTCGTCGAGGATCGCCAGCATGTAGGATGGCGTGACCATGATGATATCGGGCTCGAAATCGGCGATCAGCGCCACCTGCCGTTCGGTCATTCCGCCGGAAATCGGGATCACGGTGCAGCCGAGCCTTTCGGCTCCGTAGTGGGCGCCGAGCCCCCCGGTGAACAGGCCGTAGCCGTAGGCGACGTGCACCTTCATGCCGGGCCGGCCGCCGGAGGCGCGGATCGAGCGCGCCATCACATCCGCCCAGGTATCGATGTCCTTGGGGGTATAACCGACGACCGTCGGCTTGCCGGTGGTACCCGAGGAGGCGTGGATGCGCACGATGCGGTCACGCGGCACCGCGAACATCCCGAACGGATAGTTCTCACGTAGATCCTGCTTGGTGGTGAAGGGAAAGCGGGCAAGGTCTTCCAGGTGCCGGAAGTCCTGCGGATGCACGCCGGCGGCGTCGAACTTTTGCCGGTAGGCCGCGACGTTGTCGTAGGCATGCGCGAGCGTCCACCGCAAGCGCTCGAGCTGCAGCGCCGCGATCTCGTCGCGCGAGGCGGTCTCGATCGGCTCCAGGCGGTACGGAACGTAGGCGGACTTGTCGAGCATCACAGCCTTCGCAATGCCGGCGCTTGACCCGGCAAAACCACCCCCGAGCAGCGAATCTCAAATGCGAGATGGATGCGCGGGTCAAGCCGGTGCCTGACGGGCAGCGGCAAGGTCACGCCTTCGCCCCAAGGGCGCCGCGCAGCCTGGCGCTCGGCACCAACTCGCCGCCGATCATGCGCGAGTGGCCGCGAAACTCGGCGATCACGAACCCCTCCTCCCGCGTCACCGTAATGTCGTAGATCCCGGAGCGCCCGGCGCGCGTCCGCTCGACCGCGCGCGCGACCAGATGATCGCCAAGCTTCGCGGGATTGACGAAGGTGATGGCGCAATGCTGCGCGACCGTCCGCTCGTTGTAGGTGTTGCAGGCGAACGCGAAGGCGGAATCGGCTAACGTGAAGATGAAACCGCCGTGGCAGATGTTGTGGCCATTGACCATCGGCGCCGTCACCGTCATCGCCAGCGTCGCCTGGCCGGGCGCGACCGCGATCAGCGCCATCCCGAGCCCCCGGCTTGCCACGTCGTCCGCCCACATCGCGTCCGCACAGGCACGGGCCATGCCGCCTGCGTCCATTGATCGCGCTCCGTAATGGTCCCGAGGCCGCCCGAGCAGCGCCGGCATAAGAGCTTGACGGACGCCTTGGTCGCACACCTAGTATGGTTCCACGACCATGCGTGTCAAACGCCGCCGGAGCCCGCAGCAACTTGTTTCGGCGAGCGCGCGTCAACGGAGGATTTCATGCGACGTATTCAAACCACGCTGACGACCACCATCGCGGCGCTGATCATGAGCGCTGCCGCGGCCAACGCCGAGATCAAGATCGGCTCGGTGCTCTCCGTTACCGGCCCGGCCTCGTTCCTCGGCGACCCGGAGAAGAAGACGCTGGAGATGTACGTCGCCGACATCAACGTCAAGGGCGGGATCAACGGTCAGCCGATCAAGCTGGTGATCTACGACGACGGCGGCGATCCCAACCAGGCGCGCACCTTCGCGACGCGTCTGATCGAAGAGGACAAGGTCGATGCGCTGCTCGCCGGCTCGACTACGGCCACCACGATGCCGATCATCGCGCTCTCCGACGAAGCCAAGATACCGCTGATCAATTTCGCCGGAGCGGTGCAAGCGGTCTATCCGGTCAAGCCCTGGAACTTCAAGACGCCGCACACCGACCTGATGGCGTGCGAGAAGATCTTCGAAGACTTGCGCAAACGCAATCTCAGCAAGGTCGCGTTGATCTCCGGCACCGACGCGTTCGGCAAGTCGATGCGCGATCAGTGCATGACGGTGGTGCAGAAGTACGGCATCGACGTGATCCACGAAGAATCCTATGGGCCGCGCGACAGCGACATGACCCCGCAGCTTACCAACATCAAGGGCAAGGCAGGCCTGCAGGCGGTGATCAACCCGGGCTTCGGACAGGGCCCGGCGATCGTTACGCGCAACTACCGCCAGCTCGGCATCACGGCGCCGCTGTACCAGAGCCACGGCGTCGGCTCGAAACAATTCATCGACCTCGCCGGTGCCGCCGCAGAGGGCGTGCGGCTGCCGGCTGCCGCGCTGCTGGTTGCCGAAAAGCTGCCCGACAGCGATCCGCAGAAGAAGGTGGTGGTCGATTACAAGAAGACCTACGAGCAAAAGACCGGCCAGCCGGTCTCGACCTTCGGCGGGCACTCCTACGACGGATTGATGCTGCTGGTCGAGGCGATGCAGCGTGCGAAGGGCGCCGACAAGGCCAAGGTGCGTGCCGAGCTCGAGAAGACCCGTGCCTTCATGGGGACCGGCGGGGTCGTCAACATGTCGCCGACCGACCACCTCGGCCTCGATCTCACCGCCTTCCGCATGCTGGAGATCAAGAACGGCGACTGGACGCTGGTGGAGTAGCAAACCGCGTTGCGTAGTCCGGGCGCCGCGCACGGGTGCGTTGCATGTCCGGAGCTATAGTCGACGTCGACGCTTAGAAACCGCGACCCGCGTCAGCGCTGCAGCTTGCCGCTGCAACGCCCGCGGAGACGGGTGAAGGAGCCATGCCCGAATTCCTTCAATTCCTGGCCTCAGGGCTGACCGTCGGTGCGATCTACGCCCTCGTCGCACTGGGTTTCACGCTGATCTACAACGCCTCCGACGTCATCAATTTCGCGCAGGGCGAGTTCGTCATGTTGGGCGGAATGGTGACGGTGTTCGCCGCGCTCGCGGGGGTGCCGCTGCCGCTCGCGGCCGTGCTTGCCGTCATCGTCGCGGTCGCGGTCGGCCTGCTGCTGCACAAGCTGGCGATCGAGCCTGCGCGCGGCGCCTCGGCGGTCACGTTGATCATCATCACGATCGGAGCCTCGATCCTGCTGCGCGGGGTCGCGGCGGTTGCGTTCGACAAGCGCTTCCACTCGCTGCCGCCGTTCGCGGGATCCGATCCGTGGCTGGTCGGCGGCGCCGCGGTGCTGCCGCAAAGCCTGGTCGTGCTCGCCGGAACGGCCGCGATCGTGACCGCGCTGTGGGCGTTCATGGCGCACACCCTGACCGGCAAAGCCTTGATCGCGACGGCGTCGAACCGGCTCGCCGCGCGCCTCACCGGCATCAACACCGACCGCATCGTCGGGCTGTCGTTCGCGGTTTCGGCGGGGATCGGCGCCGTCGGCGGCATTCTGGTCACGCCGATCACGTTGACGAGCTACGACGTGGGCACGCTGCTCGCGCTCAAGGGCTTTGCCGCCGCGATGCTCGGCGGCATGGGCAACCCGCTGGGCGCCGTCGCCGGCGGCCTGATCGTCGGCCTGCTGGAGGCGTTCGGCGCAGGCTACATCTCCTCCGCCTACAAGGATGCCATCGCGTTCCTGGTGATCCTGGCGGTCCTGTTCCTGCGACCGCAAGGCCTGTTGGGCAGCGCCGGCGTCGAACGCGTTTGACCCGATGCGGCTGCGCACGAGCAATGTGACCGTCGTGGCCGCCGTGGCGGCGCTCGTTGCCGTGCTGCCGCTGGTGCTGCCCTCGCCGTTCTATTTCCGCATCGCAGCCTTGGTGTTCATCTTTGCCCTCGCCGTGCTTGGGCTCAATCTGCTGATGGGTTTCGCCGGACAGGTCAGTCTCGGACATGCCGGTTTCTTCGGAATCGGCGCCTATGCGGTGGCGATCGGGCCGACACATTGGGGCGTGCCCTCGTGGGCGGCGCTACCCGCCGGCGCCGCCGCCGCCGGCCTGCTGGCCTATCTCGTCGGGCGGCCGATCCTGCGGCTGCGCGGCCACTATCTTGCCGTCGCGACTCTCGGAATGGGCCTCCTGATCGCGATGGTGTTCACCAACGAGGCGCGGCTGACCGGCGGGCCGGACGGCATGCCGGTGCCGCGGCTCGAGCTGTTCGGCTGGCGCGTGCGCGGCTCGATCACCTGGTACTGGGTTTCCGGAGTGACGCTGGTGATCGGCGTGTGGCTTGCCACCAACCTGATCGGCAGCCCGACCGGCCGCGCCTTTCGCGCCATCCATGACAGCGAAACTGCCGCCAGCATGCTCGGCATCGACCTCGCCCGCTACAAGCTCACCGCCTTCGTGCTCTCCGCCGTCTATGCGGCAGTGGCCGGCGCCTATCTCGCTCTGTTCGACGGGCTGGTGACGCCGGCCACGGCCGGGTTCCTGCGCTCGATCGAGTTCGTCAGCATGGCGGTCCTGGGTGGGCTGGGCTCGATCCTCGGCAGCCTCGTCGGCGCGGCGGTGCTGGTGGTGCTGCCGCAGATGCTCACCGTCTTCCACGATTACGAGCACATCGCGCTCGGCCTGATCATGATCGTGTTCATGATCTTTCTGCGTGCCGGCATCGTGCCGTCGCTCGCCGCCGTCGTTGCCCGGAGGGTCGGATGAGCGCGCTCGCGGTCACCGACATCGGCATCGAATTCGGCGGCCTCACTGCCCTCGACCGGGTATCGTTCTCGGTCGAGATCGGCGAGATCTTCGCGGTCATCGGCCCGAACGGCGCCGGCAAGACCACGCTGTTCAACATCATTTCCGGTCTCTATCGGCCGCGCTGCGGACGCGTCACCCTCAACGATGAGGACGTCACCGCGCTGGCGCCGCATCAGCTCGCGCGCAAGGGGCTGTCGCGCACTTTTCAGAATCTGCAGGTGTTCTTCCGGATGTCTGCGGCCGAGAACGTGATGGTCGGCCGCCACCTGCACGAGGACCGCAGCGTGCTCGCGCACCTCGTCTCGCTGCCTTCGGTGTGGCGGCAGAACGCCCGCACGCGAGCGCAGGCCGAGGACTTGCTTGCCCTGGTCGGCTTGCGCGGCGACGCCGATCGAGGGGCCGGCACGCTCGCCTACGGCGCGCTCAAGCGGCTGGAGATCGCGCGGGCTCTCGCCACCGAGCCGAAGGTGCTGCTGCTCGACGAGCCGGCGGCCGGCTGCAACGCGGTCGAGACCGCCGAGATCGACGCCGTGATTCAGCAGGTCGCCGCGCAAGGCGTCGGCATCGTGCTGGTCGAGCACGATATGCGGCTGGTGATGAAGGTGTCGCATCGTATCCACGTTCTCGACGCCGGACGGACCTTGGCATCTGGAACGGCGGCCGAAGTGCGCGCCAATCCCGCCGTAGTCGCCGCCTATCTCGGCACCGCGGGCGAGCATGGACCAAGCCATGCTCGCCATTGAAAACGTGGTCAGCCGCTATGGTCGCATCGAGGCGGTGCACGGCGTCTCGCTGACCGTGGCGGCGGGCGAGATCGTTACTCTGGTCGGCTCCAACGGCGCCGGCAAGACCACGCTGCTGCGCGCGATCTCGGGGGTGCAGCCGATCGCGCGGGGAAGCATCGCATTCGAGGGCAGACCGATCCATCGCCTGGCGCCGCACCTGCGGGTGCGGCTCGGCATCGCCCAGGTGCCGGAGGGCCGGCAGGTGTTCGGCCCGCTGTCGGTCGACGACAACCTGCGGCTGGGCGCCTGGGCGCGACGCGGCGCCGATCTTCGCACCGATCTCGACATGGTCTATGCGACCTTCCCGGCGCTCGGCGGCAAGCGCGCGGTGCCGGCCGGCTCGCTGTCCGGTGGGCAGCAACAGATGCTGGCGATCGGTCGCGCCCTGATGGCGGCGCCGAAGCTGCTGCTGCTCGACGAGCCGTCGATGGGCCTGGCGCCGATCCTGGTCGAGCAGATTCTCGCTGCCATCGCCGAGCTCCGCCGCAGCGGCGTCACCGTGCTGCTGGTCGAGCAGAATGTCACCGCCGCGCTCGCGATCGCCGACCGTGCCTACGTGATCGAGACCGGCCGCATCGTGCTTTCGGGCGCGAGCGGCGCGGTCGCGCAAGATCCGCGCGTGCGCGAAGCCTATCTCGGGCTCTGATCGTGGCGGCCGGGCGCGCGCAAGGCCTGCACCTGCGCTCCGGCGGCGCCGGCGAGCGGCTGCTGGTGCTGCTGCACGGGCTTGGCGCCAACAGCGCGGTCTGGCGCCGCTTGATCCCGGTCATCGACGCGCGCTGGCAGGGCCGGTGGCTCGCGCCGGACTTCCGCGGCCACGGTCGCTCGCCCCATCAGGGACCGTACGGTTATGCTGCCCATGCGGCCGACGTCGCCGCGCTCATCGCCGACCAAAATGCAGGCGACGTGACCTTGCTCGGGCATTCGTTCGGCGGCGTCGTAGCCGCGCTCATCGGAACCGGCTGGTTTGGGCCGCGTGTGCGCCGGGTCTTGGCTTTCGGGGTCAAGATCGACTGGACCAAGGACGAGGTGAACAAGGCACGCGAGCTGGCCGCGCGCCCCGCCCGGTCGTTCGCGACGCACGGCGAGGCGGTCGAGCGCTTCCTCAAGGTCTCCGGCCTGCACGGACTGGTCGACCCGCAGTCGGAGGATGCCGCCGCCGGCGTGGCCGGCGTAGACGGCGATTTCCGCGTCGCGATGGATCCGCGCGCCTACGCGGCCGTGGGTCCCTCGATCGAGCGCATCCTGCTGCTGTGCGAAGCGCCGCTCCGGCTCGCTGCCGGTAGCAGCGATCCGATGGTCTCGGTTGCTGCCATGCGCCGCATCGACCCCGCCGCCGTCTCCCTCGAAGGCGCCGGCCACAATGTGCACTGGGAAGCCCCCGAGCTGGTGTGGCGGTTCGTTGAGCGGGCCGGCAGATAGAATGCACCGGCGTCGTCCCGGCCGAGCGAGCAGCGCCAGCGAGCGCCGGGACTCATGCCCCCAGCGCTTCGGGTCAAGGTTCATGCCGTGCTACAGGGATCCCGGATCGCCGCCTTCGGCGGCGTCCGGGATGACACTCCGATTGGATGCACAGGTAACCCGCGATGCGCATGTCGATCTTCTCGGTGCAGGATCACCATCCGGCGGGACCGCGCACGGTGCCGCAGCTGTACGGCGAGATTGTCGCGCAGGCGGAGCTCGCCGAGCGGCTGGGCTACGACACGTTCTGGGTCGCCGAGCACCATTTCCACGAATACGGCGTGGTGCCGAACCCCGCGGTGATGCTCTCGACGCTGGCGCAACGGACTGCGCGGCTCAAGCTCGGCACCGCGATCTCCATCCTCACCTTCCACAATCCGCTCACGGTCGCCGAGAGCTACGCCATGGTCGACGTGCTCTCGGGCGGCCGGCTGGTGTTCGGCGTCGGCTCCGGCTACCTCGCCCATGAGTTTGCCGGCTACGCCATCGACCCGGCGGAAAAGCGTGACCGCTTCGACGAGAACCTGGCCGCGGTCAAACGGCTGCTCGCAGGCGAGCGCGTGACCTCGCACGGCCGCTTCCACGCGATCGATGCCGTCAAGCTCAACGTGCTGCCGCTGCAGCGCGAGGTGCCGCTCTACGTCGCCATCCTGCGCAAGGAGGCGGCCTACCACGTTGGGCGGCAGGGCCATAACATGCTGTGCGTGCCCTACGCGTCGCTGGAAAGCTTCGACGACATCGCCACGCTGATCGGCGAGTACAAGCGGGGCCGCGCCGAATCCGGCTCACCGGCGGGCGACAACAGCGCCGCTGTAACCTTGCACACGCATGTTGCCGACAGCGATGCGGTGGCGCGGCGCAACGCCGAGCAACCATTCAATCTCTATGTCGACACCCGCCTCTACGCCAGGAAGTCGACCTACGACGACGCCATGGAGAACGGGCTTCACCTGTTCGGCTCGACCGAGACGGTTGCCGACAAGCTGGAGGCGCTCTCGCGCATGGGGGTTGACCATGTCATGGCGCTGCAGAACTTCGGCCTGATGCCGCAGCATCTGGTGATGGCGTCGATGGAGCGGCTGATGCGCGAGGTGATGCCGCGCGTGCGTGAGCGGATCGGCGCGGCGAGCGCGGTCGCATGATCAGGCGCGCTTGAACGTCCTCGCCACATAATCGCGGATGCTCTCGGCGGTTTCCGGGGCGAGCCACACCGCCGACACCGCCGCGTCGTGAGCGGCGCCGTCGCGGCGGTAGCGCTCAGCGACCGGCCCACGGATATGCGCCTTGCTCAGTTCAAAGGCCTGCGGACGCAGGGTAGCCAGGCGTTCCGCCGCTTCGAGTGCGCGCGCCATCAGATCGACCGGCGCCACCACCTCATCGACCATGCCACGGTCGCGCGCGTCCTCCGGCGCGTAGGTCGCGGCGCCGAGGATCACCTCTGACAACCGCCGCGGTGCGGTGACGAAGCGCATGATCTCGAACGCCATCGCCGGGAACGGCAGCCCGACCTTAAGCTCGGTGACACCGATCCGCCCGCCCCCGCGTGCCATCACGCGATGGTCGGCGCAGCAGGCAAGCACGCAGCCGCCGGCGACCGCGTGACCGTTGATTGCTGCCACGACCGGCTTGGGAAAGAAGAACGCCGCCTCGTACAAGCGGCTGAGCGCCGGCAGGAAGCCGCGGAAATAGTTCGGCCCGCTCGAGGTCGCGCGCAAGAGGTCGACCCCGGCCGAGAAAATCTTGCCCTGGCCGGTGAGCACGACCGCCCTGGCTTCGGCGGTGTGGGATCCTTCGAGCCATGTGGCGAGCGCGGTGCAGAACTCGGTGTCAAGCGCGTTGGCCTTGCCGTGGTTCATGGTGACGACGGCGACGCAGCCCTGGTGGGTGATATCGAACACGGAGAGCTCCCTCATTGTGTCCTTAGGCGCAGCGCGCAGCCGAGCCGGGACCGTCAGAAACGCCAGCGCATCCGTAAGGTCCCGGATCGGCAGCGCAACGTCCGACGCTGCACCGCGTCCGGAACGCGAGGGTCTAGAGCGCCTTGGCCTGTTCGCGCAGCAGGAACTTCTGGATCTTGCCGGTCGCGGTCGTCGGCAGTGGACCGAACACCACCGACTTCGGCGCTTTGAAGTGCGCGAGCTCGTTGCGGCAGAAGGCGATCACCTCCTCGGCGGTCGCGGTCGCACCAGGCTTGAGCTGCACGAACGCGCACGGCGTCTCACCCCACTTCTCGTCCGGCCGCGCCACCACCGCGGCCAGCTGTACAGCGGGGTGGCGGTAAAGGGCGATCTCGACCTCGACGCTGGAAATGTTCTCGCCGCCCGAGATGATGATGTCCTTGGCACGGTCCTTGATCTCGACGTAGCCGTCCGGGTGCTCGACCGCGAGGTCGCCGGTATGCATCCAGCCGCCGGCGAACGCCGCGGCCGTCGCCTTCTCGTCCTTGAGGTAGCCGAGCATCACCGTGTTGCCGCGGATCAGGATCTCGCCGATGGTTTTGCCGTCGCGCGGTACGGGCTTGAGCGTTTTCGGATCGGCGACCCGGTGGCCCTCGACCACCGGGTAGCGCACCCCCTGGCGCGCCGTGAATGCTGCCCGCTCCTCGAGCGGCAGCGCGGCCCAGTCGTCCTGCGGCACGCACAGTGTCGAGGGCCCCTGCAGCTCGGTCATGCCGTAGATATGGGTCACCCGGAATCCGAGCTCCTCCATGCCTTTGATCACCTTGGCTGGCGGTGGCGAGCCGCCGGTCTGAATGTCGACGACGTGATCGAACGCGCGCCGCTGCTCCGCCGGCGCGCTCACCAGCATGTTGAGCACCGTCGGCGCACCGCACATGTGCGTGACGCCGTGCTCGGCAATCAGGGCGAAGATTTGCGCCGGATCTATTCTGCGCAGGCACACATGGGTGCCGCCCATGGCCGTGACCGACCACGGGAAGCACCAGCCATTGCAGTGAAACATCGGCAGCGTCCACAGATACACGGGCTTTGGCGGCAGCGGCCACGCCATGATGTTGCCGACCGATTCCAGGAACGTGCCGCGGTGGTGATACACCACACCCTTGGGATTGCCGGTGGTGCCGGACGTGTAGTTGAGCGCAATCGCGCTCGACTCGTCGGCGGGCAGCGTCCACGCGAAGTCCGGATCACCGCCGGCGATGAACTGCTCGTATTCGATCTCGCCCAGGCGTTCCCCGGGACCCGTGTACAGCGGGTCGTCGACATCGACCACCAATGGCCGACGCTTGAGCTGCTTGAGCGCGGGGCCGACCTGCGCGGCGTACTCGCGGTCCGTGATCAAAACCTTGGCTTCGCCATGCTGCAAAATGTAGGCGACGGTGGCGGGGTCCAATCGGGTATTGATGGTGTTGAGCACGGCGCCGAGCATCGGCACGCCGCAGTGGCACTCCAGCATTGCCGGCACGTTCGGCAGCATGGCTGAAACCGTGTCGCCCGCGCGCACGCCGCGGCGCGAAAGCGCGGCGGCGAGGCGGTGCGCGCGTTCCTGCAGCTGCCGATAGCTCAGCCGGCGCTCGCCGTGGATGACGGCGGTGCGGTTCGGATGGATGGCGGCCGTGCGGGCGAGGAACGTGACCGGTGACAGCGTTGCGAAATTGGCCGCGTTGGGCTTGAGGGCTGCGAACAGTCCGTTTGCCCGCCTGCCGGCCGTCCCACGCTTGGCCGGTTTGGCACTTTGCCGGGCCGCCTTGCCGGAGGCACGCAGTGCACGCACAGCGGTTTTCTTGCGTTTGGCCATGGCCGTCCCCTTTGACCCCTTTGTGGCGCCGGTTGGCCGCAGCCTAGCGCGATGGACGGCCCGGCGAAACGTGTTAGGGTCGCGCATCAAAGAACCAAGGGAGGACAGACATGGCAACACGGTACGTCGCCCTGGGCGCATCGCTGGCCGTGCTGGCGGCGCTCGCCGTCGCACCCCCGGCGGCCGCGCAGGAGCGCACCGTCAAGATCACCAGCTTCGGCGCGAAGTCCGGCGTCGTGCGCGTATTCGGCGTCAACAGCGAGGCCGCGATGAAGGCGGCCGCCGAGGACATCAACAAGTCCGGCGGCGTGACGCTCGGCGACGGCAGCAAGGCCAAGCTCACGGTCGAGTTCCTTGATGACCGGTGCAGCGCCGAGGAAGGCATTTCGGTCGTCCGCCGCATCGCTTCGAGCGACGCATTCATTGCGGTGGGACCGACCTGCTCGAACGTCGCCGAATCGCTGTTCGGCATTCTGCAGAAAAAGGTGGGCGACGCTTCCGACAGCGGCCTGCAGTTCCCGATCATCGCCGATGTCGCCGCCAAAGGCGGCCTCGCCAAGATATCCGAGTGGGCGTTCCGCAACGTTCCGAGCGAATTCGAGATGTACAAGTCCTTGTTCGCCTGGCTGAAGACGCAGCATCCGGACCTCAAGACCATCTACGGCGGCGTCGAGAAGGACTTCGCCCACTCTAACTCAACCTACGGCGTGATGAAGGACCAGGCCGGCCTCAACGGCTACCAGGTCGTCGGTACCGCCGAGTGGCTGCTCAACGACACCACGTTCTCCACGCAGGTGCGCGAGATGCGGCGCGCCAATGCCGATATCGTGGCGATCTCAGCGCACCCGTTCACCACCTGCGGCGTGCTCAAGGAGATGGACCGGCAGGGCGTGAAGCCGAAGCTTCTGGTCGGCCTCACCTCGTCGTCGAGCATCGAGACGTTGCAGGGCTGCGCCAAGCAGGCGGAAGGGATCATCATCCCGACGAGCTTCGCGCCGGTCACCCCGGAGGCCAAGAAGGCTGCCGACGAAGTCGCGAAGTTCGGCGGCAGCGCGGACCTGCACAGCGCCGCGGCCTACGAGATCATGTTCATCCTCAAGGACGTGATCGAGGCCCAGAAGATCATGGCCAAGCCGGACACCGTGGCGGCCGACCGCAACAAGATGCGCGAGGGGCTCGCCGCTCTCAAGGAGACGAAAGGCTTGCTCGGCAAGGTCGGCCGCACGCCCGACCGCGAGGCGATCAAGCCGTTCCTCTACGTCCACGCCAAGGACGGCAGCTGGCAGGTGTTGTACAAGCCGTCGTCGTAAGCGCCTCTCCTCGGTTGCCGGGGAGGTCGACGCAAAGCGCGTCGGGTCGGGGGCGTCGCCATGCGGTTTGTCGGGCCCAGGGCCCTCACCCCGACCCGCTCCCCGCGAGCGCGGGGAGCGGGAGACCGGGCACCCGCGCGCCACGCCAGCGACCCGCCCTGACCGCTCGCTTCCGGGTCCAGCACGTGGACTATCTCGACTTTATCGATGCCGTGCAGGCGCTCGCCGACGGGGTGCTGTTCGGCGCCACCTATGCGCTGCTCGGCATCGGCTTCACGCTGATCTTCGGCGTGATGCACAAGATCAACCTGTCCTACGCCGCCGCCTCGATTGGTGCGGCTTATGCGAGCCTGCTGATCCTCGGCAACGTCAAGGCGCCACCACCTTTGGTATTCGCGCTGGCGGCGCTCGCCGGCGGCTTCATCGGCGCCGGCGTCTACCTTCTATGCTTCAAATTCATTCCACTCGCCAACCCGTTGGCGACGCTGATGTCAACGGTCGGGATGCTGCTCCTGATCGATGAAATCGTGGTGCACGTGACTGACGGCGTGCCGCTGTCTTACCCGGCGCTGTTCTCGGACGTGATCATCCGGACCGGCGCGTTCAACCTGCGCGGCGACCTGATGTTCGTTTTCGCGCTCGGCTGTGTGTGCATGGTGGTGCTGCTGGCGCTGCTCTACCGCACCCGGCTGGGCCTCGCGACGCGCGCGGTCTCGCAGGAGCCGACCGCCGCGCAGCTGTGCGGCATCGGGCTCGATCGGGTGAACAGCCTCACGTTCGTCATCACCGGCGTGCTCGGCGGCATCGCCGGCGCCATGATCGGTGCCGCGATCGGCGTACTCTCCCCGCTGCTGTCGCTGCCGTTGACGGTCAAGGGGCTGATCGTCACGGTGATCGGCGGCCTCGGCAGCATTCCCGGAGCCATCATCGCGGGGCTTCTGGTGGGTGGTCTGGAGAACGTGTTCCAGTTCTTCCGCGGCGTGTCCGAGCGCGATCTCTACATCATGCTGCTCTTGTTCATCTTCCTGGTGTTCCGGCCCGGCGGCCTGTTCGCGTCGGCCGCCGGGCGCGATTGACGGGAGCTAGCGCGGCGATGGATTTCTACCTCGGCCTTGCCCAGATCATCGGCGTCCACACCCTGCTCGGGCTCTCCGCCTATTGCGTGCTGCTGACCGGCCAGGTCAGTCTCGCCCAGGCCGGCTTCTTCGCGATCGGAGCCTATGTCGCCGGGATGCTGACCGTGCTGGCGCAATGGCCGCTCATCCCCGCCCTGCTGGTGGCGGCCATCGTGGCCGGAGCGATCGCCTGCGCGGTGGGATTCCCGGCGTTGCGCGTCAAAGGTCTGATGCTGGTGGTGGCCACGACCGCGTTCGGCGAGGCGGTGCGGCTCTTCTTCTTCAATTTCAACTATCAGCTCGAGCGCGGCGAGCTCCGCATCGGGCCGCATGGCGGCGAAGGCTTCCGGCAGATCCGCTACTTCCCGGAGAACGGCTGGAGCACCTTCGACGTCGTGGTGTTCATCTGGATCGTGGTCGCGCTGACGATGGCGGCGCTGTGGTGGATGGACCGCTCGCGCGCCGGCGCGGTGCTGCGTGCCGTCGGCGAGGACGAGCTCGCCGCGCAAAGCTCCGGGCTCAACCTCACGGCCGTGAAGGTCTCTGCCATGACGGTCGGCGGCGTGATCGCCGGCATCGGCGGCGGCATCTTTGCGCACTACACCACCCATATCGAGCACGTGCAGTTCGGCGTCGTGCTCGCCACGTTCGCGATCGCCTATCCGATCCTCGGCGGCCTCTCCAACGTCTTCGGCACTTTGATCGCCGTCGTGTTCATCCAGGGGCTGCTGATCGAAGGCCTGCGCTTCATGGGGGATTGGCGCAACCTGTTGTTCGGCGGGCTGATCCTGCTGGCGATGAATCTGCGTCCGCGCGGCCTGCTCGATGCGCCGGCGCTGGCGGAGCTGAAGCGGCGGCTGGTGCGGCGAAAGGATCGCGCCCGTGCTTGAGCTGCACGCTTTGAGCAAGCATTTCGGCGGGGTCCGCGCCGTCGACGACGTCACGCTGTCGATCGGGCGGGGCGAGATCTTCGGCCTGATCGGCCCAAACGGGTCCGGCAAGAGCACCATCGTCAACCTGATCTGCGGCTTGTTTCCACCGACCGCAGGCCGCGTGTCCCTCGACGGCACCGATCTCACCGGGCTGCCGCCGCACGCCCGCGTCTCGCAAGGGATCGCGCGCACGTTTCAGAACATTCGGCTGTTCGGCCAATTGACCGTCTGGCAGAACCTCTGGGTCGCGCAGAATTCAGCCGACCAGCGCCGCGAGAGCAGCTTTTTTTCGCGTTGGCTCGGCGGCTCCCGTCGGGCGCGGGCGGAGATCGATCGCACGCTCGCTTTCTTCGACCTCGCGCACAAGGCCGACGAGCTCGCCGGCAACCTCGCCTTCGGCGAACAGCGGCGCCTCGAATTCGCCCGCGCGCTCGCGGCCAAGCCGGCAGTGCTGCTGCTCGACGAGCCCGCCGCCGGCATGAACGCCGAGGAGATCGAGCAGCTCGACGACCGCATCCGCAGGCTGCGCGACAGCGGCATCACCATTCTGTTGATCGAGCATCACATGGAGCTGGTGATGGCGGTGACGGATCGCGTCGCCGTGCTCAATTTCGGCCGCAAGATCGCCGAGGGCACGCCGTCGCAGGTGCAGGCCGACCCGCTGGTGCGCGAGGCCTATCTCGGCACGGCCGCGGCCGCGTGAGGAAGCGATGCTGGAAGTCGTCGACGTCGTCACCGCCTACGGCAAGATCGAGGCGCTCAAGGGCGTCTCGCTGTCCGCCGAGGGCGGGCGCATCACCTGCCTGCTCGGCCCCAACGGCGCCGGCAAGACCACGCTGATGATGACGATCGCCGGCATCCTGACGCCGCGCCGCGGCTCGGTGCGGCTCGAGGGGAACGAGCTCACCGGCCGCTCGCCGGCCGGCATCGTGGCGCAAGGCGTCGCCCTGGTGCCGGAGAACCGGCTCGTCTTTCCGCACATGAGCGTGCACGAGAACCTGCTGGCGGGCGCCTACCAGCGGCGCGACCGGCCCGGGATCACCGCCGATCTCGAGCGCATGTACGACCGCTTCCCACGGCTGCGCGAGCGCCGGGCGCAGCTCGCCGGCACGCTGTCGGGCGGCGAGCAGCAGATGCTGGCGGTGGCGCGCGCGCTGATGTCGCGCCCGCGCCTGTTGCTGATGGATGAGCCCTCGCTCGGCCTGGCGCCACTGGTGGTGGCGGAAATCTTCCGCATCGTGGCCGAGCTCAACCGGGACGGCACGAGCATCTTCCTGGTGGAGCAGAACGCCCACATGGCGCTTCAGGTCGCGCACCATTTCTATCTGATGGAACAGGGCCGGGTGACGTTCAGTGGCACGCCGGGACAGCTCGCCGAGGACGAGGTCATCCAGCGCGCCTATCTGGGCGCGCGCGGCACGGCCGGCGCCTAGCGATGCGGCCGGAGGCAACAGCTCCTCACGGGCCCCGCGCGGCACAGGTGGAGCGCCGCGAAGGGCTGGGTGCCCGCGACCGCCACGGACGCCACCGGATGCCAAGCTCCCGCGGCTGCGGCAGGCGAGCGCGGGCATGATCGACTTCGTCCAGAACACCATCGACGGCGTGATGATCGGCTCGTCCTACGCGCTGCTGGCACTCGGCTTCACTGTGATCTTCGGCGTCATGCGTCGGCTCAATCTGTCCTATGGGCCTTCGATCATGCTGGGAGCGTATTTCGGCACCCTCTTGCATATCCAGTTCGGCGCGGGGCCTTTGGCGGTCGCTGCCGCCACTGTCCTCGGCGCCGCGATCGTCGGCATCTATGTGGAGCGGCTCTGCTTTGCCCCGATGGCGGCAGGCGCCGGGATAGCCTCCATGGTCTCCAGCTTCGCGATTTGGATGCAGCTCGAACAGGCCGCCGTCCTGCTGCTGCCGCGCCACACCTACGCGTTCCCGCCGCTCACCGACGGCGCCGCGTTGACGGTCGGCCCGTTCCTGCTGCGCGCCGATCAGCTTGTCGTGCTGTCCTGCGTGCTGGTCCTCACGGCCGCCGTCCACGTCGGGCTCTACCGGTCTCGGTTCGGACTGGCGCTGCGCGCCATCATCGACCAGCCGATGGCGGCGCACCTGGTCGGGGTAAACGTCAACAGGGCGACGCTGTGCGCCTTCGCGGGCGCCTCCGCCCTCGGCGGCATCGCCGGCTATCTGGTGCTGGCGGTCGACCAGCAGGTTACCCCGATGTTCGGAATGTGGGCGACCCTCAAGGGCCTCGTCGCCATGATGATCGGCGGACTCGGATCGATCCCCGGCGCGGTGATCGGCGGCCTGTTGCTTGGTCTCATCGAAGCGCACAGCCAATGGTACTTGGGGCCCCAGGCGCGCGATCTCGTCGTCTACGCGGTCCTGTTCGGCTTCCTGGTGCTGCGGCCGGGCGGACTGCTCGGCGCCGCTCCCGCCGGCGCCATGCCGGTCGCGCAGCCGAGGCCGTAACCGATGGACGACTATGTCGTCGGGGTGCTCTCCAACATCGGCGTGCTCGCATTCCTTGGGCTATCGGCGTATCTGCTGCTGCTGACAGGCGAGATTTCCTTCGGGCAACAGGCGTTCTTCGCAATCGGCGCGTACGCTGCCGGAATTGCGACTGCGATTTGGGGATGGCCGCTCGCCGCCGGCCTTCTGTTCGGCGCGGCGGCGGGTGCGGCGGCGGCGCTCGTCGTCGGCGTCCCGACTTTGCGGCTGCATGGGCTCTACTTCGCGATCGCAACCCTCGCCTTCGCCGAGATGGTTCGGCTTCTATTCGAGCTCTTGCGCTATCAGGTGATGATCGACGGCGAGCTGGTTGGTCCGAACGGCGCCGACGGCTTCCGCGACATCCGGTACGTGTTCCAGAACAACATCGAGCCGCAGCAGTTCCTGCTGGTGATTTACGCGCTGCTGGTGGCGGTGCTGCTGGGATTCGCGCTGCTGGAGCGTACACGGCTCGGCGTGAGCTTCCGCATGATCGGCGTGGACTACGTGCTGGCACAGATGCACGGTGTTGCCGTGGCCAGGCACAAGCTGATCGCCGCCGGGCTCGCTGGCGCCCTGGCCGGGCTTGGCGGCGGCCTTTACGCGCATCTGACCACCTACGTCGAGCCCCGCCTGTTCGACGTCATGCTCGGGGTGCACAGCCTCGCCTACGGGCTGATCGGCGGCCTCGGCACCGCGCTCGGCCCCCTGCTCGGCGTGCTGATCGACATCGGACTGTTGGAATCGATCCGCGCATTCGCCGGCTACCGCATGATCATCTTCGGCGGCTTGGTGGCGCTGCTGTTGATCGTGCGGCCACGCGGACTGCTCGACGAAATCCTGGTACACCGCATCGGCGGCGCCTGGCGCCGGTGGTGGCGCCGTCGCGCGGCGAAGGAGGCAGCGTGACCATCCTGTGCCGACGGGCAGTCCTTGCCGCCGCCCTCTGGTGTGTCCCGGTCGCAGCGCAGGCGGCCGAGACGCGCGCCAAGGCGGACGTGAACTGTCAGGCTCTGCCGACGCGGCTGCAATACGATTGTACCCTGCGGCTTGCCAATGCGCGCACCGACGAGCCGCTCAGCGGCGCGACTGTGCGCGTCGGGGCTGACATGCCGTCGATGCCGATGGCGCACAACGTGCGCCCCGTCCAGGCAACGGCAGAGCCGGAGGCCGGCACCTACCGGGCGCGGCTCACGCTTGAAATGCACGGCGACTGGGCGCTGCGCATCGATGTCACCGGTCCCGTGCGCGACCGTATCGTCAAGCTCATGCGGTTCGAGCCCGGGCGGGCAGAGCCATCACCGCGGTCGAGGTAGCCGGCGCCGAGCAGGCCCGAGGCGCCTCAGAAGTCGAGCGTCAGCAGCAGCCAGTCTTGCCCTTCATTGACCCAGCCTTCCTTGACCATGGGCCGTGCCGCGGCCTCGCGGTACCCGTTTCGCTTGTAGAGCCGACGCGCGCCGGTATTGGCGTCGGAGACGATGAGGCTCAGGCCCCGCTTGCCAAGCCCCCGCCCGGTCCTCTCCGCCAATCCGAGCAACTCGGTGCCAAGGCCTTTGTCGCGAAACGCCGGAAGCACCGCGAGCACATTCACGTACCAGGTTCCGGGCGCCAGATTCTCCAACTCCTGCAGCGGCCGGAGCATCGCCGGCATGTCGGCCGCGATGGCGACCGGAGCGTCGGCAATCTCGTAGCCGATCAGGCAGCCCGCCGCCTCGCCCTGATGCTCGATCATCGTCGCGTTGCGATACGAGAAGCTGCCGTGCTCGCGCCCGGCACGCGCCCGTCCAACGTCCCATGCGGTCTCACCCGGGCCGGCAAGCTTCTCCCAGAGGTAGAGCGGCATGCCCTCGCCCGCATGGTTTACAAGCTCTGCCAGAATCCCTGCGTCTTTTGTGCTGGCCGGACGGAAGGGACGATCCAACGCGAGCACGAAAACCTCCGTGGTTGCTGACCAGGACCCGGCGCGCCGGCGGGCTTGTGCAGATTGTTCCGCCGTCTGTCGAAAAATTCCAAAGCCACGATATCGCAACGCTCGAAATGCGCGAGGGCCCGGCCAAGCAGGTGAGCTAGCGGCCCCGGGGGCGCCGTCAGCAGGCCCTGCGGCGCGGCGCCGGTCCCGAGGCGCATGTCTCTAACCCAGCCCATGCCCTGGCTCGCCGCCAACTTGTATCGGGCGCCGAAATCTCGCACACTTGAAAAAAGCATTGCAGAGGGCGCTGTAGCAATTTCGTGGATTGAACGCAGGAGGGTATCGTGGCGAAAAAGGGTGGCGACAGTGGCGTCTACAAGATCGTCGAGGTGGTGGGGGTCAGCAAGGCCTCGTGGGAAGACGCCGGCAGGCGCGCCGTCGAGACGGCGGCGGCTTCATTGCGCGACTTGCGCGTCGCCGAGGTCACCAAGCTGGACATGAAAGTCGAGGACGGAAAGGTGGCGGCCTTCCGCACACGTGTCTCGCTCTCCTTCAAGTACGACGCTTAACCAGCTCCCGCGCATTCGACGGCCGCACCGCCGCAAGGCGGGCCCGCTTCGGGGTTCCGGCGCCCATGAGCATCGGCGCCCGCCTCAGGCTTTTCCCCGCCCTCGGCCGGCCGTAGTCTTCGCCTGCGGCTGACGCGCGCGCAGGCGCGCGTCGTGCAGCTTTGGAGGGAGACGATGAGCAAGGACCGCCGGCCTCGTCCGCGGCCGATCGTAAGCCGGCGGACGTTGATTCGTGGCGCCGCGGGCCTTGGCCTCGCGGGTGCTGCGCCCAACGTCATCCTGGCGCAGACCCCCGAAACCCTGGTGGTGAACACGCAAGGTGGCGAGTACCAGGAGATCGTGGAGACCACCGTTCTTAAGCCGTTCGAGAAGAAGTTCGGCGCGCGCGTCGTGCACGACCCGACCGGCTCGGCATCGCAGGATTACGCCAAAATCCGTGCCGCGCGCGGCGCCCCCGGCTTCGACGTCGCCGGTCTGCTGACGCCGCCCGAGATGATCCTCGGCGCACGCGAGAAACTCCTCGAGCCGGTCACCGAGCGCGAGGTCCCCAACCTGCGTCACTGCTGGTCGGTCGCCTCGCGCGTCATTCCCAACGTCGGCGTCGCCCACACCTTGCAGTACGCGGCCATGATCTACAACAAGGAGAAAATCGAACGGCCGCGCTCGTGGGCAGACTATTGGGATCCCGGCAAGCGCTACGGCGAGCGCATCCGCGGTCACGTCATCAATTACAACCCCGCCAACCTGCTCTCCGTCTACGCGCTGATCCATGCCGCGCAGCTGGGCGGTGGGAGCGTCGACAACATGGAGCCGGCCTGGGCGCGGCTGCGCGCGCAGAAGCCGTACGTTGGCGTCGTCGTGACCGCATCGCCCGAGGCGGTGCCCTATTTCGAGAACGGCGAGGTGTGGATCTCACCGTACTGGAGCGCCCGCTCGGGCTACTACATCGCCCGCGGCCTGCCGATCGACATGCTGGTCCCGGAAGAAGGCGTGATCGGCTTGTTCGATTGCGCGGCGATCCCGGTTGGCGCCAAGAACAAGAAGCTCGCCTACGAGTTCCTCAACTTCCGCCTCGAGCCGGAGGTCCAGCGCGCGTTCTCGCTGGCGTATTTCTCCAGCCCCGGCCGTGGCGACATCGCCGACTGGCCGGCAGAGTTTGTGCGCACCCAGGTCACGACCGAGGCCCAGGTCGCCATGGTGCAGTTCCCCGATTCCGAGGTGATCGGGCAGCGCCGGCGCGACTGGACGGTGCGCTGGCAGGAGATCATGGCCTAGGTGGCGAGCCCGCGGGCACTCGGTGGCGACGTGCACCCGGCCATGGGCCCGCCTGTCCGGCACCTCGTATCCGCACACTGGCTGCTGGCCGCCATCCCGGCGCTCGTTCTCGTCGTTTTCTTCGCTCTGCCCAATGCGCTGCTGCTCACCGTCAGCTTTCTCAAGTCGGAGGCGCAGCAACTCACCGGCGAAGTGACGCTCGAGAACTACCGCTTTGTCCTGTCGCGGCGGCTTTACCTCGACGCCGTCATCCGCACGTTCGCGATCGGGATCGCGGTCGGTGCCCTTGATGTCCTGCTGGCCTACCCCCTCGCCTACTTCCTGGTGCGCACGACCAGCCGTTGGAAAGGCTGGCTGATCGCACTCTCGCTCGCGCCGCTGCTGGCCAGCGTGGTGGTGCGCACCTACGGTTGGTACGTCATTCTCAACCGCAACGGCGTCGCCAACGACGCCCTCCTGTTGCTCGGGCTGACGACCGAACGCATCGCCCTGATGCCGAGCTCGGCCGCGATCGCCATCGGGCTTGCGCACGCCCTCCTGCCCTATGCGGTGCTGACCATCATGGGCGGCCTCGACGCCATCCCGCCCAACCTCGAGCGCGCCGCGATGAGCCTGGGAGCGAGCCGGTTGCGCACGTTCCTGTCGGTCACGCTGCCGCTCAGCATGCCCGGCGTCGCCGGCGGCTTCATCCTGTGCTTCTCGATCGCAATCAGCGCCTATGCGACGCCCGCGATCCTCGGCGGGCCCGCCACCCAGGTGCTCGCGACCGCGATCTACGGGTTCATGACCCAGCTGCTCGACTGGTCGATCGGGGCGGCGCTTGCGGTCGTGCTGGTCGCGAGTTCGCTCGCCCTGCTCTATCTCGCGTCCCGGCTCGGCTCGCGTCAGGTGTCGCTGTGAAGGCCGGTCCTTCCCCCGCCTGGATCCTGCTGCGCGTCTGCGTCGGGGCGGTCTATCTCTTCATGCTCGGACCGATCCTGATCACAGCGACAGTGTCGTTCAATGCATCGAACCGCTCGGTATTTCCGCCTCAGGGCTTCTCACTGCGCTGGTGGGCACGCGCGCTTTCCTGGGAATGGCTCGACCCGTTGCTGTTCAGCCTCAAGCTCGCGACCCTCGCGGGGCTCGCCGCGACGCTGCTCGCGCTGCCGCTCGCCTTCGCGCTGGTCCGCCACCGGTTCCGCGGGCGCGATATTCTGGTCGCACTCACCCTCGGCCCTCTGCTGCTTCCGGCATTGGTCACCGGTGTCGGCTTGTTGCAGCTATTCCAGTATGCGGGCCTGCGCGACCTGATCGGGCTCCCGGCCCTGATCGTCGGCCACGTCGTTATCTGTCTGCCGTTCGCGGTGCGGACCATAGCTATCAGCCTGCAGGGCATGCCACCGAACTTGGAGAATGCCGCAGCGAGCCTCGGTGCGCCGCCGTGGCGCACCCAGGCGAACGTGGTGCTGCCACTGGTCAAGAACGGCATCGTCGCCGGCGCGGTATTCGCCTTCATCCACTCGTTCACCGACGTGAACCTGTCGCTGTTCCTGGTGCGACCGGGAGAAATCCCCATCAACATCAAGATCCTCGGTTTCCTCGAATTCGGTTTTGCACCGACGCTCGCGGCCGTCTCGGTGCTCACGATCATCATTCCGCTGGTGGTCGTCGCTGCCGTCCAGCGCATGACCGGGCTCGGCGACTTCCTGTACGCGGAGCGCGGACATGGGTGATCCGGCCTTGAGCCTCGTCGCGGTCGAGAAGCGCTACGGCGATACCGCCGCGGTTGCCGGGCTCACCCTCGACGTCGCCGAGGGCGAGTTCGTAACCCTGCTCGGTCCATCCGGCTGCGGCAAGACCACCACGCTTGGCCTCATTGCCGGCTTTCTGCCGCTCTCGGCCGGCGACATTCGACTCAAGGGCCGCTCGGTCATCGGCCTGCCCCCGTTCCGTCGCGACATCGGCGTGGTGTTCCAGGATTACGCCCTGTTCCCCCACATGACCGCGGAGGAAAACGTCGCCTTCGGCCTCAAGATGCGCAAGGTGGCGAAGGCCGAGACCGCAAGCCGCGTCGCGGCCGCCCTCGACCTGGTCAAGCTCCGAGGCCTCGGCGCGCGGCGGCCGCACGAACTGTCGGGTGGGCAGCGCCAGCGCGTCGCATTGGCACGCGCGCTCGTGATCCGCCCGCAAATCCTGCTGCTGGACGAGCCGCTATCAAACCTCGACCTGAAGCTGCGGGAGGAGATGCGCGTCGAAATCGCCGAACTGCAGCGGGCGCTCGCGATCACCACGGTCTTCGTTACCCACGACCAAAGCGAGGCGCTGGTGATGTCCGACCGCATCGCGGTAATGAATGCCGGACGCGTCGAGCAGGTCGGCCGGTCGACCGAGATTTACGAGCGCCCGGCCTCGCGCTTCGTCGCCGAGTTCATCGGCCGGATGAACTTGTTCCCGGCCCGCATCAGGGCGGGCGCCGCCGGTTTGCGCGTGGTCACCGCGCGCGGCGTCACGCTCGCGCTAGCGCTTCCGGGCGGCATCGTCGAGCCAGTGGCCGTGCACATCGCGGTGCGCCCAGAGCGGGCATGCGTCTTGCGGAAGGCGCCGGCGGCGGACTGGCTTGCGGAGCGCGGCCGCATCGAACAGGTGCTGTATCTCGGCGCCGCGCATGAAATTCGCCTGGCGCTCGAGGACGGCTTACGCGCCACCGTCGAGGTGACGAACACCGGGGCGCCGCTTGGGCTCGAGCCGGGCATGACCGTCTGGTTCGCGGCGCCGCCGGAGGCATGTCTGGTGTTGCCGGCACACCAATAGGCCGCACGGGGCATATCGCGGGCGCCCTCGCCCGCATGACATCGGGGACGACCATGAGCAAGTTCGACAATGACGGCTTTTCCGCACGGCTGCGGAGGCTTCCTGGGCAGTTGCTGCTGGCGCTGATCAATGCGACCGCGATCCTGGTGATTGCCGCAGCGATCCTCGCGCTCGTCGCGATCGCGCGAATCGACCATTTTGCCGGCAACGTCGCTGCGACGATGACCGAGGCGGTGCTGTCGAAGATCGATCTGCCGCAGAGACCTGTGCTGGCGAATCTCCGAAACCTGACCGACGAGGTGCGCGCGCTCCGCGGCGCGCTCGCGGAAATCAGAGCCGGCGAGAACCCGCTGTTGCAAGCCGAGATCGCACGGCTGAAAGAGGCGCTCACCGTCGTCAATGTCAGCGTCGACCGGCTCCGAAGCGCGAGATCGATGCTCACCGACGAAGCAATCGGGCAGCTGGCCCGGACGGTCGCCGGAGGGCTGACCAGGCTGAGGAGTTGCTCCTCTGGCGGCGAAACGCATCTCATTCCATCGGCGCCCGCCGACCAAGGGCGCCGCACGGCGCATGCAGAAAACACCAAGTAGTGCCAACGGCAATTGTGATGACCCATCCGATCGTCATTGCCCGGCGAGCAATCGCTACAGCGATTGCGAGGGTTGTCCCGGCCATCCACGCCTAGCCTTGTCCCGGCGAAAGAAGAAAGACGTGGATGCCCGCGACAAGCGCGGGGATGACGAGTCAGCACCTGATGCCGCTGATATGACCGGACGGAGCGAAGCCTGGCGTTCAAAGGGTTGCGAAACCGCTATTGCGCAGCCGCCGCCGGTGCCGGCCGCAGCACCGGATCGGTTGCCATCAACGGCAGCTCGCCTTCGAGCGTCGTGCGGTGCATCAGGCGGCGGTGGGAGGCGTCATCGAACGGCGTGGCGCAATGCTGGGTGCAGCGATTGTCCCACAGGATCGCGTCGCCGATCCGCCATTGGTGCCGGTAGACGAATTCCGGCCGGTGAGCGAAATCGGTGAGGTAGGCGATGAGCTCGCGGCCTTCCGCCTCGGCCAGGCCTTCGATCTCGCAGGCCCACCGGCCGATGTAGAGCGCGGTCCAACCACTGCGCGGGTGGTGGCGCGCGATCGGATGCCACACGTCCGGGCGACTGCGCTTCTGCTCGTCGGCGAGCGGCGCCATGTGCGGGTAGTGCACGTGGTGCAACCGGGCGCGGCTGAAACAGGCGCGCCGCCCCGCAATCGCGCGCCGCACGTCAGGCGGCAAGCACGCGAACGCCGCGTAGGTGTCGGCAAACAGCGTATCGCCTTCCGCCGGCGGAACTTCGTGGGCATAGAGCAATGACCCAGCGTTGGGGATGGCCTTGTCCTCGCCGTCGGAGTGCCAGCCCCATCCGGCCCGCTTCAATCCGACTGCTTTGCCGCCCTCCTCGATGTTCGACACCACGAAGATTTCCGGGTGCCCGGGCAGATTGAACTCGAGCGGCTCCATGACGTGCAACGGACCGAGCCGTCGTGTGAACGCGATCTGCCCCTGCGGCGTCATGCACACACCGCGGAATAACAGGATGCCGTAGCGATACCAAGCGGCCTCTATCGCCGCGAACGTCTCGTCGTCGAGCGCGTGCGCCAAATCTATGCCGATGACCTCGGCACCAAAACTGTCGTGCAGCGACCTCAGGCCGATGGGCATACGCGGCACCCGCCGACGCGACCCATGGACGGTATCGCGCCGCGCGGTATCTTGCGAACCTCACTGCTGGCCTGTCAAACCCACCTGAATGTTAAGGCAACGCGCATGATCGTGACCAACCCGCTGCCGCCCCAGGTCGACGCCGCTCTGTTGAGTCTGCTGGCCGGCGCCGAGCCGGCGACGATCGGCCACTTCCGGCATACCGGCTTCATGGATCCGGCGATCCGCGGGCTGTCGCCGGACATACGCATTGCCGGAACGGCGGTTCCGGTGCGCGTCCCGGGTTTCGACGGGACCATCATCCACTACGCGCTGGGCCAGGTCCGTCCCGGCGATGTCCTGGTCATGGATCGCTGCGGCGACATGCGCCATGCCGCCTTCGGTGGCGCCGCCTGCTACGCCGCGCGCTGCGCCGGCGTCGCCGGCATCATCGTCGACGGCATGGTCACCGACCTGGGCGAGCTCCGCCAGCATGGTGTTCCGGTATGGGCGCGGGGCCCCTCCCCGATCACCACAAAGCGGCTCTACCAGGCGGGTGAGTTCTGCGTCCCGATCTCGTGCGGCGGCGTGGCGGTCCGCCCCGGCGATGCGATCCTCGCCGACGAGAACGGCGTGCTGGTGATCGCCCCCGACGAGATCGAAGCAGCGGCGAACCGGGCGATTGCGCTGCAAACCGCGGAGAAGACCACGATCGCACGCCTGACCGCCGGCGAGAAGCTGCCGGACATCACCGGCGTCACCGCGATGCTCAAGGAGCGGATGGCGAAAGGGTGATGCCCTGGGGTGCAACCGCGGCACGATCCCTCGCCTGCGTTCCCCGCGGAGGGAGAAGTGAGAAGCGTGGCGCGGGCTCGGCCCCACCTCTCGGTTCTCTATCTCGGAGCGGGAACGTGTCTGCTACGCCTGCGCACACCCACCTCAATCGGAACACGTTGACCCGCGTTGCTCGATTTCCCCAATCGCGTGACGCAATTGCACCGCAAGCGGCCCTAGCAAGTCGCGGCAGCGTGCGCCGTCGCCAGCTTTGCCGGCCTGTTCCAGCGCGGCGGCCGCGGCGCCGAGGCCGGCCGCGCCGACCGCCTGGGCAGCGCCTCTGAGCTTGTGGGCCGCCGCCGCCAAGATCGCAAGGTTTCCGCTGCGCGACGCAGACTCGATCTCGCGCCCGATCTCGATGGCGCTGCCCCGGAACTTGCCCAACAGAGCATCAATGGCGGCGCGGTCCTCACCGAGCCAAGCTCCAAGCACGTTGCGGTCGATTGCTGCGGTGGGCTCCCTTTGGTTTGGCCGATCGCCGACCTGATCCCCCTCTTGGATGGGCAGCCAGCGTTCCAGGGTCGCGCGCAGACGCTCGATGCTCACCGGCTTCACCAGATAGGCGTCCATGCCGGATGCCAGGCAGCGCTCCTCCTCCCCCTTTATGGCGTTGGCAGTGATCGCAACGATCGGCGTGCGGGCAGCGCCCCTATCAGCTTCGGCGGCGCGGAGCTGCCCCGCTAACTCATGGCCATCCATGTGCGGCATGTGGATGTCGGCGAGCACGGCGGCGTAGCGGCCAAACGACCATACCTCCAGCGCGTCGACGCCGTTCTCTGCGGTGTCCGCGGCGATCCCCAGCAGCTTGAGCTGCAGCATCAGCACCTCGCGGTTCACCGGATGATCTTCGACGACCAGGACGCGCGGGCCCGCGCCCGGCTGCGTGTCGACCCTCGCCGGAAGTCTGGCAGCGGGCCCGAGCAGTGTCTTCAGCGGCGAGTCCGCCGGCGCTGCATGGAGCGTCAACGTCACCGTGAAGGTGGACCCGGAGCCGGGCGCGCTCTCGACGGCGACACCACCGCCCATGGCCTGCGCCAGCCGCTGAACGATCGACAAGCCAAGCCCCGTCCCTCCGAATTGCCGCGTGGTCGAGCTATCGGCCTGCACGAACGGTTGGAACAGGCGAGCGAGTTGCTGTTCGCCCAGACCAATGCCGGTGTCGGTCACGACCAGCGTTGCGCGGGTACTGCCGCCCCCGAGCGGCAAGGTACTGGCGCGCACCCGCACGCCGCCGTGGTCCGTGAACTTGATGGCATTGCTTAACAGGTTGAACAGAATTTGCCGTACCCGTGTTGGATCCCCAACTAAGGCGTCCTGCGAGCCGGAGTCGATCTCGGCGTCGAGCGTGAGACCTTTAGCGAGACCCTGCGACCGGAACGTATCTAGTACCCCTTCGACCAGGCCGCTCAGCGAGAACGGCGTAGCCTCGAGCTCCACCCGTCCGGCCTCGATCTTCGAGAAGTCGAGCACGTCGTCGATGATGCGCAGCAGGGTCTGTGACGATTCTCGCATGATCGCGATGATGCGCCGCTGATCCTTCGTGAGTCTGTGCCGCTCCAGCACTTCGATCATGCCAAGCACGCCGTTCATAGGCGTTCGGATTTCGTGACTCATGGTGGCGAGGAACGTCGACTTCGCCAAGTTGGCGGCCGCAGCCTCGGCGCGCGCCCGTTCGGCCGCGTCGCGCGCGGCCTCGGCGGCTGCTCTGGCCGTGGCCTCTTCCTCGAACAGCCGCACGTTCTCGATCGCGATTGCTGCCTGGTCGGCGAAGGTAGCCATCAGTTCGACCTGCTTGTCGGCAAATGGCCGCACCTCGGAACGCGCCAACGCGAGAACGCCAATTGGGACGCCCTCGCGCAACATTGGAACCCCGAGGATGGTGCGAAAGCCACCCAACCTCTGCGCCTCGGTCCAGGTGTAGTCCTCGTCGGCCAGCACATCGGGAATGTGAATTATCTGGCCCTCGAGCAAGGCTCGACCGTGAACGGTCCCACGTTCTGGCGCAACGGGTACAGCGCCGACGTAATCCATGAACTCGGAAGAAAAACCATAAGCCTCTGCGCGGAAGAACTTGCCCCCGATCTGCCGCGTTATGGTGGCTTGATCGGCCTCACACAGTCGTGCGGCCGATTCGACCAGCGTCTGAAGCACCTTCTCGAGGTCGAAGGTCGAGCGGCTGATGACCTTGAGCACGTCGGCAGTGGCCGTCTGCTGCTGTAGTGATTGCCGTAGCTCGTTGAATAGACGGGCGTTCTCGATGGCGATGACAGCTTGGTTGGCGAAGTTCTGGACCAGCTCGATCTGCTTTTCGGTGAACGGCCGGAGCTCTTTACGATAAATGGAGATGCCACCGACGAACTCATTCTCCTTGAGCATGGGCACGAGAGCGAATGTGCGGATGCCGGCGACATCGACTGCGGTAACAGTCAATGGATGCCGGTCGAGATACGTCTGGTCTTCGCGCAGGTCAGCGATCTGAAGCGGCTTTCGGGATTGAGCAACGCGGCCCACAGGGGCTGTGCGGCCCACGATGGCGCTCCGCCATAGCTCGACGTATTCCGTCGGCAGTGCACCGAAGAATGCAGCGTTGCGGAAGCGGTTTCCGTCTTTGAGCCACATAGCGCCGTAGCTGGCCTCGCACAGCCGCGTCGCATGTGCCAGCATGGCCTGGAACACCGGCTCCAGTTCACCCGACGAGCTGGAGATGACCGAGCGGCTGATTACTTTGAGTACGTCTGCGGTAGCAGCCTGCTGCTGACGCGCTTCGTCAAGCTCTCGGGTGAGCAGTGCAACGGTCGTTTTGGCACCTGTGCCGCGCGCCTTGCGCGAGCTTCGCGGCGCTGACCGCCGGGCCCGCTGCCCGGATGCCGATGTCCGCTTTTTACGGCGCGTAGCCACGGCACGACCTGTCGGCAACCGGCGACTTGAATCGGAAGATCAACCGCACCCGCCTCGTGACAGAGGAGCAGCCGTTATCCGTGGATTGCGATCGCCCGGGGAGAGGACGGCCGCGGCGATCCCATAATCGCTGGCTCGTGGTCAGTTTCCGGGCGCCCACGCCGGTTTCTAGCCCCACCACGCGGTCTACGGTTTCAGACGCGGCCGTGATCATGACGATGCCGACGCGCGCACTCTTCTCTCGCAGCCACCGCGTCAGGGCGAGTCCGTCTTCGCCTGACCATCCGATGTGGTCCGTATTGCGGCATCGAGCAACCCGGCCTTGGGCGGCGGCGCGAACGATGAAGAAAAGCGCATGTGATGCGGCGGCCTTGCCGCGACGGGGGAGCGGTGCATCGATAACTCTCGCATCACGTCTGGCTAGCGCGAAACGATGTGCGCGCGCGGCGGGTTCGCGCGCGGCGCTGTCGATTTCACGTCCTTGAGGCAAGCGTTGTCACCGTGACAAGTTGGATCGCGCTAGGTGGACTATCTGACTCGATGGAATTTCCGCGTCAATGGGGCTCGATGGGGTGCCGGCATTGCGCAAGCGAGTAGAGCGCGAGATGCCGGCGCTCGTCCTACGCGATGTCGGATTGCCAGCCGCAGACTTGGGCGATGGTATGATACGGCTGAGCACATCGCCGTTGTGGTAGCTATTGCCGGATGCGTGCTCACAGGGCACCATGCATGCGCACCTGCCCACAACGGACGAACTCGTGCCCAATCAACCCTATCCCCGCGATCTTTGCGGCTATGGCCGTGCTCCGCCCGACCCGCGGTGGCCTGGCGGTGCGCGCGTCGCCGTGCAGTTCGTCTTGAACTACGAAGAGGGCGGGGAGAATTGCATTCTTCACGGCGATCCCGCATCCGAGGCATTCCTCTCCGAAATCCTAGGCGCGCAGCCGTGGAAGGGCATGCGCCACATGAACATGGAGTCGCTATTCGAATATGGATCGCGCGTCGGTTTCTGGCGCGTTTGGCGCCTGTTCACCCGCCGTGGCATTCCACTGACGGTGTACGGAGTTGCGACTGCACTCGCGCGCGCCCCGGAGTCTGTAGCGGCGATGAACGAGGCCGGCTGGGAAATCGCCAGCCATGGCCTGAAATGGATCGAGTACAAGGATTTCACCGAAGACCATGAGCGCCAGCATCTCCAGGAGGCCATCCGAGTCCATACCGATGCCACGGGCGAGCGTCCGCTCGGCTGGTACCTGGGCCGCTGTTCAATCCACACGCGCAAGCTCGTGATGGAGGAAGGTGGGTTCCTATACGACTCGGATTCGTATGCCGACGAACTACCCTATTGGGTTCTCGGACCGCGTGGGCCACACCTGATCATTCCCTACACGCTCGACGCCAACGACATGCGCTTCGTGGTCGCTCAAGGCTTCAATTCCGGTGATCAGTTCTTCGCGTACCTGCGCGACTCATTCGATGTCCTTTACGCCGAAGGGAGCGAGGCACCGAAAATGCTGTCGATCGGATTGCACTGCCGGATCATCGGCCGCCCAGGCCGCTTGGCAGCGCTCGAGCGCTTTGTCGATTACCTGCTCAAGCATGACAAGGTCTGGTTGACGCGACGTATCGATATCGCGCGCCATTGGCATGCCAACCATAAGCCCGCAACCATATCAGACGGGTGATGGCTGCGGCGTACACGGGGATGAGCCGGAAACGAAGACTGGCAGAATGTTCAGACCTGCAATCAACAAGCGTCCCCGGTACGCAAGAGACGGAGATCGGCTGGAAAACGCAGGAAGGTGTGAACCTCGGCTACTCCGGCACGGCCGCTTGATCTGGGGCGCGTACTCATAGATTTCGCTCGCGTCCGCATTGCACCTAACAGCGGCGTGGTTGCGTATCGCTTCGCAGCACAATGCATCACGGTTGTCGATGGGGTATCCCGGTCGATGGTTTGCCGAGTGCCTGCGCCTCCGGCATGACCTGCAGCAGCGGGTCGGGCCCGACCGAGATTTCTCCTGTGAACGGCCCGTCGTGCGCGGCGATCAGCAACACCGAGGCGGCCACTCCGGTCGCAAACATCCCGAGCGCGATGATGGAGGCGAGCCGATTGTCGCAATGGACTATCGCTATCGCGAGCAGCGCGCAGACGGCCTGCGCGAACATGCATGACCATTTGACGAAATTGACTTGCGTCTGGCTGACTATGATGCGCTGCCGGCGCGCATCGGATACATTCTCAAGTGCGAGGGTGATTTCACGCTGAGCGATCCGCTGACCCTCACTGTCGGGCGTCAGCGCAAGGGTCAAGTGCAGCGCCTCCACCAGCAGGTGTGGGACGGGCGTCAGGGTGGCGGCGTGCCGCCCCATCATCGGCCACTCTTGAGTTGCGGCGTCTTCGATGTAGCGACGAACGAGGTTGCGCAGGCGCGCTTCGGGCTCGCCCGGGAAGACGCCGGCGAGGACCACGACCGCTCTCAGCGCGCTGGCCTCGCGGTTGACGGCCGCATTGGCGCGATCGTTATCGTTCCAGACCTGGGCGGCAGTAAAGGCGACGAAAAGGCCGAAGATGATGCCCAATGGCGGCAACATACCGGCCGAAACCGCCTTGAATGAGCGCGCTCGCTCGTCCACGGCGAGGGCGTTGACGACGGCATAGATTGCCGCCGTGACCAGGTAGGTGAAGCCGAAAACGACGACTGTCATCCATACCGTCGGCAGATGAAGCAACCACTCACCCATGGTCTTGCTCCTCGTCGCTCGGCCATTTCCCGGCATTGGCCGTATCAGGTCTCGGCCGGAAGAAGCGCTCGCACCACTTTGGCAGATCGTACCTCACCGGCATTGAGATGATGGGGAGCGCCCGTCAGCGGGCATGCTCGCGCGAGAACATGTGCCGCGCATGACCTCGAGGCGCTAACCCAGCTCGAAGGTCGTGACGCCAAATACCCGCTCCAGCCGCAACGGCGGGATCGCGCCGGTATACATGCGCGCCGTCTCGAACACGGGTGCGAGCCTCAAATCTTGCGCCAACGCGACCGCGGCGCGGTTAACGCTCGGAACGTCGAGGAAGATCTCGTCGCCGCCCGCGCTCGCCAGCAAAGCTGACAGCACCGCTTCGGCGGCGGCGCGGTCGTCGGCGACCAGCGGGCCGATCTTGCGGCCTTTCCGGCACGGACGGATCACGCCCCACGCGGCAAGCCGGCCGTCGCGCACCAGCGCGCGACCGAGGTGTCCGGGCGAGCTGATCCAGGCGCGCAGGAACCCGGTGCGCGGGGCAGGGAACACGGTGGCGTCGTACGCTTCCACGGTCGCCAATGGGACCTCGGTCAGCGCGACGACACCAGCCGGCGGCGCATCCGGCGTGTCGACGGTGCCGCCGTAGCGGACATTGGCATACGCGAACTCGAACCCCGACTTCTTGTAGTTCTCCTGCTGCGCCACCACGCCGTCGAGCCCGATCAGGCGAGAGCCAGCGTGCGCGATGGCCGCGTTCCATATGCGCAGTCCGTAGCCGAGACCGCGCAAATCTTCCCGCACGATGTAGAAGCCGAGGAAGGCGAAGCTCGCGCCGTAGTTGACGCAGGAGACGGTCGCGGCTGGAGCGCCGTCGAACTCGCCGATCAGGAAGCCGTCCGGATCCACCGTCGCAAAACAGGCGGCGTCGGCAAGACCCGGATTCCAGCCTTCGGCCCCCGCCCAGTCGACGGCTATTGAGATTTCGTCCGGCCGCATCGTGCGGATGCGCAGGTCGTTCATGGCTCGACTCCCTTGCAGGCTGGCGGCCGTTGTCCAGCGCCCGGAAAGGCTCCCGCGATCCTGAGGTATGGACGTGTTGGGAGCAAGACACACCATGAGCGCTGGCTTGAAGTCCGTCTCGCCGCGCAGCTCTATTGTGGCACCAGCTACTTCCCGGCGCAAAATTGCGCCCAGTGCATCAAGGCCGTCGCCAGAGAGCCGGCGAGCCGCCAAGGTGGTCCAGTGCATCAGGCCCACGGCGCGCGCACTTGGTGCAGGCGAGCTGGATCATCGGCATGGTCGGCGAGGGTTGAGGTGGGAGCGGGGCATTCGCACTCAATCCAGCGGCCGGACAATCGGAACTGCTGCCAGCGCGCCTCATCGAGTGCCCATTCGAGCGCGCCAGATCATGCGTGGCGCCCGCTGGTCGCTTGGCGATTCGAACGCCGCCACCCGAGGCGCGTAGAGGCCAAAGGCTGCCGTTACCCGAAACAGACGATACAAAGTCGATCGCGACCGAAATCGGCACGAAACGGAAGGGAGTTACTCCCTAGCCACGCCGAACAGGCCGGCAACCTGGGCCGCCGGGGTCTCTACCGGGGTGCCCCAAAAGGGAGGGTGTTCTCATGCGCAACTGGTTCATCGCTGCGGCCCTGGTAACGGTCGCGATCTCTGGCGTCGCATTGGCGGCGGTCGAATCTCGACGGCCAAGCAGCATCGCCGCTACCGAGGCGCCGATCTCCATCCTCGAGCTCACGCTCAAGGCGCCCCAGCTTCCCGTGCAGGAAGTCGAGGACTTCTCGTTCGTCTATTCCAGGTGACATGGCAGGATTCCGCACGAGCTGGCGTTGCAACCGATTGGCTGCTGGAAGGGGGCAAGACGTCAATGACTGTCCTTTCTACGATTTCCCGTCGACGGGAAGCGCCGGCGAGCCTGCGCTGCCTCGGCTGGGCCGCACTTGCTCTGCTGGCGTTGGGGGGCGGACCGCTGTGGGCGAATACGGCGCCGCCGGCCCAGGAAACGTTCGGGGAGCGCGTTGCCGAGACGGAAAGCGCGCTTATCGAGCACGAGCCGAGCCTCCAGCGGTTCTCGCCGGATAAACGCAAGCGGCTGATCGAGTTCGTGATCGGCAATCTGCTGTTCGTGTCGACGCACGAGCTGGGCCACGGCCTGCTGGCGGAATTCGAACTGCCGAATCTCGCGAATGACGAGGACGCGGCCGACAACTTTGCCATCCTGACCACCCTGAAGGTGGGGACTGACTTCTCCGACAACGTGCTGATCAAGGCTGTGAAGGGCTGGTATCTGGCTGATATGCGGGACAAGAGTACCGGGGAAAAACCGGAGTACTACGACTCGCACGGCCTGAACCTGCAGCGCGCCTACCAGATCGTCTGCATGATGGTCGGGTCGCACCCGGAAAAATTCAGAGAGCTGGCCGACAGCGCGCAGATGCCGGAGGACCGTCAGGCGAGCTGCAAGACCGATTTCAACTTCGTGGCATGGTCGTGGGAGACGTTGCTCAAGCCGCATCTGCGTCCGCAGGATCAGCCGAAGCAGAAGATCGACCTGACCTATGGGGACGCGACCGGCAAGCTCGGCGTCTACGCCCGCACGTTTCGCGAGATCAGATTCCTGGAGACCCTGGCGGAGCATATCGGTGAGCGATACGCATGGCCGCGGCCATTCGCAATGGAGATGGTCGAGTGCGGCGAAGTCGGCGCCAACTGGCATTCCGGCAAGCTCAAGATCTGCTACGAGATGGCGCAGGAATTCGCCGACCTCTACCGCGACTTCGGCGACAGGCTGCAGATTCTGGAAGCTTCAGCCCGGAAGAAGCGGCGCTGATCGCTCGCTTCGGGCGCGCTCGCAAGCAAGTCGCGCAATCGAGGCCCGCCTTGTGAGGCTAGCAGTTCAAGTGTTCCCACCATGGCTCGACCGATGTCCGCTGAGCAGCCGATACTGCTGGCTTCTCCCCAGCGGTTCTCGGGGTGTAGTTTCCTCATGATCGAAGTTCATTCCTGGAGATGGACAAGTCTCTGAGGCGTCTCACCTATCCGAGTTTGTCTCAAGGATACCAGCCGGGCCTCTGTGTATGTCGCTCGTGGATGCCGATGTCTTGCAGGCGATCCTCTCGACCGCTTCCTGCACCTTCTCCATGACTCGAGTCACCTCGGCCATCAGCCTTTTTAGATCATTCTCGGCGACCTCAAGCTTGGTCCACTGTGCTTGCATTGATGTCTTTCCCCCGTTCCCCCGCGCGCAGCACGAAGGACTCCGAGACCGAATATCTGGGCCCAAAAGTAAACAGTCTCTAAAGAGGGTGGTCTTGCCGGCGGGCGCCGGCAGTGCCTCAATGCGCTGATATTCGACCACCAACAGCCGATCAAGCTCGCCGTCGACTGAAGTCTGGTGCGACAGCGCCTACTGCCTCGCTCTTGTACCACGCGCGTGATCGGCGGAGGCTCCCAGCTGCCGCGGCCGAGCAGCCGGATCAGGGGCAGGACTCGCGCGATTCGCCGCCGTCGGGATCGCATCCTTGAGCAGGCCGTGGTTTTGTTGGGCGTGCCCGGTCGCCGTACTTAATCCGTGCCCATAACCAACTCCCACTAGTTTGGTTAGGATTGGGGACTGACCTGACATCCTTGGGGGAAATCATGAAGAAGCCTTCGCTTTACTCGGCGGCAATTGCTGGTCTACTTGCTTTCGCCTCTACCGCACACGCACGCACGGCCTACGATGGTTCTTGGAACCTCGTCTTCGTGACGCAAAGGGGCGCCTGCGATCCCGCCTATTATTTCACCGTTAACATCTCCCGCGGGATCGTAACGCATCCTAGTCTGGTGAAATTCAGGGGCTACGTCGCGAGATCCGGCGCGGTTCGCGCTTCAGTGGCCGTTCCCGGCAAATACGCTTCTGGCTCGGGCAGACTGTCGCGCACGGTCGGCCGCGGGACTTGGGGAGGTCACTCCGGAAACGCGCGTTGCGCAGGTTATTGGACCGCCCGCCGCAATTAGCAATTCGCCGCTGCCATTTGCCGTCCGGCGCGGTGTGCGGTGGGTGCCATAGGCACTCGCGCCTTATTGAGCCGTTGCCATTGACCTGCTGGATGCGATCCGCCATTCGACTCCGAATCGTTTGCGGGGTTGCGTACGCGCGGGGCGACCAAATAGGGAGCCCATCCATTGATCCGGTCACACGCGCGCAATTCAGGTGCGCCTAAGCCGTACCACGCGCTTGATTCATAGCCTGCCACGAAAAGCCGACCTACGCGCGCATTGACCTGATATCCCTGTCAAAGTCGGCGAACGGCGGCAACTAGGCGTCGATCTTGGCGCCGCGCACGTGTTCGATGCGGAAGGAAATTGCGGGCCTTAGGAGGGCGAGTGAACAATGCGGCGCAAACCCACGAGGCGTTCGACTGCGACGACCAGAATGAGGATGATGCCAACCTGCACTGCCGACGCCGCGGCTATCACCAACTGACCGCCTTGGAATTGCAGGTAGCTGAAGATTTCGATCGGCAGGGTGGTCACGCCCGGGCCGGTGAGGAACAGCGCCGTGTTCAGTTCTCCCAATGACAAGATGAACGCGAAGAGCGCACCGGAGACGATACCGGGCCAGATCAGCGGCATGGTGACGAGGAGAAATGTCCGAAGCGGCCCGGCCCGGAGACTCTGGCTTGCCTCCTCCAGGACCGGATCAACGGCGAGCACGCTTGCCGAGACGGAACGCACGACGAACGGCGTGCCGAAAATCGCATGGGCGATCACGAGTCCCAGGAAATCCGGGATCCCGCCTATCAGCTTGAAGAACAGCAACAGTGCGAGGCCCAACACGATTGCCGGGAAGATCAGAGGCGCAAGAAAGAGCCCTTGCAGGACCGTGAACAAAAGTCGGCGGCGCCGCGCAATGTAGAGAGCGGCCATCGTGCCAAGGGTCGTCGCGACGGCGCAGGAGAGCGCCGCCAGCCATAGCGAGCGCATGAAGGCGCCGCGGAGACTCTCGTTCTCGAAGAATGAGCGGAACCAACGCAGGCTAAAGCCCGGCGGCGGGAAGACGAAGAATTCAGTCGGCGAAAAGGCGGTGACAAGCACTATCAGGATCGGCCCGAGCACGAGCAAATAGGTCAGACCCGCGAGCGTGAGGAGCACGAGGCGGACCATCGCTCAACCCCTCCCCTGCACCTTTTGAGGACGAAGCAGCATAAGGATCAGGCCGGAGAAGGCGAGCGCAATCGCCAGCAGCACGAAGGACAGCGCGGCCGCGAGCGGCCAGCGAAATGATGCGACCGAATCGAACACGAGACTGACGAGAAGCTTGGTTCGCGGGCCACCCAGGACCGTGATGGTCACGTAGGCGCTCAAGGTCAGCAGGAAGACCAGCAGAAGGCCGGACGCCACCCCTGGACTCGAAAGCGGCCAGGTGACGTGGATGAAGGTGCGCAAGGGGGAGGCCCGGAGCGACTGCGCGGCGTCCCGATATTGCACGTCGATGGCGCTCAACGCGTTCGCGATCGAAATCACCATGTAGGGCAGGAGGATCGTCATGAGGCCGAGCACGACGGCCTCGAACGAGTTGAGTAGGAGAAGCGGCCGGTCAATGATGTCGGCTCCGCGCAGAACGCTGTTGACAAGACCCTGCCGACCGAGAATGGCGATCCAGCCATAGGCCCGGATCACGTTGCTCACCATCAGCGGCACGAGCAGCAGGAGCAGCAGCAACAACCGCTGTCGCGGCGGCAGAGGGGCGATGACGTAGGCCGTCGCGTAGCCGAGAACGAGCGTGAGGGCGACGATCGTGGCGCCGGTGCTCAAGGTTCGCAGCACGATGGTTAGATAGAACGAGTCGTTGAAGATCGCGGCGTAGTTCGCAAGCGTCAGCTCGTCTGCGTAGAGCTGTGATTGGGAGTGGCCGTGGAGGCTCGCCCAGAACAGGGTCGCCAGCGGAGCCACGAAGAACACCAGGAAAAGCGCGAGCGGCGGCCCGAGCAGGGCGAGCGCGGCTCCGCGCCTGCCGAGTGCGAAGCCGCGCGTCATCACGGAGAAGGCTCGTTGAGCACAACGACGCCGCCCGGCTCGAAGTCGACCGACACGCACTGACCCGGTGTCCAACCGGTGGCGCCGACGGAGTCGTTCTGCAGAAAGCTGATGAGCGGCAGGCCGCCGCTTTCCATGAAGAGCTGCATGGAAGCGCCCCGGTAGACGACTTCGCGCACGGTCGCCGGAAGCCCGGGCGCGCCAACCGGCCGAACCCTCACGCGCTCGGGCCGGACTGCAAGGCGAAGGCGCTGGCCCGGCGCGAGCCCGACCGCCGAAATCGCGAAACGCCCCGACGCCACCTCGACCAAGCTGTGTTCGCCTTCTCTGCCGACTACGACGGCATCGATCAGATTGCTTGCGCCAAGGAAGGTCGCAACGAACTCCGTGGCGGGACGTTCATAAACGTCCCGCGGCGCCCCAAGCTGCTCGATAACGCCGTCCCGCATTACGGCGATCCGGTCCGACATGGTCAACGCCTCCTCCTGATCGTGCGTCACGAACACCGTCGTAATGCCGAGCTGGCGCTGAAGCGAACGGAGCTCCACCTGCATGCTCTCCCGAAGATTTTTATCGAGCGCGCCGAGAGGCTCGTCGAGAAGCAGCACGGCGGGCTTCATCACGATGGCGCGGGCGAGCGCGACCCGCTGCTGCTGTCCACCCGACAATTGTTTCGGATACCGCTCCGCGAAGCCGTCGAGCTTCACCAGCGAGAGCGCGTTGCGCACCTGCTCCGCGCGTTCTACCTGCGGAACGCGAAGCATCTTCAATCCGAAAGCAACGTTCTCCGACACATTGAAGTGCGGAAAGAGCGCGAAGTTCTGGAAGACCATCGCGAAATCCCGCCGGAAGGGCGGAACCATCGTAACCCGCTCATTTCTGATGAAAACGTCACCCTCCTCGGGCTGCTCGAAGCCGGCGACCAACCTCAGCGTCGTCGTCTTGCCGCAGCCGGAAGGGCCGAGGAGGGCGAAGAACATGCCGCGCGGGATTTCGAGTGTCAGGTCGCGGACGGCGATGGTTGACCCGTAACGCTTCGTGACGCGCGCGAAACGCACGTCGGTCTGCGGGTTGGCGGCATCACTCACGGGCGGACACGATGATATGTAGTTCCGCAAGACGCGCCCACGCTTCCGCGAGCAGCAGGGCGAGCTCCAGCTCAAGCAGGAGTTCGGCAGGCCGCCGTTCAGGAGGATCGGACCATGACGCGCAGGCATGGCCGGCCATGGCCGCGAACGAGGCGCTAATCCGCGGACCATCCCCGCCGCATTCAGATGCGCGAATCAGGAGCTCCCCGAGCCGCCGCTGTACTGGATCGAAACGTTGTTCGAAGCCTGAGAGGAGGTGGCGCTCGAGAGTTCCAATGCCGCCGGCAGTCGGGATGAACGCCGCGCGGCGCTTTCGCCACGCGTCGGCGAGCTCTCTGATCGCGGCGGAAGCATCTGCGCCGAGAGGGGGTTGCCCTGGCGGCGAAGCGTCCCGCGCGCCCTGCAAGAGGTCCTCGGCCGCATTGAGCACCATCAGAAAGCTGCGGGACTCGGCGGGCGAGTAACTGTCGAGTGTCTCGCGCATGACAAGTTCGCCGCGGATCGGGAGATAGCGCGGGATATAGGTTTCGAGCGCCATGTACTTGCGCAGGAGATCGCCCATTTCCGGGTGTGGCGAAAACAGGACCGCCCGTCCGCGCGGTCCGGAGGCGCGCAGTGCCGCGACACGGCCCTGCATGTGACTAGAGAAGGTTTCCTCAGACAATGGATTGTCGATGAACAGCCGGCCATGGCCGTAAAGCTCGCGGAAGGTGGCGAATGGCGTGCAGCCCGGCCCAAGCTCGTCGTAGACCGGGCCATGGTAGTAGGGAATTTCAAGCGTTGGCGGGAGGCCGAGGCGGTGCGGCCCGGGTGCGAGCTGACAGGTCACGATACCGACGCCCGTGCGCAGATACTCCTGTGTGAATATCGGTCGCGCGTCTGCGACGCTGAGCCACGCCGGGCGACCGCGCGAGAGATAGTACGCACCGCCGCAGGAAACGATGGCGGCGCCACCCGTTGAGAGAAACTGACGGAAGGCGGCGTCCGCGCCTGAACTCTCCTCTTTTGCATCGAGTCCCCAGTTGGAGAAGCCGCCGGGGAGCACCGCGACGTTCTCGCCCTCGAGAGCACCGGCCGCAATGGCTGGCCCGTCGACCAGCGCGCATGCGTATCCGAGCCGCGCGAGCGCAAGCGCATAGTAACCGTAATAGGGATACGCGGACGCCTTTCCGGCGAGCACCGCGACTCTGGCGCGTTTGATCCGACATGCATTCTTTGGACGCGCGCCGGTCCAGGGCTCAGCCACGACACTGGCATCGCGGAACGCCTTTGCGAGATCTGGACTGGCGCGGACGAGGTAGTCACCGGCTTCGAGGCCGGCGCTCGCCGCGGGACAACGCCAGACCTCGCGGCCCGCCGCGGCGAGGCGGTTCGCCGCAACCGCGACGTCCAGGCGGTCGCCGTTGCGAAACCAGGAAAGCCGATGAAGTTTAGGACGGCTTCCGCCGGTCCTTTCAGCCAGCTGCAACGATGCGGTTCCAGCGGTCCGTCCACTCGGCGCGTTTCTCCGCCATCGTGGCGTGGTCCAGGTCCACAAGACGATTCATCTCTTCCGGCGTCGAACGGACACGCTCCTGCAGGTTCGGGGGGAGAATCGCCTCCATATTCTGATTCGTGCCGGGATAGTTGAATTTCTCCGTGTAGATCGTCTGCACTTTGGGATCGAGCGTGAGGTTCAGGAACTGTTCGGCAAGCTCCACGTTCTTGGTGCCCTTGGCGATAGCCGTTCCGGCGCTGTAGAGGATCGCGCCTTCCTTCGGATAAACCCACTCGACCGGGACGTTCCAGCCTTTGACGGTGTAGGTCTGCGATTTGTAAAGGAGACCGATCGTCGCGTCCTCACCACGCAGCGAGTTCATGATGGTGTCGGTGTCCTTCGCCCATATCGGTTCCTGCGCGACCATCTTCTTGAGCATGTCGAAGCCGGTTTCCGCGTCCATCGGCGGCTTGCCGGCCGCGAGTGCGCCGATCGGGATGATATAGGGCCCGATCGAGTGGCTGATCTCGGGCAACGCGATCCGCCGCTTGAACTCCGGCCGCCAGAGATCCACGAACGAAGTCGGCGGATTCTTCACCAGCTTAGTGTTGTAGATGATGCCGAGCGGCGAATAGATCATCGCGATCCAGTGGCTCTGGACGAACCGGGGCTGAATGTCCTTGAGGTTCGCGAGTCGTGGCGACGTCTTGTTGAGGGGCTCGAGCACGCCCTGCGCCACCGCGAGCGGGACCAGCCCGTCATGTAACTGCACGAGATCGAACTTCTGGTCGTTGATGTTTACCTTGATCTTCGTGATCCGGTCGGCGGGGCTGCCGCTGCGGTCCTGCACGATCTTGATGCCGGTCTGCTTCTCAAACTCGTTCCCGGCACCGTCGCGCATCGCGTCGCCCCAGAGCCCGCCCCACGTCATCAGCACCATCTGCGACGGCTTGCCTTGGGCGAAAATGCTCTGCCGCACGCCAGGAAGAAGCGATCCGCCCACGAGGGCGCTGGAGCCGATCAGTAGATCACGTCGTTTCATCGTGCACTCCCGTCGATGTTCGTCGGTTTACCAGCCCACCACGTAGGTCGAGCGCCGCGGGTCTGCGGCGCCGCGGATCACGCCTGTTGCAGGGTCGCGCGAAACTGCGCAGATCGCACCCGCCTGGTTCGTCCACTCGGGCCACGCCCGGGCGTCGTGCCCAAGGCCATTGAGCCGGCCGAGCGTCTTGTCGCCAATCCGCACCTCGACCATGAGCCGCCCCGGCAATTCCTCGTGGGGCTCGAAACTGTTTGGAAAGCTGTAGGTCGCGAAGCGCGGCGCCTCGACCGCACTCGTCATGTCCATTCCGAAAACCGCAAGGTTCAGCAGCACCTGGAGCATGGCCTGCGTCTGCACATCGCCGCCTGGCGTCCCGAACGGCATCACCGAGCCGTCGCGAAGAATGGCGAGCGCCGGATTGGGGGTCAGCCGTGGCCGCTTTCCGGGCATCACTTCGCTCGGGTGTCCGCGCTTGGTGAATGATTGCGAGCCGCGCGAGGACGGGCAGATCCCGGTGCCGGGAATGATCGGCGTGTCATATGACGTGTCGCTCGGCGTAGCCGAGAAGGCGTTGCCCATCCGGTCGACCACAGCGACGTAGGAAGTGTCTGGTGAAAGCATGGGGGCGCGTTCCGAGCGGGCAGATTTGTCCTCGAGCGTCGCGCGGTTCAAATCGATGCGCCGCCGCCGTTCCGAAGCAAATTCGGAAGAAAGCAGCTGGCCGAGCGGCACCTCCACGAAGCGAGGATCGCCGTAATAGCTCTCGCGATCGGCGAATGCGAGGTTCATGGCTTCCGTGAGAAAGTGAATGTAGGCCGAGCTGTTATGACCCATGCTCGCAAGATCGACGCCGTCGAGGATCGCTAGAATCTGTCCGAGCACCGGGCCCTGGCACCATGGCCCGCACGTAAAGACCTCGATACCCGCGTATGTCGTCCGCACGGGCGGCTCGAACGTCACTTGATATCCGGCGAGGTCCGCGCCTGTGAGCCATCCGCCGTGCCGGCGATGATACGTCGCGATCGTCCGCGCGATATCCCCTTCGTAGAAGGCCGCTCGCGCAGCCGCGAGGGCAGCGGTGCGCCCCTTCTTCGCATGAGCGGTTTCTTCGTTCGCCATGAATTGCAGAGTTTGCGCAAGCTCCCGCTGGACAAACAAAGCGCCGACCTCGACCGGGCGGTCGCCGGGCAGAAAGAGTTCGGCGTTCTGCGGGAAACGTGCGTATTCGCCGGCGTGCTTGCCCACGAACTCGGCCATCGTGGGGTGGACTGGGAAACCTTCCGCCGCGAAGCGGATCGCCGAACGAGCCACATCGGCGAACGTCATGGTGCCATAACGTTCCAACGCGGCGATCCAGCCGGCGGGCGCTGCGGGCGTGACCGTCCGCAGGATGCCGTCGGGAATCCGCCCGCCATGTTCGCGCCGGAAAAACTCGGCTGACGCCGCTGCCGGCCAGACGCCAAGCCCATCGATGGTCACAACCTCCTGGCTCTCCGCGAGGCGGATCATAATGGGCGCAACGCCGGCGGCATTCACGATGTCGCTGTGCAACACTCCGAGCGCGATGCCGGCAGCGACACCGGCATCGACTGCGTTCCCGCCCGCTTCAAGAATCAAGAACCCCGCGTGCGCCGCTGCGTAGTGACCAGCGGCGATCATGTGCCGGTTGCCCGTCAATACGCGACCGTGTCCGCAATACTGCTGGCGGTCGGTCATGCCGGCCATTCCCACCTGCGCTTCCGCGAGCCGCCGAGCGTATTCTGTGAAGGAAAGCGTGACAACAGGCGCATAAGCGTTGCCGGCGGCAATACATCGACCGTTCCCCTGCTCGCAAGAGCGGGGAAAGCCCGCCATCTCCAGACATTGAAGCGTCTACAACCTGAGATTTCGCTCCAATGGATCAGGGATGCGCTGCCATACGTCCATGCCGAGATCCAGGAAAGATACGTCGAAGGATTCCGCCCAGCCGGCCTGGAATGACAGCTCTTGTGAAGGGTTTCGGACGCCGGCCCGATGAATGATGCAGCCGCGCATGCCGAAGGGCCGGCGTCCGAAAGCCTGCAAGGGAAACCGCGATGGGGGAACGCGCAGCGGTGCCGGCTGCGACCCTTTGCCGTTTTGGCGGCCTGTCGGCCGAACTGTCGTGTGCGGGCGTGAAGGGGTGCCTGCCTCAAATGCAGGTGAGGTGGCTTGCAGCTGAAGTCAAAAATGGGCCAAGGTTCTGTTGGGACGCATCAAGCCCGCGTAGCTGAATCAGGCAAATTGGTTACGTTCTACACGTGCAGTGATCAGCGTGTCGACGATCTAAGCACAGTAGGGCTCGGGCGGCTTTCGCATGGACTTCCTCAGCACAATCGGCGCACTTCTCAGACGACGGTCACGTGTTAATCTGCCGCTATGCTGCGCCGCGGCGTTCATACCCTTCTCGGCGGTTGATCAAGCTACCGGTCGCTATTGGCGTGGGAGGTTCTCATGGTTCAGCCCCCTCTGATCGAACCTGGTTTCCCGGAATTTGCACAACGGGTGGGGATAAAGTTCCAAGCGTCCGTGCCGCTCGCGCCGATTGCCACACACGTGGAACAACGCGCACCCAATGAGGATCAATGGCGCGCACTGCATTCACGATTTCCCGGGATCCGGCTAGTTCCCTTTTTTGTAGACTTGAGCGCGGCGGATCTGCAGGAGCTCGAGCGGCGGGCGATCCGATCCGACAAAAGTCCCGGGTTCGCTTCGTGGCGAGCGATCGTGGTTCCTAGAGGAATCAACCCAGCTGAGGTCGTCAGGGCAGTGGCTTCGTGGCCGGAATTAGAGGTCGCCTATCTGGAATGTTGCGGGATTCCACCTTCTGTGAACCCCTCGGATGATCCGCGCAGCAGCACCCAAGGCTATCTCGAGCCGGCACCGACGGGAATCGACGCGCACTTTGCCTGGCAAGAGTCCGATGGCAGCGGGATCGGCTTGGTTGATCTCGAACAAGCTTGGACACTCGATCACGAGGACCTGCCATCACCCATACCGTGGATCGGTGCAGGCTCGCTGCTTCAAAATGACGAGTGGATCGCGCACGGGACCGCAGTGCTCGGGATAATCGCGGGCGTCGACAACGACAAGGGTGTAGTTGGCATCGCACCACGCTCTAGCGTACGGGTGACGAGCCAATGGTTCGATCAGTCGAACCCACCATTCGTCAGTACGGCGAATGCCCTTGCAGCCGCCGTACCAAAAATGACGGCGGGTGACGTTCTGCTCATTGAATCGAGTTCCATAGTGCCGGATCCGAAGTTCGGGCTGCTGCCGGCCGAGGTCGATCCCGTCGTATTCGATCTCATCAAGGTTGCCACCGCCAGCGGCATCACGGTCGTTGAACCCGCCGGCAACAACGTCGCTGGTTCGAATTTGGATGCCTATCGGGACAGCAACGGCAAGTTCGTCTTCAACCGCGCTACTCCCGACTTCAGGGACTCGGGTGCGATTATAGTGGGCGCAGCAGGTCCAAGCGTGCCGCACCAGCGGCTCCCGTTCTCAAATTACGGCAGTCGCATCGATTGTTTCGCGTGGGGTTGGGCAATTAGCACCTGCGGGGGCTTTCCCCGAACCGGCAGCAGCAGTCCGCAAACGGCGTACATGACGGATTTCGCCGGCACATCTGGCGCCTCTGCAATCGTCGCGGGAGCTGCGGTGCTGCTTCAGTCGTGGGCGGCCAAGCGTGGTGGCACGCTCAGCACCATGCGGCTACGGGAGGTCATGTCCGACCCTGCTCTCAATACGCACAGCGTGGTGCCTTCCAATGATCGGATTGGTGTAATGCCGGACCTGAAGGCCATCATACACCACTTGAAAGCTCCAATTAGGAGACCGGGGGATGCGATTGTCGGTATACTCCTGGGCGGCGTGGCGCAGGGCGGTCCCGGCTGGTTCTGGATCCCGGGTGGCGGAATCACGCCGGTTCCACCGCGCGGCGAAAACATCGGCATAGGCCTATTTTCTCCCGAAAAGCAGGACCTCCTTCTTGGGCTAGCCATTCATGATATGGCCGGTCTGGCAAGCGACCCGCGTGCGCGGCAGCAGATCGAGCAATCCGGCGCAGAACTTATGCGCGGCGCGATAAAGCGCATCACCGAGAAAATCCCCGGCTGATCCGGCCCTGGTTACGTGACCCGACACCTTAGAGAGATGGCACGGGTTCTCCTTTACGTGGGAGGTTGCCCTGCTACCTATTTGCTCCCTGGCGACAATCTTGGTTTGATGGTGTTGCCGTAAACGGCTGTTTTATCGTGCATAACTGCCTTTCAGGTGCGGCCACATCTCTCCCCAGCGGGGAGAGGTGGCGCAGCGGCGCGGCTGCGCACCGACACCACTGGGAAATGCCCTAGACAACGCAAGCCAGAGACCGGGCTGACGGCGCTTCGGGAAAGGCCGGGGGCTTCGCCTGGCCCATTCGGCTCGGCGGGGGGCTAGCCGACGCTCGGCAAAATGAGTCACCTCGCCCGGCCCTCCTCTGTTGGCCGCATCGTGCACTGTGCTGCCGAGGCGTAATTATCAGGTCACCTGTGAGCTGGTTCACACTCAGATGGATAGGGCCCCGCTATCGTTGCGCTCAGCTTCATTTTCTTTCAGCGAGGGGAACGCCATGGTGAGCATGCAGGAGCTTCGCGGGTACCAGGACACGAAGGATGCGAGGCGTTGGACAAGTCGTAATTTTGTCCTTGGCTCGATCTTCGCAGCGGCGGTTCTTTTGATGGCAGTGGCGGGTTTCACGATGGCGCCGAAGCCGTATGTGGGCAACAACAGCGGGGTCGACATCAGCGCTTCTGCCCAGGGGCACCCCGACACGCCCTTCGCACTAATGAGCAGGGCGTCCGCGAATCTTCCGGTCGAATCGTGGGAGCCGGCGTTCTAGGGCTACGCGCGAGTCGCTGAAGCCGCGCCGCGGAGCGGCACCCTTTTGCCTTAGATGCCGGTGGGATCCCTGCGCGCGTGTCGCAGGCGAGGCCTACCGGTTCACCATCCCGCGCGCTCGCCGCCATCGAACGGGGCGCGTAAGGGCGCCTGTGAGCGCCCGCGGGCGTGTGACTTTTCTCAACGCAATTCGCGGCCAGTTTCGGTAGCCTGGATCGTGCGCGCAGGAGCGCCGAAACAGACAATACAAAGTCGATCGCAAGCGAAATCGGCGCGAAATGGAAGAGAGCTATCCATTCGCCCAGGCAGGCGAGGGCAAAAAAGGGCAGCCCGGACCTAAGCGATCACAGAGGAGAGGACCATGACGACGATCACCATGACGACCCTCAACCGGTGGACCTACGCGAGCCCCTCCGCGATGCCCAGGGGGACGCAAGCCGCACTCACCAGCCGCGTCTAGGAGTGCATCACGCTTCTTGCTCGCGTGATCGATCGCCAGCGCCAACGCCGCGCGCTCCTCGAGCTCAACGATCACCTTCTCAACGACATTGGCGTCTCAAGGGGAGACGCGATTGCGGAGGGTCGCAAGCCGTTCTGGCGGTGAAATCGCAACAGAATGACCGGCGCCCAAACCGGGGAATCAAAAGCAATGACAGCATCGATGCCCAGCTTCAATCATGGACTGTCGGCCCATCCGTTGTACCGATTGGCCACGGAGGCGCCCGAACAGCTGGAGCCCTGCCTGCGCCGAGCGACGTTCGGAATGGCGCGAACAAGGCTCATTGCATGGCTGCGGGAGGTCTTGGCTGCTGCTGCAGCCACTGAGTCAAGGTTGCCAGCCGCCTGAATGGTCCCCGGCGGAAGCTGCACCGCGCGAGGCCCGAGCGCGCCGCTCGACGGCGCGCCTACACGCTGTACTCCTGCGACTTGAACGTAAGGTGTCCGATCGCTTCGGGAGCATCAGCGATCTTCCGAATGTTGCCCCAGGTCTGCTTGTAGTTCGGAATGATCAACTCATTTACGCCCGGGGAGACGACGTTGCCCTGAACGCCAGTCGGGTACGCGAATAGCATGAACGCCTGCTTTCGTTTCGCGGACGGCGTTGGATACGCCATCGCCTGAGTCGAGCCGTTGTCGTTGAAAACCTCAACGAGGTCGCCGCTCTTGAGACCCAGCTCGCTCATGTCCTGCGGATTGAGTTCGATGAACGGGTAAGGCCAGCGGTCCGTCACAAACTCATTCTGCTGGTCAAGATAAGCGTTTTGCCAGACATGGTTCGCCCGACCATTGTTGATGAGGAACGCGAATTTCCTGCGCTCCTCTTCCTTGCCCTCCGCCTGCAGGCCCCGCCATCTCGTCTCCATGAAAGTGGCCTTGCCGTCTTTGGAGCCAAACTTCCCGTCGGCGTAGAGGCGCTTTGTGCCGACGATGCGCTCGGGGCCGCCCGTTGAGCCGGCGCTTTCCAGGCCCACGGCCGGTTCCTGGAACCCGTTGTTGCCCATCACGCGGAGACGCGCATACGTGACGAACTCGCCTCCTTTCTCGTGCTTGTGATAGCCATCCATGAAGGCGTCTTCCTCGGTCTTCCAATCGAATCCTTTGAACCGGTCGGCCACATCGTTCTTGCCCATCTCGCGAAAAACTCGTTCGAGGTTGTTCGCGATGCGAGCGGCAATGAGACAGTCGGGCAGCGCCGCGCCCGGCGGGTCCATGTAACGTTCCGTCAAGCGCATGCGGCGCTCGCCGTTCATCGAGGTGAGGTTCATTTCTCCCGAGGTCGCCGCCGGCAGCCAAACGTGGGACGCTTGGCCGATCTGCGTGGGCACGATGTCAACGTCCACCGCAAACAGTCCGCCGCGCTTGATCGCGCTGACAATCGCATCGGCCGTGGCCCTGCGGTCGCCATAAGGCACCGCCGACATGGCATCTTTCACCAAGTCGGTGCGTCTCTTATAAGCCTGTTTGAACTTCAGCGCGTTCAAAGTCGTCTTGTAGTGGTCGCAAGCCCAAATGTGGTGCACGCCCCCTCTGCCTTCGATCAGGAGCTTGTCGACGTAGGCAGCGGGCTTGCCCACATGGGCGTCGGATGGGCGCGAATAGCCCTCCTGGTGGCCGCCCATGCGGACGCAGCCGCCGCCTGGACGGCCGATGTTTCCGGTTGCCAACGCTACGTTCACGATCGCGCCGTTGGTTCGATAGTTGTCGTTGCCCCAAATCAGGCCTTTCTCATACGCGAACATGGTACGGCGTCGTGCGCCACCCTGCTTGGGCTGCGCGATCCACTCGGCCGACCTGCGGATCTGATCCGGAGTAAGGCCGGTGATCTGTGCCGCTTCCTCGACCGTGGTCTTGTTCGCGGCGACGGCCTTGTCGAAGCCGTTAGTGGAAGCCGCGATGAACGCTTTGTCCGTCCATCCTTTTTCGGCGATGTACGTGAACCATGCGTTGAACAGCGCGAGGTCGGTCCCGGAATTAATGGCTAGATGCAAGACGCGGTCCTTGCCCGCTTCCACTTCGCAGGCGTTGACCGTTACGGTGCGGCGCGGATCGACGATGATTGCTTGCTCGTGCGGCTCGTTCGCCAGCTCAGCTCTCTTTTTGTCGAGCGAGGTGCCGCGCAGGTTCGGGACCCAGTGGTTCAGGAAATAGTTTGTCTGGGTCTCGAGGGCGTTCGTACCAATCGCCACGATCGTGTCGGCAAGCTCGGCATCTTCGTAGCAGTTGTTGAGCTCGCCCACCCCCATGTCGCGGGTTGCGTGGACTTCCGAGTTGTATGCCGGACGATTGTGGATTCGGATGTTCTTCACCTTCATAGCTTCGAAGTAGAGCTTGCCGGTGCCCCAGGTGTTCTCGTAGCCGCCGCCCGCTCCGCCATGATCGAAGGCGGAGACGAAGAGGCCGTCTTCGCCTTGATCGGCGATTACCGCGGCCGTCCCGCGCGCCACCAGATCGAGCGCATCATCCCAACTGGTCGGCTGCATTTGTCCATAGCGCCAGACCATCGGCGTGGTGAGGCGCTGCAGCTGGGTGGAGCGGGCCTCCGAGAAGGATTCTTCGGCGATACGGGCGCCACGGACCGAACCGAGACCCGAATTCACGACGCAATTCTTGTCTGGCTTGATGACGATGTGGACGTCCCGCCCGTTCTGCTTGACGATGTTGTACATCGAGGGCGAGTACCACGCCGTGGTCTCGGCTGGTTGCTGTTTGGAAAGGTCAACGTTGAGCTTGTTGCCGGCCGGTTCGGGCGTCCCTTCCCGGTTTACATCCCAGGTGTAGGCTTTGTAGCCACAGCCGACGATGCAGAAGTGACAGGTGACGTTGTGCTCCTTGGCATCCGCAGGGATGATCGGGAGGCGGTCGATGCGGCGCTTGTAGGCCATGGTGTCCTCCTCAGAGCACGTTCGACAGGCGGCCGTAGAGAAGCTCATCCAGCCCTTCGGCGTAGATGTCGCCCTTCTCATCGACCCGAAGCGTGTATTGCGGGAGGTTTTGAGTGGCCTGTCCCCAAATCTGCTGGCCCCCTTTCTCGCAGTCGAACCGCGAATAGTGGCCCGGGCAATTCAGGGTCTTATCCGACGCCTTGTATGCAAGGGGAAAACCCTTGTGCTGGCAGATCGTGGTGAAGCCGACGACGTCGCCGTCAGCGCCGACCCCGCCCGGCACGCGGCTGCCGAGCTTCAACAGCACGCCTGGCGCATCCTTGTCGGGATAAGCGACCTGCAATGGCTCGTTGACTTTCAGGTCCCTGACATTGGCAAGCCTGTTCGATGGGTACTTCACGACGGCGCCGCCCGCAGCGGCTTTCGCTTCGCTTGGCAGCACTGTCGCCGCCGCCGCACCGGCGCTGATGGCGCCAGCCCCCGTCAAGAAATGACGGCGACCGACGTCGACAAGGTGGTTGCACCTTTTCATGGAGTTCCTCCCAATCGCAAAATCTCCCGACCGTCCCCTTGCAGGAGATGGGCCACGTGGGATGTCGCAGGAGGCGCAGGGACTTAGCGGAATCGCTTGAGCCAACCGCTGACTTGCTGGTTCGGATTTCCGAACATCAACGGCGGGTTTGGTTCGCTGATGCGAACTGCGACGGCTCGCCGAGTAGGTCAGAGACGCCTATCAGCTTCAACCCGGCGGTCGCCGCACCAAGCCGAGCGCCTTCGAGATCATCAGGCTTGCGAACCGAAGCCCGAGCGTGGCCCCGGCGATGGCCCCCGCAAACATGGCGGCAGCGAATAGCAGCAGGTTCGGCGGCAGGGCCATCGCGATTGAGTGGTTTCGGCGAGCCCCGCAACCGAGCTGCAGCGGATAAACACTGCCGCCACGCCAGAAGCTGGCCTGGTCGATAGCGCGTTTGTGAACCCCATTGCGCACAGGCCGGGTTAGCCTCCAAGCAAAGTCTTGGAGGAACCCGATGCGCACACTTCTTTCGACAACCGCACTCGCCTTGGTACTCGCCTTTGCCTCGCCCGTGTCGGCTCAGATGTGCGGCAGCAGCAACGTCGGCCAGGCCGGCGCGACCGCTCAATCTCAAACCGGGACCACGGCTCAACCCGGCGGCATGATGGGCATGTGCGGCGGCATGATGGGCCAGCGCCAAACCATCCCGACCGCGGAAGAGCAGCTTGAAGGTAAGTCCGCCAAGCCGCAGCAACAGGCCGGCATGTGCGCGTGCTGTCGCAGCATGGCGATGATGCGCGGTGGTCAGCAAGACGGCCAGGGCGGAGGTATGGGCGGCATGAATATGCCGGGTATGGAACAGCCAAAGCCACAGTAGCGCCCCCAGCGCGCAAGCGATGCCTTGATGCACTGGACCATTACCCCGCGTTGATTTGCATCGGGGTCGGCTGAGCCGCGCGGCCTATTCAGATTGTGTGAGGCGACCCTCTGCGTCCGTGCGCAAGCCCAGCCGGCGCATCTTCTCCCATAGCGTCGTGCGGCCGATCCCCAAGGCTTTCGCGGCCGGGATGATCTCGCCTCCGGTGAGCGCGAGGGCGCGCAGGATGTGCCGCTTCTCGGCTTCCTGACGGGCATCCTCCAGCGATCCGAGACCGTCGTTGCGGTTGGTGATGCTGCTAACAAGCTCAGGAAAGAGATCAGCCGGCATCAGCCAAGGACCAGGTGCCAGCGCGACGGCGCGTTCCATGCGGTTGCGGAGCTCGCGCACGTTGCCGGGCCAAGCGTGGGCCAGGGCGGCTTCCTCCGCTGCTGCGCTGAAACCTCTGAGCCGGGCATCGGCCGAGATGCGGAACTGCTCGAAAAACCGCGCCATCAGTGGAGGGATATCGTCCCTTCGGTCGCGCAGCGGCGGGATTCGCACACTGACCACGTTGATCCGGTAGTAGAGATCGGCTCGGAAGCGTCCGGCCTCAACCAATTTATCGAGGTCCGAGTTGGTCGCCGCCATTAGGCGAGCGCGAAACTGGATGGGCCGCTCCCCGCCTACACGCAGAAATGCGCGATCTTCGATGAGCCGCAGCAATTTCGCTTGCAGGTCTGGACGCAGCTCGCCGATTTCATCGAGGAACAGGACGCCCTCTCCGGCCCTCTCGGCGTAGCCGAGGTGTCGCTGTCTGGCTCCCGTGAACGCACCTTTTTCATGGCCGAAAAGCTCGCTTTCCAGGAGATCGGACGGGATCGCTGCACAATTCACAGCCATGAACGGCTTGTCGGCGGCAGCCGAAACGGCATGCAGAAAGCGCGCTGCCACTTCCTTGCCGGCTCCTGTCTCCCCCGAAATGAGGACGCCAGAGCTGTTCCGAGCAATTCGGCGCAAGAGATGCTCGAGATCCTGCATGACAGGCGACACACCGAGAGCACAGGAAATTTCGTCAGGACCGAGCAGCTCGCCCAATCGCGCAAGGAAGTCGTCCATTTCGAACGGTTTGGTGACGTAGTCCGCTGCACCGTCGCGCATCAGGCGGACGGCCTGATCGATGTCGCCGTACCCGGTAATGAACAGGAACGGAGGTGCGTTCGGTTTGCGGATGGTGGCGCGAAACACCGCCTCGCCATCCATGTCCGGCAATCGAATGTCACAGACGACTGCTCGAAGCCGCTCGCCGGCGACCCCCTCGATCGCTTCGGCACCACGTCGCCACCATTTGGCGGCGATCCCCTCGAGCGCGAGCCTTTGGACGAGGCTCTCCCCCATGATCGGATCGTCTTCAACGAGACCCACAATGCGCTGGTCAGGCGACATCGGCCAGTCCTTCTACGCGACGAAGCGGAACTGATACCCGAATCAGCGTGCCACCGTCGTGCGGCCGTTGCACGGTGATGGAACCGCTCAACTCGGTGATCATACGCCTCGTTGCCCAAAGCCCAAGTCCGCCTCCCGTGAGGGGTGGGGCGGAAAAAGGGTCCGTTAGTATCTCGGCACCCGCGCTCTGCAATCCGGCCCCTCGATCACGCACCGAGAGGACCAACTCTTCGTCATTGACGACCGCGTCGAGCGAGACCTCTGCTCCCTCCGGCGACGCTGCGACAGCGTTCAGCAGCAGGTTGAGCACCGACTGCCGCACAGGGGCGCTCGGCACGGGCAACTCCGCAGGAATATTTGTTGTGGAAGGTCACCACGACGCAATGTCGCCGCGCTTCGGGCGCGATCAGCAGTCGCAGATCGTCGATATCGGCTGGCGCAAGATTACGTGCGGAACGATCCGCCCTATAAACCGCAAGCGTCGTGCGCACCACGTCACGGATGCCGATCAGCCCTCGTTCGATCAGGCCCAGCGCGTTCGCCCGCACCTGTGCGCTCTCGCCATGCGACTTCAGCGTGGCCACGGCATTGAACAGACCGCCCAGTGGATTATTGATCTCATGCGCCATTCCGGACGCCATTCGACCCAGGCTCGCGATCTTCTCCTCTTCGGCGAGCCGTTCCGTCAGGGCTTTCCTCTCCTGCATAGCGGCAACGAGCCCATTAAACCGAGCGAAAATCTCCGCGAACTCGGATCGTCCGCTGGAATATCGGCCAATGGGGATTGGAGAAGGAATTCCGTGTGCGCCCTCATGCAGGTGACGCGTGAGTGTATGGATCGGTCTGAGTAACCGACGGACCGAGAAGTAGGCGGCAGCCGCGAGGAGAAAGGCGATCGCACTGTTCAGGCCTATCAGGGTCCATAGCACCGCCCGTCTTTCTCCGAACAGATCCGCGACATCGAAGCGCGCATACACCGATCCGATCGGACGGCCTTGGTAGAGCAATATCCGGCGCACGCCGGCTTGCTCGCCCGTTTCGTCCATCCACAAATCGCCTGCAGCCGCGAACCGCCCGAGAATGTGTGCCGGCACCTCGCCGTAGGCCGGCACCCGCCTTGGGTCCGACGCGGCAAGAACCATTCCGTCCGCGCCGGCCACAACAGTTTCGCGGATGTCCAAGCCACGATAGAGATTGCGAGCCCGGTCGAGGATGTCGAATGTCTCCCATGGATCCTGCCGGAGGACCGCCGGGATCAGCGATGACGTCAATCCGTCCAGATAGGCGGCGGTGAGCTCTTCGAAGTGGGTCGTCTGTGTCGCTTCCAGCCGGCGCAGCACCTGGTGCGTCAGGATTGCGCTGACTGCCACCATGAACAAGGTGACCAGCGCCGGGACCTTGACGATCAGCGGCCATCGCCACGGCAATGCTGCGGCCGAAGTCATCCGACGCGCCTGACGTGCTCGACTTTTGCAGCGATCGTGTCGAACAGCGAGGGATCGCCTGGGGTAAAGCCGTCCAGCCGCAGCGCGGCGAGCACACGTTTTCCTTCGCCGTCCTGCGACATTTCAAGAAAAGCCTTCGCGAGCTCAGCCGATGCGAGGCCGCCAAGTCGGTTATGGCCTGAGGCGATCGGCGGAAATCCCAGCAACTCCGATCGGCGCAGTACACGCGTGCGTGCGGTCAGGGCCGGCTCGGTTTCGGCCAACACCTCCCAGACGTACCCATCGACGGAGCCGCTTTGCGCGAGTCCTGAGGCCACTGCGCGCACCACGTCACGGTGGCCATAGGTATAAAAGCTGTGCCGAAAGAATGTCTCCGGCCTCGTGCGAAGGTCGGCAAGTAGGTCGCGCGTGACCAGGAACCCCGAATTGCTGTCGGGATCGGAAAAGGCGTGCACATCACCTTTAAGATCTTTGAAGTACTCCGCCTCCCGGGATGCATCGACGATGACGTAGGAGCGGTAAAGCGGTTGCCCTTGCCAGACCGGCACCGCCAGAAGATCCAAGCGCTCGCGGAACTGGACATAGGGGTAGCCGCAAATCCAAGCGGCATCGATCTGCCCAGCCAACAACAGCGTGGTGATTTCCTGGTACGTGCGGCGAGTTACGAGCTGCACGTCGCGCCGCCACGCGCGCGAGAGGTAGGATCGCAAACTGCTTAGAAGCTCCAGATCGTTCGTCAGAAATACGGGCGTCAGTCCCACTTGGACGGGCTGACTGGCTCTCAAATGACAAACGCCGGTTGAGAATGCTGCCGCAATAGTGAGCCCGCCGCTAAGTATCGCGCGGCGCGTGACCGGCCTGGGTACTCGCGTGATCGGTCCGGCGCGCCCGAACTTGACGCCAAATCCCCCGGCTTCGGCTTCGGCTCGCGGTCTTGTCATGCCAGTGTCATCGGGCTATGACCTTATGTCGAGAATTCTCGACATAATGGCATTAGAAGGATAGAGCATGAGGTCGGGACTGTCACCAACGGCCGCGCGGCTTGCGCGCCCCGGTCTGCCCCATTCAAATCCTGCGGTCGTCAGCCACATAGGGCCCGGGGACGCAGGCGTGGGAATGTCCAGTGCCCACGCTTTGGCCGCGTTAGCCGCTCTCGGCCAGCCGGTGCGGCTGCAGATTTTTAAACTGCTGATGCGCACCGAACCGAGCGGCATGGCGGCGGGTGCGATTGCCGGGGAGATCGGTTGCCTTCACAACACTCTTTCCACGCACCTCGCAATTCTGGCTCGCGCGGGTCTCGTGCGCGGGTCCCGCGCGGGGCGCTCGATCGTCTACCGGGCTGACGTCGAGGGGATGCGGTCCCTGATTTCCTTTCTCGTCACCGATTGCTGCGACGGTCATCCGGACCTTTGCGACTTCGGAGTTGCCAAGAGCTCGTCCGAATGTTGTGCGCCCGTGCAAGCTTCCAAGAAGCGAGGCAAGCGATGAACCCAGTGGCGGAACCGCGTCCGTTTAACGTCCTCTTTCTCTGTACCGGCAACTCCGCCCGGTCGATCATGGCGGAAGCGATCATTCAGCGTGAAGGTGGCCGAAAGTTTCGGGGCTTCTCAGCCGGCAGCCAGCCTAAGGGGCAAATACATCCGCAAGCGCTTCAATTGCTTCGCAGAATGAATTTCGACGTCGGCCAGTTCCGCTCCAAGAGCTGGCACGAATTCAGCGGTCCGGATGCACCCGACCTCGATTTCGTCTTTACCGTCTGCGACAACGCGGCCGGCGAGACGTGTCCGTACTGGCCCGGTCAGCCGATGACCGCACATTGGGGTATTCCCGATCCGGCCGCCGCGACCGGGAGCGCCGCGGAAATTGCCCTTGCATTCGCGGAGGCCTTTCGCATGCTGTCGAACCGCATCTCGATTTTTGTGAACCTGCCCATCCGATCGCTTGATCAATTGACGCTCCAGCGACAACTGGACTCGATCGGAAGGACCAAAGACCTTGCCGATCATCCCGCGGCAAGAGCTGGATGAGCGCGGTCGTCGCTTCCTTGCCACGCAGGCTGGTGTCAGAGGCGCTGGGCACGGCACTCCTCGTTGCGACTGTAGTCGGCTCGGGCATCATGGCGGAGAAGCTCGCCGGCGGTAACCAGGCTATCGCGCTCCTCGGGAACACGATACCGACGGGCGCGATACTCGTCGTGATCATCACAATATTGGGCCCGGTATCCGGGGCACATTTCAATCCGGCGGTCAGCCTTGTCATGGCGGCGCGCAGCGCCATGCCATGGGGCGAGGTCACACCCTACGTGCTCGCCCAATGCGCTGGCGGCATCGCCGGTACGGTTGTTGCACACTTGATGTTCGATCTGGCGCCGCTCGAGATCGGCAGCACGGTTCGGAGTGGCCCGGCCCAATGGCTGGCCGAGGCCGTCGCAACGTTCACGCTAGTGGTCGCTATCCTGGGCGGCATGCGCTTCGCACAGTCGGCGCTTCCGTGGCTGGTCGGACTTACCATTACCGCCGCGTATTGGTTCACCTCGTCGACCTCCTTTGCCAATCCCGCCGTCACGCTGGCTCGAGGCTTCACAACCACTTTTGCCGGAATAGCCATCAATCATGTGCCCGGCTTTGTTGTTGCCCAGTTAGTAGGGGCGGCTGCGGCTACGCTTGTTGCTGCGCGACTATTTCCATCGGACTGTGGCCGCCAATAGCTGGCGCACTGGCGCCCGTCTCAAGGCTTCCTGCGCGACCACCATAACGCCATCGGACCGCTCAGTACTCCGGCCGCCAGAACCGCGAACGCCGCCAGCCAACCCGAGGCGTTTGCCGGCCCTCCGGCGGCGTCAATCGCGACTCCGGTTACCCACGCCCCTGCGGCGGAAAGCCCGAAACCGACCGTGGAGTGCATGGCGAGCGTTGCCCCACGCTGTTCGGGCACGGCGCTCGCGCTCATTCCAGAGGTGAGCGCGCCAGAATCGGCGGGCACGGTCACGCCATAGATTAGAACCAGGACGAGGAGCAGCAGCGGTGGGGCGGCAGCAAGCGCGCCGATCGACAAGGCAATGGCTGCCGAAAGGAACATGACAATCGTAATCGCGCGGTGCCGACCGAAGCGCAGCGCCGCTTCGTTCCCGAGAATGCTGGATGGGAAAGACAGCAGCGTCACAATCACACTGACGGCGATTGGGCTCAGCAGGGGCGCCTCGGGGTTGCGCGCGACCACAAACGTCCAGAATGCAACGATCCAGGTGCGCATCCCATAGAGCTCGAAGCAATGCGCGCCGTAGCCCAGGATGTAGCCGAGCGCCGGTCGGTTTCGGAAAACCGGACGAAAGTCGAGTAGCGGCGCCGACGTCGGCTTGGGAAACATCGGCGCAAGCAACAGACAGACGCCGATCATCAGAATCGGCCCCAACCCGGTCACAACGAAGGCCGCGCGCCAGCCCAGGTGATCGGCAACGAGCTGCGAGACCAGGAACGAAAAGCCGACTCCGACCGAAAAGCTCGAAGTGTAGAGCGTCACGCTGCGTGACGTGTCGCCGGGAGGGAGCCGATCGGTGAGCGCCTTGAGACCGGGCATGTATGCGCCGGCAAAACCGATACCGGCGAGCCCCCACAGCAATGAGGCTGTCCACAGCCCATTGGCGATCAGGCCAAACGCGATTGTCGCGAGGCCGCTGACGATCGAGCCGCCGATCAAGATCCTCCTGGCATCGATGCGGTCAGTGAGCGCAGTGAGAACCGGAACCGCAAACATATAGCCGAGCGCATAAGCGCTCGCCATTAGCCCGGCCTGCGCTGCCGACAAACCCCAAAGCGGCATCAGGTATTGCGCCATGATGGCCGGCACAACGACGTGCGGGAGCAAGTTGCCGAGTTGGCCGATGCACATGGCGGTGGTGAGCGGCACCGTGCCCTGCAGCGCCTTCACCGTACAATTCCCATTGAGTGCGCGGGCCAATACCCCGCGCGGGACATTTCAGTGTTCATGGAAATAAATCTTGACAGCCTACAGATAATTCTATACTCGTTGAAATATGGAAAAAACACAAGCCGTCGCCGCGTTGGCGGCGCTCGCGCAAGACAATCGGCTGGACGTCTTTCGCTTGCTTGTTCAGGCGGGTCCGGGAGGTCTTCCGGCCGGGCAAGTCGCTGTCGCGCTCGGGCTTCCGCCAAACACGCTCACCTTTCATTTCGACCGGCTGCGAATGGCCGGCCTCGTCACGGTCCGTCGTGAGGGCCGTTCGATGATCTACGCCGCGCGTTTCGACACCATGAACGCCGTGATCGCCTTTCTGACCGAGAACTGTTGCGCTGGAGCCGCTGATTGCGCTGCGCCTGTCTGCAAACCTGTCCGGAACCGTAAGCGCGTGAAAGAGACGGCATGAGTACGAATGGCGACCTTCCCGTTGCGGTCATTGGAGCGGGACCAGTGGGTCTCGCGGCCGCGTCTCACCTGCTCGAGCGAGGCCTACGGGTCAAGCTTTACGAAGCGGGTGAATCGGTTGCGTCCCATGTCCGCGATTGGGGTCATGTGCGCCTGTTCTCGCCCTGGCAGTTCAATACCGATAAGGCAGCAATGCGCCTCCTGCGCGAGGCGGGGTGGCAGGAGCCGCCGGGCGATGTGCTACCGACCGGTCAGGATCTTTACGACGCCTACCTGAAGCCGTTGGCGGAAACCGAGGCGATCCGGCAGGTGCTGGAGACACGCGCGGTCGTGAAGGCAATTTCCCGGCGAGGTCTCGACAAGGTCGTCACCAAGGATCGCGAAAGACATCCGTTTGCCCTTGCCGTCGAGAGCGACGGCCGTATGCGAATCGATCTCGCGCGCGCCGTGATCGACGCCTCCGGCACCTGGCAGAACCCGAACACCCTCGGCGCATCCGGGTTGCCGGCCATCGGTAAGCCGAAACACCTCGCTCGCATCGCTTACGGCATCCCCGACATTATTGGTGCCGATCGCGCCAGCTATGCCGGACAGCGCGTGCTGGTCATAGGCGGTGGGCATTCGGCAGCAAGCGTGCTGCTCGATCTCGCCAACCTCGCCGATGCCGACGGGTCACTGCGCATCACCTGGGCGCTGCGCGCTCAGAGCCCGGCGCGCGTCTTCGGCGGGGGCGCTGCCGATCAACTGCCGGCGCGGGGCAAACTGGGCAGCGATCTGCGCTATCTGGTTGAGACAGGTCGGCTGACCCTTGTCACGCGATTTGGCGCCGAGAGCGTCGACGGCACCGGGCGAGGGGTGAGTGTCACAGGAACCGACGCCGCCGGCCCGCAGACCATTGGTCCATTCGATCGCATTATCGTTGCGACCGGACAGCGTCCGGACCTCGCGATGACACGCGAGCTGCGCCTCGACTTGGATGCCTGGCTGGAATGCCCGCGCGCGCTCGGGCCAATGATCGATCCGAACCTGCATTCGTGCGGGACCGTCCGGCCGCACGGCTACAAGGAACTGTCGCATCCGGAGCCGGAGTACTTCACGGTAGGGATCAAAAGCTACGGCCGCGCGCCGACGTTTTTGATGGCGACGGGCTACGAACAGGTGCGCTCGATCGCAGCGCATCTTGCGGGCGATCGAACTGCCGCCGACGAGGTGCGCCTCATTCTGCCGGAGACCGGTGTCTGTGCGACGAACCTGATTCCATCCAGTTCGGAGGGGTGTTGCGGCGGCCCCGCACCTGCAGGCACCGACGCCTGTTGCGTTGCAGACGCAGACGCCAAGGCAAAGGGTGCACGCGGATGCGGTTGTGACAGCGCGGGATCTACGCCGGTGGTCTCCGCTGCGAAGGCGAAGAGCTGCAGGACTACCGCTCATCCCTGAACGAATCTTCAAGGTGCAGGCGATCGACCGAACTGATGACTTTGCCGGCATCATCTGGCACCATTGCGAACCTCACATCATTCACCGCGTTGAGCTCAGTGACGGGCCGGGAGCAAGATCCCAACCATCGTCATCACGGCTCACGATCGCGTCCGGCGCCGGGCGCGTTATCCGATAGCGAGATCACCCGGCGCGCTGCGCGGCGCCGACTTCTCCGCAGTGGCGAGAGGAAGCGGTGCGGCGCCACCGTGCATCAACACCACCGGGAAATACGCTACTGCCGGTAGCTCGGGTAACCGGAGTTGGCATCCTCGGCTTCGAGCAGGCGCAGCATTGCCGGCCATTCGAGCACGCCGTAAGGGCGCCGCGTACCCGGCTGGTAGAGGTGCGCGGTATGCGCGAGCACGTTCTCTCCCGGCATCGTGAGCTCGGTGCGTGCCGCCATGGCGTCGACCTGGGCACGGCACGACATTTCCAGCTGATACATGGTGTTGAATGCCTGCTGGATGGTCGCGCCACAGGTGAGCAGGCCGTGGTTGCGCATGATCAACGCGTCATGCGGCCCGAGATCGGCGACGATGCGCTCGCGCTCGTCAAGATCGACGGCGGGCCCCTCGTAGTCGTGGTAGCCGAGATGGCCGACAAACCGGATCGAGGTCTGCGACAGCGGAAGCAGGCCGCATTTCATCGCGGCGACCGCCATGCCAGCGCGGGTGTGGGTGTGGATCACGCAGGTGACCTCGGGCCGCGCCTTGTGGATCGCGCCGTGAATGACGTAGCCCGACTTGTTGATGCCGTAGTCGGTCTCCGGCTTCCAGATGATGTTGCCCTCCACGTCGATCTTGACCAGACTCGACGCGGTGATCTCCTTGTACAGGAGACCGTAGAGATTGATCAGCAGATGGTCGTCGGTGCCCGGTATGCGCGCCGTGATGTGATTGTAGATCAGGTCGGTCATGCCGAACTTGTCCATCAACCGATAGCAGGCGGCAAGGTCGACGCGCGCCTGCCATTCCTGTGCGCTCACCTCGCCCCGGATCGACTTGAAGTCGGCATTGTAGTTCATGCTAGTTTTCGCTTCCCGTGGTCGCGTTGGCCGGCATGAGCGTAGCGAAATGCCAGGTCGGCGCAATCGCCGTTCCGGCCTTGCGGAGCTTAAGCCCTTGAGCCGCTCAAGGGCCTGCCCCTGGAACCAATCAGGGGCCACACAGTCGAGGACCGCCGATGCTCTCACTGCTGCTGAAGGTCGCAATCGTGCTGCTGGCGCTCGCCACGCCGGCCACGGCCGATGAATACCCCTCCAAGCCGGTGCGGCTGATCATTCCATTCCCGCCCGGCGGCAGCAACGACGTGGTCGGGCGCATGATTGCGATGCAACTGAGCGAACGGCTCGGCAAGCAGGTCGTGGTCGACAACCGCTCCGGCGCCGGCGGCGTCATCGGAACCGAGATCGCCGCCAAATCGCCGCCCGACGGCTACACGCTGCTGATCGTGTCGATTGCGCACGCGGTCAATCCGTGGCTCTACAAGCTCAACTACGACCCGATCAAAGCCTTCGCGCCGGTTGCGATCCTCGCCACCGGTCCCAACGTTCTGGCGGTCAACCCTTCACTGCCGGTCAACTCGGTCGCCGAGCTGGTCGCCCTCGCCAAGCAGAAGCCCGGCGAGCTGCAGTACGCTTCGGCCGGCGTCGGCAGCTTCCAACATCTCGGTGGCGAGCTGTTCAAGCTGACCGCCGGTGTCGACTTCCTGCACGTGCCGTTCAAGGGTGGCGGCCCCGCCATGATCGACGTCATCGGCGGTCATACCAAGATCGTGTTCTCGTCGCTGGTGCAGACGACGCCCCATCTGCGTTCAGGCAAGCTCAAGGCGCTGGCCACGGGCGGGGCCGAGCGCAGCTCGATCCTGCCGGACGTGCCGACCGTCAAGGAGGCGGGCGTGCCGGACTATGAGGCGGTCAACTGGTGGGGGATCGTGGCCCCGGCGGGGACCCCGGCGGCCGTCATCGAGAAGCTGCGCAAGGAGATCGCAGCGGTGCAGGAATCGGCGGAGACGCAGAAGCAGTTCGTCAACGAAGGCGCCGCCGTCATTCAGATGACGCTGCCGCAGTTCGCCGACTTCATGCAATCCGAGATGGACAAGTGGGGACACGTGGTCAAGGCCGGCAAGATCAAGGCCGAGTAGCGTTGCGGGCACGATGAGGCCGGCCTTTCTGGACAGCAAGGATTTCTGGGCCGGCGTCATGTTCGCCGCCACCGGTGGCGCGGCGGTCTTCATGGCGCGCGCCTATCCGTTCGGCACCACGCTGCGCATGGGACCGGGCTATTTCCCGATCGTGCTCGGCGCGCTGCTGGTCCTGTTCGGACTGTGGTTCATGGCCAAGGGACTGCGCAGTCA